>Ga0114966_10003644_pt1 | contig 13450 bp, 13 predicted proteins | sample M_130207_XF_Meta_FD_87029 | JGI IMG/M metagenome (GOLD analysis project Ga0114966, IMG submission 87029) | Freshwater microbial communities from Lake Montjoie, Canada to study carbon cycling - M_130207_XF_MetaG | ecosystem: Environmental > Aquatic > Freshwater > Lake | place: Lake Montjoie... | reverse complement strand
CTCCCCAACTGACCGAACGCTCCAATGACGGCGATGCGCATGGGATTGGTTTCCAATGAGACGTTGCAGGCATCAACGCAAGAAGCGCGGTCCATTGAAGCCTGACGTGTGCGCGAAGAATTCTGGTTCGACGCGGCTCGCTCACGCTTCAGGTTGGTGTTGTCACTTTGTCTGGCGGTTCTTCGCATCGACGTGAACGACTTTGGGATGATGTCCCGCCAGTTCCCGTTCTTCGTACTGAGCGAAGCAGCAGATGATGATCAGGTCGCCGGGATCGACCAGATGTGCGGCCGCCCCGTTGATGCAGATTGTTCCGCTGCCAGCCGGACCGGGGATCGCATACGTGATGAGTCGGCTACCGTTGTTCACATCGAAAATGTGGACTTGCTCGTGGTCAATGATGTCGGCGGCCTGCATCAGGTTGATGTCGATGGTCACGCTTCCCTCGTAATGCAGTTGAGCGTCGGTGACGGTCGCACGGTGAATTTTCGACTTGAGCAGTGTTCTCTGCATTCGGAAAAGCAATCTCGTTGAAGGGCGAATCGTGGGCGCGACCAGCGTCGCGAGGCCATTCTGTACGAAAGCGGTTCGCGGTCCAAGGCTGCGTCTCCACCCCGCTCAGAACTGTCGCACACTTGGCCGCGTGAGGTCTATCTTGCCTAGCGCAGCTCAAAACGTCCTCGCTGACGCTGTGGGTTGGTGTGGGCCGGACAATTCCTCAATGTTGAACGCTGGTGGCGTCGATTCCTCAGAACGAATTGACTTGTTTGATGTGTGCTGTCGATAATCCCGCCCCGCTTGTTCCTGCCTGCGATCCCACCGACGGTCCTCCCCGTGAAGGATGCCTTGATGACTTCCAATTCGCGTTCGCGTGTTGCTCCTCTATGTCCTGGTCCCGCGTCCCGGCGTGAGTTCTTGCGGGCAGGTGTTCTCGGAATGGGTGGCCTGACTTTGGCCGACTATTTCCGACAGCAGGCGTTCGCGGAAGCCGTGAGCAATCGGCCAGAAGTGCCTCAAGACACGTCGGTCATTTTCCTGTGGTTGCCCGGCGGGCCGCCTCACATGGAAACGTATGACATGAAGCCGCAAGCGCCGAGCGACTATCGCGGCGTCTTCTCTTCCATTCCGACGACCGTGCCCGGACTGGATGTTTGCGACCTGTTGCCGATGCACGCGAAGGTGGCTCACAAGTTCAACATCATCCGCTCGATCGCCCACAACTTTTCGGATCACGGTGGCGGACACAAGCGGTTGATGACGGGACGCGATCCCAAGACGCCGGTCGATACGGTGAATGACTCGCCAGCGGTTGGCTCGATCGTGGCGAAGACGTTTGAACACCGCGATGTTGGCATCCCGAACTACGTCTGCGGCGCGGACAACGGTCGGCAGGGAGTCGATGTGTTCGCGATGGGTTCCGCGTATCTCGGTTCGGCTTACACTCCCTTCTTCGTGGTTGGCGATCCGACTCCGAAGGAGTTCAAGATTCCGAATCTCGCCCCGACGATTGAGGCGACCGGACGACTCGATGATCGGACGAGGTTGCTGAACAACTTCGATCAGTATCGTCGTCAGGCCGATGCTTCGGGATTGATGTCGTCGATCGACAAGTTCAATGAACGGGCGATGGGCCTACTGACGAGTGACGCCGCGCGGCGTGCGTTCGATCTCACGCTGGAGTCCGATGAAACGCGAGATCGCTACGGTCGCCATGTGTGGGGACAGCGTGCTTTGATGGCACGACGCCTCGTCGAAGCGGGCTGCAAGTTTGTGACGATGGTCTTGGAGAACCCGTATCAATCGGGCCTCCCGTTCCTCAAGCAGGGGACGTACAACTGGGACTCGCACGCCGTCAATTGTCACATGTTCGATGACCTCGCAGCGCGCCTGCCGATCTATGATCGAACGATCTCGGCGATTGTCGAAGACCTGTATGAACGCGGTCTCGACAAGAAAGTGTTGCTCGTCGTGACGGGGGAATTCGGTCGGACGCCGCGCATCTCGAATGTCGTCGGGAGCCAGACGGGCGTGATGCAGCCCGGTCGCGATCACTGGCCGCAAGCGATGTCGGTGTTGCTCTCAGGCGGCGGGATGAGAACGGGGCAAGTCATCGGCTCGACCAACGCGAAAGGCGAGCATCCGAAGGATCGCCCGCTGACTCCAAACGATCTCTGGGCCACGGTCTATCGCCACTTGGGGATCGACTACGATCGTTCGTTCCCAGACTATCGCGGCCGCCCGATGCCGATTCTGCCGTACGGCTCGCCCATCGATGAGTTGACAGTGTAAGGGAACTCTCGCGGTCAGAACCGACTCGTTTAACCGCGTTGCCCACGCAGTTAAACGACATTGCGCTCATTTCGACGGCGTGGCCAATCGCGAGTTGCGAAACGGAGGACGGGCACTCTTGCCCGTCGTTGCGTCCGTTTGAAAGAGAACGGGCAAGAGTGCCCCGTTCTACAAATGAGGAGCGCAGACGGACGTGGCCTTTCTCCCTCGATTCACAACATAGCGACGCGGGTTGAGGTCGCAGCTCCGCTGTTTCTCTCTCTTGCACAGCGTTTGTTCGGCGACATCTGCCGATATGTGAAGCCGTTTTGTCGATATTCGTCAAAATCTTGGCACCTATCAGCAGTCGGAGTGAAGTCCAATTGACGCACTTTGGACCGTGGCTATACTCCGCCCGCCGCTGACGACCTCCCGTCGCCATCACGTCTCGCGGCTCATTTCGAGACACGCATTTGCCATTCGATGACCCGATTTCGCGGGCATCATGATGAATGAATCCCGTCTGTCAGTTTCTGACTGTTCACTTCGAGACTGGTCGCTTCAAACCCAAGAAAGAGAAGGCAAGCATGAATGGATTTCGCTTTGTAAAGGGCGCGGCGGTCAGCCTCGCAACGTTGGGGATGGTCTTCCCACAAGTCACCGTGCTGGCCGATGGACCGGCTGTACCTGTCAAGAAAGCTTCGCAAACGGCAGTGACTCCCGACGTGGCGTTGACCACCGGTGGAACGCTCTCGGGCCGTGTTGTCGATCACACCGGCAAAGTGATCGAAGGGGCACAAGTCGTTGTCCGTCAGGGCAAGACTGAAGTCTCGAAGACTGTCACCAATAAAGAGGGAGTCTATTCCTTTAAGAACGTAAAGGGCGGCGTCTATCAAGTCGCCTCGGGCAACACCGAAGGAACCTTCCGCGTCTGGTCCGAGCGAACCGCTCCTCCTGCCGCCAAAGAACATGCTTTGTTGGTCATGGGTGAGAACGGTGCCCGCGGCCAGTTCGGTGCCGTCGATCCGACGCTGCTGCTGTTGACCGCCGGAGTTATCGCCGCCGTGGTCATCAGTGCCATCACGCTGAACAAGGTGAATGATCTGTCGAACTCGCCTTGATCGCGCGTTTCGATCTTGAATACGTCCAGCTTGAATACTTCAAGACTGTGAAGCCTCCCGAAAGTCGTCTCCCCCCGACGCTTTCAGCCGTCAGTGATTCCGCCCTGGAATTGCTGGCGGCTTTTTTTATTGGTTTGAAAGAGAGTAGACCGGCCACGCCTGACACCAACCCGAAGTGTGAACGAGGGTGTCGATCGACTTCGCCCTCGTTCACACTTCGGGTTGGTGTGGGTCCGTCAACTCTTTCCTGTCGCCTCAACGTTCAGCCCAGCTCAAAGCCCTTACGGCGTTCGCGGCTTAGCCAGCGGTTGGCTTCTTCGTCATCGACGAACCGTTCGACATCGGGGTTCCACGCCAGAGGTCTGCCGAGGCGCATTGAGATGTTGGCGAGATGGCACACGCTGACCGAACGATGTTGGCTGGCGACACTCGCCAGCGGCGGCTTGCGACTCAACACACAGTCGTAGAAGTTGCCCATGTGGTTGATGATCGCGTCGAGCTTTCCCGCTCGTTCAGGTCGCGTCAGGTTGTCGTTGTTGTAGAGGTCGAAGTCCTCACGACGAAGCGGCTTCGTGGCGAGGTCTTCGACCGGCTTGCCGGACACGGTCCCACGATTCACGAATAAACGCCCTTCGGTCCCCTCGAACAGGATGCCGTTGCGGTCGGTGTCTTTGATCTCCATGACGACGCCATTTGCGTAGGTCAGCTTCACGTCGAAGTCGAGCGCCACGGTGTAGCCGTGCTCAACCTGCGGGAACTTGGCGGTCGTCTCGATCTTGGTCGGCCCCGTCTGCTCCATCCCCATCGCCCACTGCGCGATGTCCACGTGATGCGCGCCCCAGTCGGTCATCTGCCCGCCCGAATAGTCGTACCACCAGCGGAAGGTGTAATGACATCGCTCGGGAATGTAACCCACGTCTGGCGTCGGCCCTTGCCATTGGTTCCAGTTCAAATGAGTCGGTGGCTGTTGGGGCGTGAACGGTCCTCCGGCGATGTTCTTGCCCAAGACAACGGCCACTTTTTGCAGTTGCCCGATGCGGCCGGACCTCACCAATTCGCAGGCGAGTCGAAAGCGCGAGTCACTCCGCTGCCACGTGCCGACCTGCACGATCCGCTTCGTCTCGCGCACCACCTCGATGATGCGCTGCCCTTCGGCGACAGTCAGCGTCAGCGGCTTCTCGCAGTAGACATCTTTGCCCGCCTGACAGGCGGCGATCAGCATCTGCGCGTGCCAGTGATCGGGAGTCCCAATCGTGACGACATCGACATCAGGCCGCGCGAGCAGTTCGCGATAGTCCTCATAGATGTCGGCCTTCCCGCGGAACTGCCCCTTCGCTTTGTCCGCGATCTGCCGGTCCACGTCACAGATTGCCACGATGTCGCCGAACTCGGTCGCCTTCTCGGCGATGACCGAACCTTGATACCTCATCCCAATCGAGCCGATCCTCAATCGGTCATTCTTGGACTTCGGCTTCGCGGCCTCGTCGGCTCCGCTGGTCCAGACATAAGGAGCCAAGCAGGCTCCCGCGGTGGCGGCTTGTAAGAAATGGCGGCGTGTGGTGAGCGGCAGCATCAGGTCTCTCCCGGTGAACGGCTGAAGAACTTGGGCGGGTTGGCGAGCGAATAGATGACGGTCTCGGCGGCGAGGCGGTCTCGCAAATACTTCGGCATCTGGAGCAGTCCGAGCAATGTTTGGCCATCGAACATTCGGAAGCGACCGTTCGTGTCCGAGGCCAGCAGTGCGTTGGTCGCGGCGATGTTCGGCAGCGTATCGATCGGCTGGTCGCTGGCGAGAGCCATGCCCCACGGTGAGCCATACGTCGGGACGTTGGCTTGAATGACGGTCGTGTGCGCGAAGACGGAGCCGATCGTCTTCACCGTGCGAGCCAACAAGTCCAAGAGAGGTGGCGACAGCGAACCGGCTTGGTTGACGAAGACGCCGCCCGGTGCGAGGGCGTTCTGACACCGCTCGAAGAACTCGCGCGTGAAGAGTTTGAACGCGGGGCCGTGTTCAATCGGATCGGTCAGGTCGGCGATGATGACATCCCAACCGTGCGAGTTCGCGATAAAGTCGTAGGCGTCGCCGATCTCGATCCTCACGCGCGGATCATCGAACGCACCTTGATGAATCTCGGGGAGCCATTCGCGACAGGCGGCCACCGCGTCCCCATCAATGTCGGCGATGACGATCTCTTCCACGTTGTGCCACTTAAGTGCCTCGCGCGCCGCCCCGCCATCGGCCCCCCCCGCGATGAGGACTCGACGCGGATGCCCATGCACCACGAACGGCGTGTGAACCAGCGGCTCGTGATAGAGGAACTCGTCCCCCGTGCAGGTCTGCCACTTGCCATCGAGGACCAACGCTTTGCCATACGCGCCACTCTCGACGACGTACATCTCTTGGAACGGCGTCTGACGATGAGCAAGAATCCGCTCGATCCCATGCTGCCAGACATCGTGTGGTGTGAGGTATTCGCTAATCCAAAGATCGGCGGCCAGAGTCGCTCCAGGCATGGATGTGGTCCGAGGTGGGAGGGCGTTCAGAGTTCTACGGTTGTATCTCGCGCGGTCAGTGTCAGAGACCTCTGAGCGGGGCGGCGTTAGCCCCCCGGTTCCTGGGCGTAAGCCCGAACTGGAAGAACCGGGGGGCTGACGCCGCCCCGCTCGGAAACCGCTCACTTTGTGCTGCGTAAGGTTTAGAAAGCCAGCACGAGCTTCCGCTCACGCTCGACAGCGTGGACAGAAGCAGCCCGTGCGAGCCATGTACGTTCGATAGTCAGCGCCGAATCGTTCGACCAGCTTGGCTTCCTCACGATCAGTTCGCGCAACCAACAGACCCAGCACGGTGAGACCTGTGATGGCCACCAGCCAATTCGTCGTCGCCAACGATGCGCAGACAACGGCTCCAGCAACGCCGATGTAGAACGGATGTCGAATCCAACGATAGGGGCCGGAGACAACCAGCGTATGCTCGCGCCGCGTTACTATGGTGTCGGTCAGGTTCTTGCCGAGATGACTGAACGTCCAGATGACCCACACATAGGCTGCGGCCCCGATCGAGATGCCGCTCCAGCGGAGCCACTCCGGCAGCGGCAATGACGACCAACGCGTGAGAGACGGATCGCCGAGAAACGCGATCATCACTGCCGCTCCGACCGCCGCCACCAGTCGGAGCGAGATCAGAATGAACCAACCCTCCTGCCGACGGTCGAGTCGTTCACCCGTAAGTTGAGACCGAATCCGGAAGTAAGCCATCACGGAAACGAAGAGACACATTCCCACCAGGAGTGCGTTTCGGAATGGTTGGTCGTTGGGCATGGAACAGTCCGGTTGGTGCGGTTCTCACAACGGAGCATCTCAAAACTAGCCCGACGCGCAAGCGAGGGCTGACCGTTCGATGTTTGCGAAGCCCTCGCTTGCGCGTCGGGCTAGTTTTTTCAGTCGAAGTCCGGCTTTTCCGAAAGCTGGATTTCGGTGGCTGAGTGTCATTCAACTACCCGTGCGACCGGCAAACTGTTGCCGAAGCGTTTGAAGTCTTTGAGGGTCCAGATGACCTTCTTCTCCGCCGTGACTTCAATGAGCTGAGGGTTATCCGGACCAGCGTGGCAATTGACAATGAACGTGTTGCCGTTCGGCAGGCGTTCGACCATCGTTACCCATGCCAGCGTGATGCCGGGGAGTTCCTTCTCTTCGACCGACCAGACTGTCTTGCCGTCCTTGTTCACTTCCAAAACCTTGTGACCGTCACCCGCGCCGATCAGCGTGTTGCCGTTGGCCAGTCTCAGCGCGCTGTAGACCTTCGAGCCGACCTTGTACTCCCAGACGATCTTGCCGTCGGCGTCGTACTCCTTCACGGCGTGATCCGATTCATGAGCGACAAGGTAATGTCCGTTGTCGAGCTTCCGCACCAGCCGCGTGTCGGTGTGCGGATTGGGGTTCTCGACCTTGAGGGCGATCTGTTTGTGAATCTTCCCGTCGGCATCGACCTCAATGATCCGAGCCGGGCCGCTCTCCACGATCATCGTGTGACCGTTGGCCAGCCGCTGGAAGGCGTGGACTTCGACTCGCTTCCCTTCGTTGCCGTTCTGCTTGCCCGCGTTGTATTGCCAGACCGTCTTGCCATCGGGTGTGACCTCGACGATCTCGGTCCACGACTTTTGGAACAGGATATTTTCATTTGCGAGCCGCCACGCATCGTGAATGTCTCGAATCGGCTGCTGCCAGGTGAACTCACCCTTCTCATCGACGAGAGCCAGCACCTTCGCCGAGTAATCGCCGATCAAGACCTTCCTCGGTTTGCCGGTCTGAATTGACGAGTGATCAGCGGCCCGGACGGCCAGTGTCGAACAGAGCATCACACCGGCCACAGCCAACCGAGTCACAAACGAGCGCATGAGCGAGAGCCTTCAAAAAAATGAGGTGGAACTGAGGAGTCGATACGACGAAAGGAGATCTCCTTTCGTCGTATTTTTTTCGTCTAACCGCGTGGGCAACGCCCCGCGCGTCTGAGTTTACACGCGCGAGCAACGCGCGGGGCATTGCCTACGCAGAGCGATGAAGGCTACTTTCAGACAATCCCAATGCGTGTGGCCCGACAACATTAAACACCGATTCAACGTGTCGTCTCAATCCGTCCCGGCTCAGGCGAAGTCGCCCTTGGTGATGCGGAGGACTTCGTCGAGCGTGGTCGTGCCGTCGAGGACTCGGGCATAGCCGTTCATGCGCAGCGTCATCATCCCTTGCTTGAGGGCGTAGTCACGGATGGCGGCCGAGCTGGCGCGTTGGATGCAAAGACGGCCGATCTCGTGATCGGTGCGGAGCAACTCGAAGATCGCGCGGCGGCCGGCGTAACCCGTGCTACGACATTCGCGGCAGCCGACGGGCTTCCACAGTTTCTCCGGGAGCGGACGTGGGAAGTCGGTGGGGAACTCGTCCGGGTCGTGAACGTAGGCCTCCTTACAGTGCTTGCAGAGGACGCGGATCAGTCGCTGAGCCAACACGCCTTCGACTGTACTCGCGACGAGATACGGCTCGACGCCCATGTCGATCAGTCGCGCGAACGCGCTCGGAGCATCGTTCGTATGGAGCGTGCTGAACACGAGATGGCCGGTCAGCGACGACTGGATCGCCGCGTCGGCCGTCTCACCATCGCGAATTTCTCCGATCAGGATGATGTCCGGGTCGTGACGGAGAATGCTTCGTAGGGCGGCGGCGAATGTCAGGCCCACTTTCGCATGAACCTGAATCTGGCTGATGCCGGGGTTCTGGTACTCGACGGGGTCTTCCACGGTAACGATCTTGACGGTCGGGTCTTTGATCTCATTGAGCGCGCTGTACAGCGTCGAGGTCTTGCCGCTCCCGGTCGGTCCCGTGACCAGCACAATCCCGTGCGGCATCGAGATGAGATCGCGAAACGTCTTCGCCATGCCGGCGTCCATCCCGACGTTCTTCAGATTGAAGACCATGCGACCCTTATCGAGCAGTCGCAGCACGACTCCTTCGCCATGCACCATCGGGATGATCGAGACGCGCACGTCGATCTCGCGACCACTGATTTTCAACTTGATGCGACCGTCTTGCGGGATCCGTTTCTCGGCGATGTTCAGCTTCGACATGATTTTCAACCGCGTGACGATCGCCGCGTAGAAGTGCGCGATCGACTCGGGGACCGGCTGGACTCGCAGCAGGCCATCGACGCGGTAGCGGATGATCAGGCCGTGTTCCTGTGGCTCGATGTGAACGTCGCTCGACTGTTGTTCGAGAGCCTCCATCAGCAGCTCGTTCACCAGCTTGATGACCGAAGCGTTCTCGGCCTGCGACGCGAGGTCCGCATCATCCGCCGACAGATCGCTGAGCAACTCCACGCCGTCAGCCGTCCGCTGTGCCACCAGCTCATTCAGCGTGTCGCCGCCAACGCCCAGATGCTCCTTGATGAGCTCCACCACATCCAACCGGCGAGCCAACACCGGGACGAGATGAAACCCACTGACCGACTCCAGTTCTTCCAGCGCCTCAAGATTGAAGGGGTCGCACGTCGCCACGACCACACTGCCGTTGCGCCGCGTGATCGGCAGCAGTGAGTGACGGAAGACGGCCGTCGTCGGGAACTGCATCAGCAGGTCGTGGTCGATCAGCTCCTGCTTGACCTCAATGAACGGCATCCCCAATTCGTCGGCGAACGCCTTGAGAACCTCGTCTTCATTGACCAGCCCCAATTCGATGAGCGCCCGATCAAGCCGCCGTCCCGCCACCTGAGGCAATGCCGTATCGATCTGCTGGCGAGTCACCAGCCCATGTCGAATCAAAGTCTGTGCGATGTCCATGAAGTCTGGCGTCTCATTAGGCGAGCGGAAAGAGTTGTCTGACCCACACCAACCCGAAGTGTGAACGAGGACGAAATCGATCGACATCCTCGTTCACACTTCGGGTGAGTGTGTACGGGTAAGGCACTCCTTGTCGGTCACCTTAAGTCAAGAACGGAAGCGACAACCCACAGGTCGCCGCGCTCGCCCGGCATTCTCGCGTGAACCCAACAAACAGGGCAAGGCGAAGAGATGATTCGCTGAGGAATGAATTCAGAAACTGTTCAAGCCGCGGTGGCTTCGGGTCTTTGGTCGTATCAGGTGCCTTCTCTTGTCCCCTCGCCCCGGCTCGGGCACCGCCGCTCCGGTGGTCGGGAGAGGACTAGGGTGAGGGGTCTTGTTTTCGCAGCCGCTCAGAGATCGCATTGGATGTTTGTGAGTTGGAATAACAATAGGTGGATTCCGTTTGGTAGCATCGGCACCCGGTCCTCGTGTTGCGCTGCGACCCGGTCGCTCACCACCCCGCTTCCCATTGAAAGACAAACGCTCATGTTCATCGGGACTCGCCATTTCTTTCAAACCGCCCGCCGCTGCTGTTGGCTGCTTTGCCTGTTGCTGGGTGGCATTCATGGCGGCGTGGTTCCTGCTCAGGACTCGGCCGATTCGCGGGTGGCCGTCCCCTCGGCGGATGTTCAGCAAAGTAAGCGCATACAGGTGGACGGGGCCGTCGGCCTCGCGAAAGCCATCACGATCCCGCAAAAGCAGAAGGCCCTGCGCGAACTGATGACGATGGCCAGTGATGTCGCCACGTAGGCCGATGAACTCTACGCCGTCCTGCAAGCCGCGTTTCCACTGATCCGTGAGACCGGCGATATCGCCGCGCTGCGGGTGGCCCTGCAGAAACTGACGAAAACCTTTCAGGTGGACCCAATCACTGAAGAGGCCAAGCAACTCAAGGAATTCCTCGCGGCGCGCAAGTCATCCTCCGATCTCGATTCGGCGGTGAAGGATCTCGTGTCTCTCGTGGAAAGAGCGAGTCGCGCCAATCGGTTTAAGGACGCTCGTGAGTGGCTCGATTCCACCGAAGGCGCGGCGAAGAAGCTGAACGCGAAGTCCTCATTGGCGCTGCTCGACAAAGCGCGGTCTGCGCTGGTGGAGCGAGAACAGGCGTTTGCAGCGCGGGAGCGGTCTCTCAAAACATTGGAGACCAATCCAGAAGACCCGAAGGCGAACTTTCTCGTCGGACAATGGCTCGGCGTCTTCGAGAACGATTGGAAAACGGCGCTCCCCCATCTGGCGAAAGCCGCTGATGTCAAATGGCAAACCGCTGCGAAAGCGGAACTCGCGGCCAGCGCTGATCTCGATTCGCGACTGGCGATGGCGGACGCCTGGTGGGACGTGGCCCAAGTTGCGACCGGGGCGGCGAAGCCGGAAGTCCAGCTTCGGACCTACGGGTGGTACACGCAATTGGCATTGCAAGTGACCAGTCCGCTCGTCAAAGCGACCGTCACGAAACGTAGGGATGAGTTGGCGAAGAGCCTGAACGTGAAGCCCGCCATCGTCAATCCGGCTCCCCCGGCCAATCCAGCCGTCAAAGTCGCGGGAAAGGCTGCCGATGAAAATGAACTCCCCGTCGGCAAATCGATCGATCTCTTGGAGATGGTCAAGCTTCCCGATCACGCCGTGTTGGGAAACTGGACGCGACGAGACAGTGTGATTGGCTGCGAAGCTGTTCCAAATGCCCACTTCATGGTTCCCGTTGTCGTGACGGGCAGTTATCAACTGACATGCAAGTTTACTCGCCTAACAAACAACGACTGTGTCATATTGGTCTTACCGGTGGGTGAGACCCACTGCGGCTGTATTGTCGATGGTTGGGCTGGAACCGTCATCGGACTTGAGAAAGTTGACGGGCGTCACGGTATCGATCTTGTGGGTACCCCTGCGGCTGTTCGCCGGAACAAACCGCTCATCAATCGAGTGGCACACGAACTGCGAGTCACTGTCTCGTTGCGAGATAAGAATGCGGCGATTGGCGTGACAGTCGATGGCGAACAATTGATCGCGTGGACAGGGAGTGTCGCGCAACTCTCAATTGCAGGATGGCATTCGCTTCCCGAACCGCATGCGATTGGAGTTCTTGCACACGATTCGATCGTGGATGTCCACGAGTTGAAACTCGAACTCAAAAAGGGAGGGCGCGGCTTCGATGTAGGGCGTGGTTTCCGGCTCGGGGACGACTGGAAGAATCCGCTCTTCGTCGTGGCAGACAAGCCGACCCCGGACGTGGCCAAGAGATGTCTCATTTGGAAGGAAAAGGAAAAGAAGTATTTCATCAGCGACAAACCGCTGTCGCTCCCCGATGCTCAACTCCTGGCAACCCAACTCAAAGGCCGACTGTTGACGATCTCCTCCGCCGACGAGGAAAAATTCATCTTCGAACGAAGTAGCGGACTCACGCTTTGGATGGCCGGCTGGTGCCCGCCGGATCGCAAGTGGCGCGATGAACGAAATCGTCCGCTGCGGTACTTCGGGAAGTGGGCCTTCCTACTTGGGAGAGTCCAACCGGACAACCGCGACGGAGTTCAGAATCAATTGTTAATCGAAACGAAAGATGGCATTGGCTGGGATGACATCGACATGTGGAACGCCGCCCACGCCTGCATCGAGTGGGGGGAAGAATACCGCGAGGATCAGAAGACGGATGCCAAGTAGGACGTGACCGACAGAACTGATGAGCCGGGCGGCGTCAGCCCCCGGACTCTTCAAGTGCGACGTGACGACAGAATCAAAACAAGAATCCGGGGGCTGACGCCGCCCGGCTCACCTAGAATTTCCGGCTCGGCGCGCTTGGGATTTTAGGCCGGGTTACCTCGAACCACCTGACCCCGGCCTCTACCACCAATGAACGACTACGCTCGTGGCGAACTCTCACGCGAAGACTTCCTCGACCACTTCACCTTCGTTTGTGCGTTGGGCGATCAATCGCAATGAACCACCAGTCCTCCGCGCGCTCGAGGCGTTGTCACGCTTCGATTCCGTGCCCCGCAATTGCTTGCCGCTGATTGCAGCGGCGACGACAGCGACAACATAATGCCGCTTGGTCGTCTGTCGCGCGATCGTTGGGAGACTCCAGTGGGAAGAATGTTCTTGTGGGTTGATGACCCCGGCGGTAACGCCGAACACGGTCTCACACCCGATGAAGTGGAATCGGCCTTTGATGACATCGAGACCGAGACAACCAGCCGTTCGACGGGGCGGCCCGCGATCTTCGGCCGCACGTTCAAAGGCGACACCATTTTTGTGGCGTACGATCTTGAGACCGATACCGAGGGCAATAACTTCGTTTACGTTCGCACTGCATACATCACTGAGGACTGACGATGAAAACCAGACCCAACGTCTCACCGGAACAGCTTGCACGGCTTCGGGCGGAGGATGTCCAGTTGCGCCCACTGCTCGAATCTGAGATGCCCGCTGTGCGTGAGGAATGGCGACAGTATGTGAGGAGCCTCACTGGCGTGGTCTCACGTCACTCAAAAGAGATCGACGAGTACATCCAAAACCACGGACCGATGACCCGTCCGGAAGTCATCGAGCGTGCTTTGACGAAGCTGCTCTCGGAAGTGTGAAAAGGCGGTTCATCCGAGGATTTGGGGGGCTGAGTTGAAAAGAGCGGACATGCTGGTCACCACTGGAGTTGTGTTTAGACGGCACGACATTCCAGTGGGGAGCGCAACATGTCCGCAGCGGCATTGT
>Ga0114966_10003643_pt1 | contig 13450 bp, 6 predicted proteins | sample M_130207_XF_Meta_FD_87029 | JGI IMG/M metagenome (GOLD analysis project Ga0114966, IMG submission 87029) | Freshwater microbial communities from Lake Montjoie, Canada to study carbon cycling - M_130207_XF_MetaG | ecosystem: Environmental > Aquatic > Freshwater > Lake | place: Lake Montjoie... | reverse complement strand
TTGGTGAAATTAAAGATGCTTCATTTTTTTATCAATACAGGAATAAAAGATACATCCTACTATTGGAGTGAACTCGCTCGACAAGTGGAGAAATACTGTGAACTTAAAAAGTTATGTCCAGAGCTAGATAGTCTTGATATTGGAGGTGGTTTGCCTATCTACAATACACTAGGAGTGGAGATTGATTATGAGTATTTAATAGACCAAATTGTCATTACGATTAAAACAATTTGTGACGAACGCAATGTTCCAGTTCCAAATATTTTTACGGAGTTTGGGTCTTTTACTGTAGGGGAGAGTGGTGGCGTCTTGTTTTCCGTAGTTGGCATAAAACAACAAAACGATAATGAACTTTGGTATATGATTGATAGTTCATTTATAAATACCTTGCCCGATACTTGGGGCATTGGTCAAAAGTTTATTTTGTTGGCTCTAAATCATTGGGATCGACCTTATGAACGCGTAAATCTTGGCGGTATCACTTGCGACGGAATGGATTATTACAATAGCGAGGTACAGGCAAATCAAGTATTTATGCCACAAATAAAGCCAGGCGAAAAATTATATCTTGGATTTTTTCACACTGGTGCATATCAGGAAAGTATTGGTGGCTATGGTGGACTCCAACATTGTCTCTTGCCTGCTCCAAAACATCTTTTAATAAATGAAGAGAATAAGGTTACAATCTTTCATTCAGAACAAGATGTTCAAAGTATGATTAAAATACTTGGATATTAATCCAACTAAAAATGACCAAACAAAAACTATACAAGGGCGTTATCGACATGTTGAGCGATGGAAATGCCTATGTCGTGTGCGACGAGTTTAGAAAAGATGTTTTTATTCCTCGACGTTACACCTACAGAGCACTAAATGGGGATGAGGTATTGTTCAGGGTAACTCCTTCTAAGAGTAGTGGAAATAAGATGACGGGTGAGGTTGCAAATGTTGTTAAAAGGGCCGATCATCAATACTCAGGAATTATTGATATCGAAAAAGATAGAGCATTATTTGCCGCCGACAATAAAAAAATACCGTATTACTTTATCATTCCATTTAGCAAACTAAATAACGCTAATCATGATGAAAAGGTAATAGTTAAGTTCTCGAGATGGGTAGAGAACGATGAACTGCCTATTGGTGAGGTGGTTCGTGTGCTAGGTATGCCTGGCGAACACAAAACGGAAATAAATAGCATCCTGCACGAGTTTCATATCGAACAAGAATTTAATGAGGATGCCATTTTAGAAGCAGTGCATATTAGTGATTCAATTTCCAAGGATGAAATAAGAAAGAGAAAGGACTTTCGTGACACGCTTACATTCACTATAGATCCAGATGATGCAAAAGATTTTGATGATGCCATCTCATTTAAAAAGCTCGACAATGATAATTTCGAAATCGGAGTTCATATAGCAGATGTAACGCATTATGTAAAACCTGATAGCTTGCTTGAGCAAACTGCACAGCAAAGGGCCACATCTGTTTATTTAGTAGATCGTGTGGTGCCTATGCTCCCTGAAAAAATAAGTAATGTGCTTTGCTCGTTGCGCCCCAATGAAGATAAACTAACTTTTAGTGCGGTATTCGAAATTACTCCTGATGCGCAAGTGCTTAACACGTGGTTCGGCAAAACCATTATTCATTCGGATCGTCGTTTTACCTATGATGAAGTGCAGTTTATTTTAGATGCTAAAGAAGGATCGCATGCCGATGCTCTAATGATCGTGAATAAATTGGCTCTGCAATTCCAAGAACAACGCTTTAAAAACGGAGCTATTAATTTCGATAGTGATGAAATTAAAATAAAGTTAAACGAAAAGAATGAACCAATAGCCATCTATCCATACGAACGCAAACAGGCGCATAAGTTAATTGAAGAGTTTATGTTGCTTGCCAACAAAAAGGTTGCAGAGATATTAAATAACCATAAATTCACTTCAGTAAATAGGGTTCATGATGCTCCCGAAGATACTAAGCTCAGTACGCTAACTAATTTCGCAAAGCGTTTTGGATATGAAATAAATGCTAAATCGCATCGTAGCATTGCAGCAAGTATAAATGCGATGTTAAAAGATAGCGAGGGAAAGCCAGAGCAACATATTATCTCGCATTTTGCTATCCGCAGTATGCCTAAGGCCTACTATACAACAAAGAAGTCTGGACATTATGGATTGGCGTTCGCACATTATGCCCATTTTACTTCTCCAATCCGCCGTTATCCCGATATGATGACGCACCGCTTGTTACAAGAGTATTTGTTAAAGCATAACAGCCCAGAACCTGAATCTTTGGAGAAGCTTTGTAAACACAGCACTGAAAAAGAAATCAATGCCGCTGAAGCGGAGCGGGCAAGCAAAAAGTTTAAACAGATGGAGTTTTTGCAAAAGTTAATAGGAAATACATTTGAGGCTGTGATAAGTGGCACCACCGAATGGGGTTTATATGCCGAAATTATTGTAAATAAATGTGAAGGAATGATTCGGTTAACTTCAATAAAGGATGATGTTTATACTTATGATGATCAAAATTATCAAGTGATTGGAAAACGCAGTAAGAAGGCATATAAAATTGGCGATAAGGTTCTTATTAAAATAATGGCAGCAGATCCGATGCATCGTCAGGCTGATTTTGAAATGGCCTAGAGACTATTCGTTTAATCCTAAATTGCGCTATGCAAAACAAAAATAAAATAAATAGAGTAAGTCGCCTATGGAAAAAGCTAGGTCCTGGTTTAATTACAGGCGCCAGCGATGACGACCCTTCTGGAATTGCCACGTATTCGCAAGCAGGCGCCTCTTTTGGTTTATCTACGCTATGGGCTGCCTTAATAACTTTCCCACTAATGGCCGCCATACAAGAAATGTGCGCACGTATTGGGTTGGTTACGGCAACTGGACTAACAGGCACCTTAAAAAAACACTATCCTCGATCAGTACTTTATCTTCTGGTCGTATTCAGTTTTCCAGCTATTGTTATGAATATTGGCGCTGATATCGCTGGAATGGGTGCTGTTGGTAATTTATTATTTCCTCAAATTGATGCTACCTTTTTTAGTATTGGATTTACAGTTATCCTTATAGTAAGCATTGTGGTTTTGCCGTATCAAAAAATTGCATCGATGTTAAAATATCTTTGCATCGTACTGCTAGTTTATGTTCTTGTCCCATTTTTATATAAACAAGATTGGCTCACCATTCTTAAAAACACGCTTGTTCCTCATATCACTTTCACTAAAGAATATGTTAGTATTTTAGTCGGGATTTTAGGTACTACCATTTCACCCTATCTTTTCTTTTGGCAAGCCAATATGGAAGTTGAGGAGGTGAAACAACGCAAACGAAAGGTAATGGTAAATAAAAAAATCATTCAGGATATGAAGGATGATGTAGATTTTGGCATGTTACTTTCTAATGTTGTGATGTTTTTTATTATTCTTACTTCCGGCACTGTGTTATTTAATGGTAACATTCATCAAATTAATACAGTGGAACAAGCAGCTTTGGCTTTGCGTCCATTGGCAGGCAATTTTGCGTATATATTATTTGCCGCAGGTATTATCGGTACGGGCTTCTTAGCCATCCCAGTATTAAGTGGTTCATTGTCATATATTTTTTGTGAAACATTCGATTGGCAAGAAGGACTTGATAAGAAATTTCATGAGGCGCGTATTTTTTATATTATCATAGCAATATCATTGATTTTAGGGTTGTCTCTTAATTACATAGGTATCACTCCAATTCAAGCATTAATATATTCAGCTATTTTATATGGTGTCACGGCCCCTGTTCTTATTGCCATTATACTCCATATATGCAATAATAAAGTGGTAATGGGAGAATTTACCAATGGCACCAGATCTAATATATTAGGTGTTATTACTTTGGTGTTAATGTCGGTGGCGGCAATTACTCTTCTCTATTTGGAGTTGTTTTAATGCTTCATTGCATTAAGTTTTACCGTCATCAATTATTTTTTTTGATTACGTTAGTTTCTTTTTAATTATTAACGTTTTATCCTAAGCGTAGTCAACATTTTCCTGATTGTCATTTTTTCAAATAAATTTGGTATAAACGAATTAATTTCATTATTTGTCAAATATAATAACAATTAATCCTATGGATAGAAAATCCTTTCTCACCTCAAAAGCCACAAAGTCAAAGCCTGTTAGTGTGGCTCAGGGTTTAAAAATGGCTAGAACCAATAGTGGAGTTACTCCTTATGCTGGAGCCTGGACAGACAAAGAAGTTATCCATCTTTTAAAGCGAACGATGTTTGGAGCGAAAATTTCAGATGTCGCTTATTTCAAAGGTCGAACCGTAACTCAGGCTATTGACGAGTTGGTTACACCACTTGCGGCTCCTGCCCCTCCGGTAAATAGTTATGAAGGTAAAGGTACTCCTCCATTTGTCGATCCTGATGGTATTGCCAAAGGTGTTACATGGGTTAACGCTCCTTATAATAATGACGCCAATGGATATAGAACCAATTCATTTAAGTCATGGTGGGTTAGCTTAATGATTAATCAAAACCGCAATATCACGGAAAAGATGGTGATGTTTTGGCACAACCATTTTCCTACAGAAATAAATGCATATAACGATGTTCGTTATAACTACAAATACAATGCTTTGCTTCGTCAATATGCCTTGGGAGATTATAAGGCCTTTGTAAAAGCAATTACGCTCGACCCGATGATGTTGCGTTACTTAAATGGGAATGTGAACACAGCAAAAGCACCGGATGAAAATTATGGACGAGAGCTTCAGGAGCTATTCTGCTGTGGTAAAGGCCCCAATAGTCAATATACAGAAGATGATGTTAAAGCTGCTGCAAGAGTGCTAACAGGTATCAATATCAATGATACTTCCGTAACATACAATTTCATTCCTACCAATCACGATTCAACCAACAAAACCTTTTCAGCATTCTATGGCAATACAGTTGTGACTGGCCAGTCGGGAACAAACGGAATAAATGAACTCGATTTTTTGCTCGCGATGGTTTTTGCTGGAAAGCCTGCTTCTCAGCCTCTGCCTGAGGTAGCCTATTTTATTTGTCGTAAGCTATACCGTTGGTTTGTGTATTATAAAATTGATGCAGCTACTGAAACTAATGTCATTGCACCAATGGCCCAGGCCTTCTTTTCATCCAATTGGGATATCAAAGTTCCTTTAAAACTTTTACTAAAGTCGGAACATTTCTTTGATGCATTAAATATGGGTTGTCAAATAAAAAGCCCTGTCGATTTTACCATTGGGTTGCTGAGAGAATTTAATGTTCCATTTCAGAATGCAGATCTTGCGTTAAATTACGATGCATGGTATACCGTATATAATCTCCTAGCAGTTTTTCAACAGCCTATCGGCGATCCGCCAAATGTAGCCGGATGGCCAGCATACTATCAGGAGCCCATGTATTATGAGGTTTGGATTAATACTGATACATATCCGAAACGATCGCAGTTCCTAGATTCTTTGGTGATGAATAATTATGGATTAATTCCTGCATTAGATGTTATTGCTTTTGCCGATCTGATGAGCAACCCTGCAGATCCTAATATTTTAGTTAGCGATGCGTTGAAATATCTTTTCCGAATCGACCTATCAACAACGAATAAGGATTTCATTAAGATGTCTACTTTGCTTAATAATCTTACTAATGATGTGTATTGGACACAAGCTTGGAATCTCTTTAATCTCGATCGAACCAATGTAGCCAACAAAGCGGTTGTTAAAAGTCGTTTGCAAAATATGATCAAATATATGTTGGATTTAGCCGAATATCAATTAGCATAACTCAAACATTAATAACATTCAAACAAAAAAATATATCTATCATGAAACGTAGAGATTTTATACGCAACGCAGCTCCAGTTATTGCAGCACCCGCTCTTTTAAATGGCTTTTCGGTGAAGGCATTTGGCGCATCTCCTTTTTTAGATGCCTTAACTGCTGCTACAGCAAATACCGACCACGTAGTTGTAATGGTGCAAATGAGTGGTGGTAACGATGGTTTGAACATGGTCATCCCATTGGATCAATATGCTAATTTGGCAAATGCCAGAAGTAATATCTTGATACCATCAAGCCAGGTTCTTAAATTAAATGGCACTAATGCTACGGGGTTACATCCATCGATGGGTGGTTTGCAGAGCATGTATAACAATGGTAAACTCAAAATTGTACAAGGTGTTAGTTATCCTTCGCCAAGTTTTTCCCATTTTAGAGCTACCGATATTTGGAATACGGCCTCTGATTCTAGCCAAACGCTAAATACTGGTTGGTTAGGTCGTTATCTGGGAACAGAATATCCAAATTTTCCTGTGGGTTATCCTAATGTTACAATGCCTGATCCACTAGCAATTCAGATTGGATCGTCTGTAACGCCAGCTTTTATGGGTCCTGCGGTAAACATGGGTATGGCCATCAGCAACCCGCAAAGTTTTTACAATATCGTAAATAATGTGCAAGATCCTGAGCCTGCCACACCTGCTGGGAAAGAGCTGGCCTACATACGCACCGTTGCAAAGCAAACCTCCTTATACTTAAGTGGAATAAAGGCAGCAGCATCTAATGTAACCACTCAAGGAGCGTATCCAACAGGAAACGGATTAGCAAGTCAATTGAAGATAGTTGCACAACTTATTAAAGGGGGCCTCAAAACCCGTTTGTATATTGTAACTATTGGCGGCTTCGATACCCATTCGGCTCAGGTGGATCCTACCGATTCGTCTAAAGGTTATCATGCTAACTTAATGCTACAGCTTAGTGATGCCATTAAAGCTTTCACCGATGACTGCCAGGGACTAGGAATTGGCGATCGTGTTGTAGGGATGACATTTTCAGAGTTTGGTCGTCGAATCAAATCAAATGCTTCAGGTGGTACCGATCACGGTTCAGCAGCTCCTGTATTTGTTTTCGGCAATAAAGTTGATGGTGGTAAACTTGTTGGTGTTAATCCAACAATTAGCGCTACTGTTTCGGTGAACGATAATGTTCCAATGCAATATGATTTTAGATCAATTTATGCTACTTTGCTGCAACATTGGTTGTGTGTAGCACCTCACGATTTAAATACGATTATGTTAAAGAATTTCCAAGATTTAGGACTTATTCAATCAAGTGCATCGTGTATGCCTACTGGTATTCATGAGGCCAACCAAAAGGCGGGTATTAATATTATCTCGAATTATCCAAATCCTTTTGTTTCAAGTACTACCATTACTTTTACCACAGAAGGTGGACATACAATGGTTCAGATCTTTGATACTATGGGAAGAATAATAGCAACTCTTGTCGATACAGAATATCAAGCAGGAACCTACAATGTGTGGTTTGATGCCACGGGCTTTGCTCCTGGAAACTATTATGCACGACTTCAGAATGGATTTAATCAACAAGTTCGAAGTATGGCAATCGTGCGCTAAAAAACAATGGTATCTATTTAGCAAAAAAAGCGAGCTCTAAAAAGCTCGTTTTTTTTTGCTAAATATTAGTTAATATCATTATTTGTTGCAACTATAATCGTTATTTTCGACAAATATTTTATTTCAAACAATTTATTTTTTATGAAGAATTTATTTCTCTTTTTAACTTTTTTTCTAATTCTATCATCTTCTGTAATAGAAGCACAAATAGCCGTAACACCGATTGTATATCCTCAATATTGCACAGATAGCACAACAGGAGCAAGGCTACCCTACGTATTTAGAGCAAAAATAACAGGTCTAACAGCCAACACACTTTATCGCTTTTATTCCCGTGCTGCAAGTGCCGCCATCGACGGAGTAAATGCGGCAGGTGGAAGTGCTGTTTTTATAAAGCCAACGGGCAACTTTACATATTCAACCAATCCAGCTTTTGGAGGGCCAGGCGCTGGTTCAGATACCATGCGCACCAATGCATTAGGCGAGGTTACAAATTGGTTTGCCTTCGAGCCAACACGTGGTAATAATGCACGTTTTAATGCAGGCAATTATGTTCATGCACGTATTTTCCTTCAACTTGCTACTGGTGGAGGAGCTCCAACAGTATTAACAGTAGCCGATTCTATTCAAATAATAGCACTCGGCAATAATACGAGCAATTCTACAGGAGTATATAGCACTAGTTTGGCGCCAGCCAAGGATATTGTTTTTCTTTATGATAATGTTGCTGGAACAGGTCGACCACTCACAGGCTCTTGGCTTGAAACAGATGGCTTGAATTTCAAATCTGGAAATGGAGCCGCTGGTTCTCCTAATGCTACATCATATCCTGCATATTATAGAAACTTTGTTGATACCATTGCTGCAACTTGGGGGTCTTTCATCCCAAACAACCTTAGTACTGGTTTAACTCGAATTGAAAGGAGGAATCTTTCTGATGGTTTAATTGCTTGGGCTAATACTGATGCGGATGGAATTTGGGATATGGGTTCAGTTAATACCGTGAATGCATCTTCGGGATTAAATGCTTTGTCGATTGCTGCCGATGATGCTCCATTGGTAAATGTTCCTCCAAAAATTTATTTTACTAACTCCACACAGACCATCGCTGAAAATGCTGGTATCGCTACAATAAGTGTCGGACTTAAGTTTCCAAGCTCGAATTCGACATCTGTTGATATAATTTATAAAAGTGGATCAGCGACTTCAGGAAGTGACTATTCTTTTACCACGCAAACAATTATATTTCCCGCCAATTCAACTACACCAAAATCGGTAACCTTAAATATAACAAATGATGGATCACCGGAAGCCCCAGAGACTGTGATTTTCGGGTTGTCAAATCTTACCAACAGCGCAACTGCTGGTTCGCCTGCCTTTGATACGCTCATAATTATTGATGACGACGCACCATATGTTGGGTTTAATACAGCATCAGGTTCTGGATATGAATCTACCACTTCAGTTAATATTCCGGTATCTATTCAATTCCCAAATACAAATGTAACATCCGTTAATATTGCTGTAAGTGGTGGCACTGCTACCTTGGGTAGTGACTTTACCTTTTCAAATCAAACGTTAACATTTCCTGCCAATTCTACAACAATTATCAATGTGCCACTTGCCATTATCAACGATGCAATTTCAGAGGCAGATGAAACCATCATTTTCACCTTAACTAACGCTACCAATGGTGCTGTTTTAGGTGCTTCATCCTATACCTATACGATTACCAATGATGATATTACTCCGACTATTACCTTCATAACGCCTACAACTCAGATGGTGAAGGAAAATGTTGGAAATGTGACTTTAAGGGTCCGATTAACAAATCCAACGCTAACAGCAACAAGTATTACAATTTCGGCAGTGGGTGGCAATGCTACAAGTGGTTTGGATTATTTGCTAAGCTCAAATACCATCACCTTCCCAGCAAATACATCTTCAACAATTAATTATAGTTTGCCTATTACCGACGATAATTTGGTTGAAGGAACAGAGACTATCGTTTTGCGTTTAACAAATCCAAGTAATCCGGTATTTTATACTAACGAATACGATACAGTAACAATCACAGATAACGATGTGCCTTATTATACCGTTAGCCAAATTAACAAACATGATGGATTAGGTATTGCCGATAGTACAAGTGTGCGATGCGAATTACATGGCGTAGTCTATGGTCCAAATATACGTCCAGGAGGATATCAGTTTTTTATACATGATAGAACAGGTGGCATTCAGGTATTGCGCACAACGGGAACATTTGGAGGGTATATGCCACAAGATAAAGATAGCGTGGTGGTTAAAGGCGATATACAACAAGCCAATGGTCAACTACAAATTACAAATTTAGATACAGTTTATAAAGTGGGCACTGGTTCGCATATCGCTCCGAAAGTTATTTCTTCCTATTCAGAGGCTAACGAAGGCGAATATGTTACATTACAATACTGTCATTTATTAAATACAACCCAATGGCCTACGGCTGCGGGCAATGCCGCTGTTACCATTGTTGATCAAAACAATAAATTATATACCACCCAAATTTTCCGTCAAACTGATATTGATAGTACTCAACCAACGCCATATTGGTTTCATATCAGTGGTATTCTTGCGCAAAACGATGCTACTATTCCATGGGATTCATTGTATTATATCATTCCATTAAGCATAAGTGATTATGAAATAGTGTATCCTAAATTATCTTTTGCTGCGGCTTCTGATAGCGTTATAGAAAGTGTTGGCTTAGATTCAATTGAAGTAAACTTGCAGTGGGCAGCGCGTACTGCAACCTCAGCAACGGTAGCCTTTACCGGTGGAAGTGCCACTTATGGACAAGATTTTAATTTCACTTCTACCACAGTTAACTATCCTGCTGGATTTGCCGTTACAGCGAAACAAAAAATAGGTTTAATAATAATTGATGATGCCACGCCAGAAGGGGATGAGTCCGTGCTTTTATCCATACTTGGTCCTTCCAACAATGCCTTAGCTTCAGCGCCATCGGTACACACTTTAGTTATTCGTTATAACGACGGTGCCGGAAATGGGATTCATAGTTCAAATCAGAGCAATCTAATTTCAATTTTCCCAAATCCCACACACGGGATTTTAAATGTCAAAACTGACTTGCCATACTATCAAGCATCCTTATTGGATATGCATGGCAGAGTAGTTGCATCAACAAATACTTTAGCTTTAGATGTTCAAGACGTTGCCAAGGGCATTTACCTTTTGCGGGTGGAAACAAGCCTTGGCTTTAAAAGTCTTAAGGTAGTGGTCGAATAAGTAATTCAAAACTATAAACATAATAATTACAAAAAAAGCCGTAAGTTTCTTATGGCTTTTTTTATAATTATTAGTTGTTTTATCGGATAATTTTACAAAAGGTTGGGTGTAAATAAAATTTCGTAGTACCATAAAAAAGAGGGACTTTTGATTCTTGAATTAATTTAATACTATGATAGAGAAAAATGAGAAGCGCATTAAACGCGCACTTAAAAAAAGAAATTGGAGGGAAAGTAAATTTTCTGATTCTTGGAGTGTATTTAAAATCATGAGTGAATTTGTGGAGGGCTTCGAGTCGATGCGCCGCTTAGGTCCATGCGTTTCTGTATTTGGTAGTGCCCGCACAGCCGCAGAAAACCCGTATTACAAAATGGCGGTAGAAGTAGGTCAAAGGCTTACAGATGCAGGTTTTGGTGTAATTACTGGAGGTGGCCCAGGTATTATGGAGGCAGGTAATAAAGGAGCTAAGGAAAATGGTGGCATCTCTGTTGGATTAAATATTAATTTGCCATTCGAGCAGTTTCATAATAAATATATTGATCAGGATAAACTGATTTCTTTCGATTACTTTTTTGTTCGAAAGGTGATGTTCATGCGTTACGCTCAAGGCTTCATCGTACTACCAGGAGGCTTTGGAACACTAGATGAATTGTTTGAGGCACTTACGCTTATTCAAACGGAGAAAATTGCTGAATTCCCTATCGTGCTAATTGGAACCAAGTATTGGGAAGGATTATTTACCTGGATTAAAACAACAATGCTTGGTGAAGAAAACAACATTAATGCTGTTGATTTGAGCTTATTCCATATTGTTGACACCCCAGAAGAGGCGGTTAAGGTGATTAAAGACTTCTATATGAAGTACACGATGTCGCCGAATTTCTAAATTTACACGCTGGGTATTGCCTTTTTTATAAAATCTTCGTCTAAGATAAGGAGAATTGAAATTACTTCTTTATTTTTGATGTGGAAAATTATGCTTAAAATAAAAAAGGTGCTATTTCTATTTCTTTTTCTGTTGAGCATAGCGTCTATGTCCCAGTCGGTAACTTTCATTCCGAATAAAGGGCAATACGAGTCTAATGTACTCTTCAAAGCGGCTATTCCAGGAGGGGTAATGTTTGTAGAGAAAACCGGCCTCACATATTCTTTTTATGAGGCAGCTGCATTTGAAAAATATCACGCTACACGCGATCCTAAAACAACGGTTAAAATTCATTCCTTTAAAGTATGGTTTGAAGGTGCAAGCGACTGGAATGTTTCCGAAACGTTCGAGCCTACTAAAGAATACTATAATTATTTTATTGGTAACAATCCTTCTTTGTGGGCTGCAGGGGTTTATGGCGCCCATAAAATCAAGTTAATCAATGTATATCCAAACATCGATTTAGAGATTTTTAGCACTGAAGGAAGGTTTTTAAAATATAATTTTATTGTACATCCTGGAGGTAATATTGCTTCTATTCAATTACGTTACGAAGGTGTAGATGTGTTGGATATTAATCATGGCTCCCTTGAAATCCCTACCTCCCTTGGCGTTATCCATGAAGATGCCCCAATTTCATTTCAAGAAGGGGTTGTGGTGTCCAGTAAATTTATCCTTCAAAAACAAAAAGTATCTTTTAATATTAGCCAGTACAATAAATCCAAGGATCTTATAATCGACCCCAAGGTTGTATTTAGCACTTTCTCAGGTAGTTTAGCCGACAATTGGGGTTTCACGGGCACCTATGATAATTTAGGTAATGGATATAGCGGAGGTACGGTATATGATTTTGGATTTCCAGTAACTTTAGGGGCTGTACAAAAGTTTTTTAAAAACGGCATCGACGTTAATGGCTCGGTTGGGGAATTGGCTCGTGATGCAGGTATATTAAAATATAGTAGCGATGGAACGCAATTGCTTTTTTGCACGTATTTAGGTGGTCATCATAATGAGCAGCCACATAGCATGGTGGTAAATAGTAAAGGAGAGTTGCTAATTTTAGGAACCACCTGGAGCACCGATTTCCCTGTGGTTTCAAATGGCTTCAGTACCACACTTGGTGGGATGTCGGATATCTATGTTGTAAAATTAAGTTCTGATGGCAAAATATTGCTGGCGAGTACTTTTATAGGTGGCCCGCAACGGGATGGACTAAATGGGAATATCGACAATGGATTTATAAATAACCCAAGTAAAATTTACTACAATTATGGAGACATTTTTAGAGGTGAGATAAACGTAGATGGGAACGACAATGTTTATTTTGCTTCATGCACCGAATCAAGTACTGGATTTCCAATTGTAAATGGATTTCAGCCAGCCTTTGGCGGAGGTTTACAAGACGGTTGTATCTTTAAGTTGAATTCAACGCTTAATCAAGTGCTTTGGAGTACCTATGTAGGAGGAAATATACATGATGCTGCCTACGGCATTTGTTTCGATAGAAATAATAATCTCTTTGTGGTTGGTGGCACTGATAGTTATGGTTTGTCGTTTAATGTAAATGGTAATCGCGGTAGTTATTATGGAGGGCGAGCCGATGGTTTTCTGCTTAAGTTAAATAGTACCACTGGCAGCCTAATTAACTCAACCTATGTGGGTACAAGCACCTTTGATGAAACTTATTTTGTGCAAACAGACTCTACAGGAAATGTTTATGTTGCGGGTCAAACCGATGGATCTGTCCCTATTATACCTTCTACAATTTACAACCAGCCAAATACCAATCAGTTTATTCAGGTTTT
>Ga0114966_10003641_pt1 | contig 13455 bp, 8 predicted proteins | sample M_130207_XF_Meta_FD_87029 | JGI IMG/M metagenome (GOLD analysis project Ga0114966, IMG submission 87029) | Freshwater microbial communities from Lake Montjoie, Canada to study carbon cycling - M_130207_XF_MetaG | ecosystem: Environmental > Aquatic > Freshwater > Lake | place: Lake Montjoie... | reverse complement strand
GAATTTATGGTCGTGGCAGCGCGCGCAGGCGATGGTGAGTCCTTGAAATGCCTTGCTCACGACGTCGATCTGGCTGTCGACGGCCTTGACCTGATCGTCGAGTGCGTCGACGGGTTGGTAGCCATGTTCGACAAAGCGAAAATGGGCGGTGCCGAGGATGGACTCGTTAAAACCTGCGGGATGCACGCGCGGCTGATCGAGCAGATCGCCCGCGATATGTTCGCGGATGAGCTGATCAAGCGGCACGTCAGCATTGAAGGCGCGAATCAGATAATCGCGGTAGCGGTAGGCCTCAGGAATGGCGGGGTCGCCCTCGCTACCGTGGGTCTCGGCGTAACGCACCAGATCCATCCAGTGGCGGGCCCAGTGTTCACCGAAGCGTGGCGACGCGAGCAAGCGCGCGGTCTGGGTGGCGAGAGCGGTGGCCGGATCACGCGCGATCTCGGCGGAGAATCTCTCGATCTCGGCGGGTGTTGGCGGCAGGCCGGTGAGGGTAAACGTGAGGCGTCGTAGCCGGGTGTGCGGATCGGCTTCGGCCGTGGGCGCAAGGCCCTTGGCGGCCATCTGCGCTCGGAGAAACTGATCCACGGGATGGCGTGACCACGCGCGATCCTGGATCGGCGGTGGCAGCGGTTTCTGGACCGGCTGAAGAGACCACCAGGTTTTTCGCGCGGCGAAAAGTTCGCTCCAACCGGGTTTCACCGCGGGCTCCGTGCTGGCCTCGTCGCGGGGATCAGGCGCGCCCATCGAGATCCAGCGTTCAAAATCGAGGATGACCGCGTCGGCGAGTTTCGGCGCCTTGTCCGGCATTTTCAGGTCGGGGTCGGTGTGCTTGATCGCGGTGAGCAGAAGACTTTTTGACGGCACGCCGGCGACGATGGCGGGGCCCCCGTCGCCACCCTGCTGCCAGCCCGGCCGGGAATCGAGGCGCAAGCCACCTTTCGATTTCCCGGGACCGTGGCACTCGTAGCAATCGGCGACCAGGATCGGGCGGATCTTCCGCTCAAAAAAATCGCGACCCTCTGGGGAAATGGGTGCGCTCCTGAGGGCAGAACTCAGCGCGGGCAACGCCAGCGCGAGGACGGTCGAGACGAAGCGAGAGGTTATTTTCATCGGGGATGGCGCATGCGATCAATTAATACAGCTCCGAGGATGACCGAGCCGAGCACGACTTTCTGCGTGTAGCTCTCGACGTTCGTGAGGTTCATGCCGTTTTGAATTACGGCGATGGTGAAGGCGCCGGTGAGTGTGCCGAGCATCTTGCCTTCGCCGCCGCGGAGACTGGTCCCGCCGACCACGACGGCCGCGATGACATAGAGCTCATACATAGTGCCATAGGTCGCCGAGCCGCTCTTCAGCTGCGAAGCCATGATGACGCCGCCCAGCCCGGCGAGAAGGGCGCTCGCGATGTAGGCAAACATCAGCACGCGATTCACGGGGACGCCGGAAAGGCGGGCGGCCTCGGCGTTGCCGCCGACGGCGTAAAGGTAGCGGCCGAGTTTCATTCGCGACATCAGGACGTGCGCGAGCCCGTAGAGCAGGAGCATGAGCGCGACGGCGTTTGGCAGGCTGAATAAATCGGCCCCGCGGCCGAGCCAGACGAAGGAATCGGGGATCTGGTAGATCGACTGACCCTGGGCAAGGATGTAAGCGAGGCCGCTGCCGACGAGCATCATCGCCAGCGTCACGATGAACGGCGGGATGGCGAACTGCGTGACCATGAACCCCGAGAACGCGCCAACGATTCCGCAAAGGATGATCGCCACCAGGCACGCGAGCAGCATGCCGCCGGGTGACGCGTTGACGCCCCCGGCAAAATCACGGATGAGGCCCGCCACCAGCACCGCGGACAAGGCGAGGAGGCTGCCGACGGAAAGGTCGATACCACCGGTGATGATGACCATGGTCATGCCGATCGCGACGATGGCGATCACGGCGATTTGATTGGCGATGTTCAGCAAGTTGGCGGATTTCAGGAAATTCGGCCAGCGGTAGCTGCGCGGTGTGAGCACGCGCGGCTCACCGAGGGTGGGGAAATCCGTCTTGAGATCTGAGAAGACGAGCCAGGCTCCGGTGACTTGGGTGCAGGCGATGGCATCGAGTTTGCCGCCGTCAGCGGCGATTTTTTGCAACGCCACGCGGGCGGCCTGGGGCTCGCCCTTGATCGTCGCCAGGATGGTCGCCCCCGTGGCGGCCAAATCGCGGGCGACGCTGGCGACGAAGGTCGTGTCGCTGGGCTGGTCACTGGCGACGATGAGCACGCGGGGGGTTGGGCCGAAGTGCTGTTGGCTGGCCGTGACGATCTCGCGCGCCGCGGCCTCGCCGGTGGGCGACTGGTCGCTGGTGGTTACCACGCTGAAGAATGCGCAGAGCAGCAGCAGCACAAGAATCATGCCGTATTCGGAGAAAAATCGGGCGAGGGCAGACGGCATAACTCTAGGCCACGGCGAGTGCCATGATCTGCTCCTGAGAGGTCGTGCGGGCGTCGGCAAACTCGCCGGTCACGCGGCCCTCGTGCAAGACGAGGATGCGATCGGCCATGCCGAGGACCTCGGGCAATTCCGAGCTGATCATGATGATGGCTTTGCCGGCGGCGACGAGTTCGTTCATCAGGAGGTAGATTTCGTATTTGGCGCCGACGTCGATACCGCGGGTAGGTTCGTCGAAGATCAAGATGTCGCAATCGCGCGCGAGCCATTTCGCGAGCACGACCTTCTGCTGGTTACCGCCGGAGAGATGGCCGGCGCGCTCCTCCTGATGGGGCACTTTGATTTTAAGCTGATTAATGGAGCGGGCGAAGTGGGTGCGTTCTTGGCGAAGGCGCACGAAGCCGTGGCGGGCCAGCCACGTGAGATTCGGGAGGCCGAAGTTTTCGCGGACGGAATGCCCGAGCACGAGTCCCTGCAGTTTGCGGTCCTCGGTCAACAAACCGATCCCGGCCGCGATGGCCGCCTGCGGGGATCGGAGGGCGCAGATCCGGCCGTCGATCCGGATTTCGCCGGCCTCGCGTGGATCGGCGCCAAAGATGAGCCGCACGGTTTCCGTGCGACCCGCGCCGACCAGACCGGTGAGGGCGAGAATCTCGCCACGGCGCACGGTGAAGGAAACATCGCGGACTGAGTGACCGCGGCGCAAGCCGGAGACCTCCAAGCGGGGTGCGCCGATCTGCACGTGGCGCGGGGGGAATTCATCCTTCAGTTCACGGCCGACCATCCTCTCGATGATCTGGTGGCGATTGATCTGCGCGCGGGGACTTTCGCCGACGTTCTGGCCGTCGCGCAGAATCGTCACGCGGTCAGCGATGGTGAAGACCTCATCCAAGCGGTGACTAATATAGATGATGCCAATCCCTTGCCGCTGCAGGTCGCGGATGATTTTGAATAACTGCGCCACCTCGTGGGAGGTGAGCGCCGCGCTCGGCTCATCCATCACGATGATGCGGGCGTCGCCGGCGAGCGCCTTGGCGATTTCGACCAGTTGCTGGTGCGCGGTGGTGAGGAGGCGGCACGGCGCGTCGAGATTGATCTCAACCCCGAGACGCTGGAAAAGCGCGGCGGCGCGCGCGCGCTCCCTCTTTTGAGTGATGAAGCCGGCGCGCGTCACCTCCTGACCGAGGAAAATATTTTCAACAGCGGTGAGTCCGGGGACGAGGTTGAACTCCTGATAGATGACGGCGACGCCAGCTGCGCGCGAGAGCGGCGGGGAATGCAGGGGCGTGGCCTGACCATCGATGGCGATAGTGCCCGCATCCGCGCGGTACGCCCCGCCGAGCACTTTGATGAGCGTGCTTTTCCCGGCGCCGTTTTCGCCAAGCAGCGCGAGCACTTCGCCGGCATGCAGGCGGAGGTCGACTCCGCGCAATGCTTGGACGCCGGGAAATGATTTCACGATCCCGCGCATCTCGAGGAGCGGGGCGGCCCTGGTCATACGCCCATCGCGGATTCGAGCGCGCGCCGCATCACCGCCGCATCGGGGGTGATGCCCGTCCAGAATTGCACACCCACGATGCCTTGATTCACGAGCATACCGAGTCCGTCGAGGGTGGCGCAGCCGCGGGCGGCGGCCTCCACGAGGAACCGCGTGCGGACTGGATTAAAGACCACATCGGCCACGACCATGCCGGGCTGGAGCGAGGCCAGGTCGAGTGGGAGCCGGGCCTCCGGAGCGTAGAGGCCGATCGAGGTGCCGTTGATCACAATGTCGGTACCCGCGGCGACCGCATAGTCGCCGCGCCCCACGACGAGTTCGGCCTGAAGCGGCAATTGTTTGCGCAAAAGTGCGACGAGTTCCGCGCCGCGCGATTCGGAGCGGTTCACGACCGTGAGGCGTTTTGCTCCCGCGAGCGCGAGCTCGACGGCAATGGCCCGGGCCGCGCCGCCCGCTCCGAAGAGCACCACGGACTTTCCTTGCGGATCAATGGTGGTCTCGAGCGATTTCAGAAACCCCTTGCCGTCGGTGTTTTCGCCGATGAGTTGATCGCCTCGCCGCACCACGCAATTGACTGCGCCCATCACAGCCGCGGATGCGCCGAGCCCGTCCAAGTGGGGGATCACGGTGACTTTGTGCGGCAGGCTGCAATTAAAACCGCGGAAGCCCATGGCTTTGGCCCCGCGCACGGCCGCGCCGAGATCTTCCGGGGGGACCTCCATATTGACGTAGCGCCAGTGGAGATGGTGGTGGGCAAAGGCGGCCTCGACCATGGCCACGGTGGGGTTCCCGGCCGCGCCCACCGACATCGAGCCGACGAGTTCGTGGAGAAATTTGCCGGCACTCATGGTTTACTTCAGTTCGGGATCTTTCAGGGCGTCCGCCTTGCGGTAGAGCCTCGTGGGAATGAGCATCTGCGGCGGCAGGGTTTCGCCTTTCGAGTGGCGGATGATCGCGTCAACGATGCGCACGCCCATCTTGTCGGGAAATTGAATCGGGTCGGCGTAAATCTTACCGTCCTTGATCGCCTGCTTGCCCTCGGGCTGGCCGTCGAAGCCGATGATCACCACCTGCTGGGCCTTCCCCGCTTTTTCGAGTGCACCGCGGGCCCCGAGGGCCGCCGGATCGTTGATGGCAAAGATACCGCGCAAATCGGGATGGGCCTGCAAGGCGTCTTCGGCGGCCTTGTAACCCACATCTTTCGCCCCGCCGCTCTCCAGTTCCGTCACGATGGTGATCTTCGTTTTACTGCGCGTGTTGTGTGCGGCGATGACTTCGCGGAAACCTTTTACGCGCAGCAGGCAGGACTCGGCCTGCTTGAAGTGGAGCACGGCAATTTTCCCACCCGCTTCGCCGAGGGCCTCGATCATCGCCTGGCCGGCCTCTTTGCCCCCGCCGTAATTATCGGTGGCGATTTGGGTGACGATTTTCACTCCGGGCTCGTTGCAGGGAATATCGACGGTGAAGACGGGGATGCCGGCGGCGTTGGCCTCTTGAATCACCGGGATGATCGATTGCGAATCGCAGGGGCTCAGCACGATGGCGCTGACCTTTTTGACGATGAAGTCCTTGATCTGGTTGCCCTGCTTGGCGACGTCCTTGTCACCGCTGACGACGATGGTCTCATAGCCGCGCTTCTTGCCCTCCGCGGTGATGTTGTCCCCGATGACCTTGAAGAAGGGGTTGTCGAGCGTGAGCAGGGAGACTCCGATCGTGCCTTTTGACCTGGTTTCGGTGGAAGCAGTGCTGGCGGTGTTCGTGGGTTGGCCGCAGCCCGCGAGGAAGGCGAGGGTGAGCGCGCCGAGAGTGAGAAGGTGGTTTTTCATCAGGTTGTTGAGGGGAGCGAGTGGCGAAATTTTGGAATCAGAGTTTTCCGGTCTTTAAGAATTCATGCCGGACGGGGGCGGTGACGCGCTGGCCGGTGGTCGCGACGAACGTCACTGTGCCCGGCGCGAATTCCAAGGTTTGCACGTTTTCGAATCCAGCCGGAATTTTCACCACCCCCTGGATGTAATTCACCGCCGTCGGTTTGCCGGCGCTGAGTTCGACGACCGTGGCGACGCCCTCTTTGGTGAGCAGGTTTTCGCGGCCCGAAGCGGCGAGGCCGTCGGCAAAAAAAGCGGTCACGTCTTCCAGCCCGAGGCAATGGTTGCGGCCGTTCCAAGGGTGGCCGTGACGACCGTGGTTCTCCATCCAGAAGACCGTGCTGTTGAGGACCGCGGGATCTTTCAACGCGAACCAAATGTAACCGGCCTCCGTAAATGTGGCCGTCGTCCAGGCGGGGCCTTTGGTTTTCTCCCAAGATTCATTCACGAGCTGGATGAGGTCGGCATAACCGTAGCGGCCGGGCAGGCGGGAGAGGTCGGCCGCGGGCGCGCCTTTCCAAGCGGCCGGAACTTTCTTTAAATCGGTCCACTTCGCTCCGGGCAGCAGCGCCTGATATTCGCGCTGTTGCGGATCGCTGAAGAGCGAAGGACACGTCATGCCAAACCGAAACGCACTCGTCGCGATGCGCACGGTGCCCTCGGTCGCCGGCATCGCGAGGGTGGCATGATGGCCGAGGGGCACGCGCCCGGCAAAGCCTTGGATAACGTGACGCGAGTAAACGACGTTCTGGCCGTCAACGAGCGAGAGGTCTTTCGTCACACGCCCCGGGCGGACCTGCGTGTTGATGCCCAAACTAAGCGTGGTTACGTCGCCGGTTTTATTCGTCCCGACGAGTTGCCAAGGATCGCCGACGATCTCGCCGTGCGGCGGATGCTTTTCACCTGCCACGACGTCAGAGTTACCGCCGAACGGGAGGCAGAAGAAATCCCCGCGCAACGTCACCAGCACAGGGGCGGGCATTTTTGTTGCCGGCTCATCCTGCCAGGGGCTGACGTGATACGGCTTCACGGGTTGGGCGCTATCGCGGAAGAACGTGACGGGCGCCATGTGACCGCCCAGCTGAGTGACCGCGAGTTCGACCGCTTTGTTCGCGACGCTGAAGCTGGGCTGAGAGTGCACGGTGCGTAACGTCGCCTCCTCGGCGGTGGCGGCGAAGGCGGTGGCGGCGATCAGGGAGAAGTTGCCGAGCAAGGTTTTCGAGGTTGAGAGCAAGCGGGAGGATTTCATGGGCAGAGCGGATTTCTGTCAGGGGCAAGCGCTGACCAAACGATGGTTTTTACGCAGTGGACAGAACAATCAAGGTGCGGAGGCCGCGATTTCAACCTCACGACCATCCCCCGTTTGGGGGAGGTTCGCGGTGAGTTGAAATCGCTGGGGCGGCCGCTGGGTGGACGATCATCGCTCGCTGCCTGTCATCCGGCGGTTAAAAATTTCCGGGCTCCAGTCAGCGCGGGCGTGGAATCGTTTTTCCGGTGGGCGCAAGGCCGCGACGTGTTCCGTGGCGACGTGGGCCCTGGCGGCGTGGGCCCTGGCCAGCGGGGCGCGCGGCGGAGGCGGTGGGCCGCGGCCGGGCGCGCCTTCGGAGCAAGTCCGGCCGGCACGGTTTTTCCTCGTGATTAGTTCGTGGCTTCATCGCGAACCATTCGTGGCGACGTGGTTTTGGGGCGAAGGCGCGGGACGCCGTCTGCGCGGAGCTCTCGCGGACCGATCGGTGGCGCCGGGGAACGACCGAGGCCGGCGCCACTGATCGCGCTCGCGCTCGCGGCCGCGGCTGGGCGCAATCACCTTTCAACGCATTTTCACTTGGCGCGATTCTTGCCGATTTCCGCGCCGACCGGTGTGGGCACGCTCGGCGGGCGCAACGAAAAATCGCGCGAGTGGCCCCTTCCCGTGGCCGATGGTCCCCGCATGCCCCGCCGCTGCTCCGCGAGGAGTTGGCTTCGCTACTCCGCTGATCGCGGAATTCGGTTCAATGTGTAATAGGCATCCGGTGCCGCCAGCGGTGTGCCGTTGGCGGAGCGTACGCCGTCCGCGCGCAACTCGTGGACATAGTGCGCGCGCAAACCGGCGACTTGCAAACGGACGCGCCGCCGATCGGCGCTGACGGTCACCCGCGTGATGGGCAACGGCCGGGCGTCGATCTCCGCGCTCCCGTACGCGCTCGAATAAAGATAGGTGTAACTTTTTAACGAATACGCGGCGACGGTGCGGGCGGTCGTGGCATCGACTCCGGAGGTGAACACCAGCTCGAAGCCATCCGGGAGCGCGCGCATTTCTTGGATCGCAAACGGGACGATCCCGTTCCAACGCACGCGCTGCAGGCCGTAAGCACGCGTCCCGAGCGACGACCATCCCCGACTGCTCATGCCCACGAGCAAGCTGCCGTCGGGGGCAAAAAGCAGTCGCACGACCCCGGAGGCGAAGCCGGACAAAAAGGGAAACGCCGCGCCCTGGTACTCGCCGTCGATCTTCTCCATGAAAACGCGGCTTACTTTCGCATCGGTAAACTCGCCTACGAAAAACTGGCCGGCGAACGGCCCGAATTTTCCACCCTCGGGGCAGACGGCGAGGTCCGTCCCGCTCCGGCCCATCTTGTGATAAGGCAGCCAGACGGCGGGTGGCACCATTTCTGGCAGCGTGCGGAGCGCTTCGGGATAGGGCACTTTGTTGGGCACCGGCGCGGACAGTTTCAGCGGCGACTCCGGTCGCTCCTGGGAAGCGATGCCCTCGGGATTGAGGAAAAAAGCGCCCTTGCGCAGATGGTAAATGGGTGTCGACGGAATCCACGTCCCCTGTTGATCGACGCAAAACATGTCGCCCGCAGCGTTGGCGCCGAGACCGCAGGGTGAGCGCGTGCCTGCGGCCATGGGCAGAAACGAGCTGCCCGGTCCCATGATGCCACTCCAGCCACGCCACGCGGCCTGGTTGTTGGTGCGTTCGCCCATGTCGAGGTTGAGGGCCACCCAAAGATTGCCGTGGCCGTCGCGCTTCGGACCGTATGCATAACCGTGATACGCGCCGGAGACGTTCCAACCGCGTGCGGCCGTGAGATATTCATCCGCCACGCCGTCGCCGTTCGTATCGCGCAGACGCGTCACCTCCGTCCGCTGCGTTACGAGCAGGCTATCGCCGTCGCGCAGCAGGCCGAGCGGCTCATGCAAGCCCGACGCGAAGAGGGCATAGCGGACCTGGTCGGGTGGGCCGAGCACGCCGTCGAGCAGCCAGACTTCGCCTTTGCGGATCGCGACGGCGAGTTTGCCGTCCGGCATAAAATCCAGGCCGCTGACCTCGAGGGTGAGGCCGTCGCCGGGTTTCCACTGCGCGTGGCGCGAGGATGTCGGTGAACTCCCTGTGAGAATGGTTTGGAGGTCGTAGCCCTCGGTGGCGATGAGCCGAAGGCCGGTGGCGAGGAGGGCGACCGCGAGTGGAAGAAGACGTTTCATGGCCACGTGTAGATGAACTCAAGTTTGCCGGGAGTGCTGGCGGGACTCTCCTGAACCGTGAGACCCGGCGGATGCGCGAGCGATAGTGAGCGCATGGACTCAAGATTCCACGCCAGCGTGCGGCGGAGGCTGCCGTTTTCTCCCGGCTCGAAGTGCTCGGCCACGGGCACGCCGCCGACCGAAAAAAGAAATGTCGGCACGCCCGCCGCATCGAGCCGGTAGCCTTCAAACTTCCTTGTGCCACCCGCTGCACTTGGCGCGGTCCAGGCGACGACGGATTCGCCGAGAGGTTTTTCGAAGGGAGCAAAGCGGCTGAACCATGTGCCGTAGGCATCGAAGAAACGACCCTTCCACGTGAGTGCCGGCCGGCAGTCGCGGCCGTCGTAGGCGAGATGCACGCCCGCGGGAAAGCCGACGAGAATCGCGTGCGTGCCGACATCCGCCATGAAGGTGCGCAACACGATCGGGCGGGAACCGGGGATCAGTTCAAACTCCCGCGCGGACGTGGCGGGAAAACCCTCGGGCAGCCCCTGGCCGTCTCGTGCGAAAGCGAAGATCGAGGCGATTTGCCGGTCGGTGTCGCCGCCGAGGATCTCGCGATTGGCGGCCTTCCCTTCTGGCCAGAACGACGGCATCAGCGTCCCGGGCCGGTGCGCCGCAGGGTTGATCAAGTAATCGCGCAGCCAGCCGGGCTGCAGCCGACGTCCGAGGTTCGCGAGATCGAGCGCGTGAATGCCCAGCGAGGGGCGATCGCCCCACTGGTGGCACGTGATGCAGCCGACGCCGCCGAGGGTGCCGAGCAGTTTACGCCCGGCTGCGACGTCGCCCGCGGGCAAGGTGGTTTCGTGACGCGCGTCGGATGCCGCGAGCAGCGCCGGAAGATGGGTGACCGCCGCACCATACAGCGGCATCTGCGTCTTGAGATACGGACGCTCGCGGTTTTTTCCGGCCAAAGTCTGCGCGAGCCACTCCGGCTGCAGTTTGCGGCCGATGCCGGTGAGCGGCGGCGGGAAGCGGCCGGTGTCGCCGAGATTAGGGTCGCCGAGAAAGTAGGATTTCCGCGCGGAGTCCGGACCGCCTTGGCCGTCGCGTTCGTGACAGGCGAGGCAGTTCAGCGCGGCCAGGGTGCCTTGGACCATTTGCGCGGGCGTCACGGGAGCGGTGCGGTCGGCGAGATAAGCGCGGAGCGCGGCGCGCTGGGTGGAGCTGAGAGCATAACGCGGCAACCCGGCGGCAGGCGTTTCGTCGATACAGCCGCCCGTGGGCCGCTGGAGTGGGACCAACTGTACGGCTGGGGTGGAGGGCGAGGGGTGGCACGCGGCGCAACGCGCCGCGTTGAAGATCTCTTGGCCGCGCTGGGCGAGTGCGAGACTGGCGGTGAACGGAGGCATCTTCGGCGCGCCCTCGCCATCGCTACCTGCGATCCCGAGCAAGTAGGCGGAAATATCGAGCGCCTCCTGGTCTTCCATTTCAATTCGCGGCATGCGGCCATCCGGCCGTGCGGTCAAGGGATCGCGGATGAAAGCGGCGAGAGTGGTGACGACGTATTTTTCGGCGAGCGCGGGAAAAGCGGCGGGGCCGTAGGAAAATTCCTCGGCGGCGGGGCGACCTTCCGGTGGCGTGTAGTTGGCCTGGGGTGCGTGGCAGGCGACGCAACCCTTGGTGTGATAGAGGATCTTGCCGAGTTCGGCGTTGAGGTGGGCGATTTTTTTGGGCGGCGCGGGCTTTTTTGGCGTCAGCGTGCCGAGGTAGTGCACCACCGCTGCGGCGGCGGCTGCGTCGTGATGGGTTAGCAGGTCGGGCATCGTCGTGCCGCTGCGCTGGCGGGCCGGATCCGCGATCGCAGCCTGCAACCAAGCCGCCTGGGCCCGCGTCGTCACCGTTGTGAGGTCCGGGCCGCGACGTGGCGGCAGGCCGGTGTCGCCGCCGTGGCAGTTGATGCAGCCGAGCTCGTTGTAGAGCAGGCGACCGCCGGCGGCGTCGGGGGCGGCGGCGTGAAAGCGCTCGAACCCTGCCACCCACGGCTCGGCGCGCGCGCCCACGACGCTGAGAAGCGCGGCGATGCCGAAGCCCAGAACCCGTCTCATGCGACGACCTCCCGGCGACAACGTTCGATGTAATCGCGCGACCGGTTGATCGCGGCGGTGATTTCGGCGACGGTCGGCAGAATGGGTATTCCGCGCGGTGTCGGGTGCATAAAAATTTCCACGAGACCCGTGTAGCGCATATCGGCCAGCGCCTTGATGACGGGACGATAGTCGAGCCCACCGCTGAAGCCCGGCAGCTGCCGCATTTCGATCTCTTTGGCCACTTTTTGGAAGATACCCTCGGAGTGCTCTTGAAAATACATGAACGGAATCTGCTTCGCACCGAGGTCGCGAATCAATGCCGGCAGTTGCTCGATCCACGGGTGCAGGTGATGGGGCGCGAGCGCGACGCCGAGGTGGGCGGAGCGATTGAACTCCGCGAAATACCGCAGTGAGTCCGGATGGTTGAGCAGCGAATTGCCGTGATTTTCAATGGCGATCGTGATGCCGTTCTCTTCGGCCGCGGCGGCGTGCGGTTTCATCCGTTCGAGGAAGCCTTGGATCGCTGGCTTGAGTTCCGAAACCGGCAGCGCCCTCGGACCTCCGCTCCCGGTCACGATGATCCGGCCTCCCCGTTTGCTCAGCCACTTCATCTCGTCGCCAAGCCCGGTGGCGCCGAGAGGATAACGCGTGCTCACCCCCAGCTTTACGCGGTGCTTCGCGAGCAACGCGGAGAAAGCCGCGTCACCCATTTCATCGATTTGCTCGCGCTGGTTGCCGTGCACGCGACACCAGACATCAATCGACTCGCTGCCCGTCTTTGCCACCTCCGGCAGAATCACGTCGAGCGGCATCTCTCCGTAGAGTGCGGAGGAAAGGACGTAGCGGAGACGAAAGGTCTCGCGCGGGGCGGCCCGAGCGAAAGAAGGCACCGTTGCGGCGACGGCGAGGGTTTGGAGGAATTGGCGGCGGGGGATCATGCAACGGGGTCGCAGCGAGTCTGGAGGATGATTCAGATTTACAATCCCAGCGTAAGTCCAAACTTGGGCGGCTCGCACTAAAGATGGGGTGGACGTTGGTCGTCACGAGTAAAATGCAACCGGCGCGGGGAGGTTGTCGCGGCGGGCGCTTGATCCCAAACGATCGACCGACAGAGACCTGGCGGGATTCGGGCCGTCGCCCCGGAGGCCGGGCCAGCCTTAATAGGTCGCGCTGCGCGCCGTGGTCGACGGGGTCCGTGGTGGTCTGAGGTAACCGGCGCCAACCCTTGAGATCGTTGGGTGGCGCAGGTTTTCCAAGGTGCGCCTTCGCGTGATCGATCCGAGCGCCAAACGCAGCGATCTGTTTGCGGGGGGGGACGGGCGGCGAGCTCCGCGCCTCCGCGTGATCCACGGCTTGGAGTTCTCACGATGCCCGCGAAAGAGCTTTCCGAGATTCTCCACGTTAAGATCGCGCAACTCATCACCGCCGTGATCGCTTGCTCCCTGTGGCCGAACCAGTCACTCCAGCGCAACGCAGGGGCGCACCGCCGAGAACGGAGTAAAACGTGTTTGATTTCATGATGCTATGTGCTGGGGCGATGCGGTCCGGTGCCGAGCGCGAAAGGGTGGGTGGTGGGGGAGCGAAGCACGCCTTCGTGGCCACCATCGGCGACAGGAGTGTCGCCGGTCCGTCGGATGGGCGACACTCTTGTCGCCCCCTCGCGGACGATCGTTCAATTTACACTAGGAGTGTCGCCGGTCCGTCGGATGGGCGACACCCTTGTCGCCCCTGCTGCATGGGAGCCTCCCCACCAAAACAAGTTTTGGCCCCGACGGGAAGAAACAGCTTTCCAGGCTCACCAACGATTTGCAGAAGATGTTTCTTGAGAGCAGGAGCAGCCCCCGCCCCAAAATCGGATCTTGGCCGTGACCGCAAAAAACCACCCTCAGGTTGCTCAGAAACGTTTTACGAATGCGGTTTTTTGCGAGCCTCCGGAGGGGGGGGGCGCGTTGGTTCTGATCTGTAACCGCGGTTATCGGACGGTGGCGCCGTTGGCCCCGAGTTGGAGCGGCGGGCCTGTTAGGGCGGCGCGGATCGTCGGGAACCACTGCGGGGGGGTGCGGTGTCACCGCGCTTTAACGTTAACGCCACGCATTTGTGATACTGGTCAGCTATTATAGTGCATGCAT
>Ga0114966_10003639_pt1 | contig 13457 bp, 9 predicted proteins | sample M_130207_XF_Meta_FD_87029 | JGI IMG/M metagenome (GOLD analysis project Ga0114966, IMG submission 87029) | Freshwater microbial communities from Lake Montjoie, Canada to study carbon cycling - M_130207_XF_MetaG | ecosystem: Environmental > Aquatic > Freshwater > Lake | place: Lake Montjoie... | reverse complement strand
TCTCAATATGGAAAACGTGCTCGAGATCAAGGTCTCGCATCATATAGTATATCAAAAAGAACCGCGAGGACGTGTGGACCCAGAAACCCTCCCTAAACTGCCGGTCCCCCGCCTTGATGCGACGATTTGCGTCAAACGCAGTGGAATCGATATCCAAATATTTTTCCGCCCCGACCAGATGAATACGGCCTTTAAAGGCGTCGAGCCGTGAAAAGAATTTCGCGTTGGTGAGGACGTAGACGCGGTTCTCATGGCCGAGTTTGAGGAGCTGTTTTATATTGTCCACCAGGTACTCCTGGAAGACACCGACCGAGACCAGGACGACGGACGGTTCGCTACGGGGAAAAGCTTCTGAACCATGACCACCACCCAATAATGACCGCTTGATTTTTTGGTGGAGGTTTGGCACGGTCGGACAGCCCGTGAAATCAAACGTATCGTACGGTGGTAGTCTTGAGACGTCCAGTTTGTTCCAAGCGGGAAGCACGACCATGGGAAGGTCCGGGTAGTGATACTTTACTACACGGGCCCATGGACTATCTACCACGATGGGGACGCAATGCAAATATAGGGCCTCCCAGAAACGGTGGGTGTCAAGCCCATTGCCCGGAGGACAGACACAGTACCGGTAGGTTGCCAGCCGATTGAGATTCTCCATGGGCGATAAGGAGGGCAAGAAAGGAAGTCCTCGTGCCGTCAACGTATCGTAGCAAGGGCGTCTCGCACCCTCGTTGGTACCAATGGTAAAGTGAAAAAACACGTCCTCGGTTTTTGGGAACCGTGGATCTTTGTGGGACTCCATAAACTCGAGAAACTGTACCCCGTGCGCCCACTGCTTATTGGCGATACCTATCGGAAGCGGTACAATCTTGGGATGAAATATCGCTACATTTTGCGCGTACCACTTGACCAGGTTGGGGGAGGACAACAGGGGATGGAACGATTCGATGCCAGGGTCCGAGTTGTGCGTCATCAGCACAAACTTGTTTTGGAAAAAAGAGATTTTTTCATAAAGCTCGTTGACTCGATGGGAGTAACAAAAGACGAGAGGTGGATTATTATACAGGGTCGGGAGGGAATCGAGGCACACTTGTTTTTGCGATTGCTGATGGATTCGAGGGTTGTAGGCAAAATCCTCGGGGTGTCCCATGTACACATCGGCAAGCTCTTGCAACCCCTCTCCTGAAATCAATTCTTCGACGTGGACATTGGGAAGAGAGTGGGTTGCCATGTCTTTCTTTTTTGGTGTGCGTTATTTTTTTTAGAGCAAAAAAAAAATTTTTATGGTTTTCATTACACCGGAAGGAGGAGACCGTACCCCACCTTGGAAAACACGTCTAGCGCGGCAATCACGCTGTCATAGTTTTGATTGGTGAGAAGAGGAGTTGTGGGTGATGTGGGGACCCGATGAAGAATCCAGACGACGGGGTACACCAACCATGCCACAAACAAGAAGAGGAAGAGACCGGGATGGCACGCATAGCACCGTGTGAAAAGGAGGTAGAAGAGTACAAGATAAAAGAAGCACGACGTGGCAAAAAGGACATTTCGTTTGTTTTCGTTGCTCGTGACCGTGGCGGCGAGAAACCCGGTGTACACCATGAGAACGTCCATGGCCAGCACGAGGACGTACACGCTGGGGTCCTTGACCCTGCACTTGAGAAGTAGGGTGAGAACAAGGAGGGGAGTGGTCAGGGACCAGTCGACGTAGCGTGGGATGTAGTCCTGTTGGTGACCACTGGAATCCGCGATAATACCCATATTGAGGTTCATGGCGACGTAATTCGCAAACGCAATCGCGCATATCACGGCGATGATGTATTTTTTCCGTTGCATGAAATAAAAGATGAAGAAGAAAAATACGACGCAGGCAATGACCTGCATGGTATTGGTAGGTTCGGTCGTCGTCGTGGACATTTTTTTTTTTGTTTGTTTTCAAAAATATTATTTTGATTATAAAACAAACAAAAAATTATCATGGTGTCGATGCAAGGGGTGTACCCCTTTTTTGATTACGATTTTGCCGAACCCGCCAAGGTGTTGGGCGTGGGCGCGTGCCCCACCACCTACCCCCAGGACACCATCATGGGCTACCTGCAAAAGCACGCGCCTACCTACGCTTTTTTGGTGAAAACCGCTCGTCTCGACTGGCAGTTTGCCGACCCCAGCTTCCGAGGCACCGTCTTTTTACCGGATAATTTGGATGAGAACGTCGTGCTGAATGCCGATGTGGACACAGCACGACGCATCGTCAAGTACCACCTCATGATTGGTTATTTTCCCAAGGACGTCCTCTTCACGTCGCCGTACCAGCAACTGCAGACGTCGAGCAAGGGACAGATGGTCCGTGCGGTTGTCCAAGGTCCTTCGACGATGATGCTCAATGAGAACGTGTATGTGACCGAATTCGACATCTGGCGACTAAATGGCGTCATTCACCGTATTACGAAACCGCTCTATCCGTTGGATTCTTAACTCGAAAATTTGGTAACCGTCGGTACACACGCTAGTTAGTTAGTACCCGAACCGGTAATTGTTCAGAAGGGAGAGCGCCAACACATAGTCTTGCGCCGACAGATTGGGGTTCTCGAGGGCCTTGGCAGCATTGAGCGCCAAAAGGAATTTCGTGAGGCGGTCGGGGCGTGGACCGTTGGTCACGCTACAGCTATTACTCGTATTGATGCTGACCGCCAACAGGTCCGAGAGGGCTAATTGGGATTGTAGATACTTGGGCAACATTCTTCTCTAGTACTCGCCAAGTTTTTATTTTATTTTTTCTAAAAAAAAACATGAGAAAATCATCCAAAACAAGGAGCAATAAAACGATTGTTATCGCCACGTTCTCTGTCGTCGTCGTTATAATTCTCGGACTACTTACGTGGGGTCTTGTCCTGGCGTTGAAGAAAAAATCACCCGCCTCGACGCCTACCTACTCTCCGACGCCCACCTACTCGCCCACACCTACCTACTCGCCCACGCCCACCTACTCTCCTACGCCTACCTACTCTCCTACGCCTACCTACTCGCCCACGCCCACCTACTCTCCTACGCCTACCTATTCTCCTACGCCTACCTACTCTCCCACGCCCACCTATTCTCCGACGCCTACCTACTCGCCCACGCCCACCTATTCGCCGACGCCCACCTACTCTCCGACGCCTACCTACTCGCCCACGCCCACCTATTCTCCGACGCCCACCTACTCGCCCACGCCCACCTATTCTCCGAAACCTACCTCGACGCCTTCCTCGACGCCTTTTGACCCCACTCGCTATTATTCGTTCACGGTGTACTCTCCAGGAACCGCGCTACCTCTTACGTTTACCAATCCCAGTTGTACCTACTGTGACTGTGCAGACCATCTTCCCGTGGAATTCTACACTCCTCCCCACACCGTATTGTTCCATGAAAATGCCACCTCGTTGGATATTTATCTTACTTATTATGCCAGTATTATAGGGACGAATGCGACGTCGCAAGTACAATTGGGATCGCTTTTTATCCAACCCATGGGAAGCGCCACTCCCGTCCCTTCCTCGAACAATCCAGAATCATGCACACTGGGAGGGTTGGATAATTTCTGGCGTTCGGCGACCAACCTCCGTTTCACTCAAGCGTGTAGTGTATCGATTTCACAGGCGTGTCCCATTCGTTATTGCACCTTTGATGAATTGTTCATCTTATGCAGCGGACTCGCCGCTAAAGACAGTTATCCTTTTTCTTGCTGTGGAGGCGGGGCAGAATACAACAGCGGGGGATTCATCTCCGACTGTGTCATTGGTAAAGAACTTAATTTTTGCAGCCAGCAACAGTACCTGGCCCAGAATCTGTCCTTTACGGACCCCAAAGCGGTTTCCGGTGGTGCGTGGAGCATCGTCTTTTATGGTTGTCAAAACCCACCGTCGCCACAAAGTTATGTTCCGTATACCCAAGGAGGTCCTTCTCCACAGGCCCAATTCACGGTGGTTTCCACCAACGACGTTGCGATTCCTGCCAACAATATCCAGAAACCACCCGTTTTAATTTTGAATGAAAACGGCGACTATATTCTCGTACATGGCACGGATGGTAAGACGACGTTTGGGGACACGAGCTATTCATGTGACCCTGGTTCCGTCTCACCTACCCATGACAATATTTTGGAACTGACCGCAGGAGGGACCGCGCCCGATATTACGCTATTATTATCCCAGTCTTCGAATCAAAATATTATCCTTCCTGCCGGGATTTACATCGTTTCCGACAGCATTACCGTGAGTTCGAATCTCATCGGTGTGGGGATGCCGGTGTTACGATTTACGAATCAAGCCAAGATTACGTTTACCAAAGACAAGGGGGTCATCAGTTCTCTCTTGTTTGATAATTTTTCAGGACAGTCGGGAAGCATCGAATGTTTCTTACAAATCGAGAGCCACAACGTGTCCGTCTTTGACGTGTTTATGAGAAACGGTGGACCCACTCCTTATGCTACCATCACCACGAGCATGCTTCTTGTCAACGGGGACGAATGCTACCTCAACAATATATGGTTGTGGCAAGCCGACCACAATACCGAGGGAACGCTAGCTCCTGGAAAAGGTGATATCTACCAAGCGCCTCATGGATTGGTCGTGAACGGGGACGGCTGCGTCGCCATTGGATTGGCGTCGGAACACTTTAATCAGGAATCGGTCCTCTGGGTCGGGAATAACGGGGCTTGTGTCTTTTTCCAGCACGAATTCAATTACTTTGTCACCAATCCTTTGACGTACGGATACCCGGCCGTGGACATTCAAGGGAATAATTTCAAGGGGTACGCCATGGGAAGTTATAGTTTTTTCAGAGACGCGCCGATACAGGCGACGCAGTCTTTCTTGTGTTCCACCAACAACAATACGCATCTCACCAACACGTTTACGACGTGGCTCAACGGCAATACGGAAAGCGCCATCGTGAATGTGATTAATAAAGACGGAAAAGAGTCGGACGCGAATACCAAGGGAACACCGCAGTTTGTGGCCTCGTATCCATAAAAAATTACAAATCGGTGGGCAACTTTTTTTTACAAACTTTAAAAAAAAAAATGCGCTTCATCATCCTCTCTACTTTCATCGGGGAGTAGACTACCAACGACGTTTTTATACAATGTTATAATAAAGAAACGGTGTCGTTGACGTTCTCTTGGAAAGAATGTATTCGGAAGCATAATTCAAGAGCACCTTTAAAAAGTTGGAACCTTCATTGATATTCCGGTCCAAGAAATAGATTGTTACGTTTGTTTGTTGTACATATGCGGAAGCGGCGATGTATAAATCGGGATAATCTTTCCCACGAACATCCAAAATATAATTTTCTTGTGCAAGATGGGTATTTTCCTGGTAATAGACGTTGACGGTACCGGTATTATTGGAAAAAAGAGTGCTTTGAATGGTCATGACCGCTGATGTATTACTAGAGTCAAATGTATTTGTACACCACGTGGATTCGAGCGTATTGTTGCATACATAGTAATTTTGAGCTTGCGTACTGGCACTCCCAGTGCTGATACTCAAAATGTTTTTAAAGTATTGGCTACCATTACTATAATAGATGGCGTCATTGACATTAAAGTTGATATAGTTGTTAATAAAATAAAAGGAAGAAGAGGTTGTCGATAAAGCAGTCGATACCAATATTGTACTTGTTGTTAATTGGGAGGACGCGACAAGAGCATTTGGTGTTGCAGAATAGTTCCACGTCTCATTCGAGGTAAGGTTCCGGAAAATACAGCCATCAAAAACAACATTGGACCCAGTAATAGAAAAAACACCAGCAGTGCGCCCTAAAACATTGAAAACGCAGTTCTTGAAAAGAATATTACTACCGGAAATTGTAATGTTCGGCGTCGCTGAAGGTAGTATAAAACCTAGATACTGGTAGATGATAGTACTGTTGGAAATGGTCTGGGTTCCACTGACACACCAAATATCGAGTGGTCGATATCCCGTGCTATTCGTTCCCAGGTAATTAGCGTCGTAATAGGCAAAGCAGTTGGGATTGCCCGCATTGGAACCCAGAAGGTCTTTGATGCTTCCCGTGACATTGAAAAATTGCTGGGACCTGTATCTTGTATTTGCAGCTTGTGGCATTGAATTAGGACTAAAAAATACCCCCTGTGAAATAGCGCCTAACGCGCCTGAAGAACCTGACGTACCTGAAACGTCGACGGTGGTGGTATAGTTCAGATTGGTACCGGTAGCCGACAACGCTCCAACAGTGCTGGTTCCACAAACACCGTACGGTGACGTCGTACGGTACACGCTGTTCACAGAAATAGAATTTACATTACCCGTAAATTTATAAAAGGTATTTGCATTGGGATAGGTAGCACCAGGCGTGTAGTATCCTGTGCCTTCGTTGTAAAAGAAAATATTAAAGACCGCTCGGTTCGCGTTAGCGGATACCGTTCCGGAAGCATCCGTAGTCGTCGGTGGGACGGTATAACTATTGTATGGAGCCACACTGAAGGGTGTCAACGAGTACCAATTTTGATAGACGCTTCCTGAATACGCGAGTGAATTGAAAAATATCCAGAAAAAATCAGATAGATTGGGATTATAGAACAATAAGGAGGACGCAATGTTATTCGGGTTATACAGCCATGGAAGACTCTGATACTGGTTGCCGTACTTGGACTGGATATTCGAAAGAAAGGTCGAATACGCGGCATTCAAGGATTGCATATTGGGACTTCTCCCAAAACCCAGACACATACTAATAAACTGGTAAAGCTGGGTTTGTAGTTGCAGGAACTCGTTACCGTAGTCAAGCGTGATAATGTCACCGGACACGTCTCGGAGAACCACGCTTTCGAGGAACGCATCCGTCGTGGTAATGGACGACGGCGTGATCACCGTTGTCGTGGGGTCTGAACCTACAGTGATGGACGACGGCGTCAGCGTGACAATGTTACCGGACACGTCTCGGAGAAACGCGTCCGTGGTGGTAATGGACGACGGCGTGATCACCGTTGTCGTGGGGTCTGAACCTACAGTGATGGACGACGGCGTCAAGACCGTTGTCGAGGATTCCGTAAGCGTGACAATGTCACCGGACACGTCTCGGAGAACAATAGTTTCGAGGAATGCGTTAGTGGATGTCACCGACGACGGCGTCACTACTGTTTCCGTAGGGTCTGAACCTACCGTCATGCTTTGTAGTAGAAACGCATCCGTCGTGGTAATGGACGACGGCGTCAACACCGTTGTCGTGGGGTCTGAACCTACAATAATGGAAGAGTTGGAAGACGTCGTCTGGAATCCGGTCACGTTCACTTCGGTCCAGAGAGCTGCCAAGGCACTTGAAATAATCGATACATATATTTCCCAGCACTGTTGTTGATTTTTCACCATATTTTATTTTTGTTATCTACACATACAAAAAAAAATTTATTAATTAAAAAAAAAATTAACGACAGGCTCTCCGCAACACCGCAATGTGTAGCATAGTTTTCATTGAATTTTTATAGTTAAAATTCAATATATATATCTTACTAAAACAAAACATACATCCGTCGATACCTTGTGACTCTTATGAATTTATTTAGGACAGCACAAATTTCTTGACCATGGGAGACACTCTGTTGCGCGCCTGCAGGTCAGGAGGCAACAACGTTTCCTTTTCTCGGATGTCTGCTAAAAATTCCTTCTCCCTCTCATTATCGGGGAGGATGGCCTCGCTGTAAATATACTTGATACCCGCCAGCGCGTCCACCTCGAAATCCACCGGGTACAGATGCTTCCATCGTGGAGAGGACGCTAACGATGCGATGGTGGGAGGAAGCATCGTCATGCTCTCCAGAGGCAGAATCATCATGAGCTGTTGGAAGGGTGTGCACGGCTCCCCCTTCTCGAAACGAAGCGTGTTGATGTCGAGTCCTTGCTTGTCCAGGACGGTGTACACGTCCGAGGGGATAGGAGCCACGCGGTGGCGGTAGGACCACGACCACGAGGGGCAACCCTCCGTGTAGTACCGCAACGTAAACAGTAGTGATTCCAGGTAGTTTTGCACAAGGGCGGTCCGGTCCCTGTTGTACGTCGCATGATTATCGGGTTGGAACCCGCAAAAATAGCGGTAGTACTGCCCTTTCCACACATGCTTCTCCTGGTGGTAGTTCACGGCGTTCCAGTACTTCCGGTACGTCGACGCGCACGGATGGTCCGGATGAAAGAGGCACAAGTGGTAGTACCTCGATTCCAGGAGTTGGACCGGGGTCAGTTCCCTTTCCTGTTGCATGCGACGATTGTTTTCTTGACCGTGGTACTCCCGGACCAGCATGGCGTATTCCTTGCGCATCTCGGCGTTTTCCATCTTGCTCAATTCAAGAAATAAAGCCTTGAAAAACTCGGTATGTACGTTCTTGCCGTGCTCCCCCACCAGGTAATCACGGAACTGGGGTCGTAACCGGTTGTAGATATCCAGCAGTATATCGAGGCCTCCCGAACGAATCTTGAGAAAGGGAAGCGAAGGCACAAAGTCGTTGCCCACCATGGCCAACAAGAAATTGTAATCCAACAGGATACGCCCCTCGTTCACCTTTTCGGTAGGGTATGTCTTGGTCATCTGCTTGAAAAAATCCTCACGGACCTTGTCCAGCGAACAGTACAGCAGGTCAAACCCCTTTTCCAACCAGACGCTCTCGTGCTCCGATTGTGGGTCAATGTATCTCAAGATATAGACGCTCGATTTCTCGGTCAGTAGTCCAAGAGAAATCATGTCGCCGTCGGGACTATAGATAACCACGGTGCTTTGTTGGAGCGCAGGGTCTTCGGCCTGTGTGAGCGCGCGAATCTTGGGCAGAATCTTGTGCTCCCCTTCTCCCGGGTTGTTGCTGTCGCTCAACGTCACCGAGGTTTTAAATTGACCCTTGGCCATGGCTTTCTGGAGCCCCTTGCTCAACCGGTCCATAAACACGGTCCCCGGACAGATGTGCGACGACGGATCCCATTCCGCGCATTTTTTCGTTGTGGTTTCTTCTTGTGCAGGAGCGACCCGCTTTTTTGCGTCCTCGAGGAAACGGGTAGTTTGTACCGACTTGAACCGTCGAGACCGTTGCTGGACCATTTTGGCCCGAGGCGCCGGGCCGTCAAAGGAGAGGTACGCCATACGGGATGGCTTCACGATATGATTGACCATGTGGATGGTGCGGTCGACGACTTTGGTGATCAAAAGCTTCTCGATCTTGGCGTGCGACGATTCACGCACTTCCTTGGGTATACCCCCCCACTCCTTGTAGATGATGGAATTAAAATCCATAAAGAAATAATCGACGGCGAGGACCCCTTCGTTGGCACCTTGGATGACGCGTCGGTTCCCCTTGAGGATGGACCGAAAAAACGTGGGGATGCCCATGTTTATGTTTATATAGAATCTGTTTGTTGGAGGAACACAACGTTTATATAAGCGTCAATTTTTGAATAAAACTCTTGGACCGAACCGTTATTCTCCAACAAGGGAAGCGACGCAAAAAACGAATCCATGCTCATTTCCGACTCGTGCTCGTCCTTCCGATGTCGCAATGACGGACGCTGGATACCCCACATCGAACCTCCCAGCTCCAACACCAAATCCTTCTCATTCTCAAAACGCACGTCGCACAGGACGACACGGTCCTTCGGACCAAAACCCATCAATTCGAACCGCATCCTCTCGACCCAAAAATTGCGGTGGAACTGTCGACGGACCCAATCCGTCCCCACCATCTGAAAGGCCTGGCGTGGCGAGATATTCCACCGGGGGTCCACCACGTCCTTTTGGCGTGGGTCGTGGCACTGCGCCTCACTAAAATGAAAGAGGTGCCGGCACGCGTCCTTGAGAGGCCCTGCAAAGCTCCTTTTCTGGAAACCGTACCGAGATACTAAATAGTCCGCCATCGTATCCTTGCCCGAATACTTTTTCCCGCACACTCCGATAAGAATCATCTTTTTTATATACGTCTAGTTCATCAAAGGTGGGTGGGGCCTCACTTTTTTTTTCTTTCTACTCGTCCTCCGAGGGTGTAATCCTTCAACGTGTCTTTGTTGGATTCGCAAAAGTAAAAAAAACTTGAGAACACGCGTTAGGAGGACTTGGAAAACATTAGGTACGCGGGGCCTCCCATACCCAGCATACCCATCACAGGAAACCGGTGGACCTCGTAGCAATGGTCCTCGCGGAGGTGCTCGAGGCGGAGGGTGGAAATAAAATACCGGAGCGCTTCGTATAGGGGGCGTGATATCTGTTTTCTTTCGAAAAACGTTTTGACCGACCCCAAAACTTCTAATTTCCATGATTTCACGGTCGTCGACGGAACAATAGGAGCGCGCAGTGTTTTTTCATCCACCAATAAATACAAGGTACCACCTTTCATGAAACGTTCTTGGAACCTATGTTCCAGTGATTTTTTCATCCACGTGTCCCACGGAATAAATACATTGTCGATACGCAACCCCTTTACCGTCGTCTGGCACAAGACACACCGGGGCGGTCTCTCGGGATGGTGTTGGTGTAGACACCACTGCAAAAAGCATTCGTCATGCAAAAGATGACCGCATGGTTGTACAAAGTGGTGCCGATGGTCCTGTTCTAGGCAAATAGGACATTCATCGATATATTGTTTACCACCACCATAAAAAACCCCAAAGCAAGACAAGAGATAGGCGAGGAGCATTCCTTATTTTTTTACCAGATACAGCTTTTTTTTTTACTTTTAAAAATTATCCATACAAATTAATTATCTTGGATAAGTATAGCAGAGGTAGGAAATAAATGAGCCACTTAATCCATCTAGTGGACAATACTCAAGAATACAGTGCATTCGTACCTTGACCTTTACCATAACCTTTTGGAGCACAAGCGCGACAGCGCCTCTCATATTCTGGAAGTAGGGATCAATCAAGGAGGTAGCATCAAATTATGGAAAGACTTTTTCCAAAACGCCACCATCCATGCTCTGGACGTTGAAATTGGTTGGTTGCGACCAACCGCGTTTGCGGTCGGTGATCCGAGAATAAGTGTTCATGTCACAGACGCTTATAACGAAACTTGGTTTCGGTCGACATTTTTGGACACGGGCATCCGATTCGATATGATGCTCGATGATGGGCCTCACACGTTGGAGAGCATGCAACAATTCATCCGATTGCACTCCCAGGTCATGAAACCCGACGGCATCCTCATTATCGAAGACGTGCAGTCTTCAGACTGGCTCCCACACCTTGTCGTAGCGACACCGCCCGAACTACAACCCTACATTAAAAACGTACGACCTTCGTCATGTCAAGGGTCGTTACGACGACCTCGTGTTTACGATTGACAAGACGCAACAATAAAAGTGTAGAAGCATAAGCATAGCGTGAGTTTTTTTTCTGTCATAAAAAGAAAAAAAAAAGAGAGTCCGGTGTTGGAATTGAACCAACAACCTGAAGAGCTGCAATCTTCCGCTCTACCGTTGAGCTAACCGGACATTTTTTTAATAGATATAATATTTTATTTTTTTTTTAATTTTTTTATTTTTTATTGGTGTTTGCATTTTTTGCATTTAGGACGCCTCCACTGTCTCTACTGGTGAATCTACAGGCGCCACAGGTGTCTCCGTCGGATCAGATACCGTCTTTGGTATATGCGCTTGCGCTTCTCCCTTGGTCAACGACGAAGGTGTCAGACACTCCACTACCCCATTCACAAACTCCGAGGGATTATCCAGAGGATAGCCGGCCGATAAGAGCGCTGCGCGGAACAGCACACGAAGCTCGGGTCCGATGATGGACGCCTCGGCCTTCTCCTCAAACAGTCTCTGGTACTTTTGGACGAGTGGATGGTTGGCGTTGAGCTCCCAGATCTTCTTCCCCTTCATCCACGACATGGTCTTGGGGTCCGACAGGGGCTGGGCCATCATAATCTTCTCCATATTGCCCGTCCACCCAAACTTGGAAGCCACCACGTAGCACGCCGCGTCGGTGGCCGCGGTAAGGGACGTCGAAATGCGCACCTTTTCAAGCCCCGCGTCCGCCACCGTCTCCTTCACCCACTTGCAAAACTCCTCGCGCTGTTCCTCCGTGCCGTCGGACCACGGAACCACGTGCTCCTTGGAAATGTTGATAAGCTCGTGCTCCCCAAACTTGGTCACACGTTGCAACATAAACTCGTCCAAGGGCTCCTTGAAGAGTAAAACCCTGTACCCCTTGGAAGTGTACAGCTTGGTAAAGACCGCATTCTCGGCGTCCGCGCTCGTCGCATAGTAGATGGCCTTTGGTTTCGGAGAAGACTTGGTGGCTTCACTCGAGGTGGTCGTTCCCTCCTCACTCGAGGTGGACGCTTCGACAGACGCTTCGACAGACTCGGTAGTCGTCTCTCCCGTCGGTGTCTCGGACGCTTCGCTTTCCGCCTTGCTTTCCGCCTTGACATAGTCGTCCAAAGAAATAGGCTTGTCGTCATTGTTGGTGCATGGCACCTTGAGGAAACGGAGCAATGACTCGTCCCCGTCATGGACCCCGAGCTTGATGTTCTTCTGGAAGGCGTCGTAAAACGTCGTGTACTTCTCCGTCTCGTTGTCCAACAGGGTCGTCAGCATGTTCAGAATTTGCTTCTTCAGCTGTCCCTTCATGGCCTTGAGCACCTTGGTCTCCTGGAGCATCTCGCGTGACACATTCAGGGGAAGGTCCGGACTATCAATCACGCCCACCACGAAATTCATCCAGTCGGGGAGCATCTCCTTATCCAGCTCGTCCAGGACCAGTACGTTCTTGACGTACAAGCGGATGCGACGCTTTTCCCTCTGCCTCTCCCCAAGCATATCAAAGGGAGCGCGCTTCGGGATAAACAGGATACCCCTAAACTCAAACGCTCCCTCGGTTCTAAAGTGCTTGTGGTACAGGGGGCCGTCATAGTCCTTGGACAGCGTCTTGTACAGCGCCTCGTACTCGGCCTCTTGGACGTCCGCCGGCGCCAACGACCACACGGGCTTGTCCCCATTCACCACGGCCCATTCCTGAACGGTCTTCTTCTCCGTCTTGGGCTTCTTTTCCTCCGTCTTGGTCTCCTCGTCCACCTCCACTTCCTCCACCTTGGTTTCCGTTCCTTCGTCCTCCTCTTCCACCTCTTCCACGATCTCCTCCGCCGGCACCTCAACCTCAATCTCCTTGGAAGAAAACAGCTCCACGGGGTACGTGATGAACGAGCTATGGGTCGTAATGATACCCTTCAACCTCGCCTCCTCCAGGTACTCCAGCGCGTCCTCCTTCAGCGTCAGAACGATACGGGTCCCATGCCCATAATCAAACGACGCATAGGGGGCTTCCTCGAGCGTGTAAAACTGCTGCGCGTCACTCGACCACTTGTACACCAAACCGTCCTGCTTCTGCGTGTACACCTCCACATTGTCCGCCACCAAAAATACAGAGTAAAAACCGACCCCAAACTGCCCAATCTGCTCCGACTTTTCCTGGAGCGATTGGATAAAT
>Ga0114966_10003638_pt1 | contig 13460 bp, 13 predicted proteins | sample M_130207_XF_Meta_FD_87029 | JGI IMG/M metagenome (GOLD analysis project Ga0114966, IMG submission 87029) | Freshwater microbial communities from Lake Montjoie, Canada to study carbon cycling - M_130207_XF_MetaG | ecosystem: Environmental > Aquatic > Freshwater > Lake | place: Lake Montjoie... | reverse complement strand
GCGCAAACTGCTCGGCTATCTGCGCAGCGGCCGGCGCGGCACGCCCGAAGAAATTGCCGATGTCGCGCTGTTTCTGGCCACGGCGGCGCCGGAGTTCCTGATCGGCCAGAACATCGTGGTCGACGGCGGTTATACCTTGCACTGAAAAATGCGCTGGCCGGCGCGTGTCAATGCGACGTATAACCGCCGTCCACGCAGATGTCCTCGCCGTGCAGATAAGTGGCGGAGGTGGTCGCCAGAAACAGCGCAACATCGGCAATCTCGTCCGGCTCGCCGAAGCGGCCTATCGGGACGTACGAGTCGAGCCGCTGTTTTGCCTGCGCCGGATCCGCATTGAGCCGCTTCAGTATCGGCTGCGTCAGGGTCGGGCCCGGGCTGATCGAATTCACGCTGATTCCATATCGCCCAAGTTCGTATGCCATGGACTTGGTGAGATGCACGATCGCCGCCTTGGTGAGGCCATAGAGCGCCCGTTTCGCAAACGCCACTTTCGCGAGCTGGCTGGCGATATGTATGATCCTGCCGCCGCCCTGCCGGCGCATGAGCGGCACGACCGCCTGGCTCGCAAAAAACGGCGCCCCGATGTTCACGGCCACGGCCTTGCTGAACATGTCGTGCGTGTAGTCGCCAAAATCGAAGTCGGTGCGGAACACCGCATTGTTCACGAGGATATCCACGCGGCCGAACAGGCGCGCCGCCTCCGCTATCATGGCCTCCGCCGCGCCTGCCGCCGATAAATCGAAAATCCCGTACTCGATCCGGCCTGCCGCAGAGGACTCGCGGCATGCGCGCTGCGCTTCCTGCAATTGCGATTCAGTCCCTTCGGCGACGAGGAGCACGGATGCGCCGTTCTCCGCGAAACGTTTAGCGATCGCGCGGCCTATGCCTCCTTCGCTGGATGCGCCCGTGACGACCGCGCATTTTCCGCTCAGCTCTGCCATGCGATATCTTCAGTTGAAAATTTCAATTCAGGACTCCAGGGTTTTGCGCAGCGTTTCGGGAATGGGGCAGGATTTTCCGGTGGCCCTGTCGACCCATACCATGACGGCCTGACCTTCCGCGTATTTTATGCCCGCCCCGCCCGCGATTTCATAGAAGGTTGGGAAGCTCGAGCGGCCGGGCGCGCCCGCGTATACGCTGATTTCCAGCGTCTCCGGATAGGGGATGGGCCGCAGGAAGCTGCAGCCGGTCTGCGCGATCACCGGCCCCTGCCCCGCCGCGTTTTGTGCGTTCTGGCCTTCGAGCCACGCGATGCGGGCCTGCTCGAAGTACGTAAAATATTTCGCATTGTTAACGTGCCCGTTGGCATCCAGGTCGGCCCATCGCACGGGCACCTTGACGCTCACCAGAAATTTTCGCTGCTCACTCATGTGCCTGCCGCCCCCGTTTTTGTCGCATCAAAAAATGCTGCGTGCATGCGTATCCAGTCCCGATAATCGTCAAACGCCCGCTGCGCGTCGAAAACCGCGCGAAAGCCCGTGTCCGCGTTCAGGCGGTCGATGCGCATGGCCGCGCGGTCGGCGCTGCCAAGGAATGCGACGTTGGCGCTTTCGCCTCCGGCTGCCGTCCTGAACTGCAAGTGCGGAAACTCAGTGCGCAGGCGCTCGCACCATGCCCTGCTTACCTCGGTCCAGACAAATCCCGCAGAGAGATTGTAGAGGGCATGCGGCACCGCAGGCGCCTGCAGCAGGCCGGCGACGCCGGCCGCCACGTCGCGGCTGTATATCCAGTCCCGCGCGGGCTCTTTTTGCGCGATGAGCACCTCTTCGCCGCGCATCGCCCTGAGCAGGATCTGCAAGGGCAGCGAGAGCGTGTCCCGCACGCCGGTGGCGAATTCCCACGGCCCGAATACGCTGCCCAGGCGCACGCACACCACTTGCATTCCGGCGTTGCCGCGCAGACGCATGCAGACGCGCTCGCCGGCGAATTTCGTGATCGCATACAAAGTGTCGGGAACCGGCGTCGACTCGCGCTCAGTCAGCGGATCGGGGCCAAGCAGGGCTTCGCCATACACCGAGCCCGAGCTTACATAGACGAATTTCCCGACACCGCATGCGAGCGCCGCGCGCAGGACGTTTGCCGTGCCCTTGATATTGACGTCTATGATGCGGTCGAATTCACGCAGCTCGCGGTCTGCTCCGGCCGTAATCGTCGCCGCGTGCACGACACGATGCGGCCGGCTTTGGCTGAATGCCGCATCGATCGCATCGCGATCCGACACATCGGCTCTGATCACGTCCAGCTTCCCGGGCAACTGGCCGAGCGCCGCCATGGCATAGGCTGGCGGGTCCTGATTGCCGAGGACAATGACGTCGTCCCCGGCACGCAACAGCGCTTCGGCGATATTGAGACCGACGAATCCGCCGCCGCCGGTAATCAGGGTCTTCACTGCCGCAAGTCTCCGCTGGAAGCTCGCATGCCGCTGGACCTAAGCACGCAACTTTTGGTCATCGACCGCCGCGCGCCCCTCATCTTCGATGCCCCAGTCACTCAGCACCTCGGCGAGATCCGCGCCGACCGCGGCGATCGCGCGGCGGACGGCCGGCTGCAGCGGCTGCAATCGAATCGGGCACGCGAGCAGAGGCCACGCCCTGCCGTCGCGGGACAGTCCCTGCACGATCAATTCCCGCGCCACCGTCTGCGGGTGGGTTGCGACTTCGGACACCGAATTGACAGGCACGCATGGCATGCCTCGCGCACAGAAATGCTTTGCGGCTGCGGCCTTGCCCATGGCGGCACAGGTTTGCGCGACCCCATCACCGCGTGCATCGCCGTTCTCGATATAAACGTAGCCGTCGCGGCATTTCACCACGCTGCCGGCGGCTTGCCCGGCGCCGTCCGCGTTCCAGCAAACCTGCGTCAGCCATGCCGACACTTCCTGCATCGACAGGTCGATGGACTGCCCTTTGCCGGTGCGTTCGCGGTAATCGAGCCCGGCCAGCACGGCGAGCAGTGCGAACTGGCCGCCGAGGATGTCGGAGATCGAGATGCCGACCTTGTAGGGCGTCCCGTCCTGGCGCGTCAGGTCCATGACGCCCGCCATGCCCTGGATGGTCGAATCCATCGCGGGGCGCCCCGCCAGCGGCGAGCCGGCGCCGAAACCCGAGACTGAGCAGTAGACCAGCGCTGGATTGATCGTTGCGATCTCTGCCGGGCCGAAGCCAAACCGCCCGAGCGCGCCGGGTTTCATGTTTTCCACGAACACGTCGGCTTGCGCCAGCAGTTGCGTGAACAGCGCTTTTCCCTTGGCCGTCTGCAAGTCGACGGCGACGCAGCGCTTGTCGCTGTTGCTGAGCGTGCAGAAGTAGCTTTGCCCGTCGACATGCGGCGGCGAAGCCCGCGAGAGTTCGCCCGCGGGCGGCTCGAGCTTGACCACGTAAGCCCCCAGCGCCCCGAGATTTCGCGCAGCCAGCGGTGCTGTCGTGTAACTGCCCATTTCCAGCACGCGAATGCCCGCCAGCACGCCTTCACCTGTAGTGGCATGTTGCGCGATGCGCGGCGGCTTCGCGCGCGCACCGCCGATTGACGTCGCGGATTGCGGCATGTGCGCGGGCGCCTGACCGCAGGCGCGGGAGCCGCGTATCAGCGGGCCGGGCACCGCGATCTGCGCGCCGGTTGCCGGCTCAAGCAGCCGCGCGAATGCTCCGCGCGCTTGCAGATTGGTATCCGCCAGCAACTCCTCCATCTTGTAGACGGGCCCGCAAGGCACGCCGGCGGCGGTGAATTTTTCCACGCATTCATTGACCACGTGCGCTCTTATCCATGGCAGAACCGTGGCATCCACCTCGTCCGCAAATTTCACGCGGCCGGGCATGGTGGCGAAACGCGCCTCCTGCTCGAGATCGCGGCGCCCGATAACGCCGCACACGCGCTTCCACATCTCGTTCGACGCGGAGCACAGCAGCACCCAGCCGTCCCGCGCGGGATAGGCGTTCCACGGCGACATGGAAGGATGGCGGTTGCCTATGCGCTGCGGCGCCGCGCCGGCAAAATGCCCGGGCAGGAACGTGCTCAGCATGCTGACCGCGGTATCGAACATCGCGACATCCACGCGCTGCGGCGCCGTCGCCATCTGTGTGCCGCGCAAACCGCACAGCACCCCGGCGGCGGCGAACACGGCGGCGCCGCATTCGGTGATCGGCACCCGCGTCGCGGTCGGCGGCCCGTCCGCGGAACCGGTGGTGTCCATCAGACCCGCCATCGCCTGCATCATCGCATCCGTATAGCCCGCGCCGGCGCAGGGCCCGCTGTTCCCGAATGCCGTGATATCGCAAACCACCGGGACTTTGTCGAGCACGGCCTTTAACGCGGCGGCAAGCGGCGCGTCCCGGTCCGACGAAATCAAAACGATATCGGCATCCCCGAGCAAATCCGCCAGGCGTGCAATTCCCCGTGGCTCGCCGCAATCGACAGGCCGGATTTGCTTACCGGCGGCGAGCAGCGATCGATGGGCCCATTTCGAATCGCGCGCGGGCGCGGGCGCGGCCGATGCCAGTTCCACAGCGACTACATCCGCACCCAGGCGCTGCAGCAGGCCGCCGCACAATCCGACGGCAAGTCGATCGCCGAGTTCCACGACCGACACGTTGTCGAGAAAACTGTCCATCGGGTCGGCCAGCCCCTGCGTCAGCGCGCGGCCGGCGCATCCCTGAACGCACCCACCCCGGTCAGTTCGCGGCCGTGTATCAAGGCGAGCAATTCATTGGTGCCGTCGGGAATGGACAGCATCCGCGCATCGCGGTACATGCGCTCGAGCTTGGCCTCGCGCGCCAGGCCCAGCGCGCCCAGAATATTCATCGCTTCCCACACGACCTTCTCGCACGCGTTTTGCGCGTGGCGCTTGGCCATTGCCGACGCGCCTTCCGCCGGCGCCCCCCTGTCTATGATGGCGAGCGCGTGATAGCACAGCAGGCGGCTGGACATTACCGCTGTGGCCATGTCAGACAGGTTCTTCTGGATGAGTTGGTGGCCGGCGATCGCCTTGCCGAACGCCTTTCTGAGCCTGGCGTAATCGAGCGCCATGTCGAGCGCCGACTGCGCAAGATGCACCGCCTGCAAGCCGACGAGCGGCCGGTTGACCGCCCAGCTCTTCTTGAGAATGGCGGTGCCGCCCTCGGCTGACTCGATCAGGTTGTCCTGCGGGATCTCGCAGCCGTCGAACAGCGCTTCCCCCAGATAGCCCTGCTGCAGCCCGATGGTTTCGATCTCGCGGGTCTCGAACGCGGCCATACCCCTTTCGACCACCGCCTTGATCACGGACGGCTTGCTCTTGGGCTCGCGCGCATCGATGCAGGTGACGATCATGATGTCGCAGACCGACGCATTGGTGATCCACATCTTGCGGCCGTGCAGGCGCAGTTTCGTACCGTCGCGCACCAGGCGAGTCTTGATCCCGCGCGGGTCGGACCCCGTTTCCGGCTCCGTCGAGCCCGTGCAGCCTATCTTGCGGCCGGCGATCAGGTCCGGCAGGAAACGCGATTTTTGCGCGGGCGAGCATTCCGCGTACAGCCTGCCGATGCAGCCTTCGTGCGACAGCAGGTTCATGCCGACCTGCGGCGGCAGCTGCTCGAAAATAATGCCGTAATCCAGCATGGTGATGCCGGCGCCGCCGGCTTCTTCCGGAATCCGCGGCGCCGTCAGGCGCAGCGGCGCCAGTATCTGCAGGATCTGCAAAAATGCGTCTTTCGGCAGCGCATGCTGCGCATCGTGGCGCTCGAGTATCGGCGCCAGCTCGCGCTCCACCACGCGGCGCGCTGTATCGCGCATCGTGAGCTGTTCGGAGGTGAGTTCGAAATCCATGCGTTATCGATGTGTGGCGCGCGTTGCCTTGCTCGCGACGCGCGCGCGAGTGCTACTGATCGAGCTGCACGTTGGCCGCTTTCGCGACTTTCGACCAGCGCGCCATTTCCGAGCGCATGTAGGCCGCGAATTGCTGCGACGTCGAGGACATCGGCTCCATGCCGACATTGGCGAGGCGGTCGCGATATTCGGGGCTGGCGACGATTTTCGCCAGGTCCGCGCTCAACCGCGCAATCACGGGCTGCGGAGTCTTCAGCGGCGCGACCAACCCGCACCACGAGGCCGATTCGACGCCCGGCAGCCCGGCTTCCGCAAACGTCTGCAGCTCCGGCAACAGCGCGGAGCGCTGCGCGCCCGCCACGGCCAGGGCTCTCAGGCGGCCGGATTTCATATGCACGAGCACCGGCGCAAGGTCGTTCACCATCATATCGACTTCGCCGCCGAGCAGTGCCACCGCGGCCGGACCGCCGCCCTTGAAGGGCACGTGGTTCAATTCGATGCCGGCGAGCAAGCGGAACTGCTCGCCCGCGAGGTGCACGACGCCGCCGGTGCCGGACGAAGCGAAAGTCATCTTGCCCGGCTGCTTTTTCGCGAGCGCGATCAGGTCCCGCACCGAGGTCGCGTTGATGGAGGAATTGATGACGAGCACGTGCACGCCTTTCGCCACCAGCGAGATGAGCTCGAAATCCTTCAATACGTCGTACGGCAAACGCTTGTAAACCGCCGGGTTCACCGCAAGCGTGCTCGCGGAGCCGAAGTACAGGGTATAGCCGTCGGGATTCGCCCGGGCTGAAATCTCGGTCGCGATGATCCCCGCAGCGCCGGTGCGGTTGTCGACGATGATCTGGCGCCCCAGCGACTCAGTCAGGCCCGCTGCGACGATGCGCCCGGCGACGTCGGTCGAGCCGCCCACCGCAAACGGGATCAGCATGCGAATCGGCCGCTCCGGATAGCCGTCAGCGCGCGCCGGCGCGACAATAACGCAGCCCGCAATCAGCAAAAGCAAAAAATGTCTGAACATGTTTGTGTCCCGTATTCTGAATCGACTGGAAGGTCGCGCCGGGATAGCGCGGAGACGGCGATTGGCGACTCGATGCGGCAGATCCGCGCTCGAATCCCCTCGCGCCAAATGTAACACAAGTGGACAGCCGCAAGCCTCGAGGAAATGGTCGCCGAAGCGCTCAGCGAGAAAAGCGGACTTACTCCGCGCGTAGTGCTTAAAGCCACCGATGCCGATGTGATAAAAGCGGCAGTGGCGGCAGGGCTGGGCATTTCCGTGTTCCAGAAGATGGCGGTTGACCCCGTCAAAGAAAAAGACCTGGCCATCGTCGGCGCACGCCACCTTTTTCCCGTTACCACCGCATATATAAGCTTGAGACGTGGGCAGTATCTACGCGGCTTTACCTACGACCTGATTGCCCGGCTTGCCCCACAATGGACAAGAAAAGAGATCGAGAAAAAACTCGGTGTCCGGTCACTGGGTCGGCAAGGGTTTGAGCGCTCTTCGTCTTAGCGCCTGTTTCTGCAACAGGTCATGCATGGGGAGCAGAAGGGAATGCATCCTCTCATGCTGTAACGCTCCTGGACCCAGTGGACGACAAGATGAAAGATAGTTTAATCTGGGGCATGCCTCGGCGCCGCGCGCTGGGCAGAAGAACTAAAGCCGGCCGCCATGTGAGATGGCCGCACCAAAACCAAGGACGGAGTAACCATGCAACTGTCAAAAGCGCAGCCCAAGCGCGTCGGCGTCATCATGCCGCCGCCGAATCCCACGGTGGAGCCCGAATTCCAGGCGGCGCTGCCACAGAACATGATCATGCACGCGTCGCGGTTTCCGGTGCAGCCGGGAGACCTCGCGCAAAGAAACGAAGGCTACCGCGCGGCGTACCCGACCAGCGTCATGGGTTACGGGCCGCTGCATCTCGACGCGATTCTCGTATCGTGCACGGGTTCCTCGTATTTGCTGGGCAAGGCAGGCGATGCGAAGATCAGCGCCGACCTGCAGACATTGACCGGCGTGCCGACGATCACCTCGAGTTACTCGATACAGGAGGCGCTGGCTGCTCTCAATATCCGCCGGATTACCCTGATGTCGCCCTATCCGGCGTGGCTGACCAAGCAATCGGCCGAGTACTGGTCGGGCTCCCTGCAACTGGATGAAGTCATACAGCTCGGCGACGGCTCGACGAACGCAGCCTATGAGCTCGATGACGATTACGTCGAGCAGCAATTGCTGAAACTCACGCCGCGCGCCAAGAATTCGGCCGTGCTCATGTCGGGCACCGGCATGCCGACCCTCGACGCCATTGGGCGCGTCGGCGACAAGCTGGGCGTTCCTGTGCTGTCCTCCAATCTCTGCGGCATCTGGTGGCTGCTGCGTGCGACCGGCCTCAAATCCGGCTCCGCTCATTTCAACGCGGCGGCGAAACCCTTGCTGCCGTTGCTTTAGCCGTAGCACCATGAATACGTTTAGAGCTTGCGCGGTCCTGGCTGCAGCCGCGTACGTCGCGAGCGCGCCGGCCACCGGCCAATCCTATCCCGACCGGCCAATACGCATGGCCGTGCCGTTCTCGCCCGGCGGCACCGCGGACGTGCTCGCGCGGCTCTTCGCCGAGGAGATGTACAAGACCTGGAACAAGCCGGTGGTGGTGGTCAACAAGGACGGCGGCGACACCATTCTCGGCGTCGACATGGCTGCGAAATCGTCCGCCGACGGCTATACGCTGCTGGTGCTGCCGACCGGCTCATTGATCAATACTGCGCTGGGCCGGCGCCTGCCCTACGACTTGAAGAAGGACTTCGAGCCGGTGTCGCTTTCGCTGGTCCAGCCGCTCGTTCTCGTCGCGTCGCCGTCCGGCCCGGTTGCATCGATTGCCGACCTGGTGAAAACGGCACGCGGCGATCCCGCGCGCCTGCGCTATGCCTCGCTCGGCACCGGGGGCATGCCGAGCATGTCGATGGAGCTGCTGAAGATCAGCGCGGGCGTGGAGCTTATCGAGATTCCGTACAAGGGATCGCCGGCGGCCCTCATCGACGTGATGAGCGGGCAGATCGAACTCATGTTTTCCGGCATCACCAGCGTGACCCAGCACATCAAGGCGGGCCGCCTGAAGGGTATCGCGATCACGTCCAAAACGCGTTCGCCGCTGCTGCCGGATGTGCCCGCCATCGCCGAGGCCGGTTATCCGCAATATGAAGTCACGGGTTGGTACGGCATATTCACCAGGACCGGAACGCCCCGCGATGTCGTAGCCAGACTCAACGCCGAGCTGCGCCGCATCTCCGCGCTGCCGGCAGCAAAGCAGAAAATCACCGCCTTGGGCGGCGAGCTCGTCTCGTCGACACCGGCCGAATTCGCCCGCTTTGTCGACGATGAACTGCAAAAGTGGACGACCGTCGTCAAAGTGCGCCACATCAGCGTCCCGCAGTAACCCTGCGGCCGGGCCGGCGCCCGCGATTATCCGTAAGCCGCCGCGTTCATCCGCGCGCTTCGCCGGCCACCATCCAGGTGAGCAACCGCGTGGCGGTCTCGAAATCGCCGAGCGTCATGGCTTCATCGGCGACGTGGCTGCCGTTCGCGTTGCGCACAAAAATCATGGCGGACGGAACGCCCGCCCGCGTGAATTCCTGCGCATCGTGGCCGCCGCCGCTTGCCATGTCGAGCGCGGCGATATCCAGCGCCTGCGAGCCTTCGTGCAGGCGCGCGCGCAGATTCGTGTCGAGCACGGTCGGCTGGGTGATCGAATATTCGCCCAGATCGAACCGCACCCGCCTCTCGGCCGCAACGCGCGCGGCCTCCTCGCGCACGAAGTCCCGCATCAGCGCGAGCACCTCGGGATCGCCGCTGCGCATGTCGAGAGAGAACTTCACCTCGCCGGGCACCTTGGAAAGACTGTGCACGGCCGGGTCGGTGAACAGCTTGCCGAAGGTGAAGATAAGGTCGCGGCCGGCGGCGTGGAGCTCCCGCCATTTGCGATCGACGCCGAGCACCAGCTGCGAAGTGGCGATGACCGCGTCCTGCCTCACGTCCTGGGGCGTGGCGCCGCCGTGGTTGTAAGCGCCGAGGCAGCGCGCGTCGCGCAGGCGTGAGTTGCCGCGAATACTGTTGACGACGCCGACGGGCAGCTCCTTCATCTCCAGCACCGGGCCCTGTTCGATGTGGATCTCGAGATAACCCTTGATGCGCTGCGGGTCCAGATAGGGCGCACCCTGTCCTATGCGCGCCGGCTCGAATCCGCACGCCTCCATGTGCGTGCGCAGCGACTGTCCGCTGTCCAGGCGAACGGCAACATCAAGCTCGGCGGGCTTGAGCAACCCCAGCGCCATGCGGCTGCCCAAATGACCGCCATGCGCACCGGAAAACCAGCTGCCCGCCTCCTCGGCGCGTATGCACATGACCGTCACGTCCTGCAGCAGCGTCACCTTGAGCGATTGCAGCGCCGCGATAGCAGCGAGTCCGGCGATTACGCCTGCCGCCCCGTCGTAATTGCCGCCGTTGGGCACCGAATCGAGATGCGAGCCTATCATCCAGCACGGCGCTGCCTGGTCGGCGCCGGGCAGAGTCAGATAAAGATTGCCGGCGGGATCCGTGGCGCTGCGCAAGCCCAGCGCCGCTGCGCATCTTGCAATCAGGTCATACGCGTACTGCTCGCCCTCACCGTATGGCGTGCGCGTGATGCCCTTGGCGCCGGCGGTATGCGCAGCAAGGTCGTCGAACAATTCCCGCGCCATCGGCATAGCCGCGCGCACCGCATCGGCCAGCCCGCGCTGCAGTGCCGCCGTCATCGTCCGGTCCTTGGCGTGCCGGCAATCATTGATCGTGAATATTTTCTGCTGTTCATCTGACGTTCTTTATTTGAGCGCAAAGCGCGACGCCATATAATGCTGGCAATTCAGGTTCTCGGCAAATCCTGCGCGCATGTATGCCGCGATCCTGCCTCTTTGAAAGGGTGCAATGAATTTTTCCACGCGCGCAACAGGTAGTGCGGCCATGACGGTGGTAGCCCTGTTCGCTTTGCCGGCCGCGCAAGCCGTCGCGGCCCAGCCGTCCTATCCCGACAAGCCGATCCGCTGGATCTCCCCCTTCGCCGCCGGCGGCGGCAGCGATCTCACCACGCGCGCGGTAGCGCTCAAGCTCTCGGAACTCCTGAAGCAGACGGTCGTCGTCGACAATCGCGTCGGCGCGTCCGGCAATATAGGCGCCGAAATCGCAACGCGCGCGCCCGCCGACGGTTATACGCTGGTGACGATGACCGTGTCCATCGTCACCAACCACGCGGTTTCGCCCAAACCGCCATTCGATATCCTGCAGGACTTCTCGCACGTCACCCAGCTGACCGCGCAGCCCTATGTGCTGATTACGCATCCGTCGATCAAGGCGAATTCCGTGAAGGAGTTTATCGCCCTCGCGAAATCCCGGCCGGGCACTCTCAACTACGGCTCATCCGGCATCGCGACGCTGCAGCATCTCGCCGGCGCGCTGTTCGGCGCCACGACCCAGACCGATCTCGTGCACATCCCCTACAAGGGTGGCGGCCCCGCGCTGACCGACCTCATCGCCGGCCAGCTGCAGTTTTTCTTCGGCGTGATCATTTCGAGCATGCCGCATATCAAGACGGGCAAGGTCAAAGCTCTCGCGGTCACCTCGGCGAAGCGCTCGCCGATACTGGCCGACCTGCCGACGGTGATGGAGGCCGGCGTCCCCGACTACGTGGTGGACAACTGGTACGGCGCGTCCCTTCCCGCCAGGACGCCGCGTGAAATCGTCAGCCGGCTGAATACGGAAATCGCGCGCGCGCTGGCCTCACCGGAGGTGCGCGACGGCTTGCTGCGTGATGGGTCCGAGCCCGTGGGCAGCAGCGCCGCCGCGTTCACGGCAGTGGTGGGCAAAGACCTCAGGACCTGGCGCAAAGTCGTGAAGGAAGCCGGCATCAAGCCGGAATGACGGCCCGGCAGGCCCCTGGTTCGAACTGACTGCGCCCGTCAGCGTATCGCCTCTTTAGCCAGCTCGAGCACGCGCTCGACGTCGTCCATGTTGTTGTAGGCGTGGAACGAAAACCGCAGCACGCCGCGGCGCATCGACAGCTTGACCTTGTTGGCCGACAGGTGCGCGTAGAGCTTGTTCATTTTCTCGTCGCTGCTGGCTTTGTCGCCCCCCGAACCGTAGCTGCCCACCGTCACGATCTCGCCGATATGCGGCCCCGGCTTGCCGCCGCACACCGGCAAACCCAGTTCGATGAATCTGTTGGCGAGGGTGTGCGCGAGGTTGACTGCGTGCGCTTCGATGTTCTTGGTGCCGAGCTTGAGCAGCAATTCGAGCGAAGCGTTTGCGGCGCACACGCCGGCAAAATTGTAATTGCCGAGATCGAAACGGCGCGCGGCGGGCATGAACTTGAACGAGCGGTCGCCGACGTCGGACTCATGCGCGTCGGCCTTGCCCATGTCGATGCCAAAACGCGCCACGTAGGGAGGCGTCATTTTTTCAGCGAGCGGCCGCCGCACATACAGATACCCCATGCCGTAGAGCGCGAGCAGGCCTTTCTGCGTCGACACTGCCAGCGCGTCGATATTGGACGCCTTGACGTCGGTATGCAGCACGCCCACCGATTGCGCGCCGTCCACCAGGAACAGCACGCCGCGTTCGCGGCATGCGCGGCCCAGCTTGTCGATGTCCGTGCGGAAGCCCGGCGAGAACGAGACGCTCGACACCGTCAGGATGCGCGTGCGCTCATCGATGGCCGCGATCATCTCGTCGACCGGCATGTAACCGTCGCGGTGATTGACGTAACGCGTTTCGACGCCGAAACGCTGCAGGTTGAGCCACAGGTAGATGTTGTTCGGATGCTCGAGCTGCGGGCACACGATGACGTTGTCGCCGCTTTTCCAGTCGAGCGAGGAGGCGACGATGTTGAGGCCTTCCGAGATATTTTTCGTGTAGGTGATCTCGTCCGGCTCGGCGTTGATGAGCTGCGCAAAGCGGTTGCGCGCCTCTTCGGTCGTGGCGAACAGGCGGTCCTTGTCGACCCTGCCGCGCATTGCTTCATCAAGATGGGCTTCGATTGCGGCCCGCACTTCTATCGACAGCAAACCGCGGCCGCCCAAATCGAGGTAAGTGCAATCCTGCATGCCGGGGAAATGACTGCGCGCCGCTGCCATCGGGGTCGTTTGTGCGTTTACGGTATCCATATTGAGCGTCTCTCGGATTGTTGATGAATAAAAAAACAGGGTTGCGGGACCAGGAAGGCTCTATTCTGCCCGGATTCCCGCGTCCTTGACGATCTTGTTCCATTTGCCGACCCGAAATTTGGCGACCCGGGGGAAATTCAGCATTCTGCGTCTGCCTGCCAGTTCATTCGCCATGATAGATTCTCGGGATGGAAAGCCTCACCTCAAGTGCCAGGTCCGGCACGCGCGACGCGCCCTGCTTCTTCACCACTTCTTCCGGGCTGATTTTCTGACCGCCTTGCGTGCCTATGATCACCACCTCGTCGCCGACAACCGCTGCCGGGACTTTGCTGAGATCCAAGCGCGTGTATTCAAGTGATGGCGCAGCCAGTACAGGCACGCGGACGCCGCGCACCAGCACCTCGCCGCAGTGCAGGCGATGCATGCCATCGCTGTAGCCGATGGGAATGACGCCCAGACGCATGCCGGGCACCATT
>Ga0114966_10003637_pt1 | contig 13461 bp, 15 predicted proteins | sample M_130207_XF_Meta_FD_87029 | JGI IMG/M metagenome (GOLD analysis project Ga0114966, IMG submission 87029) | Freshwater microbial communities from Lake Montjoie, Canada to study carbon cycling - M_130207_XF_MetaG | ecosystem: Environmental > Aquatic > Freshwater > Lake | place: Lake Montjoie... | reverse complement strand
GGTTCGTCAGGAACATCTGGCTCAAGTGGTTCATCAGGAACAAGTGGTAGCTCAGGTTCGTCAGGAACATCTGGCTCAAGTGGTTCGTCAGGAACAAGTGGTAGCTCAGGTTCTTCAGGAACATCTGGCTCAAGCGGTTCGTCAGGAACAAGTGGGTCAGCAATTATTAACAACAATGTTGACAACTACGTTCTTACTGCAACAGGAACCGCAGGAACAATCCAAGGTGAACCAAATATGAGATTTGATGGTAGCACTTTGAATATCACAGGTGATACAGTAATGACAGGAAACTTGACAATGGCTGGAAACTTGACAGCGGCTTCAAAATCATTTGATATTGAACACCCTTCAAAACCTGGATACAGATTAAGATACGGTGTGTTGGAAGGTCCTGAACACGGTGTATACTTCAGAGGATTCGCTAACACAAAAGTAATCGAATTACCTGACTATTGGATTGACTTAGTTGATGGAGAAAGTATTACAGTTCAACTGACAGCTTTAGGAAATGAATTCCATTGGGTTAGTAAAATTGAAAACAATAAAATTGAAATTGACTCAACGAACGGAAATATTGGAGCTTACTACTTTATACAAGCTGAACGTAAAGATGTCGACAAGGTTCTATTAGAATACAAACCAATAAAATAATAAAAAACATAAGGAGAGAACAAATTCTCTCCTTTTTTTATTTTTTTATATTATCATTTAAATTATGGAAAAACCTAAAATTATTAATGTACATGAATGCCCCGAATGTAAAGTACCGAAAGGATGGGGTGAAGAAATTATTATTTGTAATCACGAATTGTATTGTGGTAAAATAATGAAATTTAAACAAGGTGCAAAATTTTCTATGCACTATCATATGATTAAAGACGAAACTTGGTATGTAAATGAAGGACTTTTTACCTATAGGTGGATTGATACAGAAACTGCCGAAGTGAATGAGAAAACACTAAGAATAGGAGATACCGTAAGACAAATGCCAGGACAACCACATCAACTTGAAGCAATAACCGACGGTGAAGTTTTTGAGGTATCAACACAACATTTTGATTCAGATTCATATAGAGTATGGAAGGGAGACAGTCAAAAATAAAAGTTTGGGTTAATGGTACATTTGATGTTCTTCATGTAGGACATTTAAAGCTTTTGGAGTTTGCATCATCTTTTGGTGAACTAAGAGTAGGTATTGATACAGACAAAAGAGTTAAAGAATTAAAAGGGAATGACAGACCATTCAACACAACAGAAGACAGAAAACATTTTTTAGAATCTTTAAAGTATGTTAAAGATGTTGTAGTCTTTGATTCAAGACAAGAGTTAATTGACCTTGTAAAAGAATATCAACCTGATTATATGATTATAGGGGATGACTATAAATACCAAATAGTATATGGTTCAGAACACGCAAAAGAATTAGTTTTTTTTGAAAAAATTCCTAAGTATTCAACAACAAAAATTTTAAATTATGAAAATAATAGTAATAGGTGAGTCTTGTAAAGATGTATTTGTATATGGTGATTGTAATAGATTATCACCTGAAGCTCCTGTACCAGTAATGATTCCTAAACAAATCAAAGATAATTTTGGAATGTCAGGTAACGTTGTGAAAAATCTCGAAGCATTAGATTCTGACCTTGAAATTATTCATTGGCATCAAAAAGAATTAATAATAAAAACAAGATACGTTGATAAAAAAAGTAATCATATGTTTTTAAGGGTTGATGAAGGGGAAAATGATATACGTGAATTTAAATTAGATGAGTGGAAAATTAATGAAATTAAAACTGCAGACGCTATTATAGTTAGTGATTATGATAAAGGATTTTTAACAGACAAAATGCTTGAAACAATCACATGGGATGCCAAATTTTCTATCATAGATAGTAAAAGAAAGATGGGGTCAAATTTGATTACATGTTTTAATTTTGTAAAACTAAATGAATCAGAATTTTTAAGATGTAATGTTAATCCACATAATTTGAAAAAAATTTTGGTAACCCTTGGTTCCAAGGGTGCAAAATATGTTGATACAATTTATCCATCTCCTGACCCTAAAGAAACAATTGATGTTAGCGGAGCTGGTGATACTTTCACAGCATCTTTTACTTTAAAATATTTACAAACAAAAAACGTTGAAGAGTCAATTATTTTTGCAAATAAAATGTCTTCAATCGTTGTTTCAAAAAGAGGTGTTGCAACACCTTAATCTCTATTGTCAATATAGATTATGACTTGGTAGTAATATTCTAAGAAATGTTCATTCCACAAATTCCATTTGATATTTGCACCATCAATTGAAAACACTTCGATTTTTGGAAAAAGACGTAAATAAGTATCTCTGAAAACTCTGAATTGTTGTTTTCTCTCAGGAGTTTCTAAGTGCCACTCTCCGACTACTTTTTTAACATTTTCTTTAATCCAAAAAAAGTTTTTATTATTGAATATACTATATTCTCCACCCTCACAATCTGTTTTAATAAAATCAATTTTGTTGATATTATAGTCTTGTCTGATTTTATCAAAAGTTGTTGATTTAGCAATACTTTTTCCTCCATCAACACCAAATAAATTAAATTCAAATTCTCCTTCTACATCTGATATACCTTGATTAATTATGGTTACGGGACCATGTTTTGTGTTTGAAATTAATGTTTCAAGTTCTTCAGGACTTGGTTCAATACAATAAACGTGCTTTGGTTTGTTGTCTATAATTGAAAATGTGAAAGGACCCACACTTGCTCCAAAATCCATAACAACATCGCCCTCTTCAACAGTGAAAAATTTTTCATATAATTTTTCTTCAAAAATTTCTAAAGTTATTGCGTCTTTATGCCATTGACCAAATGGTTTAGTTGTACCACCACTTGATAAAGTTCTATTGGTTGGTTTATCCATCCAACCCCAATCAAAATTTGTAAGATTCATATTAAAAATTATTTTCTATTTTATATTTTAAGTCAAATAACATTGGTTCTTTAACTTTTATGTGTATATCATTATAGTAAAGAACATCGTTAAATAACGTACCATCTTTGTCTGTATACATGTGTTTTATATCCCAATAATCAATTGAATTATTTGTACAAAATAATTTTAGTTGATTATTAAAATTATTCCATAGTTCAACTCTTTGTTGTGATGTTGATATGTTTAGCTTATAAAATTCAGCATTTCCTGTGAGACAATTGTCTTTGATGGGTCTGTTGGAAGGTATAATAACTAATTTATTTTTAAACTTTTCTTTGAAATATAATAAAAAATCAAAATATCTTTTTAGTAATTCATTCGTTAAAGAGTTTAATTCAAGGTTTTTTTTAGTTGATGCCATAAATAACCCACATCTTAAATCTATTTCTCCAATATCAAATGCAACAATGTCGGAATCAAATATTGGTAAAAGATTGAACCATTTTTCCCAATCACTTTCTAAAAAGTTGTTTAAAGTTAATGCCATTAATCCCGCAGGAACTATGTCATAGTCTTTTGTTTTTAAATAATCGGAAGAAATGTTCGTATAATATCCAGCATGTGAATCGCCAAGAATCCAAAATTTTTTCTTATTAAATTGTGAAAAATTGTTTAACCCCTTCCGAAGATTTAGGTTTGTAAAAAGGTATTTCAAAGAAAACGTGTTAACTACTTCTTCATTTACCATTACTTTTACGATTGAGCCCCATAGAGATTGCATTTGTAATCCCCTCTCTTCGTTTGGTGCATTATCTTGTACTAAGTCCCAAGAAACCCAATGAGTTGTTTTTGGCGCAAACTGAATAAATCTTTCTCTGTAACAATGTCCAAAGATAGAGTCGTTCAGAGTTACTTTGGCGTTAATCTGTTCTTCAGAATGGTTATGTATGTTGATTTTTATCACATATTTATCAGATTCTTTATATACATCGTAACTTTCTAGTTCAAACATAAATTTATTATATTTTTAATTTATTGAAAACTTGTAATGGTGTAATTGACCTTTGACAAACGTGTTGCTTTTTAGTTCCTTTATATACTGGACACCAATCCCAATCACCAGGGTCGAACACAAAAACTTCGTCATTCCAACAAAAAATACATGTATTATCATTATAGATTTTTGTACTGTTTGTTGTAAATTCATGACCTGGTTTGGCAAATCCATTAATCATATAAGTGTAATTTCCCAAAGCCCAATTAAACCAAGATAATCCTGAACCCAAACCAATAAATGCTTTTGCATGATATAAATAATTTGCAACTTCGCTTAAAGATTTGTTGGTTATATTTTCTACACCGTCAATATAAAATGGTTTTTGTGTTAAAGTAATAACTTCATAACCAATTTCTTTAATCATTTTGGACAACGTAACCCAATGATTGTAATCCCATTCTTTACAACCTGATGTTGCATTTGGGGCAAAAACAACATATGGTTTATTTAATGGTGATTTACCTTTTTTGAAATTAATTCCATGATTTACTTCTTTAAATTCCAAACCCAAAATATCTGTTGCCGCTTGTTGTAAAGGTACTAAGTTAACTTGATTTGGATTTTTATCGGTATCTTCCCATTTTCCATCTTTCTTATACCAACCTATTCTGTAAACTGCGTAACAAGAATGTGACTCACCTGGGTTTATAAATGTAATGTCTTTATATGATTCAAGACCTTTAAAGAATTGATTGTGGAATGTGGATAATATTACTTTACAATTATACTTTTTTGCAAATTCTACGGAGTAAGGAGCCCATGCAAGTGTGTCACCTAATGCTTTAGATTCTAAACAAATTAAGACTTCTTTACCCTCCAAGTTAAATTCATCAACAACTAATCCATTCACTTTTATTTGCCAAGGTATGTAATATTTTTTGCTGGATACAGTCCACATATTGTTTTTAATCGTATCAGAAAAAACAACGTTACCCGTTAATTTATTTATAAACTCAACACGATACGACTCATTTTTTTTACCTAAAAATTCAACCTTTGGACCATTCAAATATGAAATAACCATTTTATTTTTTTCAATAGGTTTTGATGGAAGTGACTTTTGTTTTTCTAAAAACTCTTCAATAGTGTTTAATCCAACTAATGCGATATTTTCCCAACTAAAATCTTTTCTAATTTGTTCTGATTCTACTAAAGCAAATGTTTTGTATTTTTCATAGTCACCATAAACCGACAACATCTTTTCACCCAAGTCAGAGAAGTCGGGTTCATAATAGTTACCAACATTCTCGTTGAAATGATTGTATGTACTAGCACTTACCGCTAACTCGTGTGATATCTTAACAGGAATTCCTTTACCTTCAGCAAACTCTAATTGTCCTGAACAATCAGAATATATGGAAGGAGTACCACAAGCCATTGCTTCAATAAGAGGTAAATTCCAACCTTCAGCTCTTGCACAAGATACAAATACATTACAAGACTTTAGTAATCTAATGTATTCTTCTCTTGGAGGGAAATGAAGAATTTTAATTCTGTCATCTTCCAATCCGTAGTGTTTTAATCTTTCTTCAGTAGTTTTCAACCCGTCGTTAGAAAATGGATTATCAACCGAAATAATTAATTCAACTGGTTCATTTTTATCAAAAGTTGTGATAAATGTCTCAATAATCTCTTTGATTGATTTTCTGTAATCCCATCTTCCTGCAACAAAGAATGTGAATTTATCTTTTGTTAATGGATGACTCACAGTTTTATCTGGATAGAATGTATGAACATCAACACCTTCAGGAACAACTTTTATTTTATCTTCAGGATAACCCTGTGCAATTGTACAATCTCTTTGCCACTTTGAGGGAACCCATAATTCATCGAACTCAAGTAATTTATTAAAATACGTTTGTGGTTGTAATGTTGATTCCCAAACGTTATACCCAATTTTTGGTCCTTCATATTCATCATAAAAAATGTGATGATTTGTTTCACAAAGAACGATATTCAAATCCTGTTCAAAATCTTTTGATTCATGAGGATAAATTTTGTAGTTGCTTCTTTTTCCTTCTTTTTTACTATCCCAAAGTATTTGTTCGTAAAGTAGTTCTTTATCTATTTCGTTGAAATATGTTTCTCCATCATGTGGAGTTAAATTATATCCACTCCAACTATTACCAACTGTAAAATTTCTTACTTTTATTTCAGCATGTTTTGATAGATGTCTGAAAAAATCTCTTGTGTGTTGATTATATCCTGTGTTACCAACATAAGAACCGTGGGCATAAATTTTAGGTCTGCTCATTTGTTAAATTATTTATTGAAAATATAGAAAACATGTATTATATTTCAATAAATAATTAAATATTATGGCACAAGGAGTACATAAAATAACAGAAGATTTTGAAAAAACGTTATGTGACTATACGGGAGCACCATACGCGGTTGCTCTTGATAATATGAGTAATGCGTTATTCTTATCTTTGTATTACGAAAAAAACATTAAAAAATCATTGACGGAAGACACTGTGGATTGTCCATCAAAAACATATCCATCAGTTCCCTGTGAAATCATTCATGCGGGATTGAAAGTTAATTTTACCCCTGTCGAAGGAAAAACAATTAAAGGTGCTTATAGACTTTTTCCATCTAATGTTGTTGATTCTGCTCTTAGATTTACTGCAGATATGTATGTCTCAGGTACTCACATGTGTTTATCTTTCACAGGTCCCTATAAGACTTTAAAATTGAGTAAAGGTGGTGCAATTATAACTGATGACTATCAAGCGATGTTGTGGTTTAAAAGAGCTAGATTTAGCGGAAGAAGAGAATGTTCTTATCATGATGATAACTTTGATATGTTAGGGTGGAATTTTTATATGATGCCAGAACTTGCTGCAAGGGGTTTATTAATGATGACTCAATTTTATAATTTAGACGGCACAAAAAAACATAATCAGGATTTGGAATTACCCTATCCTGATTTATCAAAATTTGAAATTTATAAAAAATAAAAAAATATGAGAGATTTAAGAGGATTAATTAAAAAAGATAACTATGACCAAGGAGGGTGGTGCTTGGATGAAAAAAGAAATCTTATACATAATTTGGTTGAAACAACAAACAGTAAAAGTTGTATTGAAATTGGAGTGTATAAAGGAAGTTCTTTGTTTTCATTTGCGGAAGTTTTAGAAAAAATAGGAGGAAAAATAGTCGGAATAGACCCGTGGTCTTTTGAAATGTCTAAAAATGAAATACCATCATTTGACAAGAATCAGGAAGACTATTTTTATAATGAATTGTTAAAAGGTCAAGAAACATTTGAATTTATTTACAAAGGTGTTTGTGAAATTATTGAAAATAATGATTTATCAAAAACAATATCTTTAATAAGGAAACCATCACAAGACGTATTTAATGATTTTGAAAATGAATCAATTGATATAGTTCATATTGATGGAAATCATAATGAGATGAACGCCTCGAGAGATATTTTACTTTATTTACCTTTAGTTAAAAAAGGTGGACATATTATTATGGACGACTCTAATTGGGATAGTGTTCGTAATTCTATTAATAAATTTTTAGTACCATATTGTGATTTGGTTGAAGATATTGGTTACTGCTCTTATTATAAGAAAAAATGAAATTAGCATTATTTGGATATGGTGGACATGCTCGTGAAGTTGCCGCGCAAATAAATAAAGAAATAACTTTTTTTGTTGATGACGAATATGTAAATGAGTTTTCCAAACCTATTAGCACATTTAACCCTGAAGTTTATCAGATGATGGTGGCGGTTGCAGATTCAAAAGAAAGAGAAAAAATTGTTAAAAAACTTCCGCAAAATACATCATACTTTACCTTTATTCATCCGACAGTTTTACTTATGTCTGATGATATACAAATTGGAGTGGGAAGCTTTATAGGGGCTCACTCAATATTAACTACAAACATTAAACTTGGTAATCACGCTATTTTAAACAGAGGAAATCAAATTGGACATGACAGTAAAATAGGTGATTTTTTCAGTGCAATGCCAGGGGCAATTGTTTCAGGAAATGTTGTCATTGGTGCAAATGTCTACTTAGGTAATAATTCCTCAATCCGAGAAAAAATAAATGTTAGTTCTAACGTTATAATAGGTGCAAATGCTGCCGTTGTTAAAAACATAATTATAGGTGGAACATATGTTGGAGTACCGGCAAAATTCAAAAAAAAATAATATAATGAAAATATCTCAAGCACTAACTGCACCCTCTGTTAATTTTTTTAAAAATGGTTTTATTGAAAGATATAATTTTAAAGAATATTATGATGTTAATAAACCGTGTATATTTTTAGGAGGAAAAGAATTATCCCATCAAATACAAAATCATAAATCATATAAATTTGTATTTCTTACAACCCCAAATGACTTACCAGATTTTGATATAATCACAAATACAGATGATTTGTTTCTTATTAATATATTAGATGAGGTTAGACTAAACTCAAAAATACCTAATAACGTTAATTGTAGAAACGTAACAATAGAAATTAAGGATTATTCTTTATTTCAACCTAATATTTTGGGAGATAAAATATATGCATACACTGGTTTTAAAAATGGGTGGAGTGATGAATGGAATATTGAAAAATTAAAACGAATACAAAAACAAATTAATTATGAAATAATAACTACGAATCATTTAAATATTAGTGATTATTATGATATAAATCATTTAAAAAAAAATTATTACGATAAATCTTTTCTTAATTTAAATTTATCAAATGGTAACGGAATGGCAACAGTAATAGAATTGGGATTAATGGGTAGAAAAACAATATTAAATGAAAATTTTTATAAATTCCCGTGTATCTTGAGTTATAAAGATGACGAAGATTTAATTAATTTAATTAATAGTGAGAGTTATAAAATAGGTACATTACAAACATCAATAAATTGTCACACAGTAAATGACGAATGGTTAGATGTTGATTTTTGGACTAAAACGAATAAATAATTAAAATGAGGTTACCAGACGAAAATAAAATAAATTTTTTAGTTGGTGTACATGTTAATTTTGCACAGGCTTTAACAGGTGGAATTGTTGCATTACATAAACTTGCGTTTGAGTTGGCTAAACGAGGACACAATGTTTTTACATTTTGTAATCCTGAATATCCTCACGAAAATATTAAAGTAATTAATTCCGAGGTAAAGAACCTATATGAATCAGAACCTGAAATTTATTGGGAGCAATTTCAGTATCCATTGAACAAAACAGTATCTATCTATCCACAAATAATAAAAGGAAATCCATATAATACAAAACATGTAGTCAGATGGATTCAATATCATACCGAAAAAGAAATCGAACAACAGTATGGAGACGATGATGTGTATTTCAATTATGGAAATTTCAAAACATTTAAAAATGTTGATGAAAAAAAATTAACTGTATTTAACTATAATTTTAACAAACTGTTCATAACAAATAAAGGAAGTAGAAAGGGGTTTTGTCATTTATCACATAAGAATACACCACCAAACGGAAACGAAGTTTTTAAAACATTCAATTCTTTTGAATTGAATAATTGGAAAAGAATGGGAGCTTATGATTATCTAAGAGAACAGTTTAACAAGTTTGAATATTTTTTAACTTATGACCAAAAAAGTTTTTTTACTGTTGCCGCAACACTATGTGGATGTAAAGCAATTATTTTAAAATCTAAAATTCACACCGAAGAACGTGAAAATGCGTTTACATCATCTAATGATTATGGGAAAGAATTAACCTCAACGGAATATAGATTAAATAATCCCATACAGATGTATGGAATTGCCTATGGTATTGAGGATATCAGTTGGGCTAATAAGACAATAGATTTTGCAACTGATTACATTAATGAACTTGAAAAGATAGACCAAAAATCTGTTGATGAATTTGTCTCTTATTGGGAAAAAAAAATATTAAACAATGGATGAGATAATATTAATTACAGATTTTTCAAATACGAACAAAAAGAAATTAATCTTAAAAAACTTAATTACTCAAATTAATTCAAAATACGAAATTTGTTTGAGTAGCCATTGTGTACAACCTTTTGATATTATAGAAGAGGTTGATTTTTATTTGTATGATAAAAAAAATCCACACATTACTAATAATTCGTTGAAAGGGATTAGGTATTTTACCACCAACGGTTTTACAATTTTTTATAAATCTTATTTATTACCGTCTAGTCATATACCTGCAATACTTAGGTTATGGCAATTTCCATTGTCATTTTTAAAAAATGCAGGATACAAAGTGGTTCATATAGTTGAATACGACACAGCAATCAAAGACTTGAATATTTTCGAAATAAATAAAAACAGACTTAAAGATTGTGATGCGATTTTGTATGAAAAAGATAACAATATTGTTGGAAGTTTATTTTCGTTAAATTTAGAAAACTTTGAATTCGAAACATTTAATTATGACTATGAAAAAATGTTTAACACATACAAAGAAATACATTCCGAGAGCATTGTCTTTTCAAGTGAAAGAACAATTTATGATTTAATTTTTAAAAATCATAAAGTTTTAAAATTAGATAATGAAGACTTGGAAAAATTTTTAGATATTGGAAAATATCAAATTATGGCTGAAAACGTTTTAACAAAAAATACATTTACCTTTTATAAAGAGGGGGACGATTTAATGTTTTTTGTACACAACGGAGATGATAAATTAATTTCATTTGATTTAATTATTAACGATGATTTTTTTATGAATTTAAAAATACCCTCTCAAGTTTGGCATATAAAAAAAGTTGATGTAAGTGATTTAAAACACTCAAGGGCGTTTATTGATGGAATAAAGTATTTTGATATTGATTTCACTAAAAGTGAAAATTTGTTCTTAATAAATGACGTTAAGTTTATTAAAAATAATTAATAAAATTATTTTTTTATAATGGAAAAAACATTAGTAATATTAATAGGTAATGCTCGTGGTGGTGAAGAAACATGGGAAACAATGTATAAACATCTTCTAAAACCATCCAAAGGAATACGAAACCGCAATACAAAACAAAAATAACATAAAAAATATTTCACAGATGATTGAGATAACATATTTTTCCCATAACGGAAAAAACATTCATTTTCAAAACAAACTATATGTTGAACAGAAAATTGAAGTTTTAGTGTATGAAGGGTTTGAAAATAATTTGATTAATATTTTTGACCTTGATTTACAACCTCAATTACAATATTGGGTATCAGTTAATGAAGGACTTGTTGATAAAAAAATAGTTTTTCGTGACAGAAAAACAAAAGAAGTTATATTAGAAAAAGATTATAGAAAGAAAATTGTTTTAATTCAATTATGGATGGGTAAAATACCTGACTATTTTTGGTATCATTATGAGACAACAAAGAATCTAAAATACATTGATTTTTTATTTGTTACTGACCAAGACCTAACGTTAGATGCACCAAACTACAAAATTATAAAGACAGATGCGAGTACTATTGTTAATAGAATTTCTGATTTGTTAGGTACCAAAATTCAACTTAAAAGCAACAAAAAAACATGTGACTTAAAAGCGTCTCTTGGGGATATATTTTCAGAACATATTAAGGATTATGAATACTTTGGTTGTTATGATATTGATACTTTATTTGGTGATGTTGACAAATACGTAAAACCCTTAATAGGTGAGTATGATATTATATCTGTTGGACATGAAACTTATCACAATCGTTTATCAGGACCTTTTTTGATAATGAAAAATACCCAAGAGTTGAGAACTTTTTATAGAACCGAGGAATTTATAAAATGTTTTGATAGTGATAACGTTGAATGTTATGAGGAAAACGTAATGGATAGATTAGTTAAAGAGAAATTTACTGTTAAGTTGATTTTTTCAATGAACATAAGTCCATCAGGAAAAAACATTTATGATTGTACTTGGAGTGGGGGTAAAAACTTTGTAAACAATGAAGAAATATTTTTATATCATTTTTATAGAAAAAACTCGACTACATTCACAAAGTTTGGAAATAAAATTTATGCAAGATACAAAAAAGAATTATTAGAAGATTTCTATTGGACAGTTGGTTTTACTGAAAACTATGCAAACACAATATTATTTTTATTAGATTCAATTAAAAAATTTTCAAACAGAAAATGTCTTATTTACACCATCAATTTTGATTTTGTATTACCTGAACATTTAATATCAAGCGAACAATTCATTCTTAGAAGAATTGATATTCAACCAGGAGAAAAGGATTTTAGAGGTAGAGACCAAAGTATTTTGAATCTTAAGCCTAAGTTGATGATTGATGCGGTTAATACTTACCTAAATAAAAAGTTTGTATTCGTTGATAGTGATATCTATTTAACTGTTAACTGTGATAGTATTAGTAGATATTTTAAAGACCTCGATTATTATCCGTTAATTAATTCTCACGTACATGATGTAATTTATATTGGTGGTTATAAAGATTACTACAACGAAGAATGGGTTAGCCCATTACACATTTTATTACATGAGATGGGTATAAATAATACATGGAGAACAATGCCTGAAATTCCACACAAAGTAGAATCAATTTTTCCAAGAAAAAAAACAAATATTATTGTATTTGATTCAAGGTCAAAATGGTTTTTTGAAGAACAGATTGAAATTTACGAAAAATATAAAAATAGCAAAGTTCCAGGTATATTGTCATTACATGACGAAGATACCGCTAATGTAATATTGTCAAGATATAATTTAACTAAATCATTACCACTTTTAGATATTGAGGAAAATTACAATTTGGATGTAGATAGTCTGCATAAGTATAGTTTCAGTATTACCACAAATATTTCGCCACATGTGGTGTTACCTCAAACAATTAATGACTTCATTTGTTTCCATGGTTTCAAACATACCAATGATTATGATAAAATTATGAATGACTACGGAATGAGCACTTTGGACTGTGAGGAGTTCTTTGTAAAGTACGATAAAAAAACTTTAATCTTTGAAAAAAATTCTTTTTTGAAAGATAAGACAATGTCTAACCTTGTGAATTTTAAAATTTATGATTTAAAAAACAATCTATTATGTGATTTAACCAAGCAAGAACTTAACAGATATTGGATATTCTACATTAGTAACTTGGAGTTGATAGATGAAAAAATAATTGTTAAAATTGAAGAAACTAACACAGGAAAAATAATTTATCACGACATAGTGAGATTAAAATAATGGAAAGCTCAAAGGGAGTATTTGATAGGAAACAAGAAATTATTTATTTTTTCTTTTCTTCTTTTGATTTATACATTTTCAATAATCTTAAAGAGTCTTTATAATGCTTTTCAAGTTTATCTAACTCTTCCAACTTAAGATTAGTTTCCGACGCGGCATTCAATTGCTCCTCAGCTTCTTGTATAATTTTTGTTATTGTCTTTAGAAGTTTCATATACCATAAATATCCTTCAGACCTCCCTTTATTTAGTTTTTAATAAAACTATATTTTAATGTGTATAAAAATCAATAATCAGGTTATT
>Ga0114966_10003636_pt1 | contig 13461 bp, 13 predicted proteins | sample M_130207_XF_Meta_FD_87029 | JGI IMG/M metagenome (GOLD analysis project Ga0114966, IMG submission 87029) | Freshwater microbial communities from Lake Montjoie, Canada to study carbon cycling - M_130207_XF_MetaG | ecosystem: Environmental > Aquatic > Freshwater > Lake | place: Lake Montjoie... | reverse complement strand
GCTTAAAAATAAATCAATGACTACTTATATGATTAAACCGACAGATTTAGGATTCAATATGGCAAATCTTGAAACGATTCAAGTAGAAAATGTGGACGCATCTAAAGCCATGATGCTTGATGTATTAAATGGTAATAAAGGACCTCATCGAGACATCACACTCCTTAATGCAGGCGCTGCGATTTATGTGAGCGGACTTACGTCAACTTTAAAAGAAGGCATTGAAAAAGCCGCCTCAGTGATTGATCAAGGCTTGTCTTTAAAAAAACTAGAAGCACTGAAAGTGGCATCGCATGGCTAATATTCTCGATACCATCATTGCAACTAAATTTGAAGAGATTAAGGAATCGCAAAAAGTTAAATCACTTGATCAACTCAAAGATGAAGTGAAGGGCGCATCTCAGCCCAGGGGTTTTGTGAAGGCAATTCAAAATCAACTATCAAAAAATAAAGCAGCGGTGATTGCTGAAATTAAAAAAGCAAGCCCTTCCAAAGGAGTTATTCGTGAAAATTTTAACCCTAAGTTAATCGCTGAGTCTTATGCAAAAAGTGGTGCAACTTGTTTATCTGTTTTGACGGATGAAACATACTTTCAAGGTCATGCGAATTACTTAAAAGACGCAAGAGCTTCGTGTACTTTACCCGTCTTACGAAAAGATTTTATGGTAGATCCCTATCAAATCTATGAAGCGCGCATTATGGGAGCAGACTGTATTTTATTGATTGTGGCTGCTCTTTCATTTGATTTAATGAAAGAGTTAGAAGTAATGGCTCGTGCATTAGATATGGATGTTTTAGTGGAAGTCCATAATCAGAAAGAGCTTGATTTAGCATTACAATTAAAGACGCCACTCTTAGGTATTAATAATCGTAATTTAAAAACATTTGAAGTGTCTTTACAAACCACATTCGACCTCATTAAAAATATAGGTGCGGATAAAATTATTGTGACTGAATCTGGGATCTTTACATCAGATGATGTGAAGTTGATGCAAGAGCATCATGTGAATACCTTTCTCATCGGCGAAGCTTTTATGCGAGAATCTGATCCAGGTTATTCTTTAAAAACTTTATTTCAATTTTAAATATTATGGAAAATTCAATGCGACCTAGACGTATGCGTAAAGATGAATTCTCGCGTCGACTAATGCGTGAACATCATTTGACTACGGACGATCTAATTTACCCAGTCTTTGTGATGGAGGGGGCTCAAAAAGAAGAAGAGATACCATCTATGCCGGGCATTAAACGTCAAAGCATGGATCTCATCATTGATACTGCAAAAGAATGTTTTAAATTAGGCATTCCTGCGATTGCATTATTTCCAGTGATTGATGCGAAATTAAAAACAGAAGACGCGAAAGAAGCTTATAACTTGGATGGCCTTATTCCCAGAGTTGTAGCTTTATTAAAACAACATGTGCCCGATCTTGGCGTAATTACAGATGTGGCACTCGACCCTTATACAAGTCATGGCCAAGACGGCTTGATTGATGGGTCAGGCTTTGTGTTGAATGATGAAACGGTAGAAGTATTAATCAAGCAAGCTTTAAGTCATGCAAAAGCCGGAGCTGATATCGTAGCGCCTTCCGACATGATGGATGGACGTATTGAAAAAATCCGTGAAGCTTTAGAAAAAGAAGGGTTTGTCCATACAAAAATTTTGGCTTATTCTGCAAAATATGCATCTTCATTTTATGGTCCCTTTAGAGATGCGGTAGGATCAGCAAAAAATTTAGGACAAAGTGATAAGAAAAGTTATCAAATGGATCCAGCTAATTCAGATGAAGCTTTGACTGAAGTAGGGCTTGATATTAATGAAGGAGCTGATATGGTGATGGTAAAACCAGGTATGCCGTATCTTGATATTTTATATCGTGTTAAAACTACATTTGGCGTACCTACTTATGCTTATCAAGTAAGCGGTGAATATGCGATGTTAAAAGCGGCTTCACAAAATGGCTGGTTGGATGAAAAAACTGTGGTTATGGAGTCGCTTTTAGCTTTCAAAAGAGCTGGCGCAGATGGTATTTTAAGTTATTATGCCTTACAAGTTGCAAGATGGCTGGCTAATAAAAATTAACATATGTAATTACTAAACTTAGTTTTTTTAATTTAACTTATAATTAAAAGAATTTAATTCAGATTAAAATTGATAAATTATGACTTTTAATGAAGCAGAAATTTTAAAACAGATAAAAAATGAATATGGTTTAATTAAATTCTTAGACCAATTAAAGAAATGTAATAACAATCTTTTTCTTTATGGTGCAGGAACTGCTGTAAGTGCTTATTCAAAAATAACAATTACTGCGCTAAAAGGATTAAATATTCATCCCAAAGGTTTTGTAGATGATGATCCAAGCCTTTGGGGAACTGAGTTGTTTGGTATTTCGGTATTTAATCCTAATCATTTAAAAGATCTTCAAACACCATTAATAGTAATATCTAGTAATTATTTTGAAGGTATTGCCCATACGCTTGCAAATTTAAGTTTATCTTCTGTATCAATTTATTCAATTACTGGAATAATTCAGGCTGCGCCGAAAGATTGTTACGATAACATTATTTCTTATGAAGAAGTAATGCGAAGACTTCATACGCATCAAGCAAAACTTTCTCGAATTAAGCATATGCTGGGGGGCATACAAGATAATTTAATTATCAATGCTTTAGATGTTCAAGTTACTGAGCGCTGCACTATGAAATGCAAAGACTGTTCTAATTTAATGCAATATTATGAAAAGCCTATAGATTCTGACAAAGATGTACTTGAAAGTTCTTTAATTAAAATTTTAAATTTTGTTGAAAAAATATCTAATATTAGGATTATTGGGGGAGAGCCTTTTCTATATAAGCAACTTCCAAGTCTCTTTGATTTAGTAATAAAATCGAAAAAAATTGAAAGAGTTAACGTATATACAAATGCAACTTTTGTACCCCATCATGATGTTTTAATTGCAATGCAGCATCCTAAAATTGAAGTTGAAATTACTGATTATGATGAGCATTCAAGAAACCATCACAAAATGATTGAGGTTTTTAAAGATTATAAAATTAAATATATAGACCATAAGCCTCAAAATTGGACTGACTCAGCGCGGATTGTAAAAAACAATAAAACAAATAAACAATTAGCCGCGATGTTTGATCGTTGTTGTGTTAATGATGTATTAAGTCTATTGCATGGTAAATTGTATCATTGTCCTTTTTCTGCAAATGCACATAATTTAAAAGCTATTTTGGAAGATCCAAGTGACTTTATAGATCTTACTTCGATTGAAGATTTTGAATTAAAAGCTGTATTTCAAAAATTTTATTTTGGCAAACCTTTCCAATCTGCATGTAAATCTTGCTTAGGTAGAGATTTTCATCAGCCCCAAGTAATTCCTGCAATTCAAATAAAAAAACCAATTCCTATACCGATTTATTCAATCTAATTATTAATTTGATATGGATATAACATTCGTTATTCCCACTATAGGCTCAGATTCATTACTAAAAATAATATCTGATATCAAAAAAATAAAATCTAAATCGGAAATAATAATTATTGATGATTCAGGAAAGCATTTAAATGCTAAGCGCATTTTAGATGAAATAAATGAGATTCAAATTCAGAACGAAATATCAATTCAATACATTAAAAATGCATCCAATTTTGGTCCAGGAAAATCACGTAATATAGGCATTGAAAAAGCCCAGGGTAAATATATTTCATTTGTTGACGATGATGATAGGCTATCAAAAGAAACTTTATCCACTATAGACATAAATAAATGGAATAATTGTGATGTTATCCTGACCCAATTCCACGACGATACTGGAGTGTTTTCTAATCACCTTATTCTTTCAAATTTAGAATTATTAACAAATTTGTCATCAGAAAATATAATTAATTATTTTTTGAAATTAAATTTTTATCCATCGCAAGTTCAGCCATATTTCTTTAAAAAAGATTTTTTAATTAGGAATAATATATCTTTCCCTAATACATGGATGGGCGAAGATTTAGCTTTTAATACTTGCGTATTTCAGATAGCAAAAACATTTTTTGTTTTTAACAAACCATATTATTTTTATTCTACAAGAGAAAATTCTTTAAAATCATCGAGAGGCGCAGAAAGAGCGCTAGACTTAATAGAAGATTCTATTTTTATTGAGAACTTTATATCTAACAGAAGTAAAAATAATAGCTCAGAAATTGCAAATATATTTACATCCGAAGTAAAATCTTTTTTATTTTTTTTAATTATAATAAGAGTAATTGGCGGATATAAGGAAACTGAGAATAATTTGTGGAATAAAAATATTATTAATTTAATTAATTCGCGATGTTTTAAATATGGAAGTTCAGTAAATATCAATTCTAAGTTGGAAACTTTTTTTGAGCTATTTTCAAAATCTGTTCGAACTTTAAGTTTCGCAGATATTTATAATGCTATTGAATCAAAATTTTTTAAACAAATTAATCCATTTTTACAAAATATAGACAATATTTTTATATATTGTTATGGCCCTTTTGGACGATCAATACATAAACTTTTTTCTAAAAATAAAACCATTGATTTATTTTATATAGATGATTCAAATAGATTTACAGAGAAACAAAGAAAAGAAGAAGGTATTTTAAAATTATCTGATTTAGGAAATTTACATAAAAAAGAATCTTTAATTTTAGTTTGCAATCCTCAAAAAAGGGTTGAGGTGAGTATATTAAATAATGTTACTCAATATATAAAATTGAATGATTTAAAGGATATTAAGGCTCTAGGAATGATAAAATATATTAATGCGCTACTTTTAGATTAATCAGTCAATTTTTAAATATATATGAGACTTAATACTTACTACGACTTAAAGTTTGCTCCTGCAACTTTTGATTTTGGAACTTACTTAGTTGTCAGTAATGCTGTAAGGCAAAGTATTGGTGCTGAAACGATGGGTGTTACCATCGTGTGTGATAGTTTTAGAGAAAAATCTCAAAGAGAATTAACTACAACTAAGTCTGAATTAAGTTGGAGAATTAATCATATTTTAACTAAATTACCTTTTTTAATTCCAGAAATTGACTCTTTAACTATAAATAAAGGTGGGTTGGAGGACATAAAATTACCATTTTTTCCTGGCGGGTATCCTCCCGTAAAAGACATGGTTTTTCCATATACTGCAGGTAATTTAATACCATTTTATGGGACAGGCATTAATTTAAGACCTTACAAGGCTTCTGAGCAGGCTAGATCTTTTATAAATAATGCATTTGATGATAATGTCATTACAATTTCGCTTAGAAACTCTAAATTTCAGCCAACCAGAAATTCTAATTTAGAAGAATGGTACAAAGTTTATCAAGAATTAAAAGCTTCAAAATTTAGGCCCATAGTTTTGCCGTGTTTCGAAGATTACATGACGGAGAGATTATTTGCTAAATATGATTGGGAAATATATGAGCCAGCATTGCTGGATTTGGATTTGAGATTAGCGCTCTATGAAAAAGCAAAAGATAATCTTTGTATTAATAATGGAGTTATTATTCCATTAATACATTCAGATTGTCGATATCATATTTTTAAATGGCTTACAGACGGTATTCCAACATGCTCTATAGAATGGAATAAAAAAGTATGGGGAATAAATTATGGGGAAAATTTTCAATTTTCTTCATCTTCTGGGCAACATCTTGTTTGGGAAGATGATGATGCACATTTAATCTTAAAAGCACTTAATTTATAAGAATATTAGAGAAAGATTTAATTATGTCATTAGAAATGTTAGAAAAAATAGTTAGCTTTGAAAAAAGATTGCAAATGAATATGAGTAAAATATTTAACCCTACTCATTTATCATTAGGTCACGAACATGTGGCGGCAGAATTAAGCGATGTGATCAGAGATATTGATTGGGTTTTTTCAACCCACAGAAATCATCATCATTATTTAGCTAAAGGCGGTTCTGAAGAAGCGCTTTGGGATGAGATTATGGGCAAAGAAACAGGCCTTAATAAAGGATTTTCTGGATCGCAAGCCATTACAGACAAATCACTTAATTTTCATGCATCTGCAATACTTGGAGGCCTTATTGGGGTCGCAACAGGCGCTGCATACGCGATTAAATTAAATGGCACATCTGCAATTGTCGTTTGTTGCATAGGAGATGCAGGAACTGAGCAAGGTGTTTTTTGGGAAAGCTTAAATTTTTCTTCTCTGAATCAACTTCCAATATTATTTTTATGCGAAAACAATGGTATGTCAGTGGATGCTAGAATTGAAGAAAGGCAATCAACAGAGATCGAGCCTAGAATAAGACCATTTGGAATAGATACATTCAAAAATTTAACAGAAGCAGTGAATAACGTGCGTGAACTTAGAAGGCCAAGTTTTTGTGAGCAAAAAGTAGTTTTAAGAGCTGCTCATTTAAATATGGCTACGATGATGGATTTATGTGATCAGAAAGAACCAATTCATGATGATAAATAAAAAACCAAAAACATTTGCTGAGCATATAAATCTTGCTTTAGAAGAATCTTTAAATCAAGATTCAAATGTCTTAGTTGGTGGACAGCTTGTAAGATATGGAGTTGCCGGTTTAACTACAGGCTTGTATGAGAAATTTCAAAATCAGTTTATTACTTACCCTGTCTCAGAGTCATTAATGAATTCAAGTGCTATGGGCCTTGCATTAGCTGGCAAGCGAGTTGTGATGATTCATGTCAGAATAGATTTTCTTGCGAGTGGCATGTGCGCATTGGTAAATCACATTCCTATTTGGTATAAAAAAGGGTTTAAACTCCCTATTACTTTTATTTGTCAGGTAGGTAAGGGTATGGGGCAAGGTGCACAACATAGCAAAGATTTATCTGGATGGTTTATGAACTTCGAGGGTTGGCAAGTAAAAACTCCCACAACGCCAACGGAAGCCTATTCGATGTTAAAAGAATCAATTCATGGGGATCGTCCAGTATTGTATGTTATTCATAGAGAGCTATTTGACTCAACTGAGTCAAAGCCCTTGCCAGATCCTTCTATTATAAAACTTTGTGGAGCAAGTCAAAGGCATGAGGAAGAATTTTATCGCACCCAAAAAAAATTAAGTGGGATAAAGTAAACACAAAGTGCTTATTTATGTGATTTAATTTTAATATTACGATAGATAAATCTAAATCTTTTAAAACTTATTTATAACGTTTTTTTGCTAGACTTTTAAATGGGTTGCTTTTTTGTAGGTTTCAGGTGTTCCTATATCTATAAATAATTCATGTGTTTCATAGCTATATATACGACCTATTAAATGATTAAGTATTTCAGTACTAAAATCTTTTGTTTTATATAGATTTTTACTTAGCGCTCTTAAAAGTTCAGCTGATAAAATATATATTGCACCATTAGCCAAATTTCCTGGAGGATGACTTACTTTTTCATGAAAGCCAGTGACTATTCCTTGTTCATTTAACTCGACAATTCCACAAGAAGTTGGATTGTCGGTACGAAAAGTCATCATTGTTAGTAAACATTTTTTCGGTCTATTCTGGTGTGCTTTAAGAAAAGCATTAAAATCAGCTAAACAGTAATTATCAGAGTGAATTAATAATCCATCTTCACCCATAAAGAAATCTAAATTTTTAATTAAAGTCCCAGCCGTACCAAGCAAGATAGATTCATTAACTAATTTTACTTGATTGGAATAACCGCTGTTTTTAACGTAGTCCTCGACTTGGTTAGCTAGATAATGAGTGTTAACAAGAAACGGACCTATACCAAATTGCGTTAAGCGTTTTAGCCAAATATCTAAGAGAGGCTGCCCTTTGATTGGAATAAGACATTTTGGTGTTTTTTTTGTGAGTGGCATTAGGCGGGTGCCAAAACCAGCAGCAAGTAGTATAGCTTTCATTTTATTTTATAGATTAAGGACAAATCTAACTTTTTCTTAAAGCTATCTAGTTTATGACTTGAAGAAATTCTTCAATGCGAAGAGGTGTATTACCAACACGAGCAACTTGTAAAGCTGCGGCTATTGAGCCAAGACATGCCGCCTCCCAAATATCAGCACCGCAAGCCATTGCCATAGCGCTTGTAATTAATAGTGAATCTCCCGCACCAGCCTCATCTTTTGCAACACTATTTAGATTACTTATCCTATCTGTTGCCCATTCGTGGTCTTGTTTATTTTTTGTATGTACTAACAATCCCTCTTCACCTAATTTAAGCAGGATATTTTTTGCAGATGCCTCTTGTCGTAAAAGTTCTGCTAGAATTACTAAACCATCTTCATGATTGCGCGTACTAATTCTAGCCTCACGTTCGGTTGGAGTTAGTAGATCCATATTTTTGAAACGACTGATATCCCCTACTTGAGAAGATGATTGGCTGTCAGCCGCAAGAAATAAATTGTGACTCTTGGTTAAAGAAATAATTTTGTCTACTAAAGTTTGTGGGAGGCACCCATAATTAAAATCAGAAAATACTAATAAGTTAGTTTCATTAATATTTTGTTTTATTAATTCAAGCATTTGATTTTGAAGTGATAGAGAAATTGTCCCTTGATGAAGATGACTTACTCTTAATAAGCTTTTATTTTTGCTACGATATCGTTGTTTTAAAGTAGTGGGACGATTTTCATCAATGAGTAATTGAGCGTTTACTCTCATATTAGTAAGACTATTAATAGCATAATTTCGTGTCTCATCATTACCTGTTACAGAAAAAAAATTTACAGAAGCACCTAGGCTTGATGCATGAGCTGCTACAATCCCAGCCCCGCCAATAAATTTTTGGAAGTCCATGGGAGTGACTACAATTGTCGGATCTTCTTGCGACATTCCCAATGCTTGACAGGTAATATATTCATCAATAATTAAATCACCAATTACACAAATTTTTAATTCTGAAAATTTGTGTAATCGTTTTATTAATGTTGATTTATCAATATTATGTTGTTTAAGGTATTTTTCTGGCAAGGAAATTGAGTGAGAGTCAATCTCTTTGAAATCTTTTTTAATTAAATCAATTGAAGAAAAAATAGTTTCACCTGAGCTAAATATTAGTCGTCCACCATAAGATTCCAATGCTTTTAATTCAGGATTTAAGCGTAGCTCATACTCTTTACCTTTAACTACAATATCGGGACGGAGTCGTTCAATAAGATTGTCAATTGGCTCATTGAAAATAAATGCTTCATTAACCAGATTGTTGCTTTGAATACCTTCTAAACGAAGATTTTCAGGCACATGCGAAGCAGAGCCAGCAATTTGATCACTTTCTACAGCAACAATAAGTTGATTACCACAACCTTTAGCGAATCTTAAAAGTCTCATATGGCCAGGATGGAGAATATTAAAAATTCCTGAAACTAGTACGGTAGATTTTTTTAACATAGATTTAATGGGAGGTAATGAATGGTTTTTATCTAATAAGCTAACTGAAGTTAATTTTTTTGAGGACGATTGATATAAAGCCATTGCATGAGCATATGCCCAACGATAAGTTGAAGATCCTCTGAAATCTGCATGTCGTCAATTGGGAAGTGAATAGGAACATCAACAAGTGCTTTACATTTACCACCAAGAAAACCTAAGATAGCAAAAGATTTTACCTGCATTTTTTTAGCTTGTTCAATAGCAAGTATAATATTAGGAGAATTACCACTCCCACTAAGAGCAATTAATAAGTCACCTTTTTCTGCTTGAACAGCTAATTGTTCTGAAAAAATATGATCATAGCTTAAATCATTTGCTAAGCAGGTTATGATTGATGGGTTGTCTGATAATGCTAGAACTCTTAACCCTCCGCCTGTTTGTTTAGCAATTCCATAGAGAAAATCGTTGGCAAGATGAATTGCATTGCCAGCACTCCCACCATTTCCACATAGAAATACGCGACGCCCATCTTTCCAGCATTTTTGCATGTCGCTTGCTAACTCTTCAATCTCAGACCAGTCTGATTTTTCAAGAACTGTTTGTAGTTTTTTTGAATAACTTTCAAAAAACTTTTTTTTGTTTATTATGGTTTCCATAAGTTATATTTTTTTAGTAAGGACTGTTTGTTGCATCCATTTTAGATTGTAAAAACGATCCTCATCTTTTAATTCATTAGTGTTATATTTTTGAATTATTTCTTTTATAGCATCATCAACTGTCTTTTTTGGCTTGAATCCTGTAGTAAGCAATTTATCTGAATTGATACGATATGATCGTGGATCATTTGATGCAGTAATTAAAATTTCTGCAGGAACGTGTTTAGTGATTAGATAACCAATATCTTTAATTGAGATATTTTCAAAGCCTGCATTATAGATACCAGTATATTCAGGGTGGTCAATCAAGTGTAAATATAAATCAGTAATATCGTCAATGTGAATATTGGGACGGACTTGATCTCCTCCAAAAATTGTAATTTTACCTTTAGATAACGCTTGCATAGTTAATAAATTGACCGAAACATCAAGTCGCATCCTTGGCGAATAACCACAGACTGTAGCTGGACGAACAATTTGAACCACCATATCATCTTGATAACTAAGTAGAACTCGCTCTCCAACCATTTTAGTTTTATTGTATTCAGAGATGGGCTTTAACTCAAGATCCTCAGTCACTTGAAGTTCTTCTTTAACTCCATAAACACTACCTGATGATGCATAAATGAATCGTTTTATACCTTTTCTTCTTGCTTTATCTGCCAGTTGCATCGTAGCAAGAGCGCTTACTTCCCAGGTTAATTGAGGGTCTAATTCGCTGCAAGGGTCATTAGCAATGGATGACAAATGAATAATACAATCCACTTCATTGAGTGGAATTGACTCAATATCCCTAACATCACCTTTGATAACTGATAGATTTTTATGCGGAAGTAAGTAATTACCAAACCACTGAAGGTCAAATGCAATAACTTCATATCCCCTTACTAGCAATTTAGGGATAAGAACATGACCTTTGTAACCACAACCGCCTGTTACTAAAATTTTCAAATTAAGTTAGATTCCGTGAATTAGTTTTGAGGAATTATAATGATAATTTTTAAATTATCCCATAAAATTACCCTTCCGTAAATTATGATAACACTTAAAATCTAATAATTGAGAGCATCTTAGGCTATCTAAATTACCTTTCGATACAGAAGTATATTGATTTGAAAGAAATGCAAAATATTTATTTTTTTAAAATTGTTGATAATAGCGCTTAATAAAAATTAATTCTTTAAAATATTAACATTATGATACTTACCTGTTATTACGATTTGCGATTTCAGCCTCTAACATTTGATTTTGTTATTTTCTTGGCAGGGGCTAATGCCTATAGAAATCAAATCAAGGCAATTGGTTTGGAAATTAAAATCATTTATCCTGATTTTAAGGAAAGAGGAATTGCTACAAATCTCTTCAATGAGGATGAAGAGTTATGGAAATTTCAGAATATTATTTTAAAACTGCCAGCGCTTTTATCAAAAGTAGTCTCTGTTAATTTATTGAAAGAAATACCTGAAATAGTTAGTTTGCCTTGTTACCCACCCCCACTTACTGAAATAAAAAGCAATGCTTTAAGTTATTTAAACTATAGTGAGTCTTTAAAAGACATATATAAATTTTTTTTTAGCTTAGGATTTTTAAGGAAAAAATTTTTTGAATACCCAGAGGCATTTCAATGTTTTGTAGCACCTACTGATTCCCTAAAAATAATTCAAGAAAAATATGGTAAAAATTACATTACAATTTCATTAAGAACTAAACTTTTTCAATCGCTTCGTAATTCGAATTTACAATCATGGCATGCTGTTTGTGACTATATTGCTTCCAAAGGTCTTCAGCCAATAATACTTCCTGATTTTGAAGATTATTTTAATGCGCAGAGTTTTAAAGAAATAAAGCACCCTGTTGCGCATGAAGCTATGCTTGATTTAAATTTGAGAATGGCTCTTTACGAAAATGCAAAACATAATCTAGCTGTAAGTGGCGGAGCAAGTCCATTGCTTTTATGTTCAAAAGTACCATATAGCATTTTCAAATGGGTAGTTCCAGGCATTTCTTCTTGCTCACCAGAGCACCATAGAAATTTTAATGGCCTTAATTTTGGTGAAAAATTCTGGTTTATGAGAGATAGCCAGTCTTTGATTTGGGCAGATGATTCTATAGATTTTGTTATGGGGCACCTTAAAATTATATTTAATAATGTGTAAATCATTTTTTTAGATAATTTAATCAATGAATTTTTATTTATTGATTAAAGTTTTGAGTATCCATTCTTATTCCACTCAGTATGATAAATAAAACTAAATGGATCTTTTTTAACTTGTTGGATTTGCTGGCCTATTGCTTTAATTTTTTCTGATACACCTATTTCAGCGGCAATACATTCTCCTTTATTAGAGCCAACAGGAAACCCATTAATTTGTTGAAGTACATTATTTTTAAAGCCCCAGATCAGTGATCTTAAGTGGGATGCATTATAAGATGGATTAATACCCCATTTCTTTAACATTGAGAGATAAAAAGTGACTCTTGGCACTGGCAAGCCATTGTCAAGATGCTCATTATCTATTACATTCAGAGGGCCATTTAATAGAGCTTCCCAGCTCTGGTTCCATTTAGGATTCATTGACTCACCTATCATACCGATGCTTTTTTCATTTAACAGATCTTTATAAAAATGAATAAAGTTATAATCCAGTATTAAACATTCATCTTGTATAAATACATAATACTCATAATTAGGTAGGGTAAAAAAAGCATCATTCCAGCCCCCAATATTCATACCAATGTTAGGTCGGGTAAGAAAAAATAAATTAGCTGACTCTTTTGTTAAATTATTTTTTTCAACAAGATCATCGTTGATGACAATAAGACGGTCTATTTTTAAATTTTCTGTAGATTCAATTAATTTTTTTAGAAGATTTTTAGGTCTAGAGTTGTAATGCGAAATTACTAATAAAAAATTATTCATTATGTTTTGCTGCAATTAAAATTTGTTGACCAAAGTAATGTTCAACATTTTCATTGTTTACAATCAATTCTGATACTGTAAGTTTAAGAGATATATTAGTTTGAGATTTTAATTGTATCAATATATTATTTTTAATATCTTTTATTGAAAGATCTGGCCTCCAGCCGCTACTGATAATTTCAAAATGCTGCTGGGAAAGGTAATGAAAGAGTGATTTTAATGTAAAAAATCTTATATGTGTTTCATCAAACAAACCTGTTTTGTCATAGTAAAAATTGCCAGTTGTAATGGCATCAATATATTTTATATTTTGTAGATTTGGAACGCTGATAAGAATAATTGCATTGCTTGATAGATGAGAAGGTATTTTTTCTAAAATACTAAATGGATTATATATATGCTCAAGTACATCAGAAAATATAATTAAATCAAATTTTTTTTTATTTTCAGTTAAATATTGCTCTATAGATGAATGCGTAAATATAAATTCATTTTTTATACTATCACTTGAATGACATATATCTACACCGAAT
>Ga0114966_10003635_pt1 | contig 13462 bp, 14 predicted proteins | sample M_130207_XF_Meta_FD_87029 | JGI IMG/M metagenome (GOLD analysis project Ga0114966, IMG submission 87029) | Freshwater microbial communities from Lake Montjoie, Canada to study carbon cycling - M_130207_XF_MetaG | ecosystem: Environmental > Aquatic > Freshwater > Lake | place: Lake Montjoie... | reverse complement strand
AAACGGGTAGCAAAACTACTGCGATTATCATGAATCCATTTTTGCGCCCAGTCTGATTTCTTTTTAATACAAGGAAAATTTTCAATTGCATTAAAGAGTCTATTTTTCTCTTCCTTGTCTTTAATATAGGTCTCAATTAGAAGACTATATGTTTCATTATGTATATTTTCCATCGCAATTTGAAACCCATAAAAGGCTCTTGCTTCAGAAATTTGTACCTCACTCATAAAACGTGTAGCCAGATTTTCCAATACAATTCCATCACTAGCAGCAAAAAAGGCCAAAATCATAGATATAAAATGTCTTTCGTCACCATTTAAGCTTTCCCAATTTGTTAAGTCTTTTGACAAATCAATTTCTTCCGCTCGCCAAAAACAGTCTATTTGCTTTTTATACATTTCCCATATGTCATTATGCTTTATAGGAAACATTACAAATCTATTATCGTCAGGGGCTAGCAAAGGTTCAGTATTATTTTTGGACATCCTAAATATATTATTACAAAGATTTTAAATTATTATTAAATATAAATAAAATAATAGTTGAATATTTTAAGAATGAAAGTTATAAGAATGAAAATAACCCCTATAAATTATGCACATTTAGAGAATAGAGAGCAACAATTTATACAAATAGAAAAATTAATTGAGGCAAAAAGAAAAATGTTATTAGATAAACAACAAAAAATAATTTTTATTTCAAAACAAAATCAGTTTTTGAATGAAATTAAAGGCGATTATAATAAATATTATAATTATATTGCTCAGCAAAAAAGAGACCAAATTGAAGCTTTAAATTTATTAAATAAATATATTAATGATTTAGAAGTTTCTGGTGAATTAAGTAAAAATAATATTACAGATGCAAAACACGAACAACAAAAAATTTTATCAGAATTAAATACAATTAAAAGTAGTTTAGATGATATTATTAAAGATATGAATGATATTACAACAACATTAAAAGAAAACAAAAAAATTTAATATAAATTTAATATATAAATATGAGTAATTTTAAACAAAATTTTGATAATAGTTTAACAAGATTACAAGAAATAGGTAGAGCAATTGATGAAAACATTGCAAGTAAGCAAGCATTTTCTAGAGGTATTATTGATAGACTCGGAGTCATAAATCAAAAAATTCGCGAATTGGCAGGTTTAATTCAAGGTCTTAAAACTCGACTTGAAGAGTTAGAAACCCAAGTAGCAACAAATAATACAGGAATACAAGATAAAACTACAGAAATAGAAAGATTAACAGCACAAACTCAACAATTAACTGGTGAAAGAGATGCACTCCAATCTGAGATGACACAATTAAGACAACAATCTGATACTGAAAAACAAGAACTACAAACAAGAATTACTGGGTTTGAAGGTGAAATAAGAAGATTAACAGATGAAAATACTTCTATAATAGCAGAACGTGATGCTTTACGAGGAGAAATGCAAAGCAGCGGAAATCAAAAAGATGTAGAACATGCAGCCGCAATTCAGTCATTACAAGAACAACATACAGCAGCAATAAATGAAATGCGTACTGAACAACAACAACAACTCGATGCTTTACGACAAGAAATGCAAGGATTAGGAGAACAAAATAAACAAGAACTTGACACTTTACGACAACAAAATCAAACAGAACTTGATGCTTTACGACAACAACATACACAAGAACTTGATGCTTTACGACAACAACAACAAACAGAATTAACACAGCGTGATACAGCATTAATACAACAAGGTTTAGATAACGAAGAACAAATAAACGCTCTTCGTAAGCAAATAGAAGATGCTGCTAGTGCACATGGTAGTCAACAATTACAGAATGAAAATGCTATGCAAGATTTAAATGTTCGTAGAGGAGAATTAGAAGCACAAAATGAAGCAAACACTAAAAGAATTGCTGAATTAGAACTTGCTCTTCAGGGTTTACAAACTGAGAATGATGATTTACAACAAAGAATTGTTGCTGCTACACAAGCTATTATAGAATCGGTTAATAGATTAAATGAATTAAATAATCCAGCTAATTATAATGAAGCTGAACTAAATACTGCATTTGAAGAAATTTTGCAATCTATTCAAGCAATTAGCAATGAAATTTCAGGTCAAGGTAATGGTGCATCAAGACGTGTTCCTTCATCACCCACAAAACAACTTAGAATGCCAGAAAATACAATAATTATAGTTGATGGTTTTCAAAAACCGTTATCTCAAATAGTAACTGATTTAAAAGGTAAGACTAAACAAGACCCAAGACCAGATTCTAAATATGCACAAGCTTTGCAACAAATATACAATGCAACTGATGGTGATGATATAACACAAATTTTGAATACATCAAATATACAGTATAATAGAAGCAGTGGTGTTTTAAGAGGTGGTAAAACAAAAAAAATAAGAAAAAATAGAAAAACAAAAAAAATAAGAAAATATAAAAAACAAAGAGGTGGGTTTACATATAACTCTAATGCAAAACGCAAAAAACTTACTACGGGTTTATTTTCTAAAAATAGGTCTAGGTCTTCTAGAACTAAATCTTTTAGCAGGTCGTCTAGAAGATAAAATACATAATAAATCGGTAAAAATAATATTTAATAATATAGTAAATATTATTAAATGTCAATTAATAAATTTGTAATATTAGGAGAAAGATGTACTGGAACAAATTTTTTAGAAGAATCTATAAGTCAAAATTTTGATATTAGTTATACATCCGAATACGGTAATAAACATTTTTTTTGTAATAATAATTATATAAATGATGAAAATACTATTTTTATAGGTATAATAAGAAATCCTATATATTGGTTAAATTCTTTTTCAAAAGAATTGCATCATATTCCAAACATAAATAAATCATTAAATAATTTTCTTTTTAATGAATTTTATTCTATACTAGATATTCAAAATGTTAAAAAAAATATGTTAGATTTTAATTCTTTTCAAAATTCAGAAATAATCAATCCAAAAGATTTAAATTATTTAAATGGTAAAAAATATCAAAATATATTTGAAATGAGAAAATTAAAAAATTATTTTTTAATGAATATAATTCCTTATAAAGTAAAAAATTATATTTTAATTAATTATGAAAATCTTATTTACAATTATGAAGATACTTTAAATAATATACAACAAAAATTTAATCTAATTAAAAAAAATGATACATTCATAAAAATAAAAAAATATAAGAAATCAAATACATATAATTATAAACAACAAAGAATCATTACATTTGATAATAATTTGTTGCATATTATTTGGGATAATTTAAATGTTGAACAAGAAAAAACATTGGGCTATTTTAAAGGGGATGATAATAATTTTTTTAAAAAGAATACATAATATTATAAATTATTGATTGTTATTTCTGGTTATTATTTTATTAATTGGTTCAACATTCCTTTTAAAGTTGGTAAATATCTACAGTTATCAGGCCATATCCCTTCAATTTTTCTATAATTTATTGCGGTTATTGTGCGCCTTTTTTGAATAATATCTTTTTTCATTTTATAAATTTTTTTCCAGACGCGTTGAATTATTTTTATCCATATTGTTTTAATTATACTAACACAATGACCTGATTCTAGTTTTATATTCTCACCTATTTCTGGTTTAATATAATTTGGTGTCATTATTATATTGGTATAGTTTTTTATAAGTTTGTGAGGTGTAATTCTATGCATTCTTTGTGCATATTCATTATTATACATATTACATATTTCGTTTATTACTGGTATATCTAAATCTTTTAAACTACATATATTTAAATGATGATTAACCACGACAGTATTTGATTTACCGTGTATTAATTCATTAAATAATTCACATAAAATAATATTGTATTTTGTAGCACTTACTTCGTCAGCTTCATAAAATATTTCATTCTCTTCGTAAAACATTTCGTCATCACTATTATAATCATTATCGGTATTTCCTTGTGACATTTTTATTTTTACAATAATATAATTAATAAAAACTCATTCAATTTTTTTTAAAATAATATATATATAAATGAAAGTACCAAGCGTTCTTAAAAAATTACTTACAAATAAAATTGTTTTGAATATAGTAGGTGTAGTAGCTATTTTTAATATGATTGGTTATTTAATCTCAGGTAATATAACACCTGTATTATTTTTTATTGTTTTAGCAATATTAATAACTCACTTTAGTAGAAATATGATTATTGTTTTAGGAATACCTTTAATTTTAGTAAACTTATTTGTTATGAAAGCATCTAGCATTGAAGGTATGGAAACTAATACAAGTAATAGTGTAGATATGGATAAAATTAAAGATGCTATTGCAGATAAACAAAAATCTAGTACAACCGATGAACAAGATTCTAAATCAAAACAAGGATTACCTATTACACCTATAAGTTCTGATACAAAAACCACAGATGAGTCTTTTGAAGTAGGACGTGCTAAGAAAAGAGGTGGTGGATATGATATTGATTATGCATCAACCGTTGAAGATGCATATGACCAATTAAATAGTATTTTAGGCAGTGAAGGAATTAAAAGACTTACTGATGATACACAAAAATTGATGAAACAACAAATGCAATTAGCTGAATCAATGAAAGGTATGGGTCCAATGATTAAAAATATGGAACCTATGATGAATCAAGCAAAAAATTTATTAGAAGGTATGGATGATAGTAATGGTGGATTAGGAGGAATAATGGAACTTGCTAAGAAATTTGGAGGTTCTTCTAAAAAATAAATTACACTATAAATTATCAAAATAAGTATTTTATATTATAATAATATAATATGAAAAAATGTCCACCAGGAGTTATATGCATTGAAAATTTTTCAATGTTTTTTATTGTAATTTGTGTTGTTATTATCGTTTATTTAATTTACAATAGTACGAATAATCAAAATATTATTGTTAATAACAAACCGTCTGAAAAAATAGTCATAAAAGATACTCAAAGAGAGAATCTAGGAGGAGGATGGTTTGGTGGATTAATACCTAGCTGGCCTTATACCAATCTACCAAGTGACCCATTATTAAACCCTTATGCTCCTCCTTTAAGAGATGAACGATATTTTATTCCATCTGGTACTTATGTGCCTCCTGGAGCAGTTCCAATAAATGTATCTACTAATGTTGGAGCGGTAGATACAAGCTATAGACAATTAGGTATTCTTACTGCTACTAATTCTAAAGGAAAAATACTTCCTTTAATGGGAAGACCAGTATTTACAAATCGCGATAAATGGCAATATTATACAATGAGTGACCAAAATAATAGCGTTAAATTACCTGTTTCGCGAAATGGGAGAAGTTGTACAAATGAATATGGGTGTGATAGATTATTTAATGGCGATACCATATATATTGAAGGATTAAATGAACCTTATAAAGTGACAATGTATGATAATGATACTATAAAATATTTACCTTTTGTTTAACGTTTAGCTCTAGTTTTTTTATTTTTATTTGTTAATTTAAATTTACGAGTTTTTCGTTTCTTACCACCATTTGAAGGTAGTGATTGTATTTCACCAACAGTTTCATCAGCAGGTTCTACAACAGGTTCAACAACAGGTTCAACAACAGGTTCTACAACAGGTTCACCAGCAGGTTCTACAACAGTTTCACTAGCAGGTTCTACAACAGTTTCACTAGCAGGTTCTACAACAGTTTCACCAGCAGGTTCTACAACAGTTTCACCAGCAGAAGCCATGCTGTTTGCAGCAATTTTATTAGCATTAAACCCATTTTGTATAATATTTTCACAATTTTTATTATTTTTAATTTCTGATGCTAGTTTCTCTAACGAATAATCAAGAATTATTTTAAATGATTTACCAATAATAGAATCATTATCTTGAGGAACTTGTCCTACAGCAAGAGGTTCCTCCATTGAAAGAGGTTCTTCTACTGGAGGAGGAGGTATTTCAAGAAGAGGTTCTTCAACTGGAGGAGGAGATTCTTCAACTGGAGGTGGAGGTATTTCAACAAGAGGTTCTTCAACTGGAGGAGGAGATTCTTCAACTGGAGGAGGAGGTTCTTCAACTGGAGGAGGAGGTTCTTCAACTGGAGGTGGAGGTTCTTCAACTGGAGGAGGAGGTTCTTCAACTGGAGGAGGTGATTCTTCAACTGGAGGAGGAGGTTCTTCAACTGGAGGAGGAGATTCTTCAACTGGAGGAGGAGATTCTTCAACTGGAGGAGGAGGTATTTCAACAAGAGGTTCTTCTACTGGTGGAGGAGATTCTTCAACTGGAGGAGGAGGTATTTCAACAAGAGGTTCTTCTACTGGTGGAGAAACATTTTCGCTGCTAGGTGAAATAAGAGAAGAATTATCAACCTCAGGTACAACTGGTGATACGTCTTGATTCTGAAGTAGATTAACAGATTCGCCAATCGGTGTCATCTCAACTTCTTTTGGTAAAGGTTTATTTTTTTTATTTTTTTTATAAGGCATTCTATAACCACCCTCTTTTCTATTATCATATTCAGGAACTATAATATTATCACCATTTTTCCTAAAATTAACTTGTTTTAATGATTTATTAGCTAAATTAATCTTTCTTTTTTTTCCAAAGGTCTTACTTTTATTAGTCTTATTTTTACCATTCTTTCTTTTTTTAACACTTTGTTTATTTTTACTATATAATTTTGATATTTTACCTTTAGTTAATTTCATTTCTATATAAATAAATTAATATTTTATTTATATAGTTATATTAATGACAACAAATAATAATTTAATAAACATATCAAAAGAAAGTATTTCAGGGAATTGTGATTTAAAATGTGCTTATAATTTTAAATATCCAGAAACAAATTTGGTTGCTAAAAATGATGGTGTTATGATTTCATTAACTTGTGATAAAAGTAATAGACCTCCTGTATTATACAATAACCAAAAATATACTGTTGATAAATTTATAATTGTAGCTCCTTCTATTCATACGTTTAATGGTTCTAAAGCTAGTGCTGAAGTACTAATTAATCATAGTCCTGATGGAGGTGGAGAACAATTTATAGTTTGTATTCCTATTATAGAATCTACTGACTCTAGCACAGCATCAAATTTATTAACTGATATAATTCAAGGTGCTTCAAATGGTGCACCTGCTAAAGGGGAAACAACAAATTTAAATGTTAGTGGATTCACATTAAATAAAATAGTTCCTAAAAAACCATTTTATAGCTACACTAGTTCTAGTAAACTTAATAAAAATGAATATGTAGTTTTCGATATTTTAGATGCAATTACTTTAAATAATACAACATTAACCAGTTTAACAAAAATAATTAAACCATTTCCTCTTCCAACACCAGGTCGTAATTTATTTTATAACGAAAAAGGGCCAAACCAAACTAAAGGTGATGGTATATATATTTCTTGTCAACCAACTGGTTCATCAGAAGAAGAAATAGATGTAGAATATACAAAAGAAGAAACATCATATAATTTATTTTCCTTTAATAGTGATTCAACCAAAATATTTTTACAAGTTTTATTTTCTTGTGCAATTTTTCTTATTGTTTTTGGAGGTATAGGTTTTGCTTATTCAAAAATTACAGGTAATCCTATAAAAATACCTACTTTAGGTAAATTAAAAACTGCATAAAATAATTAATAGTACATAAATTAATAATTATTTTAATTAATAGGAGAAGCATCATAAAGATTTTCTAATAATGGTTTATATGATGGTTTAGATAAACTAGAGCCTGATTGGACAATAGGTGCCATTTTTTTCACTACTTCTTGTTCTAAAGTATAAGGAAATTGATTAAATGCTGAAAATTGCGATGATTTTTTCTTTTCAGATGGAGCATATCTATTTAAAGCATCGATACCTGTTGTCATTGATGAGCGACGAATTAAATCAAAAGCAACAAATAAGGCTAAAATTGCTAAAATAGGATGAGTATGCATAAACATATATATAACAATAATCATAATAACTATTTTACCAGCTAAAGAATCTATCATACTAGCAATTGGTTCAGGAGTTTTATATCCCATTATTAAATAAATAATAAATAAAATAATTAATATTAGTTCCCCCATATGTTCTTTTTTTAATAAACTAGAATAACTTTCCATATATCATATTAATAGATTTTATTTATTCTATTTTTAAAAAGTCTATTTTTAAAAATAGAGCAATACTATTTTAATAAACTATATAAAAAGTTTACTCTAAATAATATAGTTTAACATGGAAAATACACAAATAAATACATATTTGGGACAAAAAGGTTATACTATACCTAAAAATGAATTAAGTATTGAAAAACAAAAACAATTGCGAAATGATTTAACCATTAAACCTTTTGTAATGGGGTCACCAATGAATAATAATCAAACTACATTTCCTGCATATAGAGAATCATCTAATAAATTTTATGTACCACATTATTATGGTGTAGAAAATTTTGGTCCGCCAAAAGAATATAAAATTAGTGAAGGCTTGAATATTGATTTAGAATTTGCTGGAAAATTACGTGAAAATCAAGAAGTTGTTGTTAATACATATGTAAATCATGTTAATAAAGTAAGTTTTGGTGGTGGATTATTAGAGCTTCCATGTGCTTATGGAAAAACTGTGCTTTCTCTTAACATCATATCTCGTCTCAAAAAAAAAACATTTATTATTGTTCATAAAGAATTTTTAATGAACCAATGGATAGAACGAATTCAACAATTTCTGCCAGAAGCACGTGTAGGAAAAATTCAAGGGCCTATTATAGATATTGATGATAAAGATATAGTTATTGGTATGCTTCAAAGTTTATCAATGAAAGAGTATCCTGTTTCTGTATTTGAAAGTTTTGGTCTTACTATTATAGATGAAGTGCATCATATTTCAAGTGAAGTATTTTCAAACTCTTTGTTTAAACTTGTCACAAAATACATGCTGGGACTTTCTGCAACAATGAACCGTAAAGATGGTACAACTAATGTATTCAAAATGTTTCTGGGGGATATTATATTTAAAGGAAAAAGAGATGAGGAACGTGAAGTTACTGTTCGTGCAATTGAATACTATGTAGATGATGAGGAATTTAATGAAGTAAAACTAGATTATAGAGGGAATGTTGCTTATAGTACAATGATAAGTAAATTGTGTGAGTATAATCGTAGAAGTGAATTTATCTTAAAAGTTTTAAGTGATATGCTTCAAGAAAATCCATTACAACAAATAATGGTTTTAGCACATAATAAAAATATATTAAAATATTTACACGATGCAATAGCTCACCGAAACATAGCAACTGTTGGTTATTATGTTGGGGGAATGAAAGAACATGCTTTAAAAGAAACAGAAGGAAAAAAAATTGTTATAGCGACTTATGCTATGGCGGCCGAGGCTCTTGATATAAAAACGCTTACCACATTAATAATGGCAACACCAAAAACAGATATTGAACAAAGTGTGGGGCGTATTCTTAGAGAAAAACATAGCAGTCCAATTGTTGTTGATATTGTAGATAGTCATGATTCTTTTAAAAATCAATGGCGTAAAAGAAAAACATTTTATAAAAAAGAAAATTATAAAATAATTTATACTACAAGTACATGTTATAATCCAGATACAACAGGTTGGTCAATTGTTTTTAATCCAAGTGGTCCAAAAAAATGTAACCAAATTAATAAAACTAATAAAAAAAACTGTTCTGTTAAAAGTAATAGTTCGACTGATAAAAGTATTGCAAATGATTCTGATTCAGAAGAAGATATTATTGAAGAATCTAAACCTAAAGATAAATATTTGACTGGTAAATGTTTGTTACAATTAAAAAAATAAATATTATATAATATAAATGACAAAAACTAGTAAACATACAAAAGGTCATAAAAATAATAAAAGTAAAAAAAGTAACAAATACAAAGGTGGTGAGAGTAATAATAATTATTATAATTCTATAGGTTCTGTAGATTCTGTAGATGAAAGCATGAAAAAAGTTTTAGGAGAATTTGGATTTCAAAATACATCAAAAAGTAATCAATCAGGATGGGCAGTTGGTGGTATTTTAGGCGTAGGTGCTGTTATTAGTATTCTTTATTTTACGTTAAAAAAATAATTATACATAAGTTTCAACTTTATTACCTTTACAATCATAAACCCAAATTTCATATTTATAACCGAGTTCTTTTGCTGCATTTTGTTTTAAAAATATATTATCTTTTTTCTTTTTTGCCGTCCACGTAGATTTTACCTCTATACATTTATTTTTAGATGAAATAAAAATATCTACATAATGTCTATGTTTTTTTCCTAATTCATCATTGTACCAAATATTAGGAACATTTTTACATCCAGTAATAATATCATTTTCTTCAATAATTTCATTTTTAATTAATTCTTGTAAAGCAAATGGTTCATATCCTTGACATTTTATTTCTTTACCTGAAGGAAATTTAAAATTTTTTTGTTTGTACGCATTTTTTGATAGTTTTTCCATAATTTCTAAATTTTGTGTTGGATGTTCAACACCATACTTTTCTAAACAGGTTATTTTTATTTTATCTTGACATTCTTTAGTTTGTGAATAATATTCTACGCCATATTTTTCTAAAGTAATTTCTCGTAATTTACTTTTAAATTCTTCATTTTTCATAGGATGTTCAACACCAAAATTTTTTATATATGTTATTTTACTTTTATTTTTAACTTCTTGTGATTGCATTGGATAATTAACGCCTAGATTTTTTAAACACGTTTCTTTAACTTGCTGTTTAAACAATTCTGATTGTGAAGCATATTCAGTTCCAAATTTCACTAAACTTGTATCTTTACCTTTCTGTTGTAATATTTCAGATTGGGATGGATGTTCTACGCCATAATTTTTAAAGCAAGTTATTTTACACTTGTTTTTAACTTCTTGTGATTGAGTTGGATAATTAACCTTAAAATTATTTAAACAAGTTTGATTTTTTTTATTTTTAATTTCTTGAGATTGTGAATTATGTTCTACCCCATAATTTTTAATTGTTGTATCTTTCTTTTTTCTTTTAATGTCTTCTAATTGAGATATATTTTCTACACCATATTTTGTAAACACTGTATTTTTATATTTTATTATAGATTTTTTTTTGCTACAATCTTTACATAAAGCATCATATTTTATTATAAATTCAAATCTTTTTGAAGTATTATTTTTACATTCATTACATTTAAAATCTATAAATTTTTGACAATTTAATTCATCTTCAACATATTCATTTAAAAGTATAATATTTTTATCATTACAAATTTTATTTAAAAAATCTAATGTAAATTTTTTTGGCATTTATATATTTACTTGATATATTATTTTTAAGTAAATTTACGAAAAATATCTTATTCCTTAATATTCTGAGTTTCTTTTTTTTTTAAATAATAATTTTTATTATATTCTTTTCTTTTATCAGATGGTATAGGATTTATTTTCATTTTTTGTAATAATTCTTCTTTATGACTTTCATAATATTTTTTACTTCTTTTTGGTGCAGTATATTTTTTTAAATGTTCATTTGTTTCAGCTAATTCAATTTTTAATTTATTATTTTCTTCTTCTAAAATTTTAATTTTATTTAATAATTCTTCCATATTATTTATTATTTATTTATTTTTATATAATTTAGTTAATTATATAAAAATATAACCTTAATGACCTCTGCTAGGAAAACCTTTCATATCATATGCATTAAAATTATCTACGCAATTGGTACAATTTGGTAACATCTTAATAGGAGGAGGATTAGCAAGACCTAGTTCACTTGCAGGCAAATTGATTCCTGCAACTTGATAAGTTGGTGTCATTGGCAAATTATTTTGGTATTGTGAATAACCACCCTTCATATGGTATCTATTTTTGTGACGACGAGTACCCCCAACTCTTGACCTAGCCATTGCCATTGTTCTAGCTAATGACATTTGACGAGAACGACTGACTCTTCTTCTTCCACCAGCCAAAGCTAAAGCTCTTGATTTTACTCTGTGTTTTAAACTTTTGCGACTCTTTTTTCCGCCTTTCATCTTATATCTTTTAGTGATATTTTTTATTTTTCTTTTGAGTCTTTTAGCACCTCCCTTAAATAAACAAATACCAGGTACAATTCCTGCCGCAGCATCAATATTACTTTTTGCTCCCGCTAACCCGGGTGGTCCTGGTATTTCATTACTACTAAAGCTGCCAGAATAATTTGAATTAGTTCCATTAACATAAGAACTATTATTAAAAGGCGATACATTACCATATCCTAAATTTGAAGCATTTGAACCAGCTGACATTATATATATATACGTTTAGAAAAGGTATTATTTAAAATATAAAATATATTATTTATATATTCGATTTATTCTATATCCAACACGACACAAAATTTCACGTGGTATGCTATTAGTTATTTTAGCAATATCATTTATAGTTTGTGGGCAGTTTTTACCGTTACCAAAAATAATAACATTATTATCATTAATTTTATCTGTTTTTTTTGCCTCAACTATAACTTGGTCCATACTTATTAATCCTAATACTTTTCTTTTCGTTCCGTTTATATAAACATACAATTTTCCCGATGCTTCTCTTGGTACAATATCAGCATATCCTATTGGCAACACTGCAACTCGCATTTTTTTTGGCGTAATATATTTCCAATTATAACCTATTCCTTCACCTTTATTAACATCTTTTAATTGAATAATATATGTTTTAACTGTCATCGCTAATTTTAAATACTTATCGATTTCACCATCAGAAAGACCATAAATGCCTCCTCCTGCTCGAGACAATGTAAAATCTGAAACATCATAATTTAAACATCCATTTGTATTAGCTATATGAACTAAAGGGGGTACAATATTAATATCCGCCAATCTTTTTCTTAAATCTCTGAATTTACGCAATTGTTCATTAACAATAGGACTATTTTTAATTTCAGAACAAACTAAATGAGACATCATACCTTCTATTATTATTTTATCACATTTACTTATTTCAATAAAAGCATCAAATGATTTATCATAAGGAATACCTGCACGATTGATTCCAGTATCAACAAACATTGTAACCCTAATTTTTTTATTTTTTGGAATTAAACTAATAAATTTGGGAATTGTGTTTTCATCACAAATAGCAATATCAATATCCATATGAAAAGCATCTATTAACTCTTGACCATCTACATCAAATAACCAAGCCAAAATTCTACCTTTATCTCCACTCTCTCTTAACAATATTGCTTCACCTAATGTAGCAACACCTAAATATTTTACTCCCATTTTTCTTAAAGTTTGAGCCATTCCAACTAAACCATGCCCATATGCGTCTGCTTTTAAAACAGGCATAACATCTGTTTTAGCTTTTTTTTTTAAATAATTAAAATTATTTTTAATGGCTTTTGTGTCAATAATAGCTTTGATATCTTTATCAGAAGAAGGAATAGCATATATTTTAGATGTTTTATTTCTAAAATTTTTATTTTTTTTT
>Ga0114966_10003634_pt1 | contig 13465 bp, 14 predicted proteins | sample M_130207_XF_Meta_FD_87029 | JGI IMG/M metagenome (GOLD analysis project Ga0114966, IMG submission 87029) | Freshwater microbial communities from Lake Montjoie, Canada to study carbon cycling - M_130207_XF_MetaG | ecosystem: Environmental > Aquatic > Freshwater > Lake | place: Lake Montjoie... | reverse complement strand
TTCAGACTTGATTGAAACTATGCATGAAGCCCCTGGGGCGGGTCTAGCTGCTCCACAAATTGGAGTTTCACTACAAGTTTTTGTTTGGGATATTGACGAGGGCGATGGACATCTAATCAATCCAACCCTAGATCTTTCCGAAGTTTTACAAGAGGGGGAAGAGGGCTGCTTAAGTTTTCCCGGTCTAGTCTATGAAACCCCGCGCGCTTTTCAAGCGGTGGCAAAAGGTTTCAACATGCACGGTGAGCCAGTAACTATTGAAGGTACTGAACTTCTAGCACGAGTATTGCAACACGAGACCGACCATTTGAATGGAATTGTCTTTATCGATCGCCTTCTAACATCGGAGCGAAAATTAGCAATGGCTGATATCCGCAACTCGGAGTGGTTTGGCGAAGCCACAGCGCTTGGCAACTCACCGATCATCAAATTTAGTCCGCATTCAACTAAAGGTTTGGCGATCTAGAATGCAGATATCTGTAGCTTCTTCTTCGCTTGTTTCTATTCCAATTATTGAGGCGGTTCTTGCGAGTGAACACACGTTGGGTTCAATCATTACTAACCCCGATAAGCCAGCGGGTCGTGGCAAAAAGATTGAGGCAAATGATTTAGCAAAATGGGCGCAGGAGAAAGGCTTGGATGTAGCGAAACCGGCGGATACCTCGGAGCTGAATCGACATTTACTCTCAGCTCAGCCACAACTTATTATTACTTGTGCATACGGTCGCTTGATTCCAGTAGAACTATTGCACGGTCCAAGATTTGGTTGGATTAATTTGCATTTTTCAATACTTCCTAAACTTCGTGGGGCCGCTCCTGTGCAATGGGCGATTCTAAATGGCGAAACTAGCACCGGATACTCAATCTTCAAGTTAGATAAAGGAATGGATACGGGACCGGTTTATCTTTCGAAAGAATTAAACATGTCACCAACAGATACAACTCCTTACTTGTTGGATAAGTTGGGCAAGTTGGCCGCACCTGACATACTCGAAGTTGTTTCTACAATAGGTAAGACCAGACCCTCTCCCCAACCACTTAACGGGGTAACGCTTGCCCCAAAGATTTCGAAAGATATGGCCCGCATTGATTGGTCTAGTCCTACGGAAACAATTCTTCGACAAGACCGAGCCCTATCGGATAACCCAGGTATTTGGAGCGTGTTTGAAGGTGAGCGCATATCTCTCTTTGGTTTAAGTGAGGTTCTAGCGCCGAACTCTTTAAAAAGCGCTGGAGATATTGAAGTTGTCGGGGGAGATCTACTAGTTCGAACAGCAGATAGCATTGTTCAGATTAATGAAGTAGTCCCTGCAGGAAAAAAGCGAATGAGCGGTGCGGATTTTGCGCGCGGAGCGCGTTTGATTCAAGGATCGAAGTTTGAGTAGTAAAGGATTTTCTAAACCAAAACCCGGCGCCGCAAGGCTTTTAGCCTACGATTTAATCACTCAGGTCAATCGTGGTGGTGCTTACGCAAACCTTCGGTTACCAGAACTTCTTGATAATTCAGATCTTGAGTTGAGGGATCGCGCATTTGTTACGGAGCTTGCATATGGAACTTTACGTATGCAAGGTAAACATGATTACGCAATCTTGAAAAAAGCAGACAGATCCTTTGTTGAACTTGATGAGAAGATAATCGATCTTCTCCGACTAGGAATCCACCAAATTTTTGAAATGCGTGTTCCGATACATGCGGCCGTTGGTGAAACAGTGGAAGTAGCTCGGGCAGTCGCTGGTGAATCGAAAGCGAGTTATGTAAATGCAATTCTTCGTTCAATCTCCGCAGATTTAGAGATTTACGAACGGCTAGAAGCGGATTCAGCTGTTTCGAGCCTAGAGAAACTTGCAGTTATCCACTCGCATCCAACCTGGATTATTTCTGCCTACTTCGATCAATTGAGAGACTGGGGCGCCGTAACCGAACTCCTAAAGATAAACAATGTTCCAGTCGCACCGCACATCGTTGCGTGGCCTGGAAAATCGACAGTCGCTGAGATTCTTGCAGTCGGTGGCACGAAATTAGAACTAGGAACTTACGCAGTTCTATCGGATCATTTACCGAATGAATACCCCGCAATCAAGGATAAGCGAGCCGGCATTCAAGATATGGGGTCACAACTAATCTCTGAGATATTTTTTGCTACGAAGGATGCAGCCTCAGAACATTGGTTGGACTTATGTGCCGGACCTGGTGGAAAGGCTGCACTCTTGAATAATTTACTTGATCAAAGTTCGGATTCTTATGATTTCCTTGCAAATGAACCAAGCGAGCATCGAGCAGAATTGGTTGCCCGAGTTATTCCGAGATCTAAGATTATTTCTCTTGATGGTCGGAACTATGCAAGTTTCGGAAAGAAGTTTGATCGTATCCTTATAGATGCACCATGCTCAGGACTTGGAGCGCTACGTCGGAGACCAGAAGCCAGATGGCGCAGGACTTTAAGTGATCTTAAGGAATTACTGCCACTGCAACGAGAGTTGATTGATTCTGCTTATGAGATGTTGAATCCAGGTGGCATTATCGCTTTCGCAACGTGTTCACCGTTATTGGCTGAAACTAAGGGTCAAGTACTGGACGCTCAGTACCGTCACAAGGATCTACAGATTCTAAATATTTCGGAATTCTCACCTGTAGGCAAAACCGGGGTTAACGATGATGGAACTCTTCAGTTGTGGACTCATATTGATGGCTCAGATTCTATGTTTATGGCGTTGCTCCAAAAAGCAAAGTAATTCTGCTTTATTTTTAAGTATAGTTAAGGGTCGGTAAAGTAGAAAGGGCGGAACTGTGATCCGGATTTGCCCAAGTATTCTCAACGCTGACCGCAATAATCTCGCTTCAGAGATTAAAAGAATTTCTGATACTTCCGACCTCTTGCACCTCGATGTAATGGACAATATTTTTGTTCCCAATAAAACATTCTCGTTAGAGGAATCTCGTAAGATTATTTCGGAAACTTCAATCCCGGTCGATGTGCATTTAATGATTGCCGATCCAGATGAGCAGGCCCATTTGTACGCCAAGTGTGGCGCGGCAAGTGTTACCTTTCATTTAGAAGCTAGTAATAAACCACATGAAACTATCGCCATGATCGCGAGTGAAGGTTCTCGGGTTGGGATCGCTTTGAAGCCTGATACGCCTTTCGAACTCTTGGCTCCCATAATGAATGAAATTGATATGGTTCTGATTATGACCGTGGAACCTGGATTTGGCGGACAGAGTTTTATGGCGGACATGATGTCCAAGGTTTCACAGGCTCGGGCGGAGATTGATCGTAAATATTTCGGGAAGATCTGGCTGCAAGTTGACGGCGGAATATCGCTTGAAACTATTGCTGTAGCTAGCGCAGCTGGTGCTGACACCTTTGTTGCAGGAAGCGCGGTATTCAAGGCAGACAATCCTGGTGAAATGGTGGAATTGCTTCGGACAGCTGCACGTCCTAATTAGTGAACTTGGTTGGTGCTAAATAGGTTAAAATTTGGGTATGAAAAACTTTGACTCGTTGTGGGAAGAGTTGAATCAATTAGCTTTGGCTAAACCTACTGATTCTCGTACGGTCAAGGAGTTGGATTCAGGAATCCACGCGATCGGTAAGAAGATTATTGAAGAGGCGGGCGAGGTATGGATAGCAGCGGAGTACCAAAGTGATGAAGAGCTCGCACTTGAGATAAGCCAATTGCTTTACCATCTTCAGGTACTAATGATTGCTCGCGGAATTAAATTAGATGATGTTTACAAGAAGCTATAGATAGGAAAACAGTGACGCTCAAGATTGCCGTACCGAATAAGGGTTCACTCGCGGAGAGTTCTGCGTTAATGCTAAAAGAGGCAGGATATCGCCAACGTACAGACCTTCGGGATTTGGTATTTATCGATCCCGATAATGATGTGGAATTTTATTATTTACGACCGAGAGATATTGCGGTCTATGTCGGAAGCGGCGAACTTGAAGCAGGAATAACAGGAAGAGACTTATTGCTGGACTCTGGGGCTGATGCCTCAGAAATGTTGCCACTCGATTTCGGAAAGAGTACTTTCAGATTTGCTGGGCCTTTAGAAAAGAAATTTCGTGAGGCAGATCTAGCAGGCAAAAGAATTGCTACCGCTTATCCTGGATTACTCGAAAACTATCTGGCTGGTAAAAATATGAAGGCCGCTATTGTTCGATTGGATGGTGCTGTCGAAAGTGCTATTCGACTGGGCGTTGCAGATATGATTGCTGACGTAGTTTCGACCGGTGGAACGCTGCGGGCTGCGGGCCTAGCGATATTTGGTGATGTACTTCTGCAGAGTGAAGCGATTTTGATCACGCGTAACGGCTCAACCCAACTTCCAGTTATCGACACATTGGCACGTAGATTAAGTGGTGTTGTTATTGCTCGGCAATACGTCTTGGTTGACTACGACGTTAAAAGTGTTGACCTGGAACGCGCCTGTGCGTTGACTCCTGGAATCGAATCACCAACTATTTCGCCGCTTCAGAAATCCGACTGGAACGCAGTTCGAGCAATGGTTAAACGTTCTGACATAAATAGAATCATGGATGAGTTGTGGGCAGTTGGCGCCCGAGGGATTCTGGTAACTGATATCCACGCCTGCCGTCTTTAGCAATTAGCTTTCGAGGTCCACACTTTCAATCTCTTTGCGCGTAATTCCCATCAGATATAAAACGGAGTCTAGATACGGTGAAGTTATCGAGCTATCTGCCGCCGCCTGAACGGCTGGTTTTGCGTTGAAAGCAATTCCTAGTCCCGCAATCTCAAGCATCCCTAGGTCGTTAGCACCATCACCGATTGCAATTGTCTGAGAGAGAGCAACACCTTCTTTAGCGGCGAATTCCCGCAGGGCATCTGCCTTTGCAGCTCGATCAATAACCGCTCCAGTCAATCTTCCAGTTAATTTTCCGCCGGAAGTTTCTAAGGTATTCGCACGGTAGAAATCAATATTGAGTTCTTTTAATAAAGGCTCGATTACATTTAGAAAGCCGCCAGAAACAACGCCGACCTTGTGGCCCAGTCGGTGCAGTGTGCGAATCAAAGTTCGAGCTCCTGGGGTAAGAGTTATCTCCGCCTTAACTTTATCAAGAATTGCTACATCAGCACCAGTTAAAAGCGCAACGCGGGCGCTTAGTGAACTAACGAAATCTAATTCACCTCGCATCGCAGAATTGGTAATGGCGGCAACTTGATCTCCAACGCCATACCTAGAACCAATTAAATCTATAACTTCCTGTTGAATAAGCGTTGAATCCATATCGAGTAAGACAATTCTTTTCGCACGTCTGATAAGCCCACTTTGCTCAACTGCAATATCAATCCCATTGGCGCGAGCTATTTCCGCAAGTTCGCGCTGAATAATTTTAAGGTCGTTCTCATTTGATTCGAGAGTGACTTCAAACTCGATTGCCGTTAGGGGATAGGAGGCGGTGCGATGAATTCGGTCGATGTTTCCGCCTTGTTCTGCAATCTTTGTCGCGAGAGCGGCTACTCCGGATGGCAATAGCTCTTGCGAAAGTGCCACAATATGCAAGTTTGAACTTTTTACATCTCGCTTCGATTCATCCGTGAAATCAATAGCCAAATCCAATCCGAGTTGATTGGTTTTCGCTAAGAGATCTTTCTCGATTGCAGATTCGTGAGCCGGATCGAGGGAGATCAAGGCTGTCAAGATCAAACGACCTCTTATTACAACTTGCTCGATATCTAAAATTGTTATGGCGAAGGGTTCTAAGGTAGCAAAAAGGGCTTGAGTAACTCCTGGCGCATCGATTCCAGAAATTAGTATTAGGCCAGTGTGTTCTATTTTTTCTTGGCTCATGGTCCTAGATTAGCGGTTCGGCGCATTAACTTGCTCCCGATACAGGTATCTTTACGCCTGTGGCTCAGGTTCTGCAAGTAGAGAATGTAACTGTTGTTCGTGACGGTAAAACTATTCTCGGCCCAATTGATTGGCAAGTTAATGAGAATGAACGATGGGTAATTCTAGGACCCAATGGCGCCGGAAAATCGACGCTCTTCTCACTCTGTTCTAGCCAGATTCATCCAACTACTGGCACTGTCTATATTCTCGGATCGAAGTTAGGCGCTGTAGATGTATTTGAGCTTCGCCCCAGAATTGGTTTCATGGGATCAACCCTCGTAAACCAATTTCCTGAAGATGAAAAAGTTTTGGATGTGGTTTTAACTGCAGCGTACGCAATGTTAGGTAGATGGCAAGAAGCATATGAACTTTGGGATGAATCTAGAGCGCAGGGACTTTTAACAACTCTCGGAGTTCGCGAATTAGCGGAGCGAAAATTCTTCACTCTAAGCGAAGGTGAGAAGAAGCGAACGCTTATCGCGAGATCATTAATGGCCGATCCAGAAATTCTTTTGCTTGATGAGCCGGCGGCTGGTTTGGATTTAGGTGGTCGTGAGGACCTGCTTCGCCGCTTTGATGCCCTCGCATCGGATCCATACTCACCTGCAACGCTCATGATTACACATCACATTGAAGAAATTCCCGCTGGCTCTACCCATGCGCTCTTGTTGAAATCAGGACATATCGTTGCAAGTGGCGCAATAGGTGGAGTCGTCACTTCCGAAAATTTGACTACTGCCTATGAGATGCCAATCAACGTTGCTGTGACTAATAATCGTTTTACAGCAAACGCAATCAGTTAGAACTGACCCAATGCTTTACGAAAAGCTACCCTCACAATGGCAGGAAGCTATTCCAGATTCAAAACGCCTTCTGTCTAGAATTGATCTTCCTAAATTGCGTATCCCAGAAGATGATTTAATTTTTAAAGCCTTCGACGCTCCCATTCAATCTATCAAGGTAGTGATTCTGGGCCAAGACCCATATCCAACACCAGAACACGCCATGGGTTTGGCTTTTAGCGTTCCAAGTGATGTCAAGAAATTACCGCCCACTCTTAAGAATATTTTTAGAGAGTTATCCGAGGATGTTGGAGTAATTCCTAGCACTGGAAATCTCTACCCTTTACAAGATAGGGGCGTATTTCTTTTAAATCGAGTTCTTACAACCACACCACATTTAAGTGAGGCGCATGCGAATATTGGTTGGGAGATTTTTACTGAAGCGGTGGTCAAATTTCTTTCGCAACGACCAGTTGTTTTTATTTTATGGGGGAAGAGCGCACAGGAGCTTGCACCGCTAATTTCTGTAGAAAGATTGATTATCGGAGTCCATCCAAGTCCACTCTCTGCTTATCGTGGTTTCTTCGGTTCTAAGCCCTTCAGTGAAGTCAACGTTAAGCTCGCAAAATTGGGTGTCAGCGCAATCGATTGGAGATTTTAGAGAGAAAGCCCAAGTTCGTTGCAACCGAATTACCGATAAAGAGGGCAAACATTGCAGTACCGATGCCGAGCGATCCGCCGAGCAATTTTCCAATGATGAGAACGGTTATCTCAACGCTAAACCTTGCTCGAGAGATTCTGATTCCGGTATGTCGGTGGATCGATGTCATAAGGCCGTCTCTAGGTCCAGGTCCCATCCCACAAGTTATATACAGGGCCGAGCCTGCACCAACTAAACCAATTCCGATTAAAACATAGAGAATCTGCAGAAACAGAAAGTCACGAACCTCTGGCACATGGTCAACACCAATTTGAATGAATACCGCAATAACCGCAATATTGCATAGAGTCCCAAGACCGGGTTTCTCTCGTAATGGCCACCAGAGCGCAAGAACGCAAACTGAAACGAGGGCGGTACTTTCTCCGATCGTTAGTCCAGTTTGAAGCGATAAACCTTCGGCCAGGACAACCCAAGGTGAGTTACCAATTGTCGATTGAACAAGAAGTGATTCACCTAGGCCGAATAGCGCTAAACCCAAAAACAAAACAATACCAATTCGTGGGGTTAAAGCCCAACGGTTTTTTGCCGTCCAGGGCGTGATCGGGATGGTGCGTGCCGGTTTCAGGTAGTGACTTATTCTCTTACCAACGTCTCTTAAATTCACTGTTAGAGTCTACCGATTCAACCGGAGGTTTAAGCAGATGTTTACGGGTCTTGGAACAATAATTAATGTTCTTGCAATACTTGTTGGTTCAGGAATCGGTATTTTTGCTGGCTCGAAATTTAAAGAAGAAACCCGAGACCTCATCACAACAGCCCTTGGCTTTGTAACGTTATTGGCTGCCGCAGATGCTATTCGTCATTTGTGGAATAAGGATTTTGTAGAGGCGCTTCCGAAAGGTTGGGCAATTCTTGCGGTTCTTGCTTCGCTCCTGCTGGGTGCATTAATTGGAAATGCTCTTCAGATTGAGAAGCGGTTGGAAATCTTAGGCATCACTTTGAAAAATCGATTCGATCCGAATGGTTCAAGCCCATTCGTTGATGGCTTTGTATCAGCATCACTTTTATTCGTAATTGGCCCAATGGCAATACTCGGTTCAATTAGTGATGGCACGGGCGCTGGGATTGATTTATTGGTTCTTAAGAGCATTCTTGATGGCGTTACCTCGATCGCATTTGCGGCAACTTTAGGTTGGGGAGTTGCAGTATCAGCACTGCCTGTTGGGATTTATCAATTCGCCTGGACCAGTGTTGGACTAGTTCTTGGCGCAGTGTTACCCGATTATCAAATATTAGCGATGACCGTTACCGGTGGAATTCTGCTCCTTGGAATAGGTTTGCGCATGCTCAAAATAAAGCAAGTGCCGGTAGGAAACCTCCTACCAGCACTATTCCTTGCCCCAATGATTGCAGCGTTACTACATAACTTTAACTAGCGAATTTAGAACTTCTCAGCATCAATTACGAAACGATACTTCACATCGCTTTTTACGGTTCGTTCGTAAGCCTCATTAATATATGAAGGTTCGATTACTTCAACATCGCTGACAATATTGTGTTCACCGCAGAAGTTAAGCATTTCTTGGGTTTGTGAAATTCCACCAATCATTGAACCTGCAAGAGAGCGGCGCTGAGCTAGTAGTGTTGGTGTATTTATTTCATATGGTTTGCCTGGCAAACCGATCAACACCAACGTTCCATCCAATTTCAAACGTTCTAGGAATGGCGTTAAATCCATATCCGCAGAAACTGTATTTAGAATCAAATCGAAATCTTTGGCCATCGCTGCCAAAGTTGCTGGATCCTTTGTTACGACGAAATCGTGTGCTCCCATCCTCTTTGCATCCGCCTCTTTGGAGGGAGAATGTGAAAAAACGGTTGTATGAGCGCCAAGTGCGACCGAGAATTTAACTCCCATGTGTCCAAGCCCGCCAAGCCCGATGATTCCTACCTTCTTACCTTTTCCGGCTCCCCAATTCTTAAGTGGTGAATAGAGCGTTATACCTGCGCATAGAAGTGGCGCAACTCCAGCCATATCTAAATTTGCGGGAATAGTTACGGCGTAATCTTGATCGACAACGAAAGTGTCGGAGTATCCGCCCTGTGCAACTGTCTTGCCATCGCGCTCGTAACCATTGTAAGTACCGGTCATTCCCTCAATGCAGTATTGCTCAAGTCCTGTTCTGCATGAAGCGCATTTACGGCAAGAATCTATGAAAACACCGACACCTATGCGATCGCCTACTTGAAACTTTGTGACCGAACTTCCAATTTCTGTTACAACGCCAGCAATTTCATGACCTGGCACCATAGGAAATATTGCTGGCCCCCACTCTTCGCGGGCTTGATGGATATCTGAATGGCAAATTCCTGCATATTCAATCCGCAGTGAAACATCTCCTGGTCGCAATTCACGCCTAGAAAAAGTAAATGGAACTAAGGCCTTTGATGCTTCTAGAACTGCGTATCCCTTTGACTGCATTTTGCTCCCTTTGGTTAACTCATTCATTGTGTGATTTAACGAATTGCGATTTTACTTCTCGTGTCCGAGAGGGGACTTGAACCCCTAATCCCTTGCGGGAACTAACACCTCAAGCTAGCGCGTCTGCCAATTCCGCCACCCGGACCGATGGAAATCATTGAGTGGCGCAACGATACCAATCGCACGCGCATCATCACAATTGAGGCAAGATAGGGCCCATGTTAAAGAAGGCAAAGAAGGTAAAGAAGGCAAAGATGGAAAATATGGCGCTTACAGGCCCAATTGATATCGCTCTGTTGGAAGAGGAATGTATTTCAATCTGCCAGGAAATGATTCGAATTCCGAGCGTTAATTTTGGCGATGGAGTTGGCGATGAGAGAGCAATGGCAGATTATGTTGCCAAGAAGCTCGCCGAAGTAGGAATAGATTCAGAGCTAATTGTCACTGGAGAAAATCGCGTAAATGTTGTAGCAAAAATTGTGGGAGTGGATCAAAGTCGACCTGGCCTCGTTGTGCATGGACATTTAGATGTAGTTCCAGTCAATGCCGAAGATTGGTCAGTTGACCCATTTGGTGGAGAGATTAAAGATGGCTATTTATGGGGTCGTGGCGCAGTAGATATGAAAGATATGGATGCGATGATACTTGCGATAGTTCGCGCCTGGAAGCGATCTAATTACCAGCCTCCAAGAAATATTCTCCTCGTTTTCTTTGCTGATGAAGAGGCGGGGAGTGAATATGGCTCGCGCTATCTCGTGAAGAACCGCCCAGAAATTTTTGAAGGCTACAGTGAAGCTATCTCTGAAGTTGGTGGTTTTTCCGTAACAATCACTGGGGGACATCGACTTTATTTTATTGAAAGTGCTCAAAAGGGGATCAACTGGCTTCAGTTGAAAGCTTCAGGAGAGGCGGGACACGGTTCATTTATTAATCCTAAAAATTCAATTAGCAAATTAGCCGCAGCGGTTGCTCGAATCGGATCGTATGAGTGGCCTCAAGTTGAAACAAAGACTGGTCGTAAGTTTTGGTCAAAAATAGCTGAGCTGACTGGAGAGAAGTACGACCCGGCAAATGTGCGGCCGTTGTTGAAACACATAGGTGGTGCAGCTCGCATGATGGGGGCAACAATTCAAAACACCTCGAATCCGACCATGTTAAACGCGGGTTACAAAGCAAATGTCATTCCGCAACATGCAACTGCAGTTGTCGACGGACGCTTCCTTCCAGGATTTGAAGATGATCTAATTAATACTGTCAAGAAATTAGCGGGAGATGAGATTGAAGTTGAAGTTCTTGTAAGAGATAAAGCCTTAGAAGTTGAATTCGAAGGAGCACTAGTTGATGCGATGAAAGCCGCGATTGCAAAATATGATCCTGAGGGTATTCCGGTTCCCTATTTAATGAGTGGTGGAACGGATAACAAGGCGCTTTCAGATTTGGGAATTATTGGTTATGGATTTAGCCCAGTAAGACTCCCATCTGATCTCGATTTCTTTGCGCTTTTTCATGGTGTAGATGAGCGAATACCTATAGATGGCCTTCGTTTCGGGGTTAAAGTCCTAAATGAATTTCTACAGAATAGTTAATTAAGCGTCTGCTGAGATTTCATCGAGCGCTGCTCTAACCTGATCAGGAAGCGTTATTTCCTCAACTGTTAATATTCCACGTAATTGTGCAGCGGTCCTTGCTCCAATTATTGCGCTGGTGACGCCATAGCCTTCGCGAACCCAGGAGAGTGCAACTTCCAAAGGTGAATAACCGAGTCCTTCACTTGCAACACATACCGCTTCAACGATTTTACGAGAACGCTCGTCAAGGTATGGCGCGATAAATCCACTGAAGTGTGGACTAGCGCCTCTTGAATCTGATGGTGAACCACTTCGGTATTTTCCGGTTAATACGCCACGGCCAAGTGGCGACCAAGCGAGAATTCCCACGCTCATTTCAATTGCAGCAGGGATAACTTCGGCTTCGATTCCACGATTCAAAAGTGAATACTCAACTTGGCTAGAAATTATTGGTGCCTTACCAAAGAGTGGATTTTGAAGAGTAGCCGACCTGGCTAACTGCCATCCCGAAAAATTAGAAACCCCAACGTAACGAACTCGTCCTGACGACACGGCTTGGTCTATGGCTGAAAGTGTTTCTTCTAATGGGACCATCGAATCCCAAGTATGGATTTGCCATAAATCTATGTAATCAACGCCAAGCCTAGACAGAGATCTATCGAGATCACTTAAAAGATTTGTTCGAGAGTTATTCACAATTCGTTCGCCGGAATTGAAAGAGATACCGGCCTTCGTGGCTAATATTAAATCCTCACGTTTCGCCAAGGTCCCAATAAATCCGCCAATAACACGCTCGCTGTCGCCATCGCCATACATTGCAGCCGTATCGATTAAATTTCCACCGGCCTCCAGGAATGTTTTTAATTGATCTGCAGCTTCATGTTCATCGGTATCGCGACCCCAAGTCATAGTTCCGAGGGCCAGTCGTGAGACCCGAAGGCCTGAATTCCCGAGAATTCGCATATCCATGTCGACACCCTAGCAAGTCGCTCTTCAATTAATCGGTAACCTTGCCCGTGTGCGCGCCAATAAACCAGCAGTGATTTATCTAGTTAGACATGGACATTCGACTGCAAACGCAAAAGCGATACTAGCTGGCAGAGACTTTAAGGTTTCGCTCTCCAAAATTGGGGTCAAACAATCAATATCAGTTGCGAGCGAATTAAAGAGTAGGAAATTCGATTCGATTTACAGCAGCCCGTTGCCAAGATGTTTAGAAACACTTAAGCCTTTGATTGCCAATACTAAAGGCGCGAAAATTGAAAATCTTGATGGCGTTATTGAAATGGAATATGGTGATTGGTCAGGCAAGAAGTTAGTAACTCTGGCTCGGAATAAACTCTGGAAAGTTATTCAAAATCGACCAAGTTTGGTCCGCTTCCCGAATGGTGAAAGCTTTATGGAAATGCAGACTAGAGCGATGGAGAGCATTCAGAGCGTTGCTCATCCTGGAACCGAAATACTGATTTGTTCACATGGCGATGTAATAAAGGCAATCATCGCGGGATTCATAGGCCTGCCTCTTGATTCCTTCCAACGATTAAGCATTGACCCAGCATCCATAACTATCCTAGAGATTTCCGACAATCGAGTTAGCTTAAAGATAATGAATAGCACTAAGCATTTACGCGACGAGGATTTACCAGATAGAAATTTGCAGAAGATTAATTTGGGTGGCGACAGTGGGGCGAAGCGAAGATGAATGAAAGGGTAGTTTTTGAACACGATGAGGCCACAAGATTTATAGTTGGAACAGTTGGCTTTCCTGGAGAACGCGCTTTTTTCATCCAGGTGCGTTCAAATGTAGGAATCACCACGGTAGCCGTCGAAAAATCTCAAGTTGTTGCGCTAAGTGAAAGATTTCGCGAATTGCTCACCGAAGTTCGGAGAAGCAAATTGGCCAGCCTAGATGAGTTGGGTTTGGTGCCAGTAATTGATAATGAAGGTCTGGAATTTCCGATTGATGAAGAGTTCAAAGCCGGAGTTATGGGAATATCTTGGGACCCAGATTCGCAGCGAGTCAACATTGAGATTCAATCAATTGCTGAAGGTGAATTTACCGAATTGATTTCAGATGATGAAGATCTTGCGGATATTGATGACCCACCTGAT
>Ga0114966_10003633_pt1 | contig 13467 bp, 10 predicted proteins | sample M_130207_XF_Meta_FD_87029 | JGI IMG/M metagenome (GOLD analysis project Ga0114966, IMG submission 87029) | Freshwater microbial communities from Lake Montjoie, Canada to study carbon cycling - M_130207_XF_MetaG | ecosystem: Environmental > Aquatic > Freshwater > Lake | place: Lake Montjoie... | reverse complement strand
CGTTCCGTGTTTCAGCCATGTTTGGAGTTGTATCCTATGAAAGAGTGGGAATTGATGATGCAAAAAATCAATAAACTAAACCGATTTGTAAAGAAAAATAATGACTTCATTCGCCGCTTTACGGCAGGAGTAAAAATGGTAGAAATTGACAACCTCGGTAGATTATTAGTGCCAAAAGATTTAGTAGCATTCAGTCATATTTCAAAAGATATTGTATTGTCATCAGCAGTTAATATTATTGAGATTTGGGATAAAGATTTATATGAAAAATCAATCGCTGGAGATGATATTGATTTTGCAGATTTGGCTGAAGATGTAATGGGAAATAACAATGATGACAACAATGGACTATCATAACCCTGTATTGCTTTCGGCAACTGTTGATGGTTTGAATATTAAACCAGATGGAATTTATGTCGATGTAACATTTGGTGGTGGTGGTCATTCAAAGGAAATCATGAAACGATTAGGTCCAAATGGAAAATTGTTTGGATTTGATCAAGATGAAGATTCTTTTTCCAATGCTTTGAATGATGATAGATTTTTTCTTATTCCAGAAAATTTCAGATATATAAAACGTTTTTTAAGATTTCACAACGTTAAAAGTGTGGATGGAATTTTAGCCGATTTAGGTGTTTCATCACATCAATTTGATGTTCCAGAACGCGGATTTTCTACTCGTTTTGATGCTGAATTGGACATGAGAATGAGTAAAAAAAACGATTTAGATGCTTTTAAAGTAGTCAACGAATATGATGAAGCCAATTTAAAAAGAGTGTTTTTGGATTATGGTGAGTTGAAAGTCGCTCCAGTATTAGCTAGAACAATTATCGAAGCTAGAGTAAAAAAAACAATTAATACCACGGACGAATTAAAATTGGTTTTGTCAAAATTTTTACCAGATCAATTCAAGAATAAAATTTTAGCTCAAATCTACCAGGCCATTCGTATTGAAGTCAATCAAGAAATGGATGTTTTAAAAGAATTTTTAGAGCAATCCTTAGAAATATTAAAACCAGAAGGAAGATTGAGCGTGATTTCTTATCACTCGTTAGAAGACAGATTAGTGAAGCGATTTATGAAAAACGGCATGTTTGAAGGTGAGCCAGAACGCGATTTTTATGGAAATTTTACAGTTCCCTTTAAAATTATTGAAAAGCTAATTGTTCCTGATGATGCGGAAATTAAAATAAATAACAGAGCTCGAAGCGCCAAATTAAGAGTAGCTGAAAAGCGATAAAAACAAATGAAAAAAGGAGTTTACAGTATATTAAAAGCGAGATTTTTAGTTGATGAAGACGCTACCAAAAATTGGCGATTCATCGTTTTTATTATCATTCTTGCCATTTTAATGATTGCCAATACCAATCATTTTGAACAAAAAATATTTAGAATAACAGCGTTAACAAATGAAGTTAAAGAATTGCGTTCTGAGTTTGTTGATGATCGTTCGGAGTTAATGAAACTCAAAATGGAATCAACAGTTTCCGCTAAAATGGAAGAACGAAATATTTTTCCTTCACCTGTTCCACCAAAAAAAATAAAAATAAAAAAACAAGAAGAGAAAAGTTTCTTTAAAAAAATATGGCAATAGTAGATAAACAAATCACTTATAGAATTTACCTAGTTGCGTTTACTATCTTTTTGGTAGCGATTGCAATTGTGGTAAAACTCACTAATATTCAGTGGGTACAAGGTGATGCGCTTCGGGAATTAGCCAAGAAAGAAACCGTAAAAAGTTTTGTAATTCCAGCCAACAAAGGAAATATTTATTCTGCAGACGGAAGTTTGTTAGCCACTTCAATTCCAAATTATCAAATCCGTTTTGATGCTGTTGCGCCAAAATCGGAAGTTTTCGAGAAAAATATTCATTCACTTTCCGATTCATTGTCAAAAATGTTAGGCAAGCCTCGCTCGTTTTATCAATTGATACTTAGAAAGGCTAGAGCAAATAAAAGCAGGTATTTATTAGTGGCACGAGATTTAAGTTACACTGAATATATTCGAATTAAAAGTTTTCCTCTTTTTAATCAAGGTGCATTTGAAGGTGGGATGATAGTCGAGCAAGAAACCATTCGCAAACATCCCATTGGAGAAATTGCAGAAAGAACCATTGGTTACGAAAGAATTACGCCTGAAGGAAAACCAGACGGTAAAGGTATTGAATGGTCATTTCGTAAGTATTTAAACGGAAAAGATGGCAAGGTTTTAAAACAAAAAATTGCTAAAGGACAATGGAAACCCATTCGAGACGTCAACGAAATTGATCCACAAGATGGTTACGATGTTATATCTACAATCGATGTTTACATTCAGGATATTGCTCATCATGCCTTACTCAAACAATTAAAAGAATTTAAAGCCGAACACGGTTGTGTGGTGGTAATGGAAACCAAAACTGGGAAAATAAAAGCGATTTCCAACCTAGGGAAACTGAAAGAATCGGATAGTACTTATTTTGAAACTACAAATTATGCTATCACTGAATCTCATGAACCCGGTTCAACGTTCAAATTAGTCGATTTAATCGCTTTGCTTGATGATAAAAAAGTTGATACAAGTAAAGTTTACAACAGACAAGGTGGTTTAATACTTTTTTCTAATAAATATAAAGTAGAAGATTCACATCGTGATGGACCACAAATTATTTCTTTAGCACGTGGTTTTGAAATTTCTTCCAATACAATAATGGTTCAAGCTGTTTATGAAAATTATAAAAACAATCCTCAAGAGTTTGTTGACAGAATAGACAGAATGGGTTTAAACAAACCATTAGGATTACCCTTTCAAGGGGAAGGGAAACCTTATATTCCGCAACCTAAAGACAAAGAATGGAGCGCAATTTCATTGCCATGGATGGCTTTTGGTTATGGAGTTTCTGTAACGCCATTACAAACGCTGACTTTATACAATGCTGTTGCCAACAACGGTGAAATGGTAAAACCACAATTTGTTTCAGAAATAAAAGAATGGAACAAAACCATAAAAAGATACGATAAACAAATAATCAACACAAAAATTTGTTCCTCAGAAACCAATAAAAAAATAAGAGCCGTTTTGCAAAATGTGGTTAAAAGGGGTACTGCTTCAAAATTATATTCTAAAGATTTTTCAATGGCAGGTAAAACAGGTACTGCTCAAGCAGGATATGGTAAAAATGGAGGCGCAGACAAACATTACATTTCTTCTTTTGTTGGTTTTTTCCCAGCAGAAAACCCGAAATATTCGTGTATTGTAGTAGTTCACAAGCCTAATACTTCAGGGAATAATTATTACGGCGCCGATGTAGCTGGGCCTGTTTTTAAAAGAATTGCTCAAAAGATTTTTACAGATACACCTTCAAGTAACGAAATTAAAAACTTGAATAAAAAGAACACTAAACAAGAAATAGCTTTCAATGACTATTATGCTAAATCTCAATTGGATATTAAAGTTATTCCAAATTTAAAAGGAATGTCTGGAATGGATGCTATAGCGTTGCTGGAAAATCTAAAAATGAAAGTTAAAGTTATTGGAGTTGGAAAAGTAAAAAAACAATCCATCCAACCTGGTGAAGCATTAAATAAAAATCAAACTATCATATTGGAATTATCGTGATTATTCTTAAAGACATATTATATAAAGTTGCTATCGAAGCTGTAAAAGGTTCGACGGAAATGACAATTAATAAAATTGAATTTGATTCCCGTAAAATTCAAGAAAATGATGTGTTTGTAGCAATCTGCGGTACAATTTCTAATGGACACGATTTTATAGAAAAAGCCATTAATCTTGGAGCAATTGCCATTGTTTGCGATACACTACCAGAAGTTATAGTTACCGGAGTTACCTATATTCAAGTAAAAGACACCAATGCAGCTTTGGCTTTTCTAGCTGCTAACTTTTATGGAAACCCCTCTCAACATTTAAAATTAGTTGGAATAACAGGAACCAATGGTAAAACTACTGTTGCGTCACTATTATATCAATTATTTAAAAATGCGGGTTACAAAGTTGGATTGATTTCTACTGTTAAAATTTTAGTGAATGACATTGAATATAAAGCTACGCATACAACCCCCGATTCATTAACCATCAATTATTATTTGGCTGAAATGAATGCTCAAGAAGTGGAGTTTTGTTTTATGGAAGTGAGTTCACACGGAATTCATCAAAAAAGAACCGAAGGACTACACTTTGTTGGTGGTGTTTTCACCAATTTATCACACGATCATTTGGACTATCATCCAACATTTGCAGAATACCGCGATGTTAAAAAGTTATTTTTCGATCATTTGCCAAACACGGCTTTTGCATTGACCAATGTTGATGATAAAAACGGGTTGGTTATGCTTCAAAATACACCTGCACGAAAATTAACGTATGCTTTAAAAACCTATGCCGATTATAAAGCTCAAATTCTCGAAAATCAATTAAGTGGATTGTTGCTTAAAGTCAATGAAAATGAAGTTTGGGTACGTTTAATAGGAACATTTAATGCGTATAATTTATTAGCAATTTATGCAACTGCGGTTGAATTAGGTCTCGATAATTTTGAAGTTTTACGTTTATTATCTGATTTGGAAAGCGTATCTGGTCGCTTTCAGTTTATCGTTTCCAATGAAAAAATCACTGCAATTGTAGATTATGCCCACACACCAGATGCGTTAGAAAATGTCTTGAAAACCATAAATGACATTCGAACCAAAAATGAACAATTAATTACTGTAGTGGGTTGCGGCGGCGATAGAGACAAAACCAAAAGACCCATAATGGCCAACATTGCGTCAAACATGAGTGATAAAGTAATTATCACATCGGATAATCCAAGAACCGAAAATCCACAGGATATTATTGCACAAATGGAAGCTGGTGTTGAACCTCAAAACTATAAAAAAACACTTTCTATTGAAGATAGAATGCAAGCGATAAAAACCGCTTGTCAATTGGCAAATGCTAATGATATTATTCTTATTGCTGGCAAAGGACACGAAACGTATCAGGAAATTCAGGGCATTCGTCATGACTTTGATGATATGAAAATTGTAAAGGAAATTTTAAAACAACTCAATAAATAAAAGATATGCTGTATTATTTATTCGAATATTTAGACAAAACTATGGATATTCCAGGAACTGGAGTTTTCCAATACATTACTTTTCGTTCGGCATTAGCACTAATGATGTCTTTGATGATTTCTACCATTTATGGTAAAAAAATCATTTCTTTTTTAAGAAATCAACAAGTAGGGGAAACCGTTAGAGAACTTGGACTAGAAGGACAAACTCAAAAAGCGGGGACACCAACAATGGGAGGTTTAATCATCATCATTGCGACATTAATTCCCGTGTTATTGTTAACCAAATTGGACAATATTTATATTATTCTTTTGATAATGACCACCCTTTGGATGGGGACAATTGGATTTATAGACGATTATATCAAAATATTCAAAAAAGATAAACAAGGTTTAAAAGGTATTTTCAAAGTTATTGGTCAAGTAGGTTTGGGATTAATTGTTGGTTCGGTTTTATATTTTAATCCTAATGTAACTGTTAGAACTGAAATCCCAAAAACAGTCACTTTTAATCAAACGGAAAACGTTTTTTCACAATCTCCAATTGAAGAAAAGTCAACAGTGACAACAATCCCATTTATGAAAAACAATCAATTAGATTATGCTGAATTTATTGCATGGACAGGTGAAGGTTATCAAAAATGGGCATGGTTAGTATTTATTCCAATTGTCATTTTCATTATAACTGCCGTATCAAATGGAGCCAATTTAACCGATGGTATTGATGGCTTAGCTGCCGGAACTTCAGCAATTTCTGTGCTCGCACTTGGAATTTTCGCCTTCATTTCTGGAAACGTTATTTTATCGGGCTATCTCAATGTGATGTACATTCCAAATTCTGGGGAAATGACTGTTTTTATTGCTGCATTCGCGGGTGCTTTGATTGGGTTTTTATGGTACAATTCTTTCCCAGCATCAGTATTTATGGGCGATACAGGAAGTTTGACCATTGGTGGAATTATAGCTGTTTTAGCAATTTCTGTGCGTAAAGAAATGTTATTACCCGTATTGTGCGCCATCTTTTTTGCCGAAAATTTATCAGTAATTATTCAAGTTGCTTATTTCAAATATACCAAGAGAAGATTTGGTGAAGGGAGAAGGGTTTTCCTCATGTCTCCTTTGCATCATCACTATCAAAAAAAGGGTTATCACGAAAGTAAAATTGTAACACGCTTTTGGATTGTAGCCATTCTATTGGCAATAGTTTCCATAGTTACTTTAAAATTGAGATAATGCAACGACTAGTAATTCTTGGAGGAGGAGAAAGCGGCGTCGGAACGGCCATTTTAGGAAAAAAACAAGGTTATGATGTTTTTGTCTCTGATTTTGGAGCCATAAAAGATAATTATAAAGAAGTTCTTAAAATTAATGGGATTGCATGGGAAGAAGAGACCCATACAGAAAATTTAATTTTGAATGCCGATGTGGTCATGAAAAGCCCCGGAATTCCTGAAAAAGTGCCCATTGTAAAAAAACTTATTGAAAAAGGAATTCCGGTAATTTCTGAAATTGAGTTTGCAGCACCATTTACGAGTGCTACAACCATAGGAATTACAGGTAGTAATGGAAAGACAACTACAACAATGTTGACGTACCATTTGTTAAAATCAGCAGGTTTGAATGTAGGTCTAGGCGGGAATATAGGAAAAAGCTTTGCTTGGCAAGTAGCCGATGAAAATTATGATTGCTATGTATTAGAATTAAGCAGTTTTCAATTGGATGGAATTAAAAACTATAAGCCACATATTGCCATAATTACCAATATAAGCCCTGATCATTTAGACCGATACGAATATAAATATGAAAACTATATCGCATCAAAATTTAGAATTACAATGAACCAAGACGAAAATGATTATCTGATTTATGATGATGATGACGAAGCTATTTCAAACTGGTTACAAAACAATAAAACTAACGCTCAGTTAATTCCTTTTTCACTAACCAAAACCTTTGAAAAAGGAGCCTTTATAAACAACAACAATATGGAAGTTAACATCAACCAAGAAGAATTTGAAATGAAAACTACAGACATTTCATTGGAAGGAAAGCACAACATGAAAAATGCTATGGCTGCCACTTCGGTTGCCCAATTGATGAAAATCAGAAAGCAAACAATCCGTGAAAGTTTGTCCAATTTTCAAGGAGTAGCACATCGATTGGAAAAAGTGCTAAAAATTCAAAATGTGCAATACATCAACGATAGTAAAGCTACCAACGTAAACGCCACTTTTTTTGCTTTAGATAGTATGACAGTGCCAACAGTTTGGATTGTTGGTGGCGTAGATAAAGGAAATGATTATAGCGAATTGATGTCGTTGGTTCGCGAAAAAGTAAAAGCAATAATTTGCTTGGGTGTTGATAACAAAAAAATAATCGACGCATTTGGAAATGTAGTTGACATTATGGTTGAGGTGGAAAGCATGAACGATGCTGTGAAAACCGCTCAACATTTGGTTGAAAAAGGAGATGCCGTATTGCTTTCTCCAGCATGTGCTAGTTTTGACTTATTTCAAAATTATGAAGACAGAGGAAATCAATTTAAATCGGCGGTTAGAAATTTATAAAAAGGTTATGAGTTTAAAAGGGTACAATGTGTAGTAATTCACAAACTAAACCCTCTAAACTGTTATAAACCTTCTAAACAAAAAGAAGTGAAAGAACTAATTACAAGTTTAAGAGGAGATAAAGTTATCTGGGCATTCGTTGCCTTGCTGGCTTTGTTTTCATTTATGCCTGTTTTTAGTGCGAGTAGTAATTTGGCTTATATGCGTCATGGTTCTGGAAACGCACTTACTTATTTAGTAAAACATGGAGCTCAAGTTATTATTGGTTTTTTTATTATTTATAAAGTTCATAAAGTACCATATCAATATTTTAGAACAATTTCCAGATTTCTTTTGCCAGTAGTTTGGGTGTTGTTGGTATATACATTATTAAAAGGAACCGTAATTGATGGAGCAAATGCAAGTCGTTGGATTCAAATACCCTTTATCGGAATCACCTTTCAAACGTCAACATTAGCCTCTATTGTTTTATATGTTTTTGTTGCTCGTTATTTATCCAAAACTAGAGATACACCTATAACCTTTAAAAATTCTTTGTGGGATTTGTGGACACCTGTCTTTATTACACTACTACTTATTTTTCCAGCCAATTTATCTACCGCAGCTTTGATTTTTACCATGGTAATGATGTTAGTTTTTATTGGTAAATATCCATTAAAGTATATTGGAATAATATTAGGCATTGGGATAATTGGGGTCGTCTTTTTCATTCTTGTAGTTAAGGCTTTCCCGGATGCATTTCCAAATCGAGTGGATACTTGGATGAATAGAATTGACAATTTTACCAGTGATAAACCCGATGAAGATGTGTATCAAATACAAAAAGCAAAAATTGCGATTGCCACTGGTGGATTCGAAGGACTTGGACCTGGAAAAAGCGTTCAGAAAAACTTTTTGCCACAATCCTCTTCCGATTTTATATATGCCATAATCGTCGAAGAATATGGCCTTGTTGGAGGACTTTCTGTTTTGTTTTTGTACTTATTATTGTTATTCCGATTTGTCGTTGCTTCACACAAAGCCAATACGCTTTTCGGAAAATTGGTAGTCGTCGGACTCGGATTTCCGATAATTTTTCAAGCCATGACCAATATGGCTGTAGCGGTTGAATTATTACCTGTAACGGGACAAACCTTGCCATTAATAAGTTCAGGGGGAAGTTCTATTTGGATGACGTGTATTGCTTTAGGAATTATATTGAGTGTGACTAAAAAAGAAGCGGAAATTGCTCTAGAGAATGCTGAAAAACAAAAAAGAGAAGATGTTTTAAAACGTTTAATCGATAAACAAATAGCAGAAGACGAACTCGAAGTGGAAGAAGATTACTCTATTCAAGATGTTGGAAATCCAATGCAAGCCGTCTTGAATAAAAAATAATAAAATGAAAAAATTAAAATTCATATTAAGTGGAGGAGGAACGGGTGGACATATTTATCCAGCAATTGCTATTGCAGATGAATTAAAATCCCGTTTTCCCGATGCAGAATTTTTATTTGTTGGTGCAAAAGATAAAATGGAAATGCAAAAAGTTCCTCAATCAGGATATAAAATAGAAGGACTTTGGATTGCAGGTTTGCAACGAAAACTAACCTTGCAAAATCTAATGTTTCCAATTAAGTTGATGAATAGTTTGTGGAAATCAAGAAAAATAATTAGAAAATTTCAACCCGATGTTGTCATTGGAACTGGCGGATTTGCTAGCGGTCCGTTATTACAAGCCGCGAATAGTTTTGCTATTCCAACGGTAATTCAGGAACAAAATTCATATCCTGGAATTACAAATAAATTATTAAGTAAAAAGGCAAATAAAATATGCGTTGCCTATGAAAATTTGGAACGTTTTTTTCCTGCTGAAAAAATTGTTTTCACCGGAAATCCTGTTCGTCAAGATTTGTTAGAAATTAGCAGTAAGCGAAGCGAAGCGATTACTCATTTCAATTTAGATACAACCAAAAAAACACTTTTGGTATTAGGAGGAAGCCTCGGGGCTAGAAGAATAAATCAATTAATAGAAAAAGAAATTAACGCTATCGTTGCGCAAGGAATTCAAGTTATTTGGCAATGCGGAAAATTTTATTTAGAAGATTACAGACATTATTCCGATTTGAAAAATGTACAAGTTGTAGCTTTTATCGACCGTATGGATTTGGTTTATGCTGCTTCCGATTTTGTGATTTCAAGAGCTGGAGCATCGTCTGTTTCCGAGTTATGTCTGGTTGGAAAACCAACCATTTTTATTCCGTCACCGAATGTCGCAGAAGATCATCAAACTAAAAATGCTAAAGCAATTGTAGATAAAAATGGTGCAATCTTATTAAGAGAAAGTGAACTGGAAGAAAAGTTCGAAAGTGTTTTTACGGATTTAATTTCAAACGGAAATTTGCAAAATGAATTAAGTGGAAACATCAAAAAATTGGCTAAGCCAAATGCAACAAGAGATATTGTTGAAGAAATAATAAAATTAATAAAATAAGTGAATTTAAACCAAATACATAACGTCTATTTTATCGGAATCGGAGGCATCGGAATGAGTGCTTTGGCGCGTTATTTCCAAAACATTGGCAAAAATGTTTCGGGTTATGATAAAACACCAACCACTTTAACAGATGAGTTGATTGCAGGCGGAATGAACATTCACTTTGAAGACAATATTGGTTTAATTCCAGAAGAATATTATATAGAAAATACGCTGGTAATAATAACTCCGGCCGTTCCAATTTCCCATTCGGAATGGAATTATTTTCAAGAAAGAAATTATGTTGTAAAAAAGCGTGCTGAAGTATTAGGAATTATAACCAAAGACACTTTTTGTTTTGCAGTGGCTGGAACACATGGTAAAACAACAACATCCAGCATATTAGGGCATATTTTATTCGAATCGGGTGTTGATGTTACCGCTTTCCTTGGGGGAATTGTCGAAAATTACAATTCTAATTTAATTGGAAATGGCAAAACAGTAACCGTGGTGGAAGCCGATGAATTCGACCGCTCTTTTTTGCATTTGCATCCCAATATTGCTTGCATAACGTCAATGGATGCGGATCATCTAGATATTTATGGAGATAGAGCTTCGATTGAAGCAACGTTTAGAGAATTTGCAGCTAAAGTTATTGATAAAACCAAATTATTTGTTCCAAAAGGATTACCATTAGAAGGATTGACTGTAGGAATAAATGAAGCGTCTACTTTTCAGGCTCAAAATATTAGAATAGAAAATGGCTTTTATGTTTTTGATGTGAAAACACCATCCGAAACGATTAAAGATATCCAATTCGGATTACCAGGAAGACACAATTTAATGAATGCCTTAATGGCTTTAGCAATGGCTAAAACTTATGGTTCCCCAACCGAGTCCATTGCTAAAGCCTTGGCTTCATTTAAAGGAGTGCAACGCCGATTTTCGTATCAAATTAAAACGAGAGATTTAGTGTATATTGATGATTATGCACATCATCCAACCGAAATAAATGCTGTTCATCAAGCGGTTTCTGAATTGTATACAAACCAAAAAGTATTGGCAATTTTTCAACCCCATTTATTCAGTAGAACCAAAGATTTTGGCGCCGATTTTGCTAAAAGTTTATCGCAATTTGATGAAATTATTTTATTAGATATTTATCCAGCCAGAGAATTACCACTAGAAGGAATTACCTCAAGTTGGTTGCTTTCAAAAATAAAAAATAGCCATAAAAAATTAGTGTCAAAAAATGATTTAATTCCTTCAATTTTAGAAAGCGATGCTAAAATAATTATTACAATCGGTGCTGGAGATATTGGCGAATTAGTATCAACAATTAAAGCAGCTTTATTATGAAATTTTTAAACTGGATAAATTTAAGATTGGTACTCATGTTTGGATTGGTAATCTTCCTATATTCCTTTACATCATACAAAAATTCACATCGAAAATTGAAAAAATCTGAGGTAGTTTTTCTTGGAAATGACAACCTTTTTATCAAGTATGAAATGGTTAATAAATTGTTAATAGAAAAAAATAGCGACCTAAAAACTATTACAAAAGAAGATTTAGATTTGAACAAATTGGAGAAGTCAATCGGCAAGCACAAAATGATACAACATGCAGATGTGTTTGTCAGCGTTGATGGGGTTTTAAAAGCGGTGGTGAAACAAAAAACACCAATAGGAAGAGTGTTTGACGAAACAGGGTCTTTTTATATTGATTATGAGGGAAATAAGATGCCGCTATCAGACAATTTTACAGCTAGAGTAACGCTTGTGTCGGGGAGAATAAATAATGAAAATATAAAAAAGGTATCCGAAGTTTTGAGGATGATTTATAATGATGATTTTTTAAAAAAAAATATCATCGGTGCTCAAATATTGCCAAATGGAAGCATTTATTTGACGAATAGAAATTATAGTTATCAACTAATTTTTGGAAGACCGATAAATATTGAACTAAAATTTAAGAACTATAAAGCCTTTTTTCAAAAAGCAGTTTCGGATAGTTCTTTAACAAAATACAAAATAGTAAATCTGAAGTTTACGCAACAAGTAGTGTGCACTAAATAATAGATTATGGAAAAAGATAATATTGCGGTAGGTCTTGACATTGGAACAACGAAAATCGTTGCAATGATTGGCAAGAAAAATGAATATGGGAAACTAGAAATTTTGGGTGTTGGAAAATCCAAAAGCCTTGGTGTTGCCAGAGGTGTTGTGAACAATATTACACAAACTATTCAGTCTATTCAGCAAGCAGTGCTTGAAGCAGAAAATAATTCTGGGTATAAAATAAATGATGTTGTGGTTGGAATAGCGGGACAACACATTAGAAGCATTCAGCATACTGATTATGTGATTAGAACTAATCCAGAAGAAGTTATTAGTGGAAAAGATATTCAATTACTAATTGATCAAGTTAATAAATTGGCAATGTTGCCTGGAGAGGAAATTATCCACGTTTTACCACAAGAGTTTAAAATTGATGGTCAAACCGAAATAAAAGAACCTATAGGAATGTATGGTGGCAGATTGGAAGCCAGCTTTCATGTGGTAGTTGGACAAGCATCCTCAATTCGAAATGTGGGAAGATGTATTCAAAGTTCGGGTATTGAATTGTCAGGATTAACATTAGAGCCATTAGCTTCTGCAGATGCAGTTTTAAGTCAAGAAGAAAAAGAAGCTGGTGTAGCTTTAATTGATATAGGTGGTGGAACAACAGATTTGGCTATTTTCAAAGATGGAATTATTCGTCATACCGCTGTAGTTCCATTTGGAGGTAATGTAATTACAGACGACATCAAAGAAGGCTGTTCTATCATTGAAAAACAAGCAGAATTGTTAAAAACAAAGTTTGGTTCGGCTTGGCCAGGGGAAAATAAAGACAACGAAATTGTTTCTATTCCAGGATTACGCGGAAGAGATCCAAAAGAAATTTCTTTGAAAAACTTATCTAAAATAATTCACGCTCGTGTTGTTGAAATTATTGAGCAAGTTTTTACAGAAATAAAAGCTTACGGTCATGAAGATCCACGTAAAAAATTAATTGCAGGGATTGTTCTAACTGGAGGTGGTTCACAATTGAAGCACATCAAACAATTGGTAGAATACATCACAGGAATGGACACTAGAATAGGCTATCCAAACGAACATTTGGCTGGAAATTCTAACGAAGAAATTTCAAGTCCATTGTATGCAACAGCCGTTGGTTTAGTAATGAACAGTATTGCAAATAGTACACAAAGTGCTTATAAAATTGAATTAAAAGAAGTTAGTCCAATACCAAAACAAGAAGTGCCATCGCAAGTTGAAGCGCCAGAAGTTATAATACCTGTAGAAGTACCTCCTATTAAAGGTGAAACAGAGACAATTATAAAAGGG
>Ga0114966_10003632_pt1 | contig 13468 bp, 6 predicted proteins | sample M_130207_XF_Meta_FD_87029 | JGI IMG/M metagenome (GOLD analysis project Ga0114966, IMG submission 87029) | Freshwater microbial communities from Lake Montjoie, Canada to study carbon cycling - M_130207_XF_MetaG | ecosystem: Environmental > Aquatic > Freshwater > Lake | place: Lake Montjoie... | reverse complement strand
CAACTGATCACGGCCGCGGGGATTGATGGTAGCCAGTGGGAAGATTGGAGCGAGGCGGAGCGCCAGCGATTTCTGGTCAAAGAACTCCAGTCGCCCCGACCATTTCTTCACCCTAGCGTTTCCGCTGGAGCGGAGGCCGACGCCGTGCTGGGTTGCTATCGAGTGCTCGCCGATCATCTGGCGCGTTGCGGTCCTGAGGGGGTGGGGGCGTTGATTGTCAGCATGACCCGGAGGCTCTCCGATCTCCTCGTGGTTTACCTTTTGGCTCGGGAGGCTGGTCTTACCCGAATGCTCCCCGAAGGTCTGGTTTGCTTGCTTCCCGTGGTCCCTCTTTTCGAAACCCTCGACGACTTGGAGGCTGGGCCTGATATTTTGCAGAACTTTTTTGAGCAGCCAATCACCCGCCGGAGCTTGGAATTTTTGGCGGCGAACTGGGGTGGTGAAAAGCTTCCGCGGAGCCAGCAAGTGATGCTGGGCTATAGCGACAGCAATAAGGACTCGGGGATTTTTGCGAGTCAGTGGGGCTTACAAAAAGCTCAGGCGCGGATCGCCCAGCTCGGTCGCGATGCGGGAGTGCGCATCCGTTTTTTTCACGGTCGGGGCGGCACGGTTAGCCGTGGGGCGGGACCGACGCATCGGTTTCTTGAGGCCCTGCCCTCGGGTTCCTTGGGTGGGGATATTCGTCTGACCGAGCAGGGCGAAACCATCGCCCAAAAGTTTGGGAATCTTCCCACCGCCACCTTCAATCTTGAGCTCCTTGTTGCTGGGGTTACTGGCACGGCACTGCGCCACGAGGGAGCCAATATCGGGTTCCACGAGCTCGCTCCCGTATTAGAAAAGCTCCTCCAATCCAGTCAGTTAGCTTATCGTCAGCTTCTGGATGCGGATGATTTTCTGACATTTTACCGTCAAGCCACGCCGATTGATGCGCTCGAACATAGTCGGATAGGATCTCGCCCTTCTCGTCGCACTGGCAAGCCGAGCCTCGCCGATCTGCGGGCAATTCCGTGGGTTTTTAGTTGGAGCCAGTCGCGGTTTTATATTCCCGGTTGGTTTGGGGCGGGCTCTGGGTTAAAGGCGCTGGCCGATTCTGAACTTGCCGCCCTTGGCGAACAAATCCGCTCCTGGCCGTTTCTCCACTATGTCCTGACGAATATCGAGTCGAGTATCGCCAGTGCCGACCGCGAATTGATGCACGCCTACGCAGGGTTGGTTGAGGATTCGTCGCTTCGCGATCGATTCATGACGATGATCCTAACGGAGTGGGAGCTGACGCTTGCGATGCTCGAAAAATTACGGGGCGTCCCGCTCGCCGACCGCCGACCGCGAATGCTCAAGACTCTGCATCTCCGCGCCTCCGCCCTTCGGGTCCTGCACCATCAAGAAATCGAGATGCTTCGGCATTGGCGAACCTTGCGCCGCCTTGGCGACGAGTCGGCCGCCGAAGCGCTCCTGCCTGATTTGTTACTTTCGATTAATGCGATCGCCAGCGGACTTCGGACTACGGGGTAGTGGATGATCTGAATTTATTCGCTGCCACCGAATGGCCTGAGTTTCAGGGTCCAGGTGGTGCAGAGAAGTGTCTGGTGAAAACGGCCTGGTCGATGAATGGGAGCCTTTGATCCAGATGGCGAAGGCCAGAGATAAAGATTGAAAGAAACCATGCCATTTTAGATAGGTGTTCGATGCTTGCTCCTTTTTTAAAGGTTTCGTTTGGAGGAGATCGGCGATCGCAACGAGGGGCGGCCTTGATTCTGGTTTTGGGGATGCTGGTGTTGCTTTCGGGATTAGTTTTATCTTTTCTCCTCACGGTTCGCACCGAATACGGGTCGGCAAAGTCTTACGAGGGTGGAACGAATGCTCGGTTGCTCGCCGACTCCGCTTTAAATTTGGTGATTGGGCAAATTCGCGAAGCCTCCACCCAACCTGATCAAGCGTGGATTTCTCAGCCGGGGCTCATTCGGACCTTTGATGTCAGCGGGAAGCCCGTCAAAAGCTACAAATTGTATTCTGCGGAAAGTCTTATTGAAGACGGCAGTTTTGATCCTGCTCAAGCCGCCGATTTGCCCTCGGCCAGCGGGGCTAGTTCTTGGAAAAGTCAGCCTGGCTTGTGGACCGATTTGAATGCCCCCGTGGCCGATCTGAATCGGAAAGATCCCTTCGATGCTTCCAAGAAGCTCATGAACTACCCGATCTTTGATGGAACCCATATCAATGCCAACGGACAGCTTTCGCTGATGAAAGACGCCAACGCGGACATCGAAGGTTTTGTGGTGAATGAATACGCGACGCGCGGGGTGACCATGCCTTTACGCTGGCTGTATCTGCTCAAGGACGGGACTTTGGCATCTGCGAAGGCCAGTGGCACGGCGGGCGATGTCTTAGTCCTCGTGCCGACGGGCAAAGAAAAGACCGCTCAGGGGGAACCGAATATCGTGGTCGGTCGGGTGGCTTTTTGGACGGATGACGAGACATCTAAGGTGAATGTGAATACGGCATCCGAAGGATTTTTTTGGGACACGCCCGTTTCTAATGGTCAACCTGGGGTCACGGGGGCGGGAACGGCGTATCGATCGGTGAACGACCCGATGTTTGAGTGGGATTTGGCGGCGCGGCAGGGTGCGCAGAAGGAGTATCAGCGTTATCCTGGGCATCCAGCGACCACCAGTCTTTCTCCGATATTTGGAAGGCAACTGCTTCTGCGAGATGATGTTGGGGGTGACGTGGCGAAGATGGCGGAGGAGATTTACAAGTTGATTCCGCGAGTGAGTGGGGCGGAGTATGATACGGCGGGCGACCCGACGTTTGGAACAGTGGTTAAGGATATTTCGTCAAAAGCGGGTACCCAGCGGGCGGGTGGTTCGGTGACCAGTTCGAGTGAGGATGGGCCAGCGATTACTCCCGATGGTGATCGGCTTTACGCCTCGATCGATGAATTTTTATACAACCCGAATTTTGGGACGACCGCTCGGCAAGCGTGGACGCTGGCGCCGAGGCTGAGCTCGAGCACTGGGCGCGACACCACCAAGGAGATGCTCGATATGGCGAAGTTTTTTCTTACTGCGAGCAGCAAAGCCCCTGAACAAAATTTGTACAATTTGCCCCGAATTTCCATTTGGCCCGAGCAACTATCCGAGGCAAAGCGAACGGCTTTTGACCGGCTGATCGCCTTTTGTTCGACAGTTGGGCCGAAGACGGGGACGTCATCCCTGCCCTTTTATTTCACGCGTCAATATGGGGATAGTCCGACGGTGGATCTTTCTCGGCGGAACCTTGAGTTGATGGCTTTTCTGAAGGGATTAACGGGACGGGCGGTGCCGGGTTGGGCAACGGGCAGCGGACCGACTAAGACCTTTGCGGCGAAATACAGTAGCGGGGAGATAAGCCAGATCCTCACGGAAATTTTCGACTACATTCGTTGCACTAATTTAGCGGACAATTCTGATGGGAATGTTGATTCGTCCTACACACAGATTAAGGGGAGTGGGGTGAGTTTTCCTCCAGATGCTACGCACTCCACGCGAGGTCAGGTGGTGCCTATTGAGATGCCCGACGGGACGCGAGGGATGGGGCGCATTGCGACGATTTCGGAGTTGGCGCTGATCGCCACGCGGAAACTGGACAGTGAATTGCCGGCAGCCGATCAAGCAAGCAAGGCGAAGATTCAACTGGTCTTGGTGCCGAAATATTTTTGTCCAATGGCTGGCTATTCTGCTCTGGCGCAAAGTCTTCGGATATCATTTGAGGATATAAAAATCACTGTGAAAGAGAAGGGCGGGACGACGAAGAATCCGTTTACCGATTTCAAAGACCCCGCTTATAGCAAGCAACCGAGTCTTTATTCTTTGGGAGTGATTCATGAGACGGATAGCTGGGCATCGGCTTTTGGGGGGACGATTGGCTGGGGGAGTTTTAATAATTGGTGGAGCCAGCCGCGGACTTCCAAGCCTGATTCGGCGCCTCCTTCGGGAGAGATGATCGTCAGCAATGATCCCCAGAATACTTTAGAAATCTCTGGTTCTGTGACGGTGAAGATCACCGGGCCGACCCAAGACACTCCGACGAACACGACCAACGAGCAGATCATTCAGACGATTAAATTTAACTTTCCCAGCTACACCGTGCCATTGCCGATTTACTACAACCCGTGGGCGCCGGGGTTAGGCAGTTACTACATTGTGGAGGGGGGCACGGGGTCGAACAAGGCTGGGCCTCGCTATGTGAATGGAACCGAGCACTATCTGGTTACGGAAAAAGATGCTGTCCGCTCGTTGGTGGCTACGGGAAATAATCTTCAGGGAGATGTTCGGCTGATCGCGGCGAGGAAAGAGGTCGATGCCACCTACTTTCAGCCGTTTAATTTGTCGGCCTACAATGACCCCAGTCTTTTGAACAAGGGGAACCATAGTATGCGGCAAGGGTTACCGCATCGGGGAAGTGAGCCTGGAGCGGCCTTTGGGCTACTGGTGAAGGATTTGAGTGGGTATAATATGGGGAGCGCGGCGAACCCTGGGATTATGAATCCTGATCTGCCTGCCCCGATTAATGGGGTGGTGAACAGTCTTGGTCAGGCTGGGGATTGGGATACGGGACCGCACGTCCTTCGCGATGGGCCTTACTGTAATAAAGCGGATGAGGGAACCAAGCCGCACAGTGTTGGTGGAACTGACATTACTCCTTATATTGGAAATGATTACCAGCATCAGGACTATCAATTGCAGGGAACGACATTTTTCTCTCCGAACCGGCAGATACCCTCGCCCGTGATGTTTGGATCTCTGCCCACTGGGGTTCTGCAAAACAAGCCTTGGCAGACGCTGTTATTTCGTCCAGCGAAAGCCTATTTTCCTGGGGGTGTGAACCACCCTGGAAGTGCTTACTGGGGACCAGCTGATCACCTGCTTCTGGATTTATTTTGGATGCCTGTCGTTGAGCCATGGGCGATTAGTGAGCCGTTTGCTACCGCGGGGAAAATCAACATCAACGAACAGATTGCGCCCTTCGTGAACATCAAGCGCGATACGGGTCTGCGGGCGGTGCTCAAGGGGGTAAAAATCACCGCGATGAACCCCACCCAAACAGTGAGCAACGGCAATCAGCCGTATATTTATAACTACAAATCGATGAGTACGGCAGGGAACAACAGCGGGAGCAATGGGGCGTGGGGGGTGATTTCGCGGCGGAGTATCGACATCGACAATACCCTGAAGCAGATTAGTGATCGGCAGGATAAAAATCGTCCATTTATCTCTGCATCAGAGATTTGCGATATTCCACTGATCCCGCAGGATGTTCCTCTCGCGGTGGGGCTTCCCTCGCCGATGAAGCCTCATTTGAGTGCGGGATTTAGCCAGACGACTTCGTTGGCGCAGTTTGACACCCTGTTAGCAACTTTTTGGGCGGCCCATAAGTTGACGGGGGACAATGCTTTAGAGAAGCCCTACGCCTATATCTATCCGCGTTTGACTACTCGTTCCAACAGTTATCTGGTTCATGTTCGGGTACAAACCCTCGCCCAAAATGCCCGAAACACATCTTACATCATCAAAGCCAATCAGGCCCAGCCCAGCGGGGAATTTCGGGGATCCTTTCTGATCGAACGCTACTTGGACGCGAACTCGGCCAGCTTGGTCGATGCTTTAGGCAATCCGGTCAATATGCCCGCAAGTGGAGAGACAAACGGCTTAGCTTTAGGGCCTTATCGGTTCCGGATTGTGAGTAGCAAGCAGTTCTCGTTGTAAGGATCTGCCTGTTTTGGTGAAGCTTTTTAAATTCTTTGCACCCCCCGTCTTCTGGTTGGCGTTTACTTAGTGTTGGGTGAGTGATTCTCCAGCGAAACTCGTTCTTTGCGATTTATGAAAATTTAGTTTGGACTTACGGAATCTTTGTTCTAAGTTCATCTCAGCAGGGTGTTTGAGCTTCCTCCTTAGTGAGAAGGTGATTCTTTCTGCAAAATTCTTTAAAAACTCTAAGGTTTTTCCTTGATCTAGTAAAAGAACCTGCTAATTTTCTCTTGTTTTTATCCGATTGTTCTGGGGGGAACAAGCGGGGTCGGTGACCATTCGGTTGCCGGCCCCGCACTTTTTTTGTTGTGAACTCTCGATCAGAGGAGTCCTTATCGGAGAGTCGGCGGCGTGGATTGTCTTTTGTGGCCTGTTCTCGCGCTCGACAAGGTCGAACCCCTTGTGGATAGTCTTCCTAAATTCATGTTTTCACTCCTCGCCGATAAGCTTCAAGACGTCTTCAAAGACCTCCGTGGACATGGGACGATCACCGAGACGAATATCGGTGACGCCATGCGTGCGGTGAGGATGGCGTTATTAGAAGCGGACGTGGAGTTTGGGGTGGCAAAGGGATTTATTGCTCGGGTGAAGGAGCGAGCGCTGGGCGAGGCCGTTTTGCGCGGGGTGGCGCCTGGGCAACAGATCGTGAAGATTTTTCACGATGAATTGACGGCTCTTCTTGGGGGTGACAACACGCCGTTGAATTTGGATGCTCCGGCGCGGATTCTTTTGGTGGGATTGAATGGTGCGGGAAAGACGACTTCGAGCGCGAAGTTGGCGGCGTGGTTAAAAAAGCAGGGGAAGTCTCCGTTATTGATTGCGTGTGATTTGTATCGACCGGCGGCGGTGGAGCAGTTGGTGCAATTGGGGAAGCAGATTGGGGTGCCGGTTTTTGCGCCGGCGACTGGGGCGACGGATGTGAAGAAGGTAGCGGCTGAGGCGTTGGAGTGGGCGAAGACGCAATCGGGAAACGTGCAAATTTTTGACACGGCGGGGCGTCAAGAAATCGATCAAGCGTTACTGGCGGAGATTCGTGGGTTGCGGGAATTTTTGAATCCTGGGGAAGTCTTGTTGGTGGCTGACGCGGCGACGGGGCAGCAGGCGGTGAGTGTGGCGACGCACTTTCATGAGGCGTTGGACATTAGCGGTTTGATTTTGACGAAGCTGGATGGGGACGCGCGGGGTGGGGCGGCACTTTCGATGCGGGAGGTGACGAAGCGGCCGATTAAATTTGCGGGTGTGGGGGAGAAGTTGGATCAGTTTGAGCCCTTTTATCCTGATCGGTTAGCGGGACGCATTTTGGGGATGGGGGACATTGTGGGATTGGTGGAGAAGGCGGCATCGATGATTGATGAGGCGGATGCGAAGCGGATGGAGGAGAAGATGCGGACGGCGTCTTTTGATTTAAACGACTTCCTTGAGCAGTTTAAAATGTTGAGAAAACTGGGATCGATGGAAAATCTGCTTGGCATGATTCCTGGAATGAGTAAGTTGAAGGACGTTTCGATTGATGAAAAACAGATGAAGCGGGTCGAAGCGATAGTGCTTTCGATGACAGTAGCTGAGCGAACCAACCCGGATATTTTGAATGCCCGTCGCCGGCAACGCATCGCCCGTGGTAGTGGAGTTACCGTCACCGAAGTGAATGATCTTCTTCAGCGTTTTGGGCAGATGCGTAAAATGATGAAGGGGATGGGGAAGATGAAAAAGATGATGGCGCGCGCGGGTGTGCCACGGATCGGCATCAACCGTTAAAATTTCAACCTAAAGTAGAGTAAACCAAGAACCAAAATACCTATGTCCGTTAGCATCCGTCTCCGCCGTGAAGGCAGCCTGAATAACCCTTACTACAAAGTCGTCGTTGCCGATCAGCGCAGTCCGCGCGATGGCAAGTTCATCGAGATCATTGGTAACTATGATCCGAAGAAGACTGGGGACAACGCCAATATCGATCTTTCGCGGGTTGATTATTGGGTTGGAAATGGTGCGCAACCATCCGACACCGTGCGGAGCATCATTAAAAAAGCTCGCAAGAAAGAAGCTGCGGCGGTCGCGTAATTTGGTGGGGAGCGGTGGAGTCGCTGAGTCGGCGATGGGCCGTTCGGCAATCAAGAAGATTGTTCCATTTTTGGAGTGATGGACGGTGGGTGATGGTAGGTGGTGGTGAGGGAGATTCTACTGGGAGACTGGTGGAAACTTTCTGTTTGTTTGGTCAAATCTGTGAAATTATTTAATTAAAATGCCCAACCTGTTTTCCCTAGAATGGCGATTTACTCGTCCCGCTCTCTGCTTATTTGGTGCGTTGGTCGTGGGGGTAGGTGGCGATCTGAAGTCGCTGGCGGACGATGCACCGGCTTCGGCGGTGGTGGAGAGTGGTTTTGTGGATCTTTTTGATGGGAAGACCCTTGATGGTTGGGTGAATGTGAATTGTCGGAAGGACACTTGGAGTGTGCGGGAGGGGATGATTTATTGCACTGGTCAGCCGACGGGCGCGTTGCGGACGCCCCGACAGTATGAGAATTTTGTTCTGGAGTTAGAGTGGCGCCATTTAAAGGTGGCGGGTAATGCGGGAGTTTTTATTTGGGCGAGTCCGCTGGCGGCACCAGGGGTGCCTTTTTTGCGAGCGATTGAAGTTCAGGTGCTTGACCATGGTTATGGAAATACTGCCGACTACACTACTCATGGGGATGTTTTTGCGATTCACGGGGCTTCGATGACCCCGTTTCCGCCTAGCAAGGGAATGCGGAGTTTTCCCACGGAGCGGCGGAGCAATCCGTCTCCAGAGTGGAACCACTATCGGATTACCTGCGAGAGCGGAACGATTCGTCTGGCGGTGAATGGGAAAGAGGTCAGCGGAGGGAGTGCTTGTGCTTGGAGGAAGGGATATATTGGGTTGGAGAGCGAGGGGAGTCCGGTGGAGTGGCGGAATCTGCGGATTAAAGAATTGCCGTCGACGGGAGCGACGCCTGAACAATCTGCGCCAGTTTCTGACGATCTCTACGATGGGCGAACGCTTTTGGGCTGGAAGGAAGTGGCGGGCTGGATGGCGGGTGATTGGAGACTTGAGGCGCAAGGGGATGCGGAACCGCTTTGGGGTACGCGAGGGATAGCCGATGGCGAATGGGAATGTGAATGGATGTGGACTGAGCTTCCGAAGGAGGAGAAGTCGCCGATCTTACTTCGTGGGAGCGATGGGCGGGAGATCCCGCTTCCAGATGTTCCAGGGGTGAAGTTAAAGGGATGGAATCGACTCGATTTCGTGAGGGAGGGACTGGTGGTGAAGGTGCGTTTGAATCGGCAGGTGGTTGGTGAGGTTGCGGTGCCTGCTGGGCCGGTGACGATCGGGATGAGTCCGCGTGGGGTAGCGACCTCTTTTGCGCGGATTCGCCTGACGAAAACTGGGAAGTAGCCGAGGCGGTTCGCGGTGGGGACTTTGGGGAAACCGCCGCTTTTGTTGGTTGGAGGAGAGCGAGGAGTGGGTGCTGGGGGCGATCCAAGTTCGGTCGCCCGATGGGGTGGAGAATTGTCGATCGGTGATAAGCTGATGCGCTGGCACTGGTTGTCGGTCTGGGGGATCGCGGGAACCAAGTTGGCGAGTTTTTTTGTGCAAAGTGCTCGGTGTGTCCGCTCACGCTTGGCTACCTGACCTTTCTTGACCCATCGCTGCAGGGTGAGCCACGTCACGAGAGCGCCATTTGACTCCTCCCTTTGTCGCCATCCCTATTCGTGCACATTCGTGGTTCAAAAATCCTCCTGCCCTGCCCTTAAAACCTCCGTCTTTACATTGAACCACGAATGACACGAGTTTTCACGAAAGGGGGGGAAACCTACCCTCAAACCGGCGTCAGTGACCCCGGCCGATTTCCCCACGGCTTGCTACGGAATAACCAGGCTCCGCCGCCGTCCATCATCAGCGCCTCATTTCCACCGATGGTCTGCCTTAACCAACGGCCATCCCGCCCTTTCTCTTTCTGGAATATTGTCTTTTCACCGCGCCGTGACAGCCAACCCGGAGGGATGCCAGCGATTAGCCGGGGGTTGAGAGAAGCGACACCCCCGGTATCCAACAGAAGACCCGCGACCCCGCCAGGGGGCGCAGGCGAGGTCTCGGGAAACTTACTTATACCGCTGTCTTCAAGGTGGTTACGGCGGCCGTGCGTCACCTTTTATTTCCCGATGCGGGTGAAGGTTGTTCGGCTTGATGTCCATCAATGGTCACCGGTCAGAAGTCTCTAGCGGGGAACACTTTGCAGATTATTGAACGAATGAGGTGCCGGCAGCCGGTTGCTTATCTTTTCTCGGCGGGTCCGATGGTCCCACCCGGGATGAACTCAGCTGGGAAGGTGATCTGGCGGATATCTGTTTGGTGTTCGCTGAGAGCGTTGGCCCATTGCTCGATGCGGCGGATCACTGGGGTGTTGCGCCAGACGATGTGCGCGAGGGTCGGCTCGCACCATTGGAAACAGGCGTCGGCATCCTCGGCGATGATCGAGACCTCGTCTGGCACCCGTAATCTGCGCCGGGCGAGAAACTGCTGGGCGGCGAGGACGATGGGGGTTTCGTCGAGGAACAGCGCGGTGGGTGGGGTGGTGTGGAAGAGGGTGGCGAAAAGCGTGTGCAGGCCTGCTGGGGTTTCCTCCCAGTCTGGGAGGACGAATCGTTCCCCTGCCGCGCAGCCTTGGGCGGACAACTCTGTGAGCAGGGCGCGCGCGAGGGGCGAAGGCTCTGGCAGTCGGTGAATGCGGCGGCAGACATAGACGATGCGCCGGTGGCCGAGGGCAATGAGTCGGCGGGTGGCGTCGAGGAGGGCGGGTAATTTGTCTGGCCCCACGCCCGCCATGGGCAAGCCGGTGCGGCGGCCGAACAAGGCGAGCGCGGGCAGTGGTTGCGAGGCAAACCACTCCAGCACGGGGCGCGACCCGGCCCCGACCACCCAGGCGTCGGCTCGCGCTCCCTGCACATAGCGAGCGATGCGCTTCACACTGTGCTTCAGGCCGCACTGCGATTCCTTGGAGAAAAAAACCGTGAACCCCGCGGCTTCCAGAGCGTGATGGAGGCCGAGAAAGAGTTCGAGGCTTTGGCCAGCTTCCTTGGCGAGGGAGTCGAAAAGCAAGATGCCGATCCGGAGCGGGCGTTTCCGGCTGGAGACGCGCGCGGGCACGTGGCGACTGCGGCCATTGGCGCCGAGCATCACGAGGCCTTCCGCTTCCACGGTGCGGAGCGCGGGGCGCAGGGTGTTGATGGAGACCCCTAGATCGGCCGCCAGCCGGACCACGCCGGGGAGTTGCCCGCGCCATCGGCCCGCGCGCAGTCCCTCCCGGAGGTGGGTGGCGGTTTGCTCGATGAGGGAAAGACGGCGGAAGTGGCTCATAGAGAAAGCCCATTAATAGGTCACGAAATGATCTACACGGGAAGCAAAGAAGTTTCGCTCTCTGCATAGTTGGCGACTAAAAGATCTGAGATCAAACTCGAATCGGCCTGCGAAAATTCCACATTGCCCATGCGCCGCCCCTGCTTTCCCGCAACGCCCCATCGCCGTTCCTCGTCTGCCGGCGTGGCGCTGGTGCTTGTGCTGGCGTTTCTCGTTCTGATCTCCGTGCTCGTGGTTGCCTTTCTTTCCACCGTCACCACGGAATTAACGGCCTCGAAAAGTTCTGCCGCGGGTGTCAATGCCCGTCAGCTCGCGGACTCCGCGGTGCAGGTGGTGATGGGACAAATCCGCGATGCCACGACCAAAGGGAGTAAGCTGGCCTGGGCCTCCCAGCCGGGGATGATTCGGACCTACGACGACGCTGGCGAGCCCGTCGGCTTTTACAAGCTCTACTCCTCGGAAACCATGGTTGTCACCCGGTCCCCGCTCCAAAGTTACACGCCCGCATCCGACGTCGATCCCGCTTGGAATACTAAGCCGGGGCTTTTCGCCGATTTGAACACCCCAGTGCTCGTTTCCGACGCTGGCAATCCCAATGGGAATTATCCCGTTTTCCCGATTATTGATCCGAGAGCCGCGGGGACGGGGAGTCATTCGCCGGTCGAAGGTTTCAGTTATACGAAGCAAGTCCCTGGGGGCGATGTGGTTGGGGTGATCTTGGTCAGCACCAGCACCGACAACCTCGCCCGCCTGCCCATGCCAGTGCGCTGGCTCTATGTCCTTCAGGACGGCACCCTGACGGCACCGACCGATTACGACACCACCAAGCAAACGGCCATCTGGGTGGGGACCCCGATAGACAAGACCCCGTCGGTGAGTAATCCCATCGTGGGGCGGATGGCATTTTGGACTGACGATGAGACGTGCAAGATCAACATCAACACCGCGTCTGAGCCCACGCCGTGGGATACGCCCCGGGCGATCACCGTGAAGGATTTGGCCTACGGGAAATTTCAGCCGGCGCAGAATGAGTTCCAGCGTTTTCCTGGGCACCCCTACTCGACCGCGCTCAGCCCGGTCTTTTTCCCGAATACCGTGCTGACGACCTCGCAGAAGCAGGCCATCTACGAGGCTGTGCCGCGCATTGCCTGGGGTGGGAGCAATGCCGCCACCCAGGGCGTCGGGGGGATGGCCAAAGTCGCGCTGGATTCCGACCGGCTGTTTGCGTCGGTTGATGAATTCCTTTTCAAGCCCGACCGCTCGCTCAACGCCTTGGTCGATGCTGATGCCTTGAAGCGTAGTCGCTTTTTCCTGACCGCGAGCAGTCGTGCGCCCGAGATCAATCTCTTCGGCCTACCCCGGGTCTCTATCTGGCCGGTTCATTTTAACCCGCAGGTGCCGCAGTTTCGCAGTCCCTATGATAACCTCTCGGCTTTCTGTGGTACCATTCCGGGGGCGAATCCTGCGGCGCCGCAAACCTTTTACTTCCAGCGCGTTGACTCGACGAGCGACACCGCCGACTGGACCCTCAAAGATGCGAGCGGCCAGCCCCGGAACCAGATACTGTACGCCTATCTGCAGGCCTTGACTGACCGGGACATCCCGGGCTTTGGGGGGAAGTTTTCCAGCGCCATCAAATGGGGTGTCGATCGCGATCAGGTGCTTACGGAAATCTTTGACTACGTGCGCTGTGCCAACCTGCAGGACCCGCAGGTTTCCGTCCCCTTTTGCACCAACGGTCAAGTCACCCCGATCAAGATCACCAGCAAGGGCGTGAGCACCATGGGGTTTGGGCGGGTTTATCTGATTTCCCAAATCGGATTCCATTTCATCTGTGGGCAAGACAACAGCTCGGGCACGCCGCAGGGGGACAACGGCGGAGCCAAAAAGATCACCCTTCAGAATGGGGAGAAGGCCATCGAGGCGGCCTTCCTTTTCGAGCCTTTCAAAGTGAGTCCGGGATACCATCCGCTGGTGGAGAATCTCTCCTACGAAGTGACCTTCAGCGGCAAGGTTACGCTCGATGGCAAGGATCTGGAATTTCCCACGGCGCCCGTGACCGTTTCCTCCAGCGGATCGTTTCGAGGCTTGTGGAACTACCGCTGGTGGGAGGCATCCACGGGCCTGCGCGGGCCGATCGTCAGCTTTGGCGGTGGAGGCTACCCATTGGTCGGCAAAAAGCGGGTTGCGGTGAGCGTCGCGAATGGGAAGAAGACCATGGGCTTTTCCGCGGGGGCGATTCGGATCAAGGCTTTTTCCCAGCCCGGCAATGTGCTCGTGCAAACCTATGACTTTGACTTTCCCAGCGGCACCT
>Ga0114966_10003631_pt1 | contig 13472 bp, 9 predicted proteins | sample M_130207_XF_Meta_FD_87029 | JGI IMG/M metagenome (GOLD analysis project Ga0114966, IMG submission 87029) | Freshwater microbial communities from Lake Montjoie, Canada to study carbon cycling - M_130207_XF_MetaG | ecosystem: Environmental > Aquatic > Freshwater > Lake | place: Lake Montjoie... | reverse complement strand
CGGCAGTTGGACGTACGCCCCGTGGGTGCCAACCGGACGAACAGATTCGCCCGAGGCTAAGCGGAACCTTGTGGAGCGCAGCCGTCCGCGTCCGAGGGTCCCGCGCGCAACGGAGGGGGCGGTGGACAACGGCACTCGCTTCGACCATCCCAAAAACGCCCAGAGCGCGGAACTTCGTCCGCGCTCCTGAGAACAGGCGCCTGAGCGCCCGTCCGGGTGTCTGGTCTCGCGGCTCAGCAGAGCGCGAGGAAAGCGAAGGCAGCCAGGACGAGAATGCGGCGGGCGTTCTCTTCGACTGAGATCACATGGGTTGCTGCTATGGCGACTGCGCGCATGGTTCTTGTCTTTGCTTTTCGAGTACTTGAGGCGCGGGGGACGGCGTCAGCCGTTGACCCCCCCGCGCTACGATGTAAGTCTTGCCCAATACACCCGGTTCGTCCACCCCTGTGAGCATGAAACGAACGTAAACTTGTGAAATCATCATGATTATGCGGTCCTTGGCGGTCAAAGTAACGGTTATAGGGCTTCTTGGTGGAAGCATCGGGCTTCCACGAGCGGTTTGCGGGGTCATTTTGATGCCGCAAGTTGCCCCAACAGCGCTCCCAGAGCCCGGCGGCGCGGTGTCTACCTACTTTGCTGCTCGCGCTTGGCTTGATGCAGGCGGTCCCGCAGCAGTCGTAGCCACACCTGCCGATATCCACAGCGCCGCTGTCGTCCTTCGCCTGCGCGGACGGATCGTGGGAATTGGCAGCGATGCTGGTGATTCCAACACAGGCAGCGCGGTGGATCACGCCCTGCGAGCCGCGCTCGATGCGGCGCGCGCGCATCGCACGTCGCAGCCGTCAACCGCCAACGAAAGCGAATCACTCGGAACGCTCGTCACTCTTGAGCTTGAACTTGCCGGCGCTCGCGATCCGCTGATTGGTCGCACCTTTGAGGAAATCGCTCGCAGTATCGAGCCCGGTGAATGCGGACTGCAACTCACTGATGCATCGCACACCGCATATGAGCCCGCCTCGCAACTCCTTGCACGGCGCATGGCATCACCCGTCTCTCGCGCTGTGCTTGCAATGGTCACCAAATTGGGTCTGCCGCCGCGCGACCTCCCCGACCTGCAAGCGTTGGGCGGAAATACAGCGATGTATGCATCGCGCTCGATTCGGCTCGGACAAATAGATCCAACGAGTAGTCCATTCACTCTCGCTCGCGTGCTTCCGGCAATTTCAACCATGCCCGCAACACGCGCCGATGCGGCGTCCACATGCAACCAGGTCATCGCGCGCCTCGCTGCACAGCTCGAAGTCGCGCCCGTTACCGAAGGCCTTCCCGCCGATGCTGGCGCGCAAATTGCGCGCACTGGGTTGCGTGGTGATTATGTAATCGCCGCAGATCGCTACGAGCCGTTCGCTGCTGGCGCAACTGAACAGGCTCTCTGCGCGTGGGCGCTTGCGCGTGCATGTGCAACATCAAGCTTCCCAGAATCACTGCGAAATCATGCAAAAACTGCTGCTATTGGCGTGCTTCGCGCCTTATCCGAACGCGACAATTCCGAAAGCGACCCGGCTTCCGAGCCTGCGGCTGTTGCCTACGCGACACTTGCCATGGCGGAACTTGCGGGAACCGACGCGAACATCGACGCCCCGTTTGCGACATCCATGACGGCAGCGCTCGGTCGCCTCCTCGCGCCTGCCACTCTTGCAACGCTGCGTCCACACGTGCAAGCGGCGGTACTCGACGCAGCCGCGTCACTTCATGCGTCGCCAACGCCCGTCATTTCCGACAAGGAACTCGAGGCCGCACTCGACGCTGCCTGGAATGCAATCGAGCCAGCGGAACTTCCGATTGTGGCCCCATTTCTTATCGATGCCGAGCAGCGCCGCATGCCAATTGCCCTCGACCAGCGAATTGCTCCACATCGCAGCGCGGTCGACGCGGCACGAACTGTGCTCATTGGAACCCAAGTACGCGCAGACAATGTCGATCGACCCTCCGCGCTCCTTGACATGCCCGGCGCATATCCGATGGCGGGCTCGATGGCCGGGCGGATTTCCGCGCAATCAACGCGGCCGCAGTTCTTCATCGCGATGATCGCTGGACTTCCCGCAACGCGATCGCCAGCGCGCGATGATCAAGATCGCGAAACGCTTTCCCTTGCCATTCGCTTTGTCCAGCAATTGCAAGCCCCTGCAGCAATCGCCTACTGCGCACCGGCACCGGAACGGGCGCGCGGCGGCATCCTCGCGTCGCCCGCTGACGCTTCCCAGCCAGTGGCAGCGCAGGCGTTTGCCATCTTGGCGCTCACTGAATCGGAACGGGCGTTTGCGCGCCTTGCGCTGCCTGCCGACCCGGCGGCCCCAAATAAGCCCTGATTCCCTGTGATCCGCGGGTCTCACTGCAGAACCATCGCGATTCTCGGATCGGATACCCCTACCGCACCCGTACACTTCAAAGACGCGGACGGTTCCGCGCCCCCGGTTCACGCGAGGAGATATTTACGATGCGCATCCAAACCGCGTTCAGCACCGCACTCGGGCTCGCCACACTTCTGGCCGTCGCTCCTGCTTCCGGACAGAATCTCTCCGAACGCATCAACACTGTTCTTGAGCAGCGTGCCAACAAACAAGCCACTGCAAAGGCGCCGATCCTTCGTGCGCTCCTCACTACAACGATCAGCGTGAAGTTCGAGCAGACCAAGGCGAAGGAAGCGTTCGCGTATTTCAAACAACTCGTCGGCGTGGAGATGGTCGTTCGCTGGTCTGACGATCCGGGCGCCTCTGATGGATTGGATCCCGAAGCACTCCTCACCTTTGAGATGAACAACGCGCAAGCGCTGGTTGTCCTTGAGCGGATGATTGAGATGACCACGGCTGAGCCCGCAACTTGGCAACTGCGCCAGGGCTACCTTGAAGTGGGAACAAAGTCCCGACTCAATGCGCGCGGCTCGCAGGAGACCCGCATCTATCCGATTCGTGATCTGCTCTTTGAAGCACCGACCTTTGACAACGCGCCCGAGTTCAACCTGAGCCAATCGGTGCAAACTGGTGGCGGTGGTGGCGGCGGCGGCAGCGGTGGAGGTGGTGGCGGATTCGGCGGAGGTGGTGGTGGCGGCGGAAGCGGCGGCGGCGGTGGTGGCGGCGGAGGTGTGCCCTTCGGCACTCCCGGCGAACCACCAGCGCGACGCGCCCCTGAGGAGAAGGCCGACCAGCTCATCGAACTGATCAAGTCGCTCGTGGAGCCTGATGTTTGGCTCGACGACAGCGTTGCTTCTATTCGCTACTACGACGGTTCGATCATCGTTCGAGCACCGGACTATGTGCAACGGCAAGTGGCGGGATACGGCTCGCTGCCTGCGGCCGCGCCGACTCGCACCGGCGGCCGTTACGTTGATGTCACCGCGCCGATTGGCGTGTCAAAGGTCACTGGCTTTGGAACGTCGACGGTCACCGGCGCTGCTGGTGGCGGCACGAGCGGCGCTGGCGGCACTGGCAGCGGCACTGGCGGCGGCGCTGGCGGTCGCGGCGGCTCGTTCGTCCCATCGGGCGGCGCACCGACTGGTCCGGGTGGTAGTGGCGCCAAGAGCACTCCCCCGCCAGCAACGACACCAGGTACCGGCGCGAAACCGTGACGGGACGCGCGCGCGCACACGACCATCGCACCATTCGATCCGACCTCCGCAACTGCACGGGGGACGGTGTTACCCATGCGTTCATGGTTGGGCTTGGGGAAACCAACTTTCCGCTCTTTGCACTCGCGCTCGGCAAGGGTGACGCTGTTGCTGGGCTTGTCTCCACGGTTCCGCAGCTCGTGGGCGCGGTGCTGCAAACGTGCGCTCCGTGGGGTATCGAGCGGATGGGTTCGCCGCGCCGCTGGATCATGTTGTGCGCCACCGTCCAGTGCGTGAGTTTCGTGCCGATGGTTGTGGCCGCCATGTTGGGCGCCATGCCAACCTGGATGCTCTTTGCAGTCGCGAGCGTGTACTGGGCCGTCAATCTTGGCGCAGCACCAGCATGGAATACTTGGGTGGGGGCGCTCTTCCCGCGTCGCATTCGAGTGCGCTACTTCGGATGGCGCTCGCGCATTTATCAAGTGTCAATCATGGGTTCATTGCTCGTCGGTGGCCTCGTACTGATGCTTGGTGATCCGGGGCGCGCAAAGCGACTGCTCGGCATTGACATGGGAATGGACCTCGGATTGATGGCCGCATTCGCGACCGTCTTTGGACTTGCCGGACTATGCCGACTCTGGAGCGTGCTGTTTCTCAAGCGCCAAGGTGAAGCGCCCGGACTGAATCTCAAAAACCATCGCCGCGTCGGCTGGATTGATTTCGCACGGCGCGTGCGCGGTGGCGCGGATGGGCGACTCCTCGGCGCGGTGGTCCTGATGACCGTTGCCGTGCAGGTGGCGCAGCCCTTCTACGTCCCATACATGAGCCGTCAACTTGGATTCAGCGACGCAGCAGTGTTGGCGATGATCGCCGCAAGCTTCGCAGCAAAGAGCCTGACGGCGCCGTTGTGGGGGCGAATGGCGCAACGACACGGCGCGCGACGGTTATTTGTTTGGGGCGCGTTGGGAATCGTTCCACTCAGTGCCATGTGGATGGTCAGCCATTCATTCTGGTATCTGCTTGGACTGCAAGCACTCACCGGCGCCATGTTCGGCGCGTACGAACTGGGCTTCTTCTTCTTGGCACTCGAATCGATCCGCGAAGAAGAACGCACCAGCATGCTGGCGCTCTTCATGCTCTTCAATAGTTTTGCAGCCGCAGCGGGCAGCATGATCGGCTCGATCGCACTCACTGGCATGGGGTCAATGGAATCGATCGGCTTGATGGGTGGCGCCTATGTGGCAATCTTCGGTATCAGTGCTGGATTCCGGGCGCTGGCGTTCTTTGCCTGTAGGACAGTTCACGAAGAAGTGGCGCACGCAGTGCCGATTGCAATGCAGACGCTCTCGTTGCGCCCGGCTGCTGGCAGCTTTGATGTTCCGGAGCCAGCTTCAATTGCAGAAGCGGAAGCGATGGGGTCTTCGCGATGAGGCCGCACCATGGATAAAGCGCCGTCTCCAAACTTCTCGCGCCGCTTCATGATGGCGATTGTCGGTGCGCTCCTTGTGGCTGCAGCGGTACGTGCGCCGTTTCTGACGGACAGTCTTTGGTACGACGAAATCGCTGCGTTCCTTGGCTATTCGATCAATGGCCCGTGGGGCGCTGTCGGTACTTACTACACGCAAGCGAATCACGTACTGCATTCATTGCTCGCGTGGTGCTCTGGCGCCGCGCTTGGTGTCGATGAGATATCCGTACGGCTGCCGAGTTTCCTGGCGGGACTTGGTGCAGTCGTTGCAATTGCATGGCTTGCCATTGAAGCGCTCGGCCGCGACGACAAGGGCATACGCCTCGCGGTGCTATCGGCATTCATCACCGCACTGCTTCCGATTGCAGCACTTCCAGCAACCGAAGCACGCGGCTACTCGCTGATGATGCTCTGCTCCGCGTTGATGACAGCCGCGTTTTTGCGCGCACTCCGCATCGGAACGCGCGCCGCATGGTTTCTCTATTCCGTAGTGTGCGCTCTCGGAATCTGGTCACACCTCGTGACGGTATGCGTGCCAGCATTTCACGCACTGTGGTGCGTTGCGGTTCTCTTGCGCAGCCAGACGCGGTCGAACAGCGTGGCAGACCCGAAATCGGCGCGCGCTGGGCTCATGGCGATCGGAGTCGCTGCGGCGCTCACGCTTCTGGTCTACGCGCCAATTCTTCCGGCAATCTTTGCCATTCGAAGTGAATTCCGCGCGCTTGATGGCAATGAGCCCACGCTCTTTGGCCCTGAAGGATGGATGATGCTTCTCTCGATCGGTGGATCATGGAATCTGTGGGCTTCGCTCGCTGCACTTCCGATTGCCGTTGCTGGAACAGTCGCTGCTGCGCGCGATGGCAAATTGCGCACTGCGCTCTTTCTTTCGCTGGGCGGGGCAGTAGTGGCGCTCGTGTTTCCGCTCTTACTTGGCAGTTGGTTGTATGCACGCTTCTTGGCTTTCACTGTGCCAGGCATTGCACTGCTCTTAGCGGCTGGCTTGTTAGAGATCAATGCACGCAGACCGATCATCGCGCGCGCGCTCGCTGTTGTTGTGGCCGCAGCATGGCTCGCGACACTTGCAACAATCGGCCCGCGACAACAGATTCGTGAGGCCGTCATGTATGTCGCGCAACATCGAACGCCAAACGAAGGCGCATTCGCTGTTGGCCTTCCTGATGATGTTCACCGTTGGTACTCGGTGCCCTTCAGTGTGGAGATGCCTGGGAGCGGGCCGTACGGCAAGGATCTTGCAGCCCAACTGCGCGAACCGGCCGCTGCGTGGGCCGTGCTTCTTTATCCGCGCACCCTCTCTGATGCAGCAGATCGCCTGCGTGTGGCAGGATTTGTGGAGGTCGCACGGTTTCCGGGATGGATCGACCAAGGAAACGGCGAGATCATCGTGTTCCGCCGCCGATAGCATCGGTGGTCATGCCTGGCACCTTTGAGATCATCTCCGAACGCGAAGAACCCACTGGGTGGCGTTTCGATGTGCAGGACATCCGTTCCGACGGTTCGCTCGCGGGTGTGGCGCTCACGCTGTCATGGGCTGATTACGACTATTTCTGCCCCGATGGATCGGTTGCACCGGAAGGCGTCGCCCGCGCCGTGCTTGAGGTTGCCAGCTCATTGTGGCCACAGGGAATGCCAGCACGGCTCGATGCAAGTACCCCGCGTCGCCTTGCAGCTGATGCCGATCAGCGCATCACAGAACGCGTTGATATGCGATCAATGTAGGACGCGTCGCGCATTCACGATTTCATCAGCGGACGCAGTTCACGTGGTCGATGCACCAGAGGCACTTCCACCCAGAAGGTGCTGCCGCGACCCGTTGCGCTGACGAGACCAACGGTGCAGCCAAGCAGTTCTGCCAATTCACGACAAATCGCCAACCCAAGTCCAGTGCCACCAGCGCGACGTGTGTGTGTCGCATCAACTTGGCGGAACTTCTCAAAGACCGTGTCTTGCATATCCGCAGGCACGCCAGGACCGTGATCAGTGACGCTGATGCGCACCATTTGCGCCCCGCTTCGCTCCAATACTTCTGCACCCACAATAACCACGCCATCTTCTGGCGAGAACTTGACCGCATTGGACATGAAGTTGTAGAGAATCTGCTGCAACTTCCCGGCATCAGTTTCCACTCGCGGAAGGAAATCTGGCACGTGCTGCTCGAAATCGATGCGTTTCTGCAGAGCCACCGGGCGCATGATCGCCTGCAATCCTTCTAGCAAATCTGCCACGGACGTTGGACTCATGATGACTTCCATGCGCCCTGCCTCGATTTTCGCCATATCGAGCAGCTCGTTAATCATGTCCAAGAGCGAACGTCCGCTGCGTTGGATGTTGTTGATGTAACGAACTCGCTTCGGATCAGCGGCTGCATCGCCACGAGCAATCTCTTCAAGCAAATCTGCGAAGCCAATGATGGAGTTGAGCGGAGTGCGCAGTTCATGGCTGACATTCGCCAAGAATTCGCTCTTGAGCCTGTTCGATTCGCCGAGGCCGACATTGGCCTCCGAAAGTTCGCCAATCTTCAGGTCGAGCGCTTGATTCATTCCCGAGAGTTGCTGCTGCATGCGCTCATTCGCGTCGAGCATGCGATTCAAGCTGTCGGAGAATGATTCCAACTCATCGCGTGAACGCACTTGAGCGCGCGCGTTTTCCTCGCCGCGCCCAACACGCTCAACGGTGTCCTGAAGTTGCCGAAGTGGCGAAAGCACATTGCGGCGCAAGACCAGCCAGAGAAGCGTGGTGCCGGTCGCCACCACCAACGCTCCGCCGATGATGAGAAGCAAACGGATCAGCAACAGGTCGAGGTCCGCAGATTCGGTCGCGGACGAATCGGGCGTGGCAACCCCAATGGCGCTCGCGTCGTCCATCAGACGGCCCGTCATCAGCCAAGCGCCCGTCACCACAATGGATGTAACTACTGCCGTGCCAATGCCGAAGACGATCAACGCACGCGCGGCGAGCGAACCAATCCTTCGAGGCATGGCCGGGATGATAGGCTCAACGCCCCATGCGTAAACCAGGATGCAACGAAGACAACGTTCAGATGTCGGATGTGTTGTGCGACTTCTGCATGCAAACATGGACCGAAGAGCGACCAATGGTGGAAGGCCACCAAGGAAGTTGCATCTGCGGGGACTGCTTGGCGGCCGCGTACCGCACCTTGGTGATGGTGGAGTCGGCCGTTCCGGAGACCCCTTCCAAATGTGTCCTCTGTCTTGAGTTGCGATCGGAGCCGTCGTGGCACGCGCCGGCGGGAACGGACCCCCTACGGACCGGCGACGATGCTCCGCGAATATGCCGCCGGTGCGTTCGGCAGTCTGCCGCCGTCCTGCAAAAGGTCGCGGAATTCGGCTGGCGCAAGCCGACTGCGTGAGCCGTCAGGTTTGCGATACCCTGACCCGCCATGGAGACGTACCTTGGCGAAGCCGACGAGAAAGTGATTGTCATCGTTGCTGATGGTGGCCTGAACAAGGGCACCGCTGAACAAATCGTTCAGGTCGTTCAGCAAGCGATCGATTGCGGCATGAAGGGCGTCATCATTGATTGCTCAAAGTTGGACATCTTGTCTAGTGCCGGGCTTGGCAAGATGCTCATGCTGCACAAGAAGATGAAGCAGCACGGTGGCGAAGTCAAGATCGCTGGTCTCCACGGCATGGCAGTCCAAGTGTTACGCCTCACCCGGCTCGATGGAATCTTCCAGCTGTATCCGGATGTTGCCCAAGCGCGGCTTGCATTCCGCGGAACCTGAGTGACAGCGGTAGTCGGCTCCCACGCGCATCATCAAACGCGACGCAGCGTCACCGCGTGAAACGGACGACCTTCGCGCTGGTATTTACGCTCAAAATTCGTGCCAACGACCTCGCCATCCGCTGCACTCGCGGGGCGTTCGAAACTGACTGGCGTAAAGATGTGCCCGTTGCGGGCAATGTGCTCTTGGTACCACGTCCACAGCTCATCGTGGTCGGTGACTAATCGAAGCTCGCCGCCCGGACGGAGCACGCGGTGGAACTGCGCGAGCGTTACATCTTGCACCACGCGCCGCTTGTGATGGCGCGTCTTGGGCCAGGGATCGCTGAAGTACAGGTGCACCACCGAGCAGCAACTGTCGGGCAGCCAGTGCGTCAGAAATTCGGTGGCGTCCGCGTAAAGCATGCGAACATTTGTCAGCTCCGCGCGACGGATGCGGTCCGCCGCGTAGCGATAGAACTCGCCCGCGTATTCGATGCCCAAAAAGTTGACATCCGGGTGCGATGGCGCCTCCTGCAGGAGAAACGTCCCCTTCCCAGAACCGATTTCAAGCTCAAACGGCGCATCAGGCCGGGCTGGAAAGAAGTAGGCAGGGCCAAGGCGCCCCGCTTCTGCAGGCGGCAATTCGCGCTGCGCGAGACCGATGCCAGTGACATCGAGCGTACGACCATGACCGAGTCCAAATGACATGGGGGGAAAGGATAGTGGAATGCGCAGCGGAGACCCTTCACGCCACTACAAGAGTGACCATGATGATTGTCCCCGCTGCAGCGCTGCTCCTCTCCATGCTCGCCCCGCTCCCGGCCGCCACCCCGGATGGCACCGTTCTTCGCCCATTCGACGGCAAGACGCTTGAGGGCTGGGATGGGGACCGGACGTTCTGGTCCGTCGAGGACGGCGTCATCGTCGGAAAGTCAACCGCAGAACATCCGCTACCGGCGAGCGGCTACCTCGTCTGGGGCGGCGACATGCCGCAAGACTTTGACCTGCGCTGCAAGGTGCTGATCACGGGAGGCAACAGCGGCATCCAATACCGCAGCCGTCGAGTTGCCGGACGAACGGACATGGCTGGCTTCCAAGCCGACCTTGACGCCGCGAATTCGTACACCGGAATCTTGTACGAGGGGCTTGGCCGCGAAATCATGAGCGGACGCGGCGAGCAAGTGGAGTGGGCTCCATCAGGCAAGCGCGTGGTCGCAAACTTCGCACCCGATGCAGTCTTGAAAGGCGTGATGCGGCCCGGCGAGTGGAATGACTACCGAGTTGAAGCACGCGGCACACGAGTGCGACACTGGATCAACGGCACTCTCATGACTGACGTCACCGACGGTGATGCAAGTCGATTCACGCGCGATGGCCAGATCGGGTTTCAACTCCATCAAGGTGCGCCCATGGAAGTGCGTTGGAAGGATTTGGAAGTGCGCCCCATCACGGACGCGCCGTCAGCATCGGCACTCACGGTTCCGGATGGGTTCAGCGTTGCATTGGTTGCCAGTGCACAACCGGGTCAAGGAAGTTGGGTGTCTCTGGCGTTTGATTCGCAGGGGCGTGCAGTGGTCAGCCCGCAGTCCGGCAAGACGCTGCGCATCGAACTTCCCGGCGTCAGCACCGGAAGCAAGAGCCCCGATGTGCAAGTCACCGAACTCGTTGGAGTGCCTGGAAATGCGCAAGGCCTGTGCTTTGCAGGCAACGATTTCTGGGTCGATTCCTCTGCACCAGGACCACAATCTGGGCTCTGGCGGCTCCGTGACATCAACGGCGACGGAACATATGAAGAGCAGACGCAGGTGCTCCACTGGAAAGACGACGGCGGCGAACACGGGGCGCACGGTGTTGTGCAAGGTCCGGACGGCGCGATCTATGTCGCTCTTGGAAATCACACCGCCGTTCCAGAAGGCGTCAAGAACGGTGCATGTCGCCCATGGGCAGAAGACCTTGTAGGCGAACGCATGTGGGATCCACGTGGTCACGCGGTCGGAATTGTTGCACCTGGCGGCACGGTGTTGCGCATCGACCCAGCAACCGGCGCAACGAGCGTCTTTGCAAGTGGCTTTCGCAATCACTATGACTTGGCATTCAATACCGATGGCGAACTCTTCACCTACGACAGTGACATGGAGTGGGACATCGGCGCACCGTGGTACCGCGCTCCGCGCATTGTGCATGTTGTGAATGGCGGCGAGTACGGATGGCGATCAGGCAGCGGATGCTTGCCGTCATGGATGCCAGACACACTCCCGCCTGTATGCGAGACGGATTCATCATCCCCTACCGGCCTGCTGCATGGCTCGGGCGGTGCGTTCCCCGCGCCGTGGCGGAACATGCTCTTTGCAGCGGACTGGACGTATGGTCGCATTCTGGCCGTATCACTCAACGCGAGCGGTTCAACCTATACCGGTATCTGGAAACCATTCATCACCGGTCGACCGATGCCCGTCACAGACATGGCATGGGGACCCGATGGCGCTATGTACGTAGTCACCGGCGGACGCGGCACTCAGAGTGGTTTGTACCGAATTACAGCTAATAAACCTGCATCCATTGCTGAGCGCGGCAATGCTCCAGACGCAACACATGCACAGGACCGCGCCGCACGCCGCGCGCTCGAGAATCTGAGCTCAACACCAGACGCAACGAAACTGCCCAGTGCTTACGCCGCACTCGCATCGGAAGATCGCTTCATTGCGACGGCTGCGCGCAACGCAATTGAAACGGCGGGCACCGATGCCGCAAAGCAATGCATCGACATGCCAGCGCCGCGCGTCCGTGCAGAAGCGATCTTGGCGCTCGCACGTATGCCGAATGCTGATTGGAATTCTGCAGTCCTTGCAGCCGCTGCGATCGGTGAACGAGCGGATGCCGACACATGGACGCAACTGATTGCATTGCGTGCCGTTCAAGTGGCGTGGGCTCGACACAGCGCGGACTTCGCTGGCCCGAACGGCGCAGCGACCACCGCTGCTGCAGCCCAACTCGCTGAACGATTTTTCAATCATGCCGATCCACGCGTTGCCGAAGCAGCCCTCGGTCTCGCCTGCGAAATGGGAAGACCGGAAGCGGTCGCTCCCGCCATGAAGCGGCTCGCTGCAGCGAGCGATCGCGCCGACGCGCTGCGCTGGGCAACAATGCTTCGCAACGTGGACGCCGGTTGGACTGATGACTTGCGCGCAGCCTATTGGCGCTGGATTGATTCAACGAATGACAGCTCCGGCGGCTTCAGTTTGCGGGGTTTCATCGACCACGTGAAGGGCGATGCAGAGAAGCATGTGCATCGACCGGATGGAGCCGTGGCTGCGAAAGTAGACGGAGCGAACAATGCACCTGGAGCCAACGCTCCTGCCGCACTGCCCGCGCCGGCACAACGCACTACCGGCGCGCCCTCCCATACATGGACCGTTGCAGAGCTCTCTTCCAACGGTGCCGGCGACGCCGCCCCAGACCACGTGCGCGGCGCGCAACTCTTCCAAGAAGCCATGTGTATCCAATGCCACCGGATCAATGGCCAAGGTGGCGCGAATGGACCTGACCTCACTGGCGTCGGCAGTCGATTCGCGCGCATTGATCTACTGCGCGCAATCCTTGAACCCAACGCCACCGTGAGCGATCAGTGGCGCGATACCGCCATCACACTGAAGGACGGAAGCATGGTGATCGGACGAGTGGTTGGAAGTGATGCAGAAGCCATGACCGTGTCCACGAACCCGCTCGGCCCTGATCGCGAACGCGTGCTGCGTGCTGACATTGCACAGAGTGAACAGATCACTACATCAAGCATGCCACAGGGAATGCTGAATTCACACACGCGTCAGGAGATCATTGATCTGCTTGGCTACTTAGAGACAGCTGGCTTGGCGGCTGCGCGCGGTGGCTGAGCGAGTATCCACGACGCGATTGTCTCGAGAACTTCAGGGTCGATCGTCATATCAATCTTTGCATACTCATCAATGGCGCCAGTCTCTGCGTGCTGAAACAGGTGATTGAATCCAGGCATCACCTTGATAGTGGCTGGTGCTCCGCTCACTTTCAATGCAGCTTCAATCGGCGGAACATTCTGCACGGCATCCACCTGCGTGTCGAGCGTTCCGTTCAGCACCAACACCGGGCACTTCACTTTGCGCAGTGCTACTGCGGGGTCAAGTACCAGGAATCGTTTCATCCATGGCGATCCGGCTTGCTTGAGCGCGGCATCCACTTGTGCATCAAGAGTTGCTGCGGGAATCGCTGCAGGGTCAGCGCCACTCAGTGCTAACTGCGCCAGCACCAATTCGCGGGCCCGTGCGCGCAAGACGGCGGTGTCGGCGCCCGTCTTCACTGCATCAAGGAATGCGGCGTGAGTTGCAACGGCTGGCGCGATCTGCGCTTCAGTCAGGCCGGCCGCAAGAAAGATCCGCTTGTTCTGTTCGCGCAGGATGGCGTCGCCGTCAACGCCCGGCCCGGCCATCATCACAATGAATGCTGGACTCGCGGCGCGAACTGCTGCGCTCGCTGAACGATCGTCCATGTTGACCACAGCCATGGGCGCAACCAGTCCGCCCTCGCTGTGACCAATGATTCCCATGCGCGCTGTATCGATGCCGTCAATAGCGGAAAGCGTGCCGAACTCCACCACCGCGTCGCTCATGAAGTCCTCTGTGACTG
>Ga0114966_10003628_pt1 | contig 13477 bp, 10 predicted proteins | sample M_130207_XF_Meta_FD_87029 | JGI IMG/M metagenome (GOLD analysis project Ga0114966, IMG submission 87029) | Freshwater microbial communities from Lake Montjoie, Canada to study carbon cycling - M_130207_XF_MetaG | ecosystem: Environmental > Aquatic > Freshwater > Lake | place: Lake Montjoie... | reverse complement strand
GATGTCTCGCTACACCCAGTTTGGAAACAGCGCGCCAATTGGCCTCAAACGTCTCCGCACTCTGCGGGAACCACCGATGCACCTTCAGCTCCGGGTCCACCGCAGACAAGTGTGAAATCAATTCTTTCTCCAGCAAGGGTGATTCATAAGAGATCGCCAGCCGGAGCAGGGTTCGGGACGAAAGCGAAGCATCCCGGGCGATAGCAGCGGCCACGTACTCCAGGGCTGCTGCAGAAAGCCCCGGCGGGGTAGCGGCCGGTCTTGCCAGTCGGCGGAAACCCAGCTTGCCGGACGCAGTAATCACCATGCTGTCCAGCCTGAGATCGCACTCCACCATCCCCAGAGCACAAAACTGCTCCAGAACAGCGCGGGCAATCAACCCGCAGACGGAGGGGTCGCCCTTCTGAACCAGTGCCTCAACCGGAGTACCATCCACTGTGGCCCAAACCATCACCCGGGAGGTAGACAACGTCCGAATCGGTAAAGGATACACCGCCCCGGTATCCCCGCCATACTGGCTGATCGCATCCAGATAGGCCCGTTCGTTCTCCAGCGTCTCGCTGGTTCGAAGCCAGTCCACAAACTCGTTCAGCACCACCGGTGACTGCAAGCCTGACAGTTGTGGCGAACCCAGTTGCGCCACCCCGGAACGGAAGGCCGCAATTTCATCCTCGGTTGCTGCCGGATGAGCCACCTCGACAACCACCTCCTGATCCTGGACCTTGCCCGCAAATGCAGTTCGATTGAGTGTCCTCCAAACCGGCTTCTCACAGAGCGAAGCAGCCAGCGCGGCACCGGCAGCACCAAGTTCTGCCGCCAGCATTCCCTCAACTTCCCCGCGCGACAGCCCGGTGATCTCGACATTCAGCCCCGCCAGAGCCTCAATCTCACCCGACGTCAGCACGTCAGAGCGCCACTGCAGGAAAACACCATATGCCAGGTAGACCCCGCCCAGCTCCTCCAGGGCCTGCCGCAGGCGCACCCCAAGGACCTCCGTCTGCACGCCGGAGCGGCGTATCAGTGAGTCCGATTGCAGGCCCAATCGGCCAAAAACGGTAGCAGGAACTGGAAGTGTGAGCGTCAAGTGAAAGTGAAAAAGGCAGGGGCCAAATCAGCCAAAGCCGAAACTGGAAGGATAGCGCAACGGACTCCGAATCCGCCGATCCGCATTCCGCAATCCAAGCCGGTGTGGCTTAGGCTTTCTTCGCGGCGGCAGTTTTTGCTTTGCGAGGAGATGTCGCGGCTTTTTTAACACTCGCCATCGGCTTTACTTCGCTGGCCGTCGCCTCACGGTGCTTACCGATGTGGCTGATTTCCTTCGTAGCCTTTAGCGTCCGGTGGAACACGTCATCCGCAGTGTCACGAATCTCTTTGATATCCCGCTCAATCGCCACGGCAACATCACTCCCGGTCTCCGTGATATTCACCAGGATTTCCTTCTTGCTCTCGTCCAGCTTCGAAATCAGAGCGCTCGCCACGCCATCCATTACCTGGCGCAGACTCTGCAGCGATTCCTTGGTATCGAAGTCAGAAACACTGCTCTGAACCTGCTGCATGCTGTAAAGAGTCGCGGCCGCTGAAAGCCGGACAATCGAGTTAATCAATTCCTGCATTTTCCTGAACCTCCTGTTAGATCACAAATCTGTTACGGATTTAACCCGCCGAATCCGGTCGGGCTCGAAGTTGCCGCCACAATGAAACCAGCAGCCAGAGACTCCATGATGTCACAAAACCCACAGCAATATAAGTGAAAAATGAAGGCGTAGCCAGAACTTCCGCCCCCCCCGTGGCAGCGGCAAATACCAAAGCAATTGCCAGCGCCCCTGCCGTCGCCATCGTCCGCATTGCCGCTGCATTTTGCTGCTTCGGCGGAGCCGTTACCGACGCCCGGAAAACCACCTGCCGTCGCTCGAACAGATCCAGCGCCCGAACCATAGACGCAGGTCCGTTCTGCAGCCACACCGTCAGGTCAGTCACCAGAGACAGCGCCCCGCCCGCCGACAGAATCTTCCGTTTCGACTCCTCAATCATGTACGACTCCACCGCATGACGCAGCGCCCCGGCGATGTCAAACCCCGGTGCCAGCCTCGTCACCAGGCCATCCACCAGAACCGTCGAGCGAATGTACTTGATCATTTCCCGATCCACCAGAACACCGTAGTTCCGGCAGACCTCCAGCAAATCCATCATGGCTTTCGTTACGCTGACCCGAAACCGCACCTTGCCGTTGATAAACGGCTGCGCATACCACGTTCGCGTCATCTCACCAATCCGTCGCCGCATACCTTCCACATCAGCGCCGTCCGTAATCATGCAGATATTCAGGAACTCGCGGTGAATCGCGTCCGACACCCCCCCCGCATAAGCCAGCGTGAGTTCAATCTGCTTGCGGCGGGCCTCCGGAGTCAGCTTAGCCACAATACCGAAGTCCACATATCCGACCACGTTATTGGGCAGAATCAGCAGGTTCGCCGGGTGCAGATCCGCATGGAATGCACCATGGTGAAACGCGTCCCGCAGGAAGTTGGCGATGATGTTGTCGCAAAACACCGCAGGATCAAACCCGCCCTGCTTCAGCGCCTCGATTCCAGCCGTGTCGTTGCTCTCCACCATCCGCAAATACGCAGAGACGCTGGGCCCCTCCAGGAACTCCATTGTGAGCACGCGCGAGCTTGTCAGGTTCCAGTAAACTTTCGGAATGCGTTCCGTCTGCGACCCCTCGGCGTTTCGCCCCAGCAGATCGCACTGGGTCGCTTCCCGGCGGTAGTCCAGTTCGTCGCCCGTCCAGGAATCCAGTTCCCGAACCGGATCGCGCATGAAATACAGACTGCGGATTCCAAACAGAAAAATCACAACAATAAAGCTGCGCATCAACTGCAGATCGCGCTGGAAGGCCTCCCGGACTCCCGGCCTCTGGACCTTGACCGCAATCGGCGTGCCGTCCTTCAACGTCGCCTTGTGCACCTGCCCGATCGACGCGGAAGCCACCGCCTGGTAGTCAAACTCACCAAAAAGCGCCGCGGGCAACGCCCCCAGCTCAGCCAGCATAATTTGATCTACCTGTTCCCGAGTGCAGGTGGGAACCCTGTCCAGCAACCCCAACAGAGCATCGCAATACGCTTTCGGCAACGTGTCGATTTGCAGCGAAAGAATCTGGCCAAACTTGATGAAACAGCCACCGATCTTCTCCAGACCACTGCGCAGCAGCTCCGCACCGTCGGTGGGGCGACCCGTGACAAAGCGCCACAAGGCAAGCCACAGACGAGGCAGAATAATGAAATTGACCCGCAGAAAGCGCTGCAGGTAGGCAATGAAATGGCGGAGGCGCATGGTTTACGTTCGGGGAATCTGGAACCGAAACCCCGGCTTGACGCTACTTTTTCGCTTCTTCAGTAAACTTTTCGCCGGCCATCTTAAAGGTGGCCATCAATTCAACACCCTTACTCATCACATTTCCGGCCAGAGCTTCCGCGATCCCCTGGGGTGAACGTACACAGTCCTCCGGGAGTTCAATCAGGGCTTTCGCCTCACCGACGAATTTCGGAATCGACTCCATCGGAGTAATCATTGCGTTGAAGCCGGTATAGGCTGCCCCCAACGATACCGCAAACGCGGTCTGCACTGCTTCGGGAAAGTACTTGCGATCAAATTCGTCTGCCATCTAAGGGTATTATCGCCTGTCGGAGTTGCCGGATGCCAGCGCTGGTCCGGCGATCACTTCCAGGGAATCGCCAACACAGCCACAAGTCCTTGTGGTTCATGCGACTTCGCCGCCGCGAAGCTTTGTCTCCGGCCTCGGAGCGGTATCCTCTTCGAACACTCTGAACTCTGTGGCCAGACCCGGCGACTATGACACCATTACTTTCAGTGGATTTGGCTCTTGGGGCAAGGATGCGTCCGATGCTCTGCCACGCTTCGTGAGTGTCAATGTTTCACTCGCAGCGGGCGCCCCCTATGTCGGGCTTCTGGTCTATCAGAACCCCAACGCCCTGTCGAACTTAGTGCTGTTCGGCGGTAACAATAAAACCCGCCGTCGTTATCCTGCCGTAATTCGCGACGAGGGGAGTACGGATCCTCCCTGCACACCACCGTACGTGGGGTCCTCGGACAAAGCCTCTCGCCGATGGAGGTTAGAGGTTTCCCGTGCCCGCCTCACCCAGCCCCTCCGGGAAGCACCACCAACAGCCGAGCCGCAGCGTTATCGCCCATTACCGGCCCTCCCGGCACACTAATACAGAACCCCGGTGTTGCAGACGCAACACCGGGGTTCTGTTTATTCCGTGAAGTCAGGCTCGATCTACTGGACTTTACCGTCATGGCCGCCGACACGCCAGCGCATTCCCATGCCCAGCAGGTTAGCGTAACTCTTGTAGATGCCGTTCGTTCCCTGTGCTTCGTTTTGCGTAACGTTGCTGGTCACTCGGTCGAAGAACATTGCTTGGTAGTACATGGACATGTCAAACGAACCGTGCTTTTTAGTCAGCCCGGTCGTGAAGCTGTTGCGGCTGCTGTCGGGAAACAGCGGCCCAACGCTCCATTCAGGAACAGGAGACTTGTCGTAGGAATAGCCGGCCCGGATAGTTGCATCTTTCGCCAGACTAGCCAGAATGCCACCGAGAAAACCACCCACCTTGAGTTGCGGCATCGGGTGCTCATAGCCAGTGGCAAAGATGACGGAGTTCCGGAACTGGAAGTTCAGTCTTAGTTCCGGTCCGGTGGCAGTCGGGCGCCCCTTGGCATCCTTGTTCGTCGTAAAGTTGATCGGGAAATCCTGAAAGCGGCTGAAGTCCTGCATTTTGATATCGACGCCAAATGTACCGCCCATCAACTCACTCTTCGAAAAGCCAAGAGCGTATAGTCCCGGCGTCGTGAACGTGCCGCGGATTGCCTGGTTTGGGAACAATACCTCCAAACCACGATCCTTCGGAAGGAATGGCAGAACAGCGCTGTTTTTGTTAAAAGCGAAGGCAGATTTCCCCGTCAGGTGGGACACCACATGGGACCGGTAATTGATGCCGATATTGAACTTATGTTCGCGGTTCTTATACAGAAGTCCGGCCGTCGCGCCGTACTTATTCGCAGTCGCTGCAGCGCGATGCCGACCTTCCGGCAGCAACCGGGCGAAGGATGCGTAGGCGAGCTTCGGGTCCACACCAGGGAAGATCTGGCTCGCCAGTTCCAGCGACAGGCTGGTCGGATTGTCGTCATTCGGATTGAACAGACTCTGTTGGAGGAAGATGTGCGTGTGAACAAACGCAATCCCAACTCCAATTGCCAGATTCGGAGTGATGCGGCGGGCCACCGTCGGGGTGAACCAGTACTGCTCCAGTTTCGCCCGGGTGCCGGCCCAGCGCCCGGAGAACTTAGTGTTGGCCGGATCACCGTCGTTGAAATTCGTGAAGTTGCTGGCGAGACCGTTTGGCGTGAATGCACCAAAACCAATGGCCCATTTCTCGTTCAGGCGATGACTGGCATATAAGCTGGCCACCGGAATAAATGGCTGGTGGATCGCACCCGAGAAGCCCTTTGCCGGAACAACGGTACCTGGGGGCGGATTCGTCGGAGTGAAGTGGAACTGCCCATTCACTGCCAGCGCCTCCATCTGCATGTTGGTTTTGTCGAGGAACGCGATCCCGGCAGGGTTAAAGAACAGCGCGGAAGCGTCGTCCGCGATCGATGTAAAGGCCCCGGCCATACCCATAGCCCGGGCACCGAGTTCATTCACGGCGAATGCCGAAGCTTCGAGTCGCTGTGTCACGGAGCAAGTCAGCAGTCCAGCCAGCGCTACCGAAACAATTGAGCGCGCGATTTTGTTCATATGTTTCCTGTCTCCATTGCTGCTGCTGACCCTTGGCATCGTGGTTTTTGTCTCACGTATCCTTCGCATTAGGGAACCGGAATCTCCGTCGGCTTCGTGTTCACCACGGACACACCGCCATCAACAGAGATTGAGATGTAGGGAGCGTCGGCAGCGGTCGAAACCTGTACGGTGACCACATGCAAACCGTCATCGGCATCTTTGCTCCAGCTACCAAATCCGGTGAAGTTGATGGTGTCATAGTTCCCCGCTCCCAGTTTGGAGGTGAGCGAGTTGATGCACGAGACTGCCACCAGATTATCCATCTTGAACGCCCCCCCGCTTTTGCCGGTGGCCGTATTGGTGTAGCTGAAGCTCGCCGGCTGCCCGGGAGCGTTGCAGGGAACCTGATAGCTGTATGAGAAAGTCTCGCCAAATGAGGACAGCACGTTATTTTGACTGCCTGTCATGGTCTGGACCGGCGAGTCCTGCGAGAGGACAGACTGCATCTTGAAGAATGGTGTCAAAACGGACCCCGGACCCGCAGTGTAGGAAATAGCCGCATTGTTCACATCGGGATTCGGGAAAACGAAGCCGTCAAAGGGCCGGAATTCGGTACCGTCGTATCGGAAGACGACGGAGTTGTTGGGTCCCTTCTGGATTTTGGCTGGTCCCTTCAGGAAAAACGAAGCTGGGATCAGGCGACCGTTGTTCTGGGCCAGAATGGCAAGTAACACGTCCTGATTCCAAAAAGTTCGCCACTGAGTGTCACCAATGAACTGACCGGTCCGCATGTTGTATTCGCCCACGGGAATATCAAAGGGATCGTCTGTGATGGCAACTTCTTTCACGTCGTATGTGGCGTTCGGGAAACGGAGCTTCTCATCGTGGCCAACAAAGCCCAGGGAGAGCCCGGGGACGGGGAAGGGCGGTGGCGGCACAACAAGCCCCGAGGGCGGTTGTGCGCTGATCGAAACCGGAACATAATCACCCGTCCGATCACCAAACTGCAGGATGATGCGGCCCTGCATCTGAGAGCGGCCTATGCCTTCACCGCCCAACTGCGGGATGTTCAGCTTGAAGTCATCGCCGATGCTCGAGAATCTCGCGTTGAGCGTAGTCTCAATGACCGTATTGGGTTGAATGTCGGGGCAAAGGTTACCACAGGAAGGAGTCGGCGGAGTCGGCTTAGTCGTGATCCTCAGGTGAGGGTGAAGACTCATACCGGGAACCTGGATACTCGCGCATTGCAGGTTCGGCCCACAGAAGGGCATCGGCAGGCGAACCGGATCGCCGTTGATGTTATTGCCCAGAGGAAGGAAGGTTGAACCGTAGAACGTCAGGTCCAGGAGGCCATCGGCGCGTTGTTCGAACTTAATGTCGGCGGACCCGTAAGTCCCGGGGAAAGTGAACACCGGAGCCTTCAGCTTCGGATTCACAAGGCCCAATGCACCGTAGAAGATGTTGAACATAATGACCTGATAGTTGAGGTTCGTCACTTCGCCGGTCAGCAGATTCAGATTCCCGGAAGAGTAATTATTGAACGAATCGAGGACTGCATTTTTTGTCGCGCCAAACAGGTAAAGTTGCGGTGCCCGCATCACAACATCCGGGCCGGTTAAATCGAACGGATGGCTAATTTCAAAGTGCGAAATGTTGTTGACTGGAGGCGAGAACCGCACCTGAATGGGTCCCGAAAGGTGACTGTTATAGAGCGCCACACCACCGAACTGAACCGCCCCGCAAGTGCCGAGGGGGTTATCAGTATTTTTTGGGCAATCGGTAATTCGTACCGCATCGCCCATGAAGCTGCCTTCCTTATCAACCGGCAGCACCTGAAACAGGCTCTGGGGCAACTTGAGAGGTACCGGCAAGGGCGGAAAGGCTGCCAGCGCCGGAGTCGTCCCCGCCAGAGAGAGCGAGGCAAGAAGAAGTACGGAAGTCAGGGAACTCTTTCGTTTCATTGCGTTTAACAGATTCATTGGTCACCACCCGTTTCGGGGAGGTTGGCGGCCCGTGCGCCAGGTACAGATGTCGGGAAAGCCGGGCGCAGACGCCATGCCGGATCTGTGTCATTAACCGCGTTTACGTCTACCATCGGGAAGGTCCTTTTGTAGGTCGTGTTCAGCAGCGTCAGCAAGTTATTGGCGATCAGGGCTTGCGCCGTAGAACCAGGGTAGTAGCCGTCCAAAGAGTAGAACCCCCCGAGGAAATTGGCGGTCATGCTCTTCGTACCAACAGTCAGTCCAGTGCGCCGGACGCCATTGAAAAAGGCCTGCAGGTCATAAGTATTGGCGGTGACGGCTCTTGCCGCGCTGTTGATTTCTGTATTGAGCGCGGCAACCCTCGCCTTAACTGCCATCGCTGTTGCATTGCTCACAACGGTTCCGGGGAAGAACGAGGCCATGCCCGGGAACAACGGATTCAGGAAGGGGTTGAAGTCATCCGCCAGCACCAGATTGCCCAACAACATCATCCCGTTGGGAGTCAGATAGTCATCGGCTTTCAGTCGGAAGATCTTTTGTAATTGGGCGGACGACATGCCCACATAATTCGGGGCGGAAGCCACACTCGTAAAATATGCGGTATCAGTCGGGTCGGGGATTGTCAGGACGATGAGTTCGGCGTACGTCCCCTTGATGCGCTTGAGGAGCGTATCCATATCAGCCCGGAATTTCGCCACATCCGGCAACTTTGTGGCATCATCTGAAGTAGCCGCTGCCAGAACTTCCGTGTATCCGAGTTCCACCAGGACGATGGTGGGATTCATCTGAATCGCGTACTCAACCGGCGTCCAAAGCGGCTTATTCGGTCCGACGATTAACGCCGGGTAGCCCAGCGTCATGTTCATCAGTGTCTGGTGAGTGTCCTTCTGAACAAGTGGCGACTGTGGCCTCCAGTTCAGAGCCTCACTCAGCGTCATGCCCGGGACCGAAAGATTGAAGATGAAAAGAGGTGGAGGAAACGGTGTCCGGACCGAGCCTTGCTGGGTTCCGGGCAGTTTCACAGGCAATGTCGGATATCCCGGAGCACTACCTATCCCCGGAGCCTCAAACAAAGGCTGAGGGAAATTGGTCTTGAATTGCTTCGCCATCAGGGCGGGAAAACTATTTGCCTGATACTCCTGGCGCAGCGCAAAATCCGCCATGCCGGCGGCAATACCTTCTCCGATTACGACAAATTGCGTCGTGTTCAGCCGCGCTTGCGAATAGGCTCCCGAAGGAGCCAGCGCCGCGATTATTAACAGAATTAAGAAACGCTTCATGAATGTCCTTGCTTAATTGCCGGCTCGACCATCTAGATATAGGGGTTGCGCAAGTCAACCCCCGGGTATTCGGGAGCTCCCTGAGCTCTCGCCCGCAGCGCTTTTTCTTCTTCCGCACCGACCGGGCCACGGAAGCCCATAATGTCCCAGCCCGTCTTCGGCGTGTTACCGGTCAGGACCTGGAATTCTGAATTTGGCACCGCAAGGTGCTTGGGGTAGTTCTGGAAGAAGGTCTGCTTACAACCGAGGAGCATGAAAACTGCGGCGAAGGAAAGGAGATCCTGTACGCCGTCGTTCTCGAAGTTGCCGCTGAGAATGTTGTAGAGGTAGGTTCCCTGCGCTTCCAGATTCATATCCAGAAACTTCGGACCATATGTGATCACCGGTGGGGTGTCGTTGAACGCGACCACAGCCTGAGTGAAACCGTCAAACGCCAGCGTATTGCCCAGATTGAAGACCTGACGAATGAAGACGTTCAGACCATATTCGGTAATCCCCGGATCAAAGGTTGCCCAACCGGGCTCGTGATCCACCGGGATAACCATGCGGGCGAATGCGCCGAAGACCTTGATGGCGGTTTGGTAGTTTACCGCAGCTTCCTGTACGGTGAGGCCAAACAACTTGTCGCCGAATTGATCGTAGACCGCCCCGACGCCGGCAGCCTTCACCATGTGGCCAAAGAACGTGCGACGGGAGAGCGTTTGCTCCATCGCCACCAGAGACTCGCGAACTCGACTCACTGCGCCACCTCCACTTCCGGATTTTCCTGCAGCGCCGAGGTAAAGCCTTTGGCACCGAGAATCTGGCCATTCACATAATCCGACGCGCGACTGGCCACGGCCATAATCATGGCGTTCGGGTTGGAGCTAATGTGGTCGGGGATTACGCTGGCATCGCAAATCATGAGGTTTTTCACGTCCCACGACATCATGTCTTCATTCACCACGGAATTCTCTTTGGTCGATCCCGCGCGGCAGGTACCCTGCGGATGGAGTGCACCAGAAGTCGTCACAAACAGACTCATTTGTTGCTTGAGTACCGGATCGGGGTCATTGGGGTTCGGGAAACTGCTGTAAGCCCCCATCTTCTTGTAGACGTCGGTAATCTGCCGGAGGGCCAGGATGAAATCGTTCAGGGTTTTGTCTTCCAGCAAACCGTTCTTTCCGGCGACCGGATAGCTGATAACGGGATTAGCACGGGAACCAGTCACAAAGCCCTTCACATTGGGCTTCATTTCGAAGATGAAGGCACCGGAGCGGCTCTTGAACTGTCGCATGACATCTTTGTAGGGGCGACCGAAGGCACCGATCTTATAGGCGGCAGCGACCCACGAAGTTGTGGACGCGAAACCCGCGCTGGCATGAATCACGGCATCGCTGGCATCGCCGTTATCTTTCATGGCGTGGTGGAAGATATTCCACTGGTAGCCACGGTCCATGCCCCAATCGTCGCCGGGCAGCAGAACGTCCACCGGTAGACCGGGGTGGGCCCGAAGATGCTGGCCGACATTTTTATTCTTGAGGTGCAGGCCCATGTCACGGAGAATCAAGGGGGAGCCGATGGCTCCGGCTGCCAGAACTACCAGCTTTCGTGCATCGGCGGTGATCGTCTGGCCACCGCGTGTATAGGTGACTCCGGTGGCGACGCCGTTGTTGACTTCGATATTGGTGACGGTCGCATTGTCGTGGACAACCGCACCACTGGCCACGGCTTTCGGAATCTGCGTATGCGCCGTGCTCATCAGCGAATCGTATTTGCAGGGCATACCAGCATTCAGCCGGTGGCCACAGTAGATACAATTCTTGCGGTTGGACGCCGTCTCAAAAACCGGTATGCCCATACCGATGGCCGCCCGCTCATATTGAACGCTGGCTTTGTTCCAGAACTGCCGATCCTCGCGGTGGACGTTGAGAATCTTTTCGGCACGCAGAAAATGCGGTTCAAAGTTACGCTTGGTCCAGGTTCGAACACCGGTCGTTTCATTGAAGCCGTCGAAATCCACACGGCGGGGACGCAGCCACGCCCCCGCATTGATGAACGAACCGCCACCTACAACCCTTGGCTCGCGCTGAGCCGTGGCAGCAAAAGGATTCGACTGATCCATGTACATCGGGTACGTGAAAAAGAGCTTCCCTGCATTCGAGGACAGATCGCCAGGAAGCCAGTTGCCGAGGTTTACCTGCGTCGAAAGCTTGCGGCGCTCCGGAGAACCAACCCCCGGATTTGGAACTTCGCTGTACCAAGTGCCAGCGTCGAGGATCAGGACCGATCCATAGGGCGCAATCTGGCCCGCCAGGAAGCCCCCGCCGGAACCCGCCCCGATAATGATTACATCATAGGTATTTGCCATACCGCTCCTGTTTGCCGACCAAAATCATGTTACTGCGCACTGCCTGTGTATGCTTTCGGATTTGACAAAGTGACCGCAAATCCATTCGGAACGAAGGCATACTGCTTGGTTCCAAGCGTCACCGCAGCGCCGCCCACAGGGGCAATCTGGACGCTGCCTGAAAGCACCGCGATATGGGTATTCGCCCGGATAATGAACGGTGGAGTTTTACGTCCGCCGCGAATCCGCAGTACCCGGACGGTAACACCGAGCGCTGCATCGCGCTCAATAAACTTCTCGTCAATACCCTGCGGCCAGTTACCAGCCGGGTAAAGCTTGTCCCAGCCGCGGAACGGGATGATTCCCAGGAACTGCCCCAGCGTCAGGACATATTCACTGCCCGTCAGATTCGCGGGAACCTGCGGCCCCTTGTACGTGTCGGGAGCCGGGGTGATGAGGGGAAACATCGTAGCCGGAGTCCAGAGGAAAGAATTCGCCTCTATTATGGGGAGTTCCGGGCCGAAATCAACATCCTGCGGAAACGGGGCATAAAGGCCGGCAGTCAAGTCGATTGGTGCCTTACCAGGAATGATGAGGCGGTCCAGACCCTGCATGATCATGACCTTACCCGGCCCCAGGAAGCGATTGTGCTGGGTGAGAATATCTTCCTTCTGGACAACAAACCGAAAGTTATCGTTGGCCTCTGTATGCAGGGTGACGAAGAACTCGCCGGGGAAATCCACACCGAACGGCTGGAGCGTCTGCTTCAGGGGGTCGATGGTCTGGAAGCCGGTTTGGGTGTTGACCGTCGTGGTAGGCACGACGACCGGATCTCCGGCACCTTTCGCCGAAACCATGTAGATGACCACATCACCGTCGCGACCGCCGAACTGCGCGAGGGCGAGGGTGGACAGCAACAGGCCAATCAAGGGAACTGCAAGAAAGCGGCGCATACCGGGCCTCAAGTTTCGCATTGTCTGGGTCGCGATCATCTGGTGGCTACTGCTGAGCCCGAAGCATACCGGACACAGCCCAGCCCGGGTTCAGGACCATGACTGCGGCCGAGTCACCGTGTCCGCCGAGATAGCCACCAATGGTGGCCGACTGGCCGGTCGTGGTTACGTACTTCAGAGTCAGGCCGCATTTGCCGTTGACATCGTAAGTACCTTTGAAATCCTCCGTCACCTGGCGGCCGGCGAAATTGCCAATGCTCTTGCCTGCGAAGTTGCCGTTGCCATCCGACACGAGACGACCGAGACTCTGGAAGAGTCCGGCTGCTTCTTTGGGGCTGGAAATGGTGCCGGCGATATCGATCTGGTAAGCACCGGTAAAGTCACTGACGGCGCAGAAGCGCTGATCCTGCTTCACGTGGCGACCAACCACCACGGATCCGGGAGGATCCGTGATCATGACAACATTCTGCCGGTTTCCGGTGCTGAGAACACTGGTGAAGGTGGAGGGGACCGAGAGGGGGAAGGGCAAGGTGAGCGAAAAAGTAACGACACACTCCGGAGTGATCGTGTAGGTAGTCACGGCGGGTCCCGGCAGGACCAGGCCGTTGTAGCTGGCATTCGATTCGATGATGACGTTTCCGGCTCCATCTGACGTGAAGATTCCAGCCTGAGCGAAGGGGCCGATAAGGGCCGCGCCGGCAGGCGGTAACTGCAACAGAGCCCCGGTGGTGTAGAAGGCATATGTTCCGACGTAATCGGCGGTGGTGCAGGTAATCGCACCCTGTAGCGCCAGGCCGGAGCCGAGCAAATAAAGAGCCGCGAGGCCGGTACTACCTTTCAGAAGCTTCATCATCGCAATTTCCTTAAATAATCGAAAAACTGATTCCAGCGTTAATGCAAGTTAAATGCCAGTCCGGGTTTGCTGGCCAGCACGGCGGCGGACCTTTTAAAAATGGACCCAAGCGCTTCCACGATTATGCAGTGTAGGGCTGCTAAATGTCAACACAGATTCGGGCGGCGTGACAGGCTCTGATCGGGTGCACCAAAAAGAAACAAATGGCACCAGAATGAAACACTTGGAGAGATCAGGGCAGCGGACCGGGCACGGCATTTTACTGATCGTCGGTGTGGTG
>Ga0114966_10003626_pt1 | contig 13478 bp, 11 predicted proteins | sample M_130207_XF_Meta_FD_87029 | JGI IMG/M metagenome (GOLD analysis project Ga0114966, IMG submission 87029) | Freshwater microbial communities from Lake Montjoie, Canada to study carbon cycling - M_130207_XF_MetaG | ecosystem: Environmental > Aquatic > Freshwater > Lake | place: Lake Montjoie... | reverse complement strand
TTGTTCGCGCCGTCCACCTGACGCACCGTGCTGAATCCCTGACACGGAGGACCACCGACGATGGCATCCACGCTGTCCGTGCCGAGCAGTTTCGCCAATTCGGCGGCGGGAAACTTGGTCAAGTCCTTCTCCAGAACTTGCGGAACATGGGCGAAATTCCTCCGGAAAACGGCAATGGCCTCCGGGTTGAAGTCCACCGCCGCCAGACAGCCAAAGCCCGCTCTTTCCATACCCAAACTGAAGCCACCGCAACCCGAAAACAGATCAATGAAAGTTAGTCGTTTCATGCTTCACCCACTCTCTGATTCCATTTAGGCGATGTGAATATTTTCCAAACCATCCGATGGTGAAGGCGTATTAAAAACTGGGGTGTTTGTCGGTAGCGGTCGATTTCTGCCGACAGTGCCAACCGTAAGCCCAGATATGATGGGAAGGCCACAATGGCGTGCAAATTCTGATGCCGCTCCAAATCGTGCGCGGGTCTCGAACCCCGCCTGATCCAGTATTGGTTCAGGTCCGGATTCTCACCGAGTTGTGCTGCTATTTCGTCCACAGATAACCAGCGTTCGCTCATCAATTCACCCGAGTGCGCCACATTCCATTCCTTCGGGAAATAGTTGTAGTCGTGAGTATTCGACGTGGAATCGTATTCAACCTGTCCAATTATACCATCGAAAAGCAACGGCAACCCGGAGCGCATTCCACCGTCGGCTTTGAACCGCTTTAGGGCTGAGGCGACGGCGTTGCGGCTACCGAGGTCCGCGAGGTGGGCCGGAGTGAACACCCACCCACGCGGATGGCCGCGAATGCAGTCAAGGACCTTGCTGTCGGTGGATGTTGAGTGTTTAAGGATGTTCTATTTGACACAAATAATAGCTTATTTTCGTGTCAGAACAGGATCAATTATTCAGGCCGGTTGACCGGCTAGGATCGGGCGAGCAAAAACCTTAGCGCGAGTGCCCGTGTGAATGGGATTGAGAATTGGACTCCGCGCGGCTTCGGGTTGAAGCGGACTGTCAACTGCATCGTAAACTCCAACAAAGGTGACCTGAGTCGGGAAGACCCTAAGCCAAGCCTGTGGTGAGGAGGAAGGCGCGAGTCATTTCGTGGTGTTTTCACCTTTTCCTTATGGTTCTGCTGGTTCACAGTGTGGAATATGTCTGGGATTATTGCAATTGTTGGTCGTCCTAATGTTGGTAAATCTGCGCTTTTCAACCGTATTGTTGGAAAGCGCATTGCGATTGTCCACGATCAACCGGGAGTCACACGTGATCGTGTTGCCGCTCAGGCGGAACATCGCGGTCGGCCTTTTACTCTTGTGGACACAGGGGGGATCGGTTTGCTGCGCAAAGAAAAAGCAGCGGACGTGATTACTCAGGCGGCGCTTGACCAAGTGAAGTTGGCGATCGACGCCGCACACGTCATCATTCTGACTGTAAACGTTCAAGAGGGTGTTCAACCTCTGGATGCCGAGGTGGCTGCTCAGTTGAGGATCTCTGGAAAGCCGGTTTTTGTGGCTGTGAATAAGGTGGATAATGACCGGTCCGAACAGGGATTGACGGAGTTTGCTCGTCTAGGGTTCGAGCACCTCCTGCCGGTGAGCGCGATCCACGGTTATGGAATTTATAATTTGATCGATGCTGCGGTAGCTCTTCTGCCAGCGTTTGATCCAGAACTAGCACCAAAGGAAGACGATGATCAGGGGCCGCGCCCGCTCAAACTGGCCATTGTCGGACGTCCGAATGTGGGCAAGTCCTCGCTGATCAACGCGCTGACCCGATCTGATCGTGTCATTGTAAGTCCCATTCCAGGGACGACGCGTGATGCGGTGGATGTGCCGTTTGAAGTCGAGACTGAAGGGGTTCGTGAGAAATACGTACTCATCGACACAGCAGGCGTGCGGCAAGAACGGCGGGTGGATGATTCGGTAGAATTTTTTAGTGTCAAGCGCACGGAAGATTCCATTGAACGGGCGGATATCGTGGTGTTTGTACTCGATGCCGAGGCGGGTATTTTAAACCAAGATAAGAAAATTGGTGGCAAGATTCAGGAGGCACGCAAGGCTTGCATTTTGGTGGTGAATAAATGGGATGTCGCCGACGAGGCCGTGCGAAAGGTTCGTGAGGAGGAGATGCAACGACGGGTCCAAGGAAAGCGTAATATGGACCTCGAAGAGAAAAAACTCACGACCTTGGCGGAATTCGCCGGATGGGTGCAAAATCAGCTTTTCTTTCTCGATTACGCGCCTGTCATTTTTACATCGGCTAAATCGGGATTTCATCTGGACCGGTTGTTAGAAGCGGTGCGTTATGTTGCGAGTCAGTTGCAGCAAACGATCCCCACGGGGTTACTCAATCGGGCACTGCATGATGCGATCGAACGACGCCAGCCAGTTTCATCTGCTGGGCACCGGCTCAAGTTTTTTTACGCGACTCAGGTCAGGAAGGCCCCGCCGACGTTCCTGTTGTTCGTCAATCGTGATGAGCTTTTCTCGGATCAATACTCAAAGTATCTGGGTGACCAAGTGCGACGGGCTTTTGGTTTTGAAGGTTGTCCAATTCTGCTTGTGCCGAAGCCGCGTCCTAAAACCGTGGAATCCGTGCGCCGCAATACGCCTCGGCGCCATGTGAAGGATTTACCGGGTAAGAAACGTGAGGGCCCACGCCCTGCAACCTCTCGCCGCCCGGTTCGACGGAACCCGCACGCGAGCTAGGTTTAGGAATTCTTAGGGCGGAAAAATTCGCCGACACGGTGGTTAACGGTTCAACATTTAACGGGATACCTTGAGTATGGCTGCAATCGCGCCAACAAACAACTATGTGGTGGGAGTCGATCTCGGCGGAACGAAGATCCTTGCCGGCGTGTTCACGCAGCAACTCAAATGCGTAGGTAAAAACAAGCTCAGCACAAAGCCCGAACGTGGGCCCAGAACTGTCATCGAACGGATCAGCCGATGCGTTAAGGAGGCGGTGGAAGAGTGCAATCTTACTTTGGAACAAATCAAGGGAGTAGGAATCGGTGCACCGGGGGTTGTGGATGCAGAATCGGGTCGGGTGGTGTTCGCACCCAATCTGGGATGGCGAAATATCGACTTGAAGAACCAGCTAGAATCACTGCTCGACCTGCCCGTTTTCACCGAAAACGATACCAACCTTTGCGCCTTAGGTGTGTATCAGGTTGAGTTGGAAAGCAAACCTCGTCACATGCTGGGTGTTTTTCTTGGAACGGGCGTCGGGGGTGGGATCATTATCGATGGAAAACTTTACTCAGGATTCAATAAAACTGCGGGCGAAGTTGGGCACATGGTGATTGCGGCGGGAGGCCCAAAATGTAGCTGTGGAAATCTTGGATGTTTCGAAGCGTTAGTGGGTCGCCAGTCGTTATTTCATCGAATAAAAACTAAGGTCAAGGACGGGGAGAAGACTGTTTTGACTGAGATGCTCGGCTCCGATCTTGAGGATATGCGCAGCGGAGATTTAAGGAAAGCGATTCAGAAGGGAGACAAACTCGTCCAAAAAGTGGTTGAGGACGCCGCAGAATATACCGGCATCGCCATCGCAAACCTCATTAATATTTTCAGCCCAGAAATTGTGGCTCTCGGAGGTGGCATCATTGATGCGCTTGCCAAGGAGATGATGCCCATCATTGTCGAGACTGCACGGGATTATGCCATGCCCGGCACCGACAAAGAGGTGCGGATTTTTGCTTCCGAACTCGGGGACGACGCAGGTATAACCGGAGCCGCAGTCCTCGCTTGCCGACAGACACAATGAGCGGAAGTGGAGCCATGCACGCCGTGATCGACATTGGCACTAACTCCGTCAAACTGTTAGTGGCACAAGCTTCTTCCCGAGGGTTGATCCGCATTCATGAGGACAGTGAACAGACTCGCTTAGGCCAAGGGTTTTACAAAACACATCAACTCAACCGCGAGGCGATCGCTCGAACGTGTGAGGCGGTGGAACGTTCCGCTGCAACAGCGCGACGCTACGGTGCCTCCTCCATCACCACAATCGCGACCTCTGCGGTCCGAGATGCCAGCAACCAGCAGGAATTGGTTTCCGCAATTCACACAATGTCGCACCTCACCACCGAGGTGCTCAGCGGTGAACAAGAAGCGAATTTGGTATTCGAAGGAGTTGCCAGCGATCCAGCCTTGGCAACGAACGAACTTTTCGTCGTTGATGTCGGCGGCGGCAGTTCTGAGTTTATCCTCGGCAAAGGGGAACGACAACGGTTCAGCCAAAGTTTTACTTTAGGCACAGTCCGAATGTTGGATTTGTTTCGCCCCAACGACCCTCCCGAACAAGCAGATTTTGACAAGGTCACTTCGCATTTAGATCATTTTTTTGAGGCAACGGTACTCCCATCTTTCCCCATCCAACCTAACCCAACAAACGGCGAGAAACCTCTACTGATCGCGACGGGTGGGACGTCCACACTCCTTGCGATGATGCATCTCGGAACCAATGTTTTTGACCCCCAAAAAATCGAATCGATCGTTCTAACCCACTCCGAAATTAAAGAGAGAGGCGATCAACTTTGGAAGATGCCGTTGAGCAAACGCAAACAGGTTGTCGGCCTACCCATCCCGAAGGCCGACGTCGTTCTCATGGGGGTTGCGATAGTTGAGGCGATCATGCGCCATTACAGTTTTTCAGAACTACGGATCAGCACGCGCGGGTTAGGGTTTGCACTCGCTCAACGCGCTATGGAGGTGTTGCCATAGCCCTCGGGGACATGGCACAAGGATCCGAATATGAAGGTCAATCCGAGAAATGCTTTTACTCTGATTGAACTTTTGGTGGTTGTGGCCATCATCGCGATTCTCGCCTCAATCCTTCTTCCCAGTCTCTCAAGAGCGAAGTCGTTCGCGAAATCCTCCCAATGCATCAGTAACCTTCGGCAATGGGGATTGGCATTACACCTTTATGCTTCTGACAACAATGACTGGATGCCCCCGGAAGGCTCCGGAAACGGAATCTCCGGCGGGATGGGTTGGTACGTTGCCCTGCCCCGGACACTCGGGGTCGCCACCTATCCCGAGATGCCATGGCGCACCAATGCCGCCGCTGCATTGACCCGTTCGCCATTTCTCTGTCCATCGAATACGAATCGATCAAACGGAAATAACCTTTTCCACTACTGCCTCAATTTACACATCGATGAAGCGGGGGACAGCGATCATCCCGTGCGATTGGGAACCGTGCCACAACCCACGCGAGTTGTCTGGCTGTTCGATAACGGCAAGAAAGCCGCAAGAGCACAACAGAACAATGTGCATACTAATTTGCACCGAGCTGGTGCTAACATTTCGTTCATTGATGGGCATGTGCGTCGATTCCCCGTCCGAGATTATTGGGATTTCCCTCAAAACAAAGGCCGCACGAATAATCAGGATTTGTTATGGAAACCCTGGGGCGAATAACCGCCCGAGCTCAGGACAGAAGGTTTCCACGAAAACTGACTACAACCCGCTCCCCCGATCGATCCCCTCCGCCCACCGCACCTGAAGAGAAAAACCAATCCAAACAAAATAATTGACCCCCCCAGCGCGATGAGAACAGTGTGCTTGGAATGAAGCAATTTGTTTTAATCACACTCATTTGTATCGAGAGTGTGGCCTTTGGAAACGATTATCCGACGACGCCACAGCAGCGGCTTGATCTTGCCACTCAAAAATTGACCAAGTCCACAACTGAAGTCGAAAAGTTTTACGCCTTGAGGGATGCCGCTAAGGAGAGTTTTTCGCTTGGTAAAATCGAGGACGCGAGAAAATTTGCCAAGGAGTTAGGGGAGGTAGCTCCGAAGTATCAGAGCAATTGGAATTATGGTAATGCGATCCATGATTTCAACTTGGTTTTAGGCCGCATTGCTCTCACCGAAGGGCGACTCGCCGAAGCAAAACAGCATTTGATCAAGGCAGGAAAGAGTCCGGGATCCCCGCAATTGAATTCCTTCGGCCCCAATATGAGTCTCGCAAAAGATCTCCTTAACAAGGGTGAGCGCGAAGGGGTGATTGAGTACTTTGAGCTTTGCCGGAAGTTCTGGAAAATGGGAGAGAAACGGTTGGATCAATGGACTCAAGAGCTCAAATCTGGGAAAACGCCAGATTTTGGAGCTAATTTACTTTTCTGATCTGGAGTGGATATCCTCGACACTGAGGACCCAACACAGTCCCAGACGTTCGCACTAAAAACCCCACAACTTGGGCAATGGGCTGTAGTATTTGCATCACGGCGGAACCATCAACGTAAAGGGATAGATGCGTGCTTGGAGAAAAACCCAGAGACTGATGAGGATCGCAAGGATGATGGAATGAAGGAACACAAAGCGAAGGATGTTGCCTTCCTGCCCATAAGCGTTGGTGGCCGTGGATGCGACGACGATGGATTGCGCGTCGATCATCTTGCCCATAACACCGCCAGAACTATTGGCCGCTGCCATAAGGACTGGGCTCACGCCGGTTTGTTGAGCAGTGATCGTTTGAAGGTTTCCAAAGAGGACGTTTGAGGCTGTGTCAGAACCAGTCAAGGCAACTCCCAGCCAGCCGAGCATTGTGCCAAAAAATGGATAATACCAACCGGTCCGAGCGAGTGCGAGGCCGAGTGTGGCATCCGCTCCAGAGTATTTGGTAACGTAACCCAGTGCTAACATGGCAGCGATGGTTAGGACAGAATGGCGGATGCGGTAGATTGTGCCAAGGTAGGTGCGCGCAAGTTGAAGTGGAGTGAAGCCGAGCAACGTCCCGACGATTAACGAAGCCAGAAACACACCGGAGCCGGTGGCGGAAATCGGATTGAAAACAAATATGGCCTTCTCAACTTTAGCAACCGTCACCACGGGGGGCGTGCGAAGGATGGCCTCGTGCAGGACTGGAACCGGCAAGGTCCAAGAACCGAGCTTGTTGAGAACGGTTTTGAAGTCAGGGATTCCCCACAGAAAAACGATGATGCAAAGAACAACCCATGGGAGGTAGGCAGAACGAATTTGTGACGAGCTGAGCCCGGACACCGGAGCAGAGCTCGTTCGTCGCAATCTAAGAAAAATCAGAACCGCAGCCATCGATGCAAGGGAAGCAAAGATGTCCACGAGCCAAGGTCCGTGGTAATTAGAAACCGCAAACTGGACGATCCCGAAGACCAAACCAGCAAGGAGCGCGGCTCCCCAAGTCTCCCGTAATCCTCGCCAGCCAGAATAAGCCAAAATAATCCAACCCGGGATGATCAATGAGAAAATTGGCAACTGACGTCCAACCATGACGGAAAGTTGATGGATGTCCAAGTCTGTGACGGCGTTCAACGCGATGATTGGAGTCCCAATCGATCCGAACGCCACAGGAGCAGTGTTGGCGATCAGCGATAGACCCGATGCGTGCAATGGGGAGAATCCGAGTTGGATCAGAATCGCTGCTGTGATGGCTACCGGAGCACCAAAGCCAGCCGCGCCTTCAAAGAAAGCACCAAAGCAAAATGCGACAAGGACAAGTTGAATACGAGGATCCGGCGCAAGGATCGCAAGATGCTGACGAAACAGATCAAAACGACCAGAAACCACGGTGAGTTGATAAAGGAAAAGTAGGTTCAGGATGATCCACGCGATGGGAAAAAGGCCATAAGCCGCCCCATAAACCGCACTGGCCGTCGCCAACTTCCATGGCATTCCAAACCCGAAAATAGCGATCACAAGCGCCGTCATCAGAGCAAGACCAGCGGCAAAATGGATGCGGATGCGAAAAAGTGCCATCGCTGCCAACAGAACCACGACTGGGATTGCCGCGAGAATCGTGGAGGCGACTGTGTGCGCGAGGGGATCGTAGTTTTGTGACCAGATCATAAGGTGCTTGCGGTTCAGGGTCTAGAATTCGAGCGGATCCACTCCATGTAACGCAGATTACCATGCAGAATTGGAATCACAACGAACTCAGGAGTTTCATACGGATGATTTTTAAGGATGAGTGTTTCGAGCCTAGCGAGGTTCATGGACGTGGTTTTAAAAAGAATCAATGCCTCGGACGACGATTGAATTTTACCTTGCCACCAATAGTGTGATTCAAGATTAAGAGTCACATTGGCACATGCCGCCAGCCGAGCCTCCAACGCCAATCCAACGAGCCGACGCGCACATTGAGCGTCCGGGGTCGTTACCATCGCCAAACAGCAGGCATCGTCTTGGATCATCGCGAAATGGTGCGGAGTTCATTCAAAATATCAAGTTTAACGAGTGGTAAAAGCGCACCAGCAGATATAGAAGGAGTCGATGAACTGGCGACAACTCGAACCGATCGACCGGACGCACGTGGTCTGGAACGGGCGGCGGCTATTGTTTTTCGGCGGATGCGATTACCATCGACTGTCAAGCCATCCGCAGATCCTGAAAACCATCGAGGAATCCTTGCACCGAGACGGGGTAAGCACAGCAGCTTCCCGCACAACCACAGGAGATCATCCAGCTTATGGGGCGTTGGAAACACAGTTAGCAAAGTTCGCCCGAACCGAGGCAGCCGTGCTCACCCCTACAGGTTTTAGCTCCAACTTGATTCTGGCTCAGGCACTAGAGGGAAACTTTTCGGCAGTTTTGATGGATCGTGAGGTACACGCCAGCCTGCGCGATGCGACCCGATTTCTGGGAGTTCCGGTGCATTATTTTAACCATCGAGACGCTGCGAATCTGAAAACTCAGCGAGCAATTCTAGGCAACGATCCCGTCGCAGTCCTCACCGACGGAATGTTTTGGTTTGATGGTTCATTGGCCCCCTTGGCAGATTATGTTGATGTCATGAAATCCGGTGACTGGCTTTGGGTAGATGATGCGCACGGATTTGGCACCACGGGGTCAAGAGGTCGAGGCACGGTCGAACAAGCAGGGTTGAGCACCAGCAACCGAACCGTTAGCACCTGCACCCTGAGCAAGTCCATTGGTTGCGGAGGCGGCGCAATTCTGGGTTCAACCACGATGGTGCAGGAGGTCTGGAACCGTAGCTCCATGTTCAAAGGTAGCACCCCAGTTCCAGTGCCTTGGGCACGCGGATCGTCGGTTGCCCTCGAGATTTTAGAATTCGGAACCGAAGATCTCTCACTCAAACTGCACGAGAACGCACAACGCGTCCGATCAGCGACAAACTCTTCTCGTGGACAAGGCCCGATCATAACTCTGGAGGTGCCGAATCGTGATTTGGAGCAAGCTCGATGCGTATTTTTGGAAAATGGAATCTATCCGGCAATCACAAGTTACGAAGGGAGAGATTCGCTGAGAGCCGTAATTTCGAGTAGGCATTCTCCAACCGAGTTGGATCGCTTAGCCGCCTGCCTGGGCGAATGGGTAGCGCGGTAAAAGTTACCTCGCTCCAAAACGCTGACTCAAAGTGGAGCGGTTTCGAGCTTGCGATTCAATTTGTTGAGCAAAACAGTTGCCCCTGTTTAGATCCTTTGGTTACTTTGGGGAAGATTTTGTATGTCAGCTCTACCTAAAGCCCTGCTTATATTTGCCTTCGTTATTCCGTTGGCAATCGTGATGGGCTTTTTTCTGGCTGATCCGACCGACTCCACGAGTTTGATCGGCGTGGGCTTCTTGTTGGTGTTCTTGCTTTCACCCTTTCTGATCCGGTATCACCATACGGCTCTAATCGTCTCGGCAACGGCCTTTATCAATGCATTTTTCCTTCCCGGTCGCCCCGAAATGTGGATGTTGCTCGCAGGTGTCAGTCTAATCGTATCGATTGCCTCATGGCCGCTGGATCGAGAGGCTCGTCGATATTGCGGCTTTCGTTCGCTTGACCTCTCGGTCATTTTTATGGCTTTGGTCGTGCTCTTCACAATGAAAGCGACCGGTGGTGCCGGGTTAAATATTCTGGGAGCACAGGTTTTCGGAGGCAGACGCTATGTGACGATGCTCGCCGCCGCCGTTGGATATTTTGCCCTCGTGGCCCATCCGTTGAGCCTCCAAAAAGCTAAGACCTTGGGATCAATCTTTTGGGCAATGAGCGGCACGGCGATCCTTGGCAATATGGCATACGCACTGGGGCCCAGCTTTTTCTTCTTCTTCTACCTTTTTCCGGTCGAGTTCGTGCTCTCACAAGCCAATGCAGAGGACATCACTTTGGCGGGAGGGGTGGTGCGGTTCAGCGGTTTGGCACCCTTGGGCTTTGGGATAATCTACTGGTTATTGTCGCGTTTTGGACTCAGAGGAGTATTGGATATCGCCAAGAGTTGGAGAATCATCCTCGCTGTAGTTGCGGTCGTGTTGATCATGCTCGCCGGATTTAGGTCAAATATTATTTTAATATCTTTAATTATTACAGTATTATTTTTTATAGAAAAAATTCATCGAACAATCAACTCGGGCATCCTCGCTTTGGTCCTCCTCTTTGCGTCCTTTTTCGTCATTGGGTTTTCGGAGCGGATGCCTCTCACGATTCAACGCAGCCTCAGTTTCCTGCCTGTGAAAGTCAGTTCCTTGGCGAAGGCGGATGCCGAAGGTTCGCTACAATGGCGCTTAGATATGTGGAGTGTGGTCGTGACAGACATCCCTCGTTATTTTTGGGTTGGAAAAGGTTTTTCAATCAATCCGACTGATCTCTATTTTACCAAGGAAGCCCTACGCCGGGGCTTTTATTCACCTTCGGAAGCCGCACGCCTTGCAGGTGACTATCATAACGGCCCGCTTTCCGTCATCATTCCGTTCGGAATTTGGGGGGTGATCGGATTTGTTTGGTTTCTGACTTCCGTCTATTGGGTATTGAGACACAATCATAAATATGGTCATCCGGAACTGCAAACACTCAACACTTTTTTCCTAGGATTTTTCATCGCCCGGGTCATTTTCTTTGTTGTTTTCTTCGGAGCGGCTACCTCCGACTTCTGGCTCTTTGCTGCCCTTGCGGGTCTGAACCTTAGCATGAATCGAGGCTTGGCGAGTCGCTCGGGTGTTGATCAAACCGAAGCAGTTGTTCCTACACGCGCTGCTATTGGTTCATCCACTCCTCAGATGGCCTTACCCGCCGTAGCGCAAATCAAACTTTAAAATGCTCCCTAGTAGTAAACCTTTTTTGGGGACTCTTTTTGCCACGATATTCGTCATTCCTCTGGCGATTTTGGTTGGATTCCTCCTTGCGGATCCGACTGATTTCACCAGTATGGTTGGCTTTGGGCTTTTGTTCCTCTTTTTCTCGATCCCATTCTTGATTTACCTTCATCACACGGTCCTTATTTTGTCCTGCACTGCGTTTATCAACGCCTTCTTTTTACCCGGCGAGCCTCAGATGTGGATGCTCCTTGCTGGATTAAGTTTTCTGATATCGATTATTTCTTGGCCGTTGCATGGCCAGACCCAGACTTACTGCGGGAACCGGTCACTGGATCTTTCCGTGGTTTTCATGATGGCTGTCGTGTTGTTCACCATGAAGGCAACCGGCGGAACAGGCTTTAATATTTTGGGAGCACAAGTTTTTGGAGGGAGAAGGTACATTACCATGCTCGCTGCGGTCGTTGGCTATTTCGCGTTGATCCTGAACCCGCTCAGCCTCGAGAAAGCCAAGTCTTTGGGATCTATGTTTTGGTTGATGAGTTGCTCATCCATTTTGGGAAATCTAGCCTTTGCTCTGGGACCAAGTTTCTATTTCCTTTTTTATCTTTTCCCTGTGGATTTTGTCATATCCCAAGCGAACGCGGATAACATCACACTTTCTGGAGGATTGGTCCGCTTAAATGGGTTAGCTCCTCTCGGTTTTGGATTGTTGTATTGGTTGTTAGCCCGGTTTGGGCTCGCTGGCATCCTAGATTGGCGAAAAAGTTGGAGGTTATCTGTGGCCTTGCTTAGTCTACTTTTCATCTTAATGGCGGGTTTTCGCTCCAACTTGATTCTCCTGATGCTGCTTTTCATGGCGCTTTTTTTCATGGAGAAGCTTCATCGCACGATTTACGCAGCCATTCTCGTTGGACTTCTCCTACTCTCCTCCTCCTTCCTAATCGCATTTTCGGATCGAATGCCCCTCACCATACAACGCAGCTTGAGCTTTCTTCCGTTAAAGGTAGAAACCGTTGCAAAAGCCGATGCCGAAGGTTCCTTGAACTGGCGTCTGGATATGTGGCGTGTGGTCGTGTCAGACATCCCTCGCTATTTCTGGGTGGGCAAGGGGTTTTCGATCAACCCAACAGACCTTTATTTTTCGCAGATTGCGCTACGACGCGGCTTTTATTCACCTTCCGAAGCCGCGCGGCTTGCGGGTGACTATCATAACGGGCCGCTTTCCGTCATTATTCCTTTTGGGATTCTTGGGGTGATCGGATTTGTTTGGTTTTTAACGTCCGTCTACTGGGTATTGAGAAACAACTATAAATATGGGCATCCAGAACTCCGCAAACTGAACCGTTTTTTCCTAGGATTTTTCATCGCCCGCCTCATTTTCTTTCTTGTTTTCTTCGGAGCGGCTACCTCCGACTTCTGGCTCTTCGCCTCCATCGCAGGTCTCAACCTCAGCATGAATCGAGGGATGGCAAGAGCACCTCAGCCAATACAAATCAACCCTCAATCCACTCTAGCAGGCACCGATGAGTCGCCCGCCGTTGCTGGCAAAATCCCTGTGTTGGTCTGACGCTTCACCGAGGAACCTGAATTTCCTCCAACGTTTTTTACTTAACTCATTCCGGCTTGGCATCCTTGATGGACTCGTCGTAGAGTCTAGCTTTCTTGAACTGATGTATGCGCCAAAACACAAAGCTTCTTTTCGGGTCCATCCTTCGCCTAGCGGAGGCGGATTGCGTTTGTGACATCGGGTCGCGGGACGGCGATCAGGCTCTGTTCTTCAAGCAATTACTCCCTCAGGCGAGCGTTTGTGCCTTCGAGGCGAACCCGTTTAACTTTAAGACCATGAAGGAGAAGCAATCTTTGCTTGATGCTAAGATTGATTTGCAAGAGGTGGCGGTCTCGAATGAAAATGGGTCCGCAACCTTTCATGTGATTGATGTGGATTATTCGAATCCTAACGAGAATACCGGCATCAGTTCTTTGCTCAGTCGTGACGATTTAAAGGAAAAGATGGCCGTGACAGTTCCCGCAGTCCGGATCGATGATTTTATTATTAAGAACTACCCGACGACCCAACGAGTTGGACTCTGGATCGATGTCGAAGGTGCGGAGTATTTGGTTCTGAATGGATTGGATCGAATTAAGGATCGGATTATTGCGATCCATGTCGAGAGTTGGCTGACGGCGAAATGGAAGGGCCAAAGACTTTACCCAGAGGTAGAACAATTGCTGAGAGAACAAGGCTTCGTCCCGTACGGAAATAACCTCACCCCGGACATGATTTTCGGGGACTTCGTTTTCATCCATCAACAGTGGCAGCAGAGGCTGGGATCATCGCTCCGCAAAGCTCAATGGAAAGGCCGATTGGGTGGTTGGTTAAAAGCCGATGCCCTCGCCTACCATCTGAAGAATCGTTTACCATGGCTTTATCGCCTGTTGCGGCAATTCTACAT
>Ga0114966_10003622_pt1 | contig 13483 bp, 10 predicted proteins | sample M_130207_XF_Meta_FD_87029 | JGI IMG/M metagenome (GOLD analysis project Ga0114966, IMG submission 87029) | Freshwater microbial communities from Lake Montjoie, Canada to study carbon cycling - M_130207_XF_MetaG | ecosystem: Environmental > Aquatic > Freshwater > Lake | place: Lake Montjoie... | reverse complement strand
AGGGCGTCCACTTCAGCGGTCGTGTTGTAGAAGGCGAAGCTGGCGCGGGCGGTGGCGGTGAGGTTGAGGAGTTCGTGGAGTGGCATCGTGCAGTGATGGCCCGCGCGGATCGCGACGCCTCGTCGGTCGAGCAGGTCGGACAGATCATGCGGATGAACACCCTCGACCGTGAAGCTGAGGATCGCCCCTTTGTGTTCGACTGCGGGGCCGTAGATCGACACGCCCGTCACCGCCGCGAGTTGCTCGTGAGCTTTGACCGACAAGGCGTGTTCTTGCTGCATGATGTTCGGCAGGCCGATCTGATTCACGTAGTCGATCGCCGCGCCCAAACCGACAGCTTCGATGAACGGACACGTCCCCGCTTCAAACTTCGCGGGGACATCGGCCCACGTGGACGAGTCGAGAAAGACCTCGCGAATCATGTGGCCACCGGCCAGGAACGGGTCCATCGCCTCGAGCAATTCGCGGCGCGCGTACAAGACGCCAATGCCGGTCGGCCCGTACAACTTGTGCCCGGAGAACGCGAGAAAGTCGATGTTCGGCGAGCGGACATCGGTCGGCGCATGCGGCACGCTTTGAGCGCCATCGACACAGATCAACGCCCCGACATCGTGAGCGCGTTGCGCGAGGATCTCGATCGGGTTGATCGTCCCCAGCACGTTGGACATCGCCGTCACCGCGACCAGCTTCGTGCGGTGAGTCAGCAGCTCATCGAGCTTGCTCAAATCGAGACGGCCATCGTTCGTGAGCGGCAGATAACGGAGTTCGGCTCCCGTCGCGGAGGCGGCCAATTGCCACGGAACGAGGTTCGCGTGATGCTCCATCGGGTTGAGCAGGATCTCGTCACCGGGCTTCAAAAACTTTCTGGCCCAGCCGTGCGCGACGAGATTCATCGACATCGTCGTGCCCGACGTGAAGACGATTTCGTCCACTTCGTTCGCCCCGATGAAGCGTTGGACTTTCTCGCGAGCCTCTTCCAACTCGGTCGTCATCCGGTCGCCGAGTTGGTGGATGCCGCGGTGGACGTTCGAGTTGTACTGCTCGTAGCACTCGACCACTTTCGCGATCACTGATCGCGGCTTCTGCGATGTGGCCGCAGTGTCGAGATAGACGAGCGGCATGTCTCCCGCCAACCGCTGCTGGAGGATCGGGAAGTCGCGACGAACGGCTTCAACATCAAACGGCGAGCTGGGCTGGGCGGACACGGGCGGCTCTCAGTGGGAAGGGAAAAGGACATCTTCGTAGGGGGCGTCCTCGTTTATACCTTTCGCGGCACAAAGTGAGAGGTTTCCGAGCGGGGCGGCGTAAGCCGGTTCTTCCCAAGAGGGCTTACGCCCAAGAACCGGGGGGCTTACACCGCCCCGCTCAGATGTCTCATCCTCTTTGACCACGAGGTCAAACGAACTGATTGCGGCGCGGCGCCACTCGGCACGTCATCACGATCAGGCGATCGGCGTTGCTGACGTTACGAGTTCGTGTGAGAGACTCATCCTGAACTGGGAGGTTCGCGCAGTTGATCGAGCGAGTACAGCATCGTTTTGAGAACTTTGAAGCTGAGCAGGCCGCACTTTTGGCGGCTGGCTGTGAGTCGGACCTTGAGCAGATCGAGCATGTCCTGCGCTTGGAAGTCTTTCAGTTCCTCAATCGACTTCCCCTCAATCGCCTCGCACAGGATGGATGCCGCCGACTGACTGATCGCGCAGCCCTTGCCGTCGAAGTACGCTTCTTTCACTCGATCGTGTTCATCCACCAGCAACTCGACCGTCACCTGATCGCCGCAGATCGGGTTGCGATCCGAGTGAGAGCAAGTGGGACTCGCGAGATGCCCCTTGTGATAGGGCGACTCGAAGTGGTCCATGATGTGGTCGTCGTAGATTTCACTCAGCGGCTCGCTCAACGTGTCGGCTCTTTCTGTTTGGGACTTCGTCTGTGATGCGAATGTTTCGAGAACCAACCCGCAGCGTAAGAGAGGGAAGCAAAGCGAAACGCCCCTGATGCTCGCCCCTCGTTCACACTTCGGGTTGGTGCGAAAACCATTTCACAGAATTTGCGATCTCAACCGTTCCAAAAGCGACGCGGCCGTGCCGATGTCGCGTTTCTGACGTTCGCGGTCGTGAGCGATCTCACGTTCGATGGTCAGTGGGCCGCAATAGCCGAGTTCCTTGAGTGTCCGCAGGTACGTTTCCATCCCGACATCGCCCTCGCCCAACGCGACCTCGCAGCCCCAAGACTTTCCTCGCTCAGCGGGAGCGGCCCATTTAGCATCTTTGCAGTGAACGCTGCGCACCAGATGGCCCACTTTTTTGAGGGCTTCGATCGGGTTGCCGGTTCCGTACAGGATCATGTTGGCCGGATCGAAATTGATGAAGAGGTTCGATCGTCCGACATCGTGAATGAATTCGAGCAGGTGATCGGCCGACTCTTGGCCCGTTTCGAGATGCAGGTTCTGACCGTTGGCCGCGACGTGATCGAGCAGCCCGCGCGTCGTTTCAATCAGTCCATTGTAGTTCGCTCCAGTGCGATCGGCCGGAACAAAACCGACGTGCAGTCCGACTGCACCGCAACCGAGCAACTTCGCGAAGTCGGAGATCTCTTTCATCTCTTGCACCCGCGCAGCGCGAGTCGCTTCGGGAACGAGACCGACCGTGTTGGCCGTTGTCGGGATGTCGGCGTAACTCTCACCATCGAAGCCACCGAACACGCACGTCACTGTGATTCCCGCCGCATTACAGTTGGCAAGAAACGAGTCGGCTGCCGCCTGCGTGCGGGTCGGCTTGTGTGGCGAGTGAACTTGAACAGTGGGGATGCCCAGCTCGCGTGCGACATCCAAATGAACGCCCAATCCGGCATCAACCGATGCGAAAACTCCAATTTGCCACGGCTGCATGGTGTTGTTCTCCGAGAGCTTTGTTACTGAGAAGCGGGTGGAAAATGATTCGTCGATCAGGGATCATACGGACCGCTCGAACGACAGGCCAGCGAGCGTTCTCACTCATCAGATCGTTGTTTTCTTGCACCTTTGGAGTCGTGTTCATCATGCCAAGTGGTCGTGCCGTAGTCGCGTTGTTGTTGCTGGTTGCTCTCAGCGGAGTCGGCTGTGACTCGGCACCAGCGGTCGTCGAGAAGCAGCCACCGAAGATCGTGGCTCCTGGTGCTGTCGATGCAGATGCTCCCGAAGAGTTCACCACGACCGAGTCTGGGCTGAAGTACCGCATCCGCCGCAAGTCGGACGGAAAGAAGCCCGGCCCGAAGAGCCTTGTGACCGTCCACTATCGCGGCTGGCTCGATAGCGGCGACATCTTCGACACCTCTTACGGTACGGGAGGAAGGCCCGCAGTATTCGGAATCGCGCGCGTGGTGACCGGTTGGGCGGAGGGTCTGCAACTCATCGGTGAAGGGGCGATGATCGAACTCGAAATTCCCGGCAAGCTCGGTTATGGAGACGCCGGGCAACCTCCCGCGATTCCCGGCGGAGCCACGCTGCACTTCATCGTCGAACTGATCCACGTTGGCGAGGACGAGAAGCCGGTCGATACACATGAGGGCCACGATCATGGCCCCGGTGAGCACGGCAAGCTTCCCCAAGGCCCGCTTCCGACAGATCCCGCAGAACAAAAGCTTTCCGAAGGATTCACGGCCACTTCATCGGGGCTGAAGTACAAGATCACCAAGGAATCGACTGGCCGCAAACCCAAGGCGACTGACACGGTAAAGGTTCATTATCGCGGCAAGCTCACCAACGGCACGGTGTTCGACGAGTCGTACAAACGCGGTGTGCCTGCCGAATTCCCGCTGAAGGGAGTCATTGCCGGTTGGACGGAGGGTCTGCAATTGGTGGGTGAGGGGGGCACGATTGAACTGCTCATTCCCGGCAAGCTCGGTTATCCCAATGGACAGCCTCCGACAATTCCGCCAGGCGCGACCCTGCACTTCACGGTTGAGTTACTCGAAGTGAAGTGACGCAAGAAACGAGGCGGCATCACCGACCGTTGCCCGCACCGCCGCCTGACGTGACGAAGCTGAACGTGAAAACATCAGTGATATTCGAGAAGACGGGTGACGCGGAGATGCGGACGTAGCGGCGGTCTCCCGAGACCGCCGCCATGGCCGTCAGGGAAACACCTTCGCTAATGAGCGACACGACTGGCTGAAAACCCACGTTGCCGATGCCTCCCGCGCCAGAACCCGTTCCCCCGCCGATCTGTCCGCCGGGGTTGTTGCCCAGTTGCGACAGTACCGATGTTCCTGCGGTACTGCGTCCTGCAGCCTTCTTGGGCGGAGTCTGAGCGGGAGCTGTGGCATCCGTGCGTCGGCCCTTCGTCAGTGAGATACGCACCGTTTGATCGACTCGTCCCAGAATGACCGTCTGGGTTTCGGTCTGTTCGTGGGGCGAGTCCTTGCCACGTGTGATCGTCAGTTGTGCTCGTTTGCCAACGATGTCGCCCAGCACATGACGCACGCGAATCACGTACTCGCCGGACATCGCACGCGGGCAAACATATTCGTCGTAGCACCGAGCTTGATTTGGCCCTGAGCCATCGTGGACGAAGATGCCTCCGGCTTTGGTGTACGGCTTTTCGCGCGAACAGGTCGTGCCGGATGGTTCAACCACAAACAAATCGAGATCACCCTGTCCGCTCCAATCGAGCCGGACATGGAGATCAAGTTCTCGAGCGGTTCGCATCCCTTCTTGGAGTTCGAGAGCCTTGGCGATCTGGCCCCCCTTCGTCAATTGCGGGATGGCATCTGCGGCAGCCTGCTCTGCCTCGCGACTGAGCGCCGCACGGTCACTGCCCCAAGCGTAAGCTCGCACCTCCGGAGCCGCCCATGCGATGGCTTCGGCGTTGCCCGTGCGTCGCGCCAAGGTGAGTGCCTGCAAGAACGGTTCGGGACGATGCGGTTCCAGGTGAGCCGCCTGCCGGTACAGTTCGATCGCCCGCTCATACCGCTCAAATTTCGTGAGATACGCCGCAAGGACCATCATCGACGTGGCATCGAGTGAGATTACATCCTGACTCGACAGCAGCACTCGCTCAATCTGTGTCTTGGGTCTTCCGGCAGCTTCCATCGCCAATGCCAAGACCTGGTACATCCACGGCTGCATCTTGGCCTGAATGATGGCCTGTTCGAGGCAGGCGATCACTTCCTCGTATTGTCGGTGAGCAATCAAATCGTCCACGGTTTGGCGGATGGCTTCGGGGGAATCGGCATCCGCCGCGAACCGCTCACGCCACCGCTTGGCTCGCTCAGCGGGAGTTTCACGACTCTCCTTCGCTCCGACTTTGGGACCGGCGCAGAGAACGGTGGGATGCGTGAATCGAGGACTCAAAATAAACGAAGCGGAAGGAGTCGCAATCGACTCCCCCCGCTTCGTATTCAGTTCAACAGTGCTCTTCTTCGGCTTGAATCCTTTCGCGGATCGGCCGGGGATCACGAGACTCGTTTTTTTTTCATCGCTTCAAGCGCGCGGTTATCCAGCTTCGGGCCTTGCTGGCCAGCTTTGCTTTGCGGAGCATTCGCCTTGGGAGGCACTTGTTGCGGAGCGACGTTTCCGAACCCGCCACCACCAAATCCACCGCCACCACCTTGTTGGCCACCTTGTTGACCGCCCTGGCCACCTTGCTGACCGCCACCGCCGAAGGCACCGCCACCCAACTGGATGATCGGTACTACGAGGTCCGCGACGGGATAAACGCGTGTGGACATTTTCTCGTCGGCTTTGACCAGCGTAGTGATCTTCATCACTTCGTCTTCAATGACATAGGTCAGCGCCAGTGGCTCCAGCATCAGCCGGAGGGCACTCCGGAGCGAGACACCCGACATCGACAAGTTCACCGGAGAATCGGTGTTGATGCCGTCCGCCGTGAGCGTTTCCTTGTCGAGCCAAATCTCGATCGAGTGCAAGTCTTCGAGGTACTTGATCGCCTCTTCCAGTGGAGTGTCCGTAAAGGCGACTTCGGTCGTCTCGGTGAGAGCGGTTCGGATCCGCTGTTCGTTGGGGCTGTCTTTCTTCAGATCGACCGTCGCCCATTTGCGGCGTCGTTCCGACAACGACTTCCAAACTTCTGCAGCCGGGAACCGGATCGGTGGCTCGTCTGGGAAGGGGACGTGTGATAGCTCCGTCTGGTGAAGCGTTTCGAGAAACTGGTCGGCTCGTTTGGCGCGCAAGCGGTAAGACCGCAGCAGTTGTTGAGCCGCCTCGGCGTTGAACCGGGCTGCGGCTGATGTGGTTTCGCCAGGCCGCAGGTTGATCGCGAAGTCTGCCACTTCTTGAGCTTCACCGTAGGCTTCATCGCGGCCGTGCTTACCGTCAAGCATCAATGCTCGCACTCGGTCGATCAGGTTTTCCAGCCGCTCTTCGTCGAGCATCAACTGTTCGGCGAGCCTCTGTGTCGATTCGAGTTGTGCCCGGCGTTCGAGGGACTGAATGCGTTTTTGTTGAGCGACTTCCTTCGCGTTCCCCTGCTGTTGGATTTCCCCCTCCAACTGCTTCTGCAACCGCAGGCGATCTTCAGGAGCAATGTCGATGGCCGAATTCACGGCGTCCAAGACTTGCTTCAGTTGTCCGAGGCCCGCATCGGCATCGTCCGAACGGCGTGCCTGTTCAATCGCACTGCTGACTTGATTCCGCAGCTTCTGCGTCATCACTGCTGTGGCTTGAACTTGATCCTCGACCAAGCTGGCGTTGGGGTTCGGACTGGACTTGGCTTCCAAGTCCGGAGTCGGTTCGGCGGGAGCCGCATCAGTCCCGGCGGCATCCTGATTCACCGCACTCACAAGTCGAACGCCGAGTCGGTTGATGACCTTGTTCAGCGATGCAACCTGCTTGTTTGACGGATCGATCTGAGTGACTTGCCCGGCGAGGTGAGCAGCCTGTCGAACATCGCCACGTTCCAAAGCTGCGTGACCTTGATCGACGAGTCGAGCCACACCTTGGGCAAAGTCATCCTGAGCCTGATTCATCAGCGACAACCCCGCGAGCGAGTTGCTCAATCCACCGTCTTGCTCCAAGCGTCGGGCAAAGTCGGGGAGAAATGCGACCGCTGGTTGTTCGAGCGGCGCGGCCATCTTCCATTCCAAGGAAGCGGCGTCGCCCGTAGCCGACGTGAGGACCACGCGTGCATTCGCGGGCAAAGCCTTGCTCGTCAGATAGATGGTTTCGCGATCCGTGCGCATCGGCAGCGGAATACCGGGAAGCAATGTGGCCGACTCGGGCGAGACGGTCATTTGGGTCGGGAAGAATACGGGCGACTGCAACGCAGCCGCCAAGGAACGGCCTCGTTCCAGAGCCAATTCGGCCGGAGACTTCTTCGTTTCCACAGTCGTGTCGAATGTGACCAAGCCACCCGTTTGATGCGCCAGAATTCCGAGCAGGTGCAGGTTGAGCTGTGGCCCCACGCCGAAACTGTTCACCGGGACTTGTCGCTGACGCAGGCTGGTCAGCAGCGTCCGCAGTTCCGGAGCTTCGATCAGATCGGCGGTACTCATTCCATCGCCGATGTACGTGATGTTGGTCGGTCGATCAGCCGGAGCGGACTCCAACGCGGTTTCAAGAACGGCACGCAGGTTCGTGGCGCCGAGCGGCACGCGCGATTGGAGAGCATCCAGTCCCGCTTTCACTTCACTGCTGCGTGGAGCATGGAAGCCATCGTCGAGAGCCTCAGCCTGAACATCGACGGCGAACAAGCGGACCCGATCTGATTCTGGCAGCGATTGAAGCAGTGCGTTCAACACCGCAAACCCTTGCTGGCGGTGTGTACCCACCTGGCTGGCCGATGTGTCGATCAGGATCACATGGTCTCGAGCGACTACGCCCTGAGGCAACTCGCTGACCTTCAGTACGACCGCGGAAAAGGACTGGCCACTGGCTGCGGTGTGCTTCAGCACTCGCGCCGGTGCGGAAACCTCCGCCCCCATCAATGTGCGGTCCGCAAACCCTGCGGTTCCCCAACACACGGCGGCCAAGGCCGGCACCACAACACAACGCTTTGAGAATAGTTTCAACATGCCGCATTACCTCGCATCACGATGGGTAGGCGAGAACACGGGTTCGGCGAATGAGTGTTCGCCTAGCCGTTTGGAAATTCGAGTGAGACATCCGAGCGGGTGGGATTCTATCGTCCGCTCGGACACTGCCTGAAGCAAATTCTGCCGCTGGATCCGGAATTCGACAACCTCTTGCAACGAGAGTCTGTTGCCAAGGAAGACCATTCCTCTTGGTTCAGGCAAGTCTGTGCTTCGCAAACAGGCGCAGCCCTTCCACGAAACTCCGAGACTGTCAGTGCATCGGTTCACTCCCAGACGAGACTGATCGCGATTCGATTGCGACGCTCCAATGCGTGTGACTCCGATCCTCGTCACGACTCGCGCCAAACGATCCACCGGCTTCTTCGTTTGATGTTTGTCGCACGAGTTGCCGCAACAAATCCGATTGTGATGAGTTCCCCGACTACGACGATCCGATCAATTGGGATGTGCCGTTGGGGGATATCCCTTTTCGGCTGCGAGTGGCGGAACAGCCGAGCGATTCACGGAGCGACCGGTCTACTCCCTTACGCCGCTCGCCTGATTGAAAGCAGAAATGCGAGCGGCCCACAGGGACCGCTCGCATTTTTTGAATCAACAGATCAAATCACTCGGGACGGCGCGGCCGTTCGGAGCGTTCGCTTCCTTGGCTCGGGCGACCGCCGCCAGGCCCCCCTTCTCCGCCAGGCCCACCGGGACCTGGGGCGTGCTTCATGAAGTCGCCGATGAACTTTTGCAGTTCGTCCTTACTGAGCTTGCCGTCTTTGTCCGCATCAAACTCGAAGGCATGTTCCAACATGCGTGCGGGATCGGGACCTTGCGGAGGTCCGCCCTGTCCACCGGGGCCGCGTTGGCCTCCACCGCCGGGACCACCTTGTCCGCCACCCTGACCACGTCCTGGACCACCTTGGCCACGACCACCACCGGGACCACCTGCTGATCCGCCACCTTGGCCTTCACCTCCCGGGCGACCTCCACCTTGACCTTGCCCCCCCTGGCCTGGGCGACCACCTTGAGGCCGGAACTCCTCTTCCGTCAGTTTGCCATCCTTGTTCTTGTCGAGCTTAGCCAAAGCCTCGGCCGCGCTTTTGAGCTCATCGGCCGAGATCGCTCCATCATGATCGGCATCGAGTGCTTCGATGATCGGGCTGGGTGATCGCCCACCACCGGGACCGCCACCACCGGGAGGTTGTGCCATTGCCGTCGCCACACCCGCAGCGGCCACCAAGCCAAGTACCCACGTCCAATGTTTCATCACTGTTTCCTTCTCAATTTCGATACGACGTTTACCACTTCGATCGCGTCACACTGGCGATGCCACTGCGTCACTGGCCGAGATGCCCCTATGAACCCTGCACTCTTCCGTGAGTTCCGCTGTCCACGTCACTTTCTGTCGTTCACTTTTTTCGCTCGTATTGAAAGTCCAACGTTCCCTCGGCGAGTGTGATGTCCTTGATGGCCGCGAGCAGGTTGGCTCGCGTAGCTTTGTCAGGCGATAGCTTCAATTCGCCCGACAAAGCGTAGACCGTGATGTGGTACTGCTTCACGCCGGGGCCTTTGGATTTCATCGGATCGTATTCGCGGCGGTTCTTGTCGTTCAGCCCAACGGTGCCGGCCGATTTTTCGTTCTTCGCGAGCTTCGTGACGTTGGCCGGGATGTTGTAGACGACCCAGTACGACTTGATGTCGCCGGGGCCCGGAACGTGCCACACGTTGACCGCGAAGGACTTCGTTCCTTTGGGAGCGTCTTTCCATTCGATCGGCGGAGACGCGCTCGTTCCGTCGCCGGTGAACTCGATCGGAATGCTGCCGCCTGGTTCAAATGCGGGGCTGGTCACGACCAACTGCGGCAGGTTACTTTTCGGTCTGGGGTTCGAGGCCGTTTGCTCATCGCGGCGCGGCGGCGGCGGGTTATCGCCGGGACGTGGCGGTCGGTTCTCTCCGGGACGTGGAGGCGGACGACGGTCGCCGCCACCTTCTCCGGGACCGCGTCGTCTCGGCAAGTACGTTTCATTGGTTGTCGCACCGTTTGTGTCGATGAACGTGAACTTCGCCGAGCCATCATCGGCAAGGGCGTAGCTCACCGAACCTTTCTTGCCACGCACGTCATACGTCAGGACGAAGCTGCCGGGCTTGGTCTCTTGGAAGTCGGTGATTTTGGCGTCGCGCAACGGTCGCAGATCGGGACGAATCGGCTCGGCTCGCGGTTGAGGATCGACCTGTCCGCCGCGCTCGGTCACTTCACCGAAGAAGCCGCCGTTGAGGTACGGGTATTTCTTGGTCGCGTGATAGTGGTAGTTGCCCTGTTTGTCCTTGTGCCCGTTCAATGAATCCAGCCCGACGGCCGGCGAACCATCCGGCTCCTCATAGCCGTAGATCGGATAGCCATCGAGCGCGTAAGCGATCGGCAACCCCTTGCCGATGGTCTTCTCCAAATGCACCGGAGCGATGTGATAGTGATAGTCGTCGGCTCGACCACAGTGCCCGCCGAACTCGTCGAGTTCACCCACGAGAAAGGAGTCCTCACCGCGATTGTTGAGCGGATTGAAGATTGGGACGCCGTTGGCCGCGATGGCGATCGCTCCACGCAGAAAGTTCCCTTTTGTCGACTGCGGTTTCTTCGCCGGAACCGGATGCAGCGGGATCTGCCACGAGTTCTCGCCGAAGTATTTCTGAGGCAACGGCACCTGCTGCTGCCAAGCGGTGATGCCGACCATCAGCCGGTGATCGGGAATGCCGTTCGATTCGACATAGAAGAAGCGGTCGTCCCACCGGGTCTTGATCGCCTTGAGTTTGACGAACGCCTCAAACGCCTTCGCCATCTCAGGCACGTTGTCAGCACCGGCTCGCGACTTCTTCTGATCAAGCTGAGCGAGCAACAGCGGGAGTTCCATGACGATCTGCTCCTCGGATTCGTTGATGTTGTCGGCCGCGTCAAGAATGGAGTCCACAACCTCCGGAGACTTCGGTGTCGGCTGGCGATGCGAATGACCAGGATGCGCGACGGCCGGGGAACTCACCCACAGCGAGACCAGCATCGCGACAAGATTCATTGTGATTCGAGACATGTGCAACTCCTGGCGAGAGATAGATGAGCCACAGGGCGCTAGCCCCGGTTATGCGTGAGTGTCACGAACCGAACCAGACGCTGGCTCGTTCCGTCTGATGAACTATGGCTTCTTGCCTTTGCCGCCCTTCTTTTGATCGAGGGCTGGCTTGCTGGGGTCGAATTCGGGGTTCGGTGTCGGTAACTGAGCATCGACCGAAGCCAGATACTTTTCGAGCCGGTCGCGCAGCTGCTTGGTGTCAGCGGGGCTTTGCTTCGCGAGGTCGTTTCGCTCGCTGATGTCTTGCGAGATGTCGAACAACTCGTCGTGGTTGTCTTCGTAGAAATGCAGCAGCTTCAAATCGCCGAGGAAGATTGCCGAGTGCGGGGCGTCCCCTTGATAGTGCGGGAAGTGAAAGACGAGTTCGTCTCGCGACCGTTTCACCTCGCCACGACCATCGTTCGACAACAGCGAGGCAATGCTGCCTCCTTCGAGTCCCTTCGGCAGCGAGGTCTTGTTGATACCGGCCCACTCGCAGAAGGTCGGAAAGAGGTCGTAGCCGACCACGCGCGTGTGGCACCACGAGTTCGCTTTCACGCCCGGACCACGCACGATGAACGGGACTCGAATGCCCCCTTCCCATACGCCCCCCTTTCCGCCCGCCAAAACTTTCTTGCCGCCGCCCGCTCCGTTGTCGGACATGTAGATGACGTAGGTGCTGCCGGTCAGGCCGAGTCGTTCGAGGGCCTCCATCACGCGACCAACTCCGGTATCGAGGTCTTCCGTGATCGCCGCTGTCGTGATCCGTTTGGAGTTCTCGCCCCTCATCTTCGCTTCGTACTTTGCGAGCGTCGCCTTGTTCGCGTTCTCCGACGCATGGAGCGCGTTCCACGAGAGTTGAATGAAGAACGGCTTTTTCGACTTGGAGTTCTTCTCCATAAACGCGGCAGCTCGATCGGCCATGCCGAAGATGTCCACAGGATTCGGGTCGTGGAACTTGAAAGCGTTCTCGTTGCCAGTGTCGCCATCGGACTCGTCATAGCCATGCTTCGCTGGCCCGCCGCCGCTGATGTGCCACTTGCCATAATGAGCCGTCGCGTAACCCGCCTTCTGCAACAACTCGCCGATCGTCGTTTCATTCGCCGAGATGCTTTTGACGTTACGCGGTTCGATCAGCTTGTGCCCGGTCTCCGCCGGAGCGGCTTTCGTCCAATGCAGAGCGGCAGGACTCTTGCCCGTCTGCAAAGCAATCCGCGTTGGCGAACAGACGGACGCCGGAGCATACCCTGCCGAGAACCGCATCCCTTGAGCCGCGAGCCGCTCAAGATTGGGAGTGTGAAAAGCATCTCCCTTCGATCCGGCCACATTCGGGTGCATCGCCACCGACAGACCATTCCAACCCTGATCGTCGGCGAGCATGAAGACGATGTTGGGCCGTTCGGTAGCCAAGCAAATCGAGGGAATCGACAACACGGCGAGTGCGAGTAGCGTTTTCATGGTTTCAATCTTTCGCCAACGTGGTTTGCTGGATCTCGGCTCCCGATATCTTTGCCATAGGCATCGATTTCGTCTGGTGTCACAAGGCGATCGTGATTGACATCCGCCCGATCAAAGTGCATCAACAGTCGAGACAAATTGCGGTGCGGCTTTTGGGTTCCAAAGAGTTCCATTTCTTCGCGGGTCACAACGCCATCTCGATTGTGGTCGGCTGCTGACCAAGGGCCATTGGGGCCGGGGCCCCACGGCTGAGCGAAATAGATGAAGCAGGCCGTCCCGAGACACAACAACGCAAGAATGGCTGTCGGTATTCGCCAGTTGCGATTCCTGACGTTGGATGTTGATGGCGAATCGTGGTCCATCAGTGATCTCCGTCCGATTGTGATTGGTGGCGCGGTCGAGCGTTGACCTTACCCACGCTCTGGCGAGTCTGTTGAAAAAGTCGTGGGATAGGCTTCCAGACTGTCGTAACAGCGAAGAAATGAGGCCGTTTTCACCATCTCTGACAGGCTGGAAGCCTATCCTACGAGAAGATCAACAGGCTCTGGCGAGCGTGGCTACTTCTTTTTCTTTGGCGGAGCGTCCGGCACGACGTTGCTGAGGTTCGAGTAATCGACGCGCGGCTTGCCATCGGGCGACGACTTCACGACGTGCCGGAACAGGACCGTGTTGTCGAGTTCGATGTCGTCGGTCCAAATGAACTTGGCTCCTTTGAAGTCGTGCTCGAAGAACGGCTGCTTCGGGCCGACTTGTTCTTCGGCGTATTCCTTCGCGTGGCCCCAACTGCTGTCGTCGAAGTCGATGGCGTACCAGTTCTCGGGGATTGGGATGTTCTCAACGCGCGGGTTCTTGGTGTCGCGGTCGATCGGTCCCCATGAGAACTTCTTCGCCTTCCAACTGGCGTTCGTGACCGT
>Ga0114966_10003621_pt1 | contig 13484 bp, 13 predicted proteins | sample M_130207_XF_Meta_FD_87029 | JGI IMG/M metagenome (GOLD analysis project Ga0114966, IMG submission 87029) | Freshwater microbial communities from Lake Montjoie, Canada to study carbon cycling - M_130207_XF_MetaG | ecosystem: Environmental > Aquatic > Freshwater > Lake | place: Lake Montjoie... | reverse complement strand
ATGAACGCTTATTCTAAATTCGCAGGATATATAGGATATGATAAAAAGGGACGATATTTAGTATTTAAACTTATGGATACCGAATCAAAACGTAAAACAGGTGCTCGTTGTGATGAATCTGCTAAAATTAGAAAAATCCAAATATTAAATATTATTTACGGAGTTGATGATAAGTTTAATGATGTAAATACAAAAGGAATGATTCAGCCAGAATTATGTTCTTTAATTGAATTGTTGTTGAGGTATAGAAATAAAATTAAATTGCAAAACAAAACATGGTATCTAGATTTTGAAACCGCACAATTACTGAAATTTTGATGTTGAACTAATAAACTATACATTTTTCAATTATAAATAAAATTGAAAAATGATTGAAAGATAATATATCATACTATATTAATGGACCCTGGTAAAAATACATCAACACATCTTTTAAATAAAATGAAAAGAAGAAATTATAGAGATACTAAATTTGAAAGTATTTATGCGAGATCATTAATTACTCGAAGTATTTCTTTACCTATATCGGCCATTGGTAAAAATATTCAAGAGACAATAGAGAAAAATATTGCAGCGAGATTTGAAGGAAAATGCGTAGTCGAAGGATTTATTCAACCAGGTTCTGTTAAAATTATTACACATTCAAGTGGAATGGTGAATTCAAATAATATTAAATTTGAAGTTGTATTTGAATGTAAAATTTGTTGCCCGGTAGAAGGCATGTTGATTCAATGTAAAGCTGTAAATATTACAAAAGCTGGTATTCGTGCTGAAAGTATTGATGAGGTTCCATCGCCTGTTGTGGTATTTATTACAAGAGATCACCATTATAGTAGTAAATATTTCTTAACAATACAGGAAAATAGTACATTTGTAGTTCGTGTTATCGGTCAACGGTCTGAATTACACGATAAATATATTAGTATAAGTGCAGAACCAGTTGACCTGCGTGCAGAATTTTCTAAGAAGGAAGTAGCAAAACCATCTATTGTATTTGAAAAATAAGGGTTTAAATGTATACTAGTAATAGTATAATATTAAGAAATATGACAGAAATAATTATGGAATCGGAATCACCTGTAACAACATCTACATCTATACATGAAGCATTACCTCATATTTTTTATCCGGAAGTATCTATAGCAGAATTAAATTCTATTCGTGATAAAATTGAATCTATGCCAAAATTTAGCCAGATCGAAATTCTTCGCATTTTAAGTAAAAGTAATAATGTTACATTGAATGAAAATAAATATGGCGTCCATATTAATTTAACCGATGTAGATAAAACAATTATACATGAAATAAAAAACTATATAAATTACGTTAACGCTCAGGAAATAAATTTGATAGAAATAGAAAATCAAAAAGAGCAATTTATAAATATATATTTTTCAAAAGATAATAAAGATACCGAGTGAAAATATATTAAGAATGGCTTACCCATATAATATATCAAATAATGTTTATAATCATGTAATACATAGTTTACAAGATTATATGTTAACTAGACAACTAATATGTTCTCAGTCACAGTCCACTGCTAGAGTTAGCTCCAATGTCAGTATTACTCCTAAAGTAGATATATTAGTAAATGTTGTATCTAATAATGATACGCCATGTAAATCAACCTTAGAAAAAGTTAATACACCAGTAATTAGTCCATTTTTTTATCCCGAACAAAAAGACCAGTTATTTTGGTGCTACTATATAATTAGATATGGATTCAGCACCTATGAATATCCAGGAAATACTTCATTTATTAGTGAAAAGAATGAAAAATTCAAATGTATTGAATTATTGCGAGAGAAAAAGGCATTGTTGAAATCAAATAAAATCAAAAATATAAAAGAGGATATTGAAGATGAATTGGCTAATAAAGAAAAAATCGGAATGAAAACATTTATCGCATTATGTGTTGTAAGCGAATTAAACATTTTATACATTCACAAACGCAAATGTTATGAATTTATATGTGCCGAAGATAAACCTATTCATGTTATACATAATATTACAATGCCTAATGTAAAATATTGTTACGAAATGACGACTAGTCCAGAAAAAATAGTAGATTATAGAACTAATTATTATAAATGGGAAAGTGTCGATAAACCACTTAAATCAATTAGTGCATATAAATCGGAAGAATTAATTGAACTATGTAAAAAGTTATTACTAGATACGTCTCATTTGAAAAAACAGACAAAGAAGGATTTATACGAGTTATTAATTACGCATATTTGATAAATAAAGTAAAAATTGATTTGGATACAATATAAATATACATATATAATATATAAAAGACAATGGCTTCGATAAAGAAGAAATATCCAGACCAAAAATTTCAACATAAATCAAATAATGGAGCATTTAGACCAAAAATAGATAATGCGGAATTACAAAAACAATTCGAACAAACCGTACAATTATTTTGGGGAAATGATCCACATGTAAAAGATTTGAAAACATATCATGAATTAGAAGTGAAATTTGGTACTAAAGGTATTAAACCTCTTACTAAAATAGATTATGATAATGTTATATGTAAATTAAAATCGCTAGGGTTTACATGCACGAATCCTCAGGGAGAATATATGTTACGCATTTATCATGAATATTTAAACCCTCAAACAGGAACGGTTGAACTGTCGCGAAATATACGAACAGAAATTAACGGATTTCATGATATTCAGTCATATTGTAAACATAATAATTTAGACAAAATAGTTTCTGAAGGCAATAATTTACATTTTCAAAATAAATCTCCATTTATTGTTCCCGAAGATATACAAAAACGAATTCCATCGCATATGTTAAAACCAGTTAATTTTGACGAGTTCAACTTTAGAGTGTCATATCAAAAAGAAACGACTATGTCTAATGAAAATAAAATCATCAAAAATATGATTGATAATTGGGAAAAGACTAAAAAAACGTTTAGATATATAAATCGAGTAACATTTACTCATGAAGATGTTCCCGTTAGAGTAGATATTAGTATCGTAAAAAGTTCAACTTTTGAGAATAGACAAATGAAACCTACCTATACAACTTCAGAATCAGACGTTTTTAATAACCAAGAAATATATGAAATTGAATTAGAAGTAGATAATAGTAAAATTGGACCTGGTACAAAAACAAATACAGTAGAATTATTGTTATCCGGAATTCGTAAAGCTATTAAATTTGTACTTATGGGTTTACAGGGAACAAATTATCCAGTATCATATCCCGAACAAAATCAGGTATTACGTGACTATATGAAACTAATAATGCCAGATAAAGAATTTGGCTATCATGATCGTGTATATCCGTCCAATTTTGTAGGACCGTCTTCTTATACACTTCAAATACCTAATATTGCACCTATTAATGAAAATTCCAATTTACCTAATATTCGTACTAATTATACAGTAACGGATAAAGCTGACGGCGAACGTCATATGTTATTTATTAATAAGAGTAAATCGCGCGATAATTCTGATATAGGTAAAATATATTTAATTAATACAAATATGAAGGTTATTTTTACGGGAGCATGCACTACAAATAAAGATTTATTTAATACTTTATTAGATGGAGAAATTATTATTCACAATAAACACGGGCAATTTATTAATTTATATGCAGCATTTGATGTCTATTTTATTGATAATACTGATGTTAGATCGTATGGATTTATTCCTACAAAAGTCGACGACAAATCAAATAAATGTAGATTGCCTCTATTAAAAAATGTAATAAAATTATTAAATGCTGTTTCAATAGTTCCAACTGAATCTTCTCCTATTCGCATTGAATGTAAAAACTTTTATCCAGTAAACATGCTGGATGAAAGCAATAATAATATATTTGATGCGTGTAGTTATATATTAAATAAAGAATCAAATGGTTTATTTGACTATACTACAGACGGGCTTATATTTACGCCTGCAAATATGGGTGTTGGTAGCGACAGAATTGGAGTTCCGTCTCCGTCTAAAAAAATATCATGGATTTACTCATTTAAATGGAAACCTCCACAATATAATACCATTGACTTTTTGATATCAACTGTTAAAAATGATGCTGGGTTAGATGTAGTCACAACGTCATTTCATGATGGAATAAATGCTGCGTCTACTATACAATTAAATGAGTATAAAACAATTATTCTTCGTTGCGGATTTAATGAAAAAGAAGATGGGTATGTAAATCCATACAATAATGTAATTAATGATATTTTACCCGAAGCGTCAAATGCTGACAATGAAAACGGGCATGTATCTACAAATGATGGTTATAAAGCCGCACAGTTTTACCCAACTAACCCATCAGATATGTCCGCAGGAATTTGTAATATTATGCTTAAAAAAGATGGATCCGGAACAAACCAAATGTTTACAGAACCTGGAGGTGAAATTATAGGTAGTGGAGATGAAGGTGGTATAGGTGAAGGGGGAGAAGTGTTTATGGATAATACGATTGTTGAATTTAAATATGATATGACTCGAGAAAATAAATGGAGATGGGTTCCTATTAAAGTACGATATGATAAAACAAATGAATTGAGACAGGGACTTAAAAATTTTGGAAACGCATATCGTGTAGCTAACAGTAATTGGCATTCAATTCATAATCCTATTACAGTTGAAATGTTATCAACTGGACTTGGAATTCCAGACGAAATTGCAAATGATGATGTGTATTATAATAATTGCAATACAAATCGAAGTGATAGCAAAACATGTGCTTTACGCGATTTTCATAATTTGTATGTTAAACAGTTAATGATAACGAGTGTTGCTAAACGAGGAGATACATTGATTGATTATGCATGTGGTAAAGGAGGCGATTTTCCAAAATGGATTAAAGCACAACTATCATTTGTATTTGGCATTGATCTTAGTAATGATAATATTGAAAATAGAATAAACGGCGCATGTGCTCGATTCTTAAATTTTAGAAAAGATTTTAAACATGTTCCATATGCATTATTTGTAAATGGAGACAGTAAAAATAATATTCGTTCGGGTGCTGCAATGTTATCCAATAAAGCAGCTCTTATAACTAGAGCGGTATTTGGTGTAGGACCTAAAGACGAGGAGAAGTTGGGTAAGGGTGTAATTAGACAATATGGTAAAGGAGACGACGGGTTCAATATTTCATCGTGTCAATTTGCATTACATTATTTTACCGAAAATCAAATCACTTTTCAAAATTTTATAAGGAATGTGTCGGAATGTACTAGAATAGGAGGGTATTTTATTGGAACTAGTTATGATGGTAAAAAGATATTTAATTTGTTAAAAAATACGAATAAGGGGGAAAGTATTAATTTGTATGACGGAGATACAAAGATATGGGAGATTCAAAAAGAATATGATAATACATCATTTGAAGATAATGCAACCAGTTTAGGTTATAAAATTAATGTTTTTCAAGAATCAATTAACAAAATGTTTTCAGAGTATTTAATTAATTTTGATTATTTGCATCGAATTATGGAAAATTATGGATTTAAATTAATTACTCGTGATGAAGCAAATGTATTAGGATTGCCTCAGGGAAGCGGTTCCTTTACTGAATTATACAACAGTATGTTAGAAGAGGTTGCGCGGAATAAGATCAATAAACGAAAATATGGTAATGCATTTAATATGACGGCATATGAAAGTAAAATTTCAGCGTTAAACAGATATTTTGTGTATAAGAAATTAAGTAATGTAAATGCTGAAAAGATTGCCGCAAATATAATTGAAGAAACTGTAGAATCAGGTGAAATGGTGAATGTATCTAAATCACCTGTTTCTGATATAGAAGATGCAAAACAAGGTGTAAAATTGTCTGTAAAAGAAAAAAAGGTTAAGCGGGTAAAGATTGATAGTGGTGAAGAACGTAAAAAAGGAGTGGATGTTAAAGTAAGCACAAAACCTAAAGCGCGTAAATTAAATAAGAAATTAGTGCTCGTAGATACGTCAGAACCTACGCAGAGTAATGTGGAGGAAGAAAAAGAGGAAAAAGAGAAGGATTTAGAAAATCCCGCATTAGTCCAACCGGCAGAAGAAGAAGAAGGTATGGTAGAATTAGAAAAAGAGAAAGATAAGGAACAGGATAAGGAACAGGATAAGGAACAAGAAAAGGGTAAGGAGGATAAAAAAGAAAAACCTAAAAAAGTTAAAACTGGCAATAAAATTAAAAAATTAAAGTTGGTTGAGGAATAAATAATATAAGTATTATGTATAATGAAAGATATTACTATACCAGATCCTATACCAATAATTGAGGAGGATCCTTTACCAATAATTGTGGGGGATGATTGGAATTATGATTCTTCACGTGTAATACAATATATCTACGCATTAATGATTAGAAATAATAATAGACCATCTAGAGATAGTGTAGAAATTACGCGTAATCTTATGACTCAATTATTTAATGTATATCCTAATGATCCTAATGCAGTCACCGGTTTTAGTTATGCGGACGTACAAACACTACGTACAACCATAGATGATGCATTAACTAGAGAAACCGATTTGCATAACCAACAAGGTGGGAAACGACGTACTCGACGCAACTCTCGAAAACGTAAGACTGTGAAACATAAAGTAAAGAATAATAAAAATAAAATTTCAAGGATGTAAATAATGGACGATAAATTATAATATATGTATATATTATAATGGATGACTATCATTACAATGTAGAAGATGGAATACCTTACCTTAATGGCGTCCAACAGCCACAGCCCCCACATCAACAATTACCGCCGCAGCCACCACCGCCACAGCAACTAGTTCAAGCGCCGCCACCAAATCAAACGCCACCTCCTTCAAAAAAACCAAATATGCCAGCACCAGATTCAAGTAGAGCATTAACCGATGAAGATTATGGTGGTGGGTATCTAAAACGTATAACGCGTCGATCAAAAAAAAGGAAACTATCAAAACGTAATAACCGCAAAAAGATAAAAACCCGTAGATATCATAATAAACGCCGATATTCATATAAAAATAAATAAAAAAAATATAATTTTGGAATACATTATAGAAATATACATGACGTAAAGAATAATAAAAAATGAGACTTAAATAATACGTAATATATAATACAGCATAATTATGAATTATTATATATTACCAAAAAAACATTCAAATATTGAAATTAGTTCAACAATATTAGATACCAATAAAATTATCCACAATCCTTTAATTTCTCATAATTTAATTTTCTATTTGTCGGAAATAAATGAGGTATTACATAATAGTATTAATGATATGAATACCCAATCAGAAACAACTGAATATAGTGATAGTATATTTCAATTATTAAATCCATATGAATTTATATTTACAAAAATACCAGGATCTAAATTATCTATCAGTAAACTAAAACCATTTTCAAACATATTTTACGTTTTTTTAGAAATTTCTACAATTCTTAATTTATTTAATACATATACAGGTAATATAAAAACAATACATTATGGTGTAAATAATAAATCAACAGTTGAATGTATGAATATGTTAAGAGATGATTGTTCGGACATACATTTTGAAACATGTCTACCTTCCCCAGAACTTTATGGATTTAATAAATTACCTTCTCATATTATAGAAAATTCTATTGATTTTTTATACTTTGAATTAGATGATATTATTTACAATAATATAAATAATGATTTGAAAATTGTTAATAATTATGTATGCGGACTAATGACAATATTTTGTCATATTCTTACTTATCAAAACAATAATGGTATTTGTATAATTAGGTTAGATAATCTATATTATAAGCCTGTTTTAGATATAATATTTTTATTGACTAGCGTATATGAAAAAGTATGTATCATAAAGCCAAGTACCAGTAATATTAATAGTTCCGAAAGATATATTGTTTGCAAACATTTTATATCAAACTTTCAAAAAAAACAAATATACACAAATTATTTAACAAACATAAATAATATGTTACGCGAATACATAACCGCATATCCACCAGGAATTTATACTAAACCGATAACTAATATAATTAATAATCCATTACCTTATTATTTTTTAAATAAAATAGAAGAATCAAATATAATTATAGGATATCAACAAATAGAATATATCGATCAAATTATAAATGTTATTAAAAATAAAAATAAAAACGATCGAGTAGAAATACATAAAAAAAATAATATCCAAAAATGTATTATGTGGTGCGAAAAATATAAAATTCCATATAATAAAATAATAAATAAAATAAATATATTTTTACATGTATACAATTATAATGAAGATATTAATACAATAGACGATGGTGAAATTAGGAATGATGAAATTGGAGATGATGAAATTGGAGATGATGAAGTAAATATAATTCTACACGATATAGTAGTAGATATATAATTAGGTATATTATAATTATTATCGAATAGGTTGTCCGCCTGGTATAGATGCCGATATTCCATTATTTGCAACTGTCGGGCCTACACTTACACTACCTAAATTTGTGACATTTTTATAAAAATAGTCGTCCGAATTTCTAAAACATGTTTTTGGGTTATAACTTACCTGTCTAAACATAATTGGTAATGATGGATTACATTTTTCAACTTTATTTTTATAAATAAAAGGCGTAAATGGCTGGCCTCCAACATTCGGAATAGTTTTTCTACTTCCAGACCCTTTAAATTTATTTGTATTATACGTATCTTTTTCTACTGTAGCTACAGACAATTTAAAGGTGCGAGCACTACTAGATACTCCGCCTTCAACGGCAAATTGTGAATTGCTCGGTTTATATACAGTTAGTTTACATCCTCTAGGATTACTAGGTCCAGAAAGCGCCATACCATAATATGGATTTTCTATAAATTGTTTAAATAAAATAAGTGCTTGCACCGACTGTGTTATAGATTGTATAAATAATATATATTGTTGAAGAGTTTGAATATGTTGTGAATAATAATTAGCAATATCGGACTGTGAAAATAATCCTGCATTATTTGTAATTTCAAATGCTTGTATCACTAAATCATATTGACTGTCATTACCAGTATTTGGATAACAGTTAGCTATATATGTATTTGATATAGCCAACGCCGATCCTGGCTTTGCAGCTAATAACATTTGTTCTGTAATTTGAGGATTATTTTTAAGTATTTCTGCATTTGCAGTTGCTTGACTAGCCGAGTAAAAATTAAATGCTTTCTGGTCGTATGTTTGACATCGATTTTGTCTATATTGTTCTAGTGTAGTATAATAATTTTTTTTAAGATTGGTGCTTGCAGGACGTACACGCAATAATGCCTTTCTGGCTTCATTGCAACATACTGAATTTGGTCGCGAATACGGAGTATTGGTACTAACAGGTTCTGGATTATTAGTTAAAAATGGTTCAGGGTAATAATCCGTCACTATTCCAATACCAGTACATGTCGTACAATCTTTATTTAATTGGTCTGCACCATTTAATTCATCTGATGGGTTATGTTTGACTGAAAACTGACCCGGTCTGTCAATTAATTGCCCTATCAATGAATAAGATTTAGATGATCTAGATTCTCTATTTGTATTTACTGTTATATATTGAGATGGATTGGCAGGATTTACAATAATTGTTTGTCTAGGAGTGGTTACTGTTCCTTTACGATATTGCCACTTTTGAGGTCTAGCTAATCCAGGTTTAGTTACAGTAACATTAGTATAATCTTTATTTGTTAATGGTCTAATATTACCAGCAGTGATTGCTACTGGATTACTATATTGCCCGGTTCCCTTCCATGTTTCATATCCACCTATATATGTTCTATTATTATAACTCCCCATTCCTTGTGGATAGTGTGATGCAATTTCAGACATTATATATACTAAAGGAAAAGAAAAAAGAAATATACGTAATTTAAAAAGGGTGGTAAAGGACAATAAAAAGACAATAAAAAATAAAATATTTTTATATATTAATATCACACTTATGGATTATTTAATATCAATGTTAACAATAATTTTTCTTATAATGATACTTTATCATATATTTATTTATTTTATATGTGGGTATAAAGAAGGCTTGACTAATAATACTAGCGATGGTTCTACATTTATACCATACGATCCAAATGTACCATCGAGTCCAAATAGTGCAAATAATGCAGCATTAACATTAGCACAACAAAACGCTCAAAATATCACATATTTAAATAATAAATTTAGTAATATTTTGTCAATGCAAAAAGAAGTTGCTGATATAAGTATGAATGTAGTATCACTTAACCAACAAGTTGCTGGATTAATGAAACAACAGACAGGATATGTTAGTAGTATAGGAAGTAATGGAAAACCAGATTTGTCAAAAGCAACTCAACAAGAAAATGCATTTGCTGCAAGTAATTCACAATAATATTTTTATATTTATATTAATATATAGATATAATTTATGTCAGGACTAGGAGATATGGTTGGACCATCGTATCCGTACTGGAATAATATAAATTCGCCCGATCAAATTGGTATGTCTGCAAATGGAGACATGAATACGTTAGGAAATGATATTAACGGATTGATTGGATATGTACAAGTATTAGTTCAAGGAAATAGTATTGCAAGTAAAACAGGTAGACCTTTAGGAAATAGATTTTTTTTAAAAACTGCTGCCAAATGTACTCCGCAGGGCAGTTCTAACACTACCGACAGGTATATTTATGTAGATAATGTTCCAAGTGGAAACATTCCATTTATATCTTCCGGAATGGGTGCTAATTTTACCGATTTGCGAGGGTTAATTCCTGGAGCAATGGATGATTTAGCTGTTCTTAATCCAGGACATTTACTTACTGCATTTTCATCAGGCACAAATCCGCCATGCCAAAATGTATCACTTCAAACAATTGATATAAATAATAACATTGGCAGCGATACCCATTATGTTACTCTTTCTGATATTGCTAATATTAATCCATGCAGTTTTAATAGTGGAAATAATCCCGTAACAAAAGCTTCATGCAATCAGGGATTTTCTAATATGAAAAATAGTGATCGTGTTGCAACCAATAGTGCTAAAGTTAGTCAAGAAATGCATTTACCTGATGATCCTATAATACAAATTTATTTTGCATGTCTAGGATTAATTGGAATATATATTTTATATTGTATACTATTAAAAAACAAAAGGAATTGAACGGTTGAATAGTACCGTATAATTTATTATTACATTTAGTTGTAATAATAAAATTGTGTGTTATTGCATATTATGTATCTTATTTGATAGGAACATTTATTTTTCCAGCAGCAGCAGGATATGGTCCATATGCTCGAGTCCATGTATATGCATTTGATGGTTGTACCCCTCCACCAAATTGCATAAAATTACGTTTGTTTTTACGCGATTTTTTAAGTTTAAACACGTTTAATAATTTTCGTAGTTTTTTACTTGCATATTTTCTGTTAAACCTTAAATGTCTTACACGTCGCGTTTTTCTGCCACCAGTTTGAACTGATGTAGCATATGAATTATTTTCATGATCTGATGCTATAATTGTAGATGAATTATTATTTGGCTCTACTACATCAGGTCCAGTCAATTTAGTTAAAAACCCCTGAAACCCACTTTTAATTGAATTACCTATTCCTGAAATACTTGCGCCTACATTTGAAAACGCATCTTTTGATGTAGTTCCTATTTTATTTGCCACATCAGATACTTTATTTACTACATCATTACTTGTATCACTTATAGTTGAACCAAATGTAGGACTACTTGATGGGGGCGAAGAGTCTGCAAATGATGCATTACCAGCAACATCATTATTACTATACGCATCATTCGTTGGTTCGCCTATAGGACCATTATTATTGGATGTATATGCAGAAGATTCATTTATAGGTGCACTATAATTAGACTGCTCGTAATTAGAACCTGCCTCAGATTGTTCTGGATATTGTTGTCCGTATTCTGAACCTGTTTCCATGTTAACTCCGCCTCTTTGTTTTCTATATCTTTTTGTTATTCTGCTTTTTTTATTTCTACGATTAACCTTACGTCTATTACTTTTAGCCATATAATATATTATAAGAAAATATAATATAATATGCATTAATTATTTAGAGCAATTTTTATCGCTTAAATACCATTTTTACTAATTGGAATGCTGTCAATCCACCTGCAATTTCAGCTACTATATAAGGAACAACATCTGCCTGCGAAATCTTTCCGGCTACTAAATAAGCAATTGCAATTGCAGGGTTATACGCTGCACCAGAAATAGCTCCACCAAGAAGAACACCTACTGCCAATGCCGCACCAATTGCTAGATAATTACCATTCGTTGCAAAAACAATAAATGTCAAAAACAATGTTCCTAAAAACTCTACAAGATATTTATTTAACATTTTATATACTCTATGAATAAAAAAATATTATGCCATAGTTTTTTATTACCAATCTTGTCTAATTAATCCACCCCATCCGACACCTCTATTATTATTCACCAAACTTACGTTGAATATAGACCCCTTCTTAGCCGGCGCAACAGTTCCACCCGCTCGTGCAAAACGTAACGCGGATTTAACATCATTTCTATTATAATTCTTATATGTCATCGGTGCTGATGCAGGTAACCCTTGTTTATAACTTGACTGTCCTACCGCCTGAGCTTTTCTAGTAGAGGTATACATTGAAGATGCTGTAGGTGCGATATATTTGGTAGACTGCGACAATAAATAACTTTTTTGGGTTCCCGCATTAAATACTGATGTTGGTTTAATAGGTGAATACATCTCTGTTCCAGTTTTTGTTGATTCCTTAAAACTTGCAGTTCTTGCATATTGATGACGGGCGTTTGAAAATTCAGATGCTCCATCAGCAAACCCAAACTGCGGAGGATTTGGATGAATTCCTGCCAATACTCCATAATTATGTTTTGGCATTGCTAAAGGTGCTTGATGTGATATAGGTCCATTAATAGGAGTTCCATTATACGATCCTCCGCCAAATGGTATATTGCAATAATTATGATATACTACTGTCGTCATTTATATAGTATAATATACTAAAATATTATATTATAATAAGTTTTGATTTTACATTACAACCTAAATTGCTATTTATTTTATGCATAGTTTATAAAATTTAGACCTAATAACGTCTAATAGCTTTCCATGCTGACTGTGAAGATGAATTATTATCCCCACCATATGACAAATCGTTATAATTCTTATTGATTGCCTTTTGTTTCATGTATCGTATATAATCTGAACTATCATATACCCATTTAGTATTGCATGCGGATGCTGGAACTCCCGTACCATCGCATCCATCTTGAATATGTCCGAATGATTTCTTAAGCCCTCGCAATCCTGGACGACTTTGAAATGTCTGACATGGTCCACCACATGAATAATATTGTCTACTCAATAAATCTCCTGCATTATTAATTGCTCTAAATGGCGTGCATGTAGGTTGTGTATGTTTCATTTGACTTGGATACCGAGTATTCCATGCTTGCTTTAATAAAAATCGTT
>Ga0114966_10003620_pt1 | contig 13488 bp, 15 predicted proteins | sample M_130207_XF_Meta_FD_87029 | JGI IMG/M metagenome (GOLD analysis project Ga0114966, IMG submission 87029) | Freshwater microbial communities from Lake Montjoie, Canada to study carbon cycling - M_130207_XF_MetaG | ecosystem: Environmental > Aquatic > Freshwater > Lake | place: Lake Montjoie... | reverse complement strand
CGCTGCGCCAAGCGCTGCGCCAAGCGCTGCGCCAAGCGCTGCACGGCAAGAAGCCGAGCGGATCGCGCAGTCGGGTGATTGGCGTGAGGCCCTGCGCGCCGTCGGTGCCGACCAGCCGGGCACAAAACCCGCCACTCCAGTCCCCCCGACCGTGGCTGCCACCCCGAACACCCCGTCCGACGCCGACGAGCCTCCCAAGGAAAAGGTCGGCCGATACGAAATGCCGAAACCGCCGGTCGGGGGCTCGACTGCTGGGGAACCGGCAAAGGGATTGGTCATCGGAAGCGCCATGGGCGACATGATGGGGCCGCTCGCCCATCTCGACTCGCTGGACGCGCTCAAGACGGCCATTGCTGCCTGCAAGGCGTGCGGCCTTCACAGCACCGCGCTGAACTCCGTACCGGGCGAAGGAAACCCGAAGGCGGGCTTCGTTTGCGTCGGTGAGGCTCCTGGAGCAAGCGAGGACGAGTCCGGCCTGCCGTTCGTCGGGGCAGCTGGGCAGCTTCTGACCAAGATCCTCGAGGCGATTCAGCTCAAGCGGGAGGACGTCTTTATCTGCAACGTCCTCAAGCACCGCCCCCCGGGGAACCGCAATCCGGCGCTGGATGAAATCACCGCCTGCAGCCCCTTCCTTATGCGGCAGCTGGAGCTCCTCCAGCCCAAGGTCATTCTGGCCCTTGGGACCTTCGCCGCCCAGACGCTCCTGCAGACCAACACCCCAATGGGTAAATTGCGGGGACAGGTGCACCGCTTTCACGGGGTTCCCCTGATTGTTACCTATCACCCTGCAGCGCTCCTTCGGAATCCGAACTGGAAGCGCCCAACCTGGGAAGATGTCCAGCTCGCTCGGCGAATCTTCGATGGCGTCTCCGGATCGGTCTGATCCGTTCCGAGACCGGCGTCCTCCGTACTCGGAGGATGCCGAACAGGCGGTACTCGGTGCCATGCTGCTCGACGGCGACGCGATCGTGCGCGCCCTCGAAATGGTGGACGAATCCATGTTCTACCGCGAAGGGCACCGCCGGATCTTCAAGGCGATGCTCGCGATCTCGCAGGGCGGCGCGGTCGTTGACCCGCTCACGCTCTCCAACGAGCTCGAAAAGCACGGCTCGCTCCAGGCCGCCGGCGGCAAGGACTACATCGGGGTACTGCTGTACATCGTGCCGACCGCGGCGAACATCGAGTACCATCTCAAGATTGTCCGCGAGAAAGCATTACGCCGCCGCCTCATCGAAGTCGCGCAAAGTCTCGTAACGGAAGCGCACGAATCGGCCGCGGATGCTGGCGAATTGATCGATCTGGCTGAACACAAAATCTTCCAGGTGAGCCAGCAGCGCGGCTCTGATGGCTTCACGCGGATCAAGGAACTGCTCTGGCCGGCGATGGAGCGTATTGAGTCGCTCCGAGAGGGCGGACCGCTCACAGGCGTGCCATCCGGATTCGCCGAACTCGACAGCATGACGTTGGGCTTCCAGCCCTCCGACTTGGTGATCATCGCGGCTCGCCCGTCGATGGGAAAAACGGCCTTTGTCCTAAACGTTGCGCAATACGCCGCTGTCGAACGCAATCTTCCGACGGCGATCTTTTCGCTAGAAATGAGTAAAGAGTCTCTTGTGATGCGTATGCTTGCCTCCGAGGGATACATCGACGCCCAGCGCCTGCGCTCGGGCAAACTTACCAGCCAGGATCACTCCAACCTGGCCAAGGCCGCCGCATTGCTCGGACAGGCCCCCATCTGGATCGACGATTCACCGGGGCTCTCTCTGCTCGAGATTCGCTCGCGTGCACGCCGACTCAAATCGCAGCACGATCTCAAGATGATTATTGTCGACTACCTGCAGCTTGTGACCGGGCCGCCAGGTGTCGAGAGCCGTCAACAGGAAATCTCGCAGATCTCGCGCTCGCTCAAGATCCTGGCCAAAGAACTGCAGGTGCCGGTGCTCGCGCTGTCGCAGTTGTCGCGAGCGCCAGAACAGCGGACGGGTGAGAACAAGCGCCCGCAGCTCTCTGACCTCCGTGAATCGGGCGCCATCGAGCAGGACGCGGACCTCGTAATGTTTATCTACCGTCCCGAGTTCTACGAGCGCGCGGTCGACGAGCAGGGCAATCCGAACAAGACCAGCGACGGCATCCCACTTGAAGGGCTGGCCGAGATCATCGTCGGCAAGCAGCGTAACGGACCCACGGGAATCGCACGCCTCAATTTCCGGAAGCAGTTCACGCGCTTCGAGAATTACACCAACCGCGAACCGGGTCAGTAGGAACGCGCGCCGTGGCCGCTCGCATCAAGACGGTGTATCGCTGCACTGAGTGCGGCGCAGATTTCCCCAAATGGTCGGGGAAGTGTGATGCCTGCGGTGAATGGAACACCCTCGGCGAAGAAGTCGCGGCTCCTCGTTCGATCGAGGGAGGCGCGGCGCGGCGGAAGGCGGGCGCCGGGGCGCTAGGCTCGGGTGGTGCCGTCGCGCCGACGCCAAAGCTGCGCGATGTTGTCGGCGCCGAAGATCAACGCCTGCGCACCGGCCTCAACGAGTTCGACTTCGTACTCGGCGGTGGTATCGTGCCCGGATCGATGGTCCTCGTCGGCGGTGAGCCTGGCATCGGGAAGTCCACCATCCTGTTGCAGGTCGCGGCGCAACTCGAAGGCATGGGAATTCGCACGCTGTACGTGTCAGGTGAAGAGTCTCCGCTGCAGGTGAAGCTCCGTGCGGATCGGCTCGGCACGCACTCCGGCGAGGTCTCACTGCTCGGCGAAACCCTCCTCGAAACGATTCTGGCCACGGCAGCCGATCGCCAGCCGAATGTGATGATCGTCGATTCTATTCAGACGGTCTTCACAGGGGATCTCGAAGGCGCGCCCGGCAACGTGGGACAGGTGCGTGAGTGCGCCGCACGCCTCATGCGATTTGCCAAGGAAAGCGGCACTGCGGTCTTCGTCGTCGGTCACGTGACAAAGGGCGGCGGGATCGCCGGCCCCAAGACACTGGAACACATCGTCGACACCGTACTCTACTTCGAAGGTGAAGGATCGCTTGACCACCGCGTGCTGCGTGCGACCAAGAATCGCTTTGGCTCCGTGGACGAAATCGGCGTCTTCAAAATGACAGAGCAGGGGCTTATTCCGGTCGAGAACCCCAGCGCGCTCTTTCTCGGCGACCGCGACGGCAACCACGCCAGCGGCAGCGCAGTCACTGCACTGCTCGAAGGGTCGCGACCAATGCTCCTTGAAGTGCAGGCGCTCGCCGCGAAGGCGGGATTCGGCACGCCGCAGCGCGTTGCTACAGGGTTCGACGGCCGACGTCTGGCACTGCTGCTCGCGGTACTCGACAAACGTGCGGGCCTTTCGTTTGCACAGCTCGACGTCTTCCTTAACGTGGTCGGTGGTGTCCGCGTCCAAGAGCCCGCCGGCGATCTCGCCGTGGCCGCGGCGCTCGCCAGCAGTGTCTACGACAAGCCACTGCCACGCGATGCGGTATTCCTCGGCGAGGTCGGACTCGGCGGCGAGATTCGCGCGGTGTCGCAGGTCGAGCGCCGCATTGCCGAGGCTGAGAAAATGGGAATGACCGTCGCCTATGTCGGCGAACGAAGTGTTCCCAAGAGAATCCTGAAGAATATTCGCGTCGAAGGTGTGCGCGACATCGGGACACTGTTTCGGATGCTATTCCGTTGAGGTCCACATGAGCGAGCGTGATGTCGGCGTCGTGATTGTTGCGGGCGGGAGCAGCACCCGTTCGCAGGCGAGTGGGGCCGGTGAACTAAAACAGCTCCGCTGGGTCGCGGGTAAACCCATGCTGTTGCATTCACTCCAGACGTTCCAAGCGCGCGCCGACGTTGCGATGGTGGTGTGCGTTCTGCCCCAGCGCTACGCGGGCGATCCGCCCCCCTGGCTTTTTCAGTGCGATCTCGACCGCATGTTGATTGCGCCTGGTGGAAAAGTGCGCGCCGAGTCGGTCTTCAACGGACTTGAGGATTTGCCCAGCGATTGTCGCTACGTGCTGATCCACGACGCCGCGCGCCCGCTGGCAACACCGGCCATGATTGATCGCGTTGTGCTCGAGGCGCGCAAGGGACACGGCGCCATCGCCGCGCTTCCCGTTGTTGACACGCTTAAAGAAGTCGACGCCGACGGACGCATTGTTCGCACCGTGCCGCGTGACAATCTCTGGCGCGCGCAGACGCCACAGGGATTCCCGCGCGACGTGATCGTACGCGCGCACCTCGACGCACGTGCCGCCGGAATCGAGGCGACAGACGATGCCGCGCTCTGCGAGCGCATCGGTGTCCCGGTAGTGGTGGTGCGAGGCAGCGAGCGCGCCATGAAGGTCACCGAAGAGTCGGATTTCCCGCGCGCCGAAGCACTCTCTGCTTTGAGCGAATAGCGCAGCGATGAACAGAGAGCCCTCTGGTGTTCCATTCTGGTCGCCCCCCGATGTCGAGGGGGCGATCAGTGCTGTGCTCGCGCAGATCGAACGGCACGGCGTGCTCGCATATCCAACAGAGACCGTCTACGGATTTGGCGGGGGAATGGACCACGACTCGGTGGAAAAGCTTGTCGCGCTCAAGCGTCGTCCACCCACGAAGCCATTTCTCTTGCTGATCTCCGACAGCTCGATGATTGAGCGCATGGGCCTGCATATGTCGCAGTCCGCGTCGATACTGGCCGCCAAGCACTGGCCAGGGCCGCTGACCCTCGTGCTCAAGGGCGGCGAAGGTCGTATCCCACCGCGGCTCCGTGGTCCCGAGGGCGGAATCGGTGTTCGCTGGACCTCACACCCAGGGTTGCAGCGACTCATCAGCGCGCTTGGTGACCCTCTCACCTCGACAAGCGCGAACCGCCCAGGAGTTCCACCCGCGATGAAAGCGGCCGACGTTCTGTCGCAATGGCCCAGCGAGATTGCGCGTGGCCAGTTGCTCCTGCTGGATGGCGGCGAGCTGAGCCCAAGTGATCCGAGCACGGTCGTGGATTGCACCTCAAAGCATATCCGGGTGATCCGTCCTGGCGCGATCTCCTCCGCACTGCTCCGCGAATCGTGTCCGGACATCGTGGGAGATCGGTAGGGTGCTCCTTCTTTTCGTCTGCACCGGGAACACCTGCCGGAGTCCGCTTGCTGAGGCAATCGCCCGTCAGCAGGCGTCGCGCCTTGGGCTCGCCATCGATGTCTCCAGTGCGGGCGTTAGCGCATGGGATGGTGCGCCGGCATCAGACGGGGCGCTGCTGGTGGGAATCGAGCGCGGGCTGGAGCTCGCGGCACATCACTCCCGCACGTTGACCTCTGAACTTGTGGCGCAGGCCTCGCTCGTGCTGTCAATGGCCCCTCAACATCGCGATCGCGTGGACGCACTGGGAGGGAGCGGCAAGAGTTGGTTGTTACACGATTTCGCGAGCGGCACGAATACCGGGGGCGGTGTCTCAGACCCGTTCGGCTCCGACCTCGCGACCTACCGCGCCACGGCAGACGAACTCGAACGCCTAGTCGCGCGAGCGCTCGATCGCATTCGTACGGAGCGTTCCTCCGATGCCAACTGATGACGCGTCCCAAGCGACTCGTCCTTCTCGGGCATCCGGTGGAGCAGTCGTTATCGCCGATTTTTCAGAACGCGCTACTCACGCATGCCGGAATCCCATTACGCTATGAAGCGGTTGACGTCGCGCCAGTCGCGCTCGCACGCAATCTCGAGCAGCTTCGTGTTGACGGCGCGGGCGGTAATGTCACGGTTCCGCACAAGTCCTCTGTAGCCGCGCACTGCGATTGGCTCACGCCGATTGCCCTTCGCGTGGGCGCAGTCAACACATTTTGGACGGACGACGGTACGCTCTTCGGTGATAATACGGATGTCGGCGGCTTCGTCGCCGCGGTACGCACGCATGTGCCCCTGCTCCCTGACCACGCGCGAGTGGTGATCCTTGGTGCAGGTGGTTCCGCCAGCGCGGTGCTCGCTGGATGCGAGGAACTCAGTGTCGGCCGCGTCGACATCGTCGCACGAACACCCGCACGTGCAGAAGCACTCGCCCTGCAGTTCGGTCCGATGGCGCACGCTGCCTCTGACCTGAAGGCGGTTCTCGCCCAGGCAAACCTCGTCGTCAACGCGACGCCGATCGGGATTTCAGGTGAAGAGATGCCCCTTGACCCGTATGCTATTGGGCCACGAGCGAGCGTGCTCGACTTGGTGTATCGTCGTGGCGAAACGCCTTGGGTACTCGCCTGCCGCGCCCGCGGGCTACAGGCGACGGACGGTCTGACAATGTTGGTGGAGCAGGGGGCCCTCGCATTCTCACGCTGGTTTGACCACCAGCTATCGCCGCAGGAAATGCGAGCGGTGATCTGGAGCGCAATCGGAGAACGTCGGTGATCGGCACTGCGCACCGCAACGCTGCTACGGCAGCCGCCGTCGCGGTGCTCGATTTCCTGCTCCCCCGCGTGTGCGTCGCCTGTGATCGTCCGACCTCGGTTTCCGATCGGGGCATGGTCTGCGGCCGTTGTTGGAGCCGAATCGCGCTCCTCGCGAAACCACAGTGCACGCGATGTGGGCATCCACACCTCAGCGGCACCTGCCATTTCTGCGACCTATTGCCGCCCTACGTGCGATCGGCACGATCCCTCTGTTGGGTGCCGGATCCAACGGCGAGCCGAATCTTGGCCGCGCTCAAATACCAAGGGTGGAGCGGCGTCGGGCGTGATATCGGGGAACGCCTTGCTCGCCTAGCATTTCCGCCCGATGTTGTCCGGGAGCGTGCCGTTTTAGTGCCGGTTCCGCTCAACGCCACCCGTGAGCGCGCTCGCGGCTACAACCAATCGCTCCTGATCGCAGAAGCTGTTTCGCCGCACTGGGGGATTCCAGTGGCCCCTGGATTAGTGATGCGAATCGCCCATACAGAGACCCAAACGCGATTGACTCCCGGAGAGCGTTCCGCGAACATTAGGAATGCGTTTGCGTCGCCGCCTGACGCGCAGATGACCTTGCGCGGAAAGCATCTTGTCCTGGTCGATGATGTCCTGACCACGGGGGCCACGCTCAACGAATGCGCCTCGGTACTCTTCGAGGCGGGCGCGCGCACTATCAGCTACCTGACGTTCGGTCGTGCCCGTTCCGGCACCACCGCATAACATCACGCTTCCCTCCTCGGATCACGTCCCATGGCGCTCAAGGTTGGCATCAACGGCTTCGGCCGCATCGGCCGTCAAATCATTCGGTCGGCAATGGAATCGGGAGCGGCAATCGAGTTCGTCGCCGTGAACGATCTCACCGATACCACAACCCTGGCCCACCTCTTCAAGTACGATTCCGTGCACCGGACCTACAAGGGCACGGTGACGCACGACGCCGACTCCATCACGATCGACGGCCACCGGATTCGCATCTTCGCAGAAAAGGACCCGAGCGCGCTCCCGTGGAAAGCGCTCGGCGTTGATATCGTTGTTGAGAGCACTGGACGATTCACGAATGCGCCCGACGCAGCCAAGCACATCGCGGGCGGCGCCAAAAAAGTCATCATCTCCGCGCCGGCAAAAGGCGAGGATCTGACGGTGGTCCTTGGCGTGAACCACGACAAATACGACGCAGCCAATCACCACATCATTTCCAACGCGTCGTGCACGACAAACTGCCTCGTACCGCTCGTCAAGGTTATTCGCGATAACTTCGGCTTCAAGCACGGGTCCATGGTCACGATCCACTCGTACACGAACGACCAGAGCGTGCTTGACCTCCCGCACAAGGATCTGCGCAGGGCGCGCGCCGCTGGGCTTTCCATGATTCCCACCTCGACGGGTGCCGCGATTGCTACGTCGCTCGTCATTCCGGAAGTGAAGGGAAAAATCGACGGGATCTCGATCCGGGTCCCAACACCAGACGTTTCCCTCGTTGAACTCACGGTGGAAGTGGAGAAAGCGACCACAATCGCAGAAGTCAACGCGGCCTTCCAAGCTGCTGCCAATGGCGCCCTCAAAGGGATTCTCGGCTACTGCGAAGAGGAGCTCGTCTCCTCCGACTACATCGGGAACTCCCATTCGTCGATCGTTGACAGCAAGTGCACCAACGTTATCGACGGTACCATGGTGAAGGTTTCCAGCTGGTACGACAACGAGTGGGGCTACGCCTGTCGTTGCGTAGATCTCATCCAGTTCCTCGGCGCGCGTCTCTAAGCCCTTTCAGGCACCCGTCTCATGGCAAAGCGCACCATCAGCGACCTCCGGAGCGACGAACTCAAGGGGCATCGTGCCCTCGTGCGAGTGGACTTCAATGTTCCACTCGACGGCGATCGGATCACAGACGACACCCGGATTCGATTGGCCGTCCCCACGATCAGGTTCCTCATCGCCGGTGGCGCACGAGTGGTGCTCCTCTCGCATCTCGGTCGCCCCAAAGCAAAGGTCGAGCCGAAATATTCGCTGGCACCCGTGGCCGCTCATCTCGCATCACTCCTCGGTGCCCCGGTGCAGTTTTGCGCGGAGACCGACTCAGACGCGGCCGTTGCGGCCACGCACGCTCTGCAAGACGGCGACGTGATTCTCCTAGAGAACACCCGCTTTCTCCCAGGCGAGGAGAAGAACGACGAAACGCTCAGCGCTGCACTGGCGCGCCTCGGTGACTTCTATGTCAATGACGCCTTTGGGAGCGCGCACCGGGCACACAGCAGCACTGCGGGGGTCGCGGCCTTCCTGCGCCCAGCCGTTGCCGGCCTGCTGATGCAGAAGGAGCTCGACTACCTCGGGCGCGCACTCGAGAAGCCGAAGCGCCCCTTCATAGCAATACTCGGCGGTTCTAAGATCTCGGGGAAGATTGATGTCATCGAGGCGCTCCTGCCAAAGGTCGATGGTATTCTCATCGGAGGCGCAATGGCATGTACCTTTTTCGAAGCAATGGAACTCGAGACTGGCGAGAGTCTGGTTGAGGACGAACGCGTCGAGATGGCGGAGGATTTGATCGAACGTGCAGGATTCCGCCTCACGTTGCCACATGACGCGATGGTTGCGCCGAGCATCGAGGAAGCCTCGAGCGCACACGCGGTAAAGCGTGATGCCATCCCTGAGGACGAGGCCATGCTCGATATTGGCCCCGACAGCGCGGCGAGTTATGCCCGCGCCATTCTCACCGCCAAAACCATCATCTGGAACGGGCCAATGGGGGTATTCGAGAAGCCGCCACTCGACGCCGGTACCATGGCCGTCGCGAGAGCGATGGCTGAAGCCACTGCGAAGGGCGCCATTACGATCGTCGGTGGTGGCGATTCAGCCGCCGCAGTGGAGCAAGCGGGACTCGCGAATCAGATGAGCCATGTCTCCACAGGTGGCGGCGCCTCACTCGAGTTTCTGGAGGGGAAGAAGCTTCCCGGTATCGAGTGCCTCGACGAGCAGGAGCGCTGATGCGACACCCCATATTCGCTGCGAATTGGAAGATGAACCAAGCGCCGGCCGACGCGAAGGCGTTTGTGAAGCAGTTCATGGCGTCCTACCCACGACAGCAGGATAGGGAAGTGCTGTTCTTTCCGCCGGCCCTCGCTGTGAGTGTCGTCGTGGAGGCCGTCAGGGATCGCCCGGATATTGCCGTAGGGGTTCAGAATATCCACTGGGAGGACGCCGGTGCCTTCACCGGCGAGAACTCGGCGCCAATGTCCCGCGCTGCTGGAGCCCGCTATGTATTGGTCGGACACTCAGAACGTCGTCATGTGTTCGGCGAGACCGAGGATCAGACGAACAAGAAGGTCCTCGCCGCCTTCCGGGCGGGCCTCACCCCGATGATTTGCGTCGGCGAGACGCTCGCTCAGCGGGAGGCCGGCGAGACCAATACCGTCATCATTCGGCAGCTACGCGCCGCCGTCGCAACACTCGCCCCGAATCAGATCGCCAGCTGCATGGTGGCCTACGAGCCCGTCTGGGCCATCGGGACCGGGAAGACCGCCACACCTGACGACGCCGCGCATGCTCACGGTGCCCTGCGAGGTGAGCTCAAAACCCTTACCGTCGATCGGGCCGAGGCTGTGGTTATCCTCTACGGCGGCAGTGTAAATCGCGGGAATGCGGGAGTTTTGCTCGCCGCGCCCCAGGTTGACGGCCTATTGGTGGGAGGCGCCAGCCTCGAAGCTGACGGCTGGTCTGGCCTTGTACGTACTTGATACACCGCGCTAAGTCTGCTATTCTTCTAGGCTTGCCTCTTTTCGACAGACCCTCGTTGATTCCGCGATGACCTCGTTCCTCCTGATCGTACTGATCCTCGATGCCATGATTCTCGTCACGGTCATCCTCCTGCAGAGCGGGAAGGGTGGCGGTATGGCGGCGAGTTTCGGTGGCGCCTCCTCGTCGTCCGACCAGTTCATGGGGACACGCCAGGCAGGCAACCTGCTCACCAAGATGTCCTGGTGGTGCGGTGGCCTCTTCATCGGCATCTCGTTCATCCTGTCGATCATGGCGAGCCGTGGTCGTACCCCGACCTCAGTCCTCGACAAATCGTTTAGCGCTCCCAAGGCGCCCGCGAGCGCGCCTGCAGTGCCGACCGGGGCCGCGCCGACTGGAACAACGCCAGCAACTGGTGGTGCTGTTCCGCTCCAAGCCATTCCCAAGGCTGACGCCAAGGCACCGGCCGCTGCTGCGCCGGCCGCCCCGGCTCCCGCTGCGGCTCCGGTTCCTAAGAAACCGTAACGACGCCAAGGCAACGCACGGTGAGCATGCTACATGCACCTAAAGGGTTCCTCCTCCTCGAGGACGGAACCCTTTTTGCTGGGCGCTTGTCGCATCCGCTCCCTGAGCCGGCTGTGGCAGAAGTCGTGTTCACGACGAACATGAGCGGTTATCAGGAAGTCTTTACCGACCCCTCGTTCCGCGGCCAGATCGTCGTGATGACCGCCCCGATGATTGGCAACTACGGCATCAATGCGCAGGATCCAGAATCCACGCGCCCGCAGGTGAGTGGCGTCGTTGTCCGTGACCTCTCGAGCACGTTTTCGAACTGGCGCGCGGACTCCGATCTTGCCAGTTATCTTCAGGCGTCGCAACTGCCTATCTTACATGGAGTTGACACGCGTCGCCTCACACGTCACTTGAGGACTGTTGGGGTGCTGCGTGGGGTTATTGGAAGCGGTGCCGAGCCCAGCGCTGCGGCGCGGGCCGCGCTCGTGGGGTGCCCCTCCATGGCCGGACTCGATCTCGCCAGCCGCGTGACGACGAAATCGCCATACGTCATGGCGCCGGTCGCCGGCTCAGCTACCGGCACTGCCCATCATATCGTCGCCTACGACTACGGAATTAAGTCCAACATCCTTCGCTTGTTCCAGCAGCGGGGCTGCACGGTGACGGTTGTACCCAGCACGACCACAGCGGCCGAGGCGCTCGCGCTCAAGCCGGACGGCGTTTTTCTGTCCAACGGTCCCGGTGATCCAGAAGCGGTCGACTATGCTCCTGCAACTATCCGCGCCATTGGCGAGACCAAGACTCCGATTTTCGGTATTTGCCTCGGGCACCAACTGCTCGGACTGACCTACGGCGGACACACGTTCAAGCTCCCCTATGGACACCGCGGTGGGAACCATCCGGTGAAAGAAGTGTCCACGGGGAAGGTGTTCATCACGTCGCAGAATCACGGCTTTGCCGTCGAAGGGAACGTGCAGGGAATCCCCGGCGCTCCCGATTTGCAGGTCACTCACGTGAACCTCAACGACGGCTCGGTGGAAGGGCTCAAGCACAAGACCCTCCCAATCTTCTCGGTGCAGTATCACCCAGAGGCAGCCCCGGGACCCCACGACGCGATGCCGCTGTTCGATGATTTCATGGCCGCGCTGGACGCTCGGGGACGCTGAACGAGCCCACCCTAACATCAGAACCCACGTGAAGGCCTCCAGCACCCCGCTGGAGGCCTTTTTCACTCTAAGTCCTTGTCCTGTGACGTCATAAGTCCTGAAGGCCGCCAAAAACGGATTCTCGGCCAAAACTTGACAAGAAAACGCATAACACCCTAGACTGTATTCACTTACGGCAGTTCTGGTGGTTCTGAACACTTGAGGGTAGTCATGACCAAAGCCGATCTCGTAGAAGGCGTCACGCTGGCAATCGAGAAGACGTCCGGACCGATGATCTCCAAGAAGGACTGTGCGCGCGTCGTCGATGCGTTCCTCGACGCGATCAAAGATGCGCTCAAGGAGCAGAAGAACATCGAGGTGCGTGGTTTCGGCACCTTCAAGATCCGCCAGCGCAAGACCCGCATGGCCCGAAATCCGAGAACGGGCGCGCCGGTCGAGGTTTCTGCTCGCCCTGTGCCGGTGTTCAAGCCGAGTAAGGAGCTGCGTGCGCTCGTTGCCGATGTTGACATCTCGGAACTTGCGGGCGAGTAACGCAGTATCTGATTGCACCGGTGTACAGGTTTCGGGCTCCGCGCCTTCACTCGCGCGGGGCCCGTGATATTTTACGGGGTTCGCCCCTTCGCACCACGGAGTCGACGTTGCGTCTGCAGGTGCTCCTCTTTGCGTCCTATGCCGACGCGTTCGGCGCCACGGAGATCGTTCTCGATCTCCCAGACGGCGCGACGGTAGGCGAACTCGTGACGGCCGTTCGCGCCCGCGCGCCCCATACCGCGCTTCCGCCGCACCCGCTGGTCGCGGTGAATCACGCGTACGCGTCATCGGGAGTCGTGCTGTCGACTGGCGATGAAGTCGCCCTCATTCCACCAGTGGCTGGCGGATGATGCGCGCCGCGATCGTTAGTCGGCCGCTCGACGCCGCCCTGCTACTCGCCGAGGTCGCGGGTGACGCGCACGGCGCGACGACGCTGTTCGTGGGAACCGTACGGAATACCAACGGTGGGCGTGCGGTGAGCGGCATTGAATACTCCGCCTACGATTCCATGGCGACCGTTGAGCTGCAGCGCATTCTCGACGAGGCCGCGTCTCGCTTCACGGACGTGTCGATCGTCGTTGAACATCGCGTGGGAACGCTGAGGCTGCAGGAGGCGAGCGTCATCATCGCCACCGCACACGCGCACCGCGCGCCAGCACTGGACGCGCAGCGATACGTCGTCGAGGAACTCAAAAAGCGTGTCCCCGTCTGGAAGCGTGAGCACTACACCGATGGGACCCGCGAATGGGTCGGGGCGACCTCGTGATTGACCAATTCGGACGCAGTATCGAATATCTCCGCATCAGTGTGACGGACCGCTGCAACTTCCGGTGTGTCTACTGCATGCCCGAGCACGGACTCGACTGGCTTCCACGCGCCGATATTCTCACGTACGAAGAGATTGCCGAAGTCGTGCGGCAACTCGCGCCGCTCGGACTCAAGCGCCTTCGCATCACCGGGGGTGAGCCAACAATTCGCCCCGACCTGGTGACGCTCATCGCGATGCTCAAGGCTATTCCTGGGATCGATGATATCGCACTGAGTACTAATGGCGTAAAACTTCCGGAGCTGTCCGCTGCGCTCAAAGCCGCCGGACTCGATCGGGTGAACATGAGTGCCGATTCACTCCAGGCAGATCGCATCGCGGCGATCGCTCGCCGACGGGT
>Ga0114966_10003619_pt1 | contig 13489 bp, 11 predicted proteins | sample M_130207_XF_Meta_FD_87029 | JGI IMG/M metagenome (GOLD analysis project Ga0114966, IMG submission 87029) | Freshwater microbial communities from Lake Montjoie, Canada to study carbon cycling - M_130207_XF_MetaG | ecosystem: Environmental > Aquatic > Freshwater > Lake | place: Lake Montjoie... | reverse complement strand
TATAAAATGTAAAAAGACATTTTATAGTAAATCTAATTTGAATAAACATATGAAAAATACATGTAAAGATTCATATATAAATATTCAAAATATTGGTGTTCAACAAAATATATGTGTTCAAAATATAATAAACATCAATGGAAAATATATAAAAGGATTTGATGAAGAATGGGACGTTTCGCAGATCGACAATCATAAAAAAGGTGAAATATTACTAAGTAATTCAAAATTTAGTAAAACATTAGAAAATATATTAAATAATGATTCAAATCTAAACGTAATATTAGAAGATGATGATATAGGAATTGTTTATACATCGGATAAGAATAAATATTTACCAATGAAATGCAAAGATATAATAGATTCATCTATGAAAAAAATATATAAACATTTAAAAGATTTTTATGATGAAATTATAAATAATAATGTGAATGATTTAAGTGAGTTATCATTAAAAAATGAACTAATGGAATTAGAAAAAAAATATAGTAAATTTTTTACAACAGAAGAAGCTAAGAATATAGTGAATAAATCATTTTTATCAATATATAATAATAATAAAGATAAATCAGAGAGTATTTATCACAAATTAGTTAAAACGAATAGTAATACAGAAATAGAAGAATATTAAAATTTATAAAAATATTTTTTTATAAAAATGCTTAAAGATAGGAAGATATATGTAGAAAACATAAGTTTCCTTTATATCCATTTTTTATTAAATATTTTTTTAATTTTTAATAAATAATCATAATATATATGAATTTTATTCGTCCTGATTATTTATTTTCATATTGGACATTTGTTTGGTTTTTAATTTATTATTTTTTTCCATATTCACTCTCACCATCTTTTAAAGAAAATGGAAATCCACTACTTATATTATATTTAGAATTACTAGTAAATATTTTTCAGTTTATTTATTTTTTATTCAGTAACTTATCATTTGATGTATTAGTTATTTTTTTATGTATAATTTTTTTAACAAAAGGTTTACCTATTTATCTTTTATCGAAATATAAAATAAATTGGAAAAACAATATTTTCATGTTTATAATCATTTTTTTCATTTATAATTGTTATTTATTTTTAAATGGAACAAATATAATAAAAATTTATAAAAATATTAACAAAAGTATTAAAAATAAGGATAATAAAACTCCTTTTTTTTTCATTATTTATCTTTTCAAAAAATGGATCAATAAATACCTAAAAAAATAAGGTCATCTATTAAATAATCATGTATATTTTTATAATCTTTATCGTGTAATTTTAATAATGGTAATACATCTGGAACATTCCATGCTATTTCATCAATATTACATAAATCATGCTCTATAAAATAACTATTCTTACAATTATATTTAATCATATATGGATCAATTTTAATTATTTTAGCAATAAATGTAACCATTAAGGATGAAAAAAGAATATTATATATTATATCTGTTAAAATATTTCCTTTAGAATGTTGTACATTGCAATTTAGATTATTATTTTCAATATTAAATGAATATATGGAATCAAAATATTTTATATTTAATTCACTATTTATGAAATTATTCATATTTTCTGTAAAAATAATATTATCAAATATGGTCATAACGTTCTTTAATACATTATCTTTATCCTCTTTAATAAATGAAAATAATGGAAAACAATGTTTTAAATTTATTTCTAAGTTAATTTCTTTATCATATAAAATCATTATATTTGAATTTAATTCTTTATCATAGATAGTATAATTATCATGTAACATATATTTCATAAAATCTAAATACTTTTTTTCAATATTATAAAATTTTGGTACATATTGTAGTACACGATATTCAATTTCTGGATAAAGTGATGATTGTTCAACAGATACATAATAGAATTTTTCTTCTAATCCGTAGAAAAATTTATTTCCTTCAAATTTCTTATGTATTCTTGTTATATATATTTTATCTAAATATTTGTAATAATAACTTTTGAAAAAATATGCATATATACTTTCACCACCTATTATAAATATCTTTTCTATCATATTATCTAATTGCATATTTTTACATATTTCTATTGCACTACATAATGAATCTACAAAATATAAATCTAATTCATTATCGAATGTTTTATTTGTTATTACTATATTTATTCTATTTTTTAATTTTTTCATATGTAATGAATTGTATGTATTTTTACCCATAATTACAATATTTTTTTTTAAATTATTATTTGTTAAAGTTGTTATGTCTTGGAAATATTTTAAATCTTCTTTATATAACCATGGTATTTCATTATCACATCCTATTACATAATTATCAGAATATGCTACTATAACATTTATACTTAAATCCATTTTTTATTATATATAGAATAAAAATTTTATTATAAATATAAACTATTTTATAATAAGTTTATAGTGAGGGTGAGGAAACCTAGGTTTCCTACACATACCTTCCTAGTTAGGAAACCTATGTTTCCTATACATATTTTCCTAGTGAGGAAACATAAGGTTTTCCTATACATACCTTCTTATTTTAAAGTATCTTTTAAATAATTATATTAATCAATATATTTATTAGAAATTTTTATTTCTAAAATCCTTTATGAATATTTTTCATAATTTCATTATCAAAATTTATATCTTCATAAATTTTTAATATTATTTCCTTTACAGAATTTTGTATTATTTTATTATTTTTATAACTATTATATTTTTTTTCAATTATATTTCTACTAATTTCAATACATTCAATTAAAATATCTCCTTTCAATGTATTATTTATTTCTAATAAATGTTTTTTTAATTTATACATGATATTATCAATAATATCATTTAGATTCATTTGAATATATTGATCAATATTATTTTTGTACACTATATATGTATTAGTATTTTTATTAATAATTACATTTAGATTTATTTCATTCTTTAATATTTCTTCAAGTAATTTAGAATACATAAAATTATAGCAAACTAAATTTTTTTTTACATATATATCAATTTTTGATAAATCCCAATCATTATCAAATGGTATTGGTGATTTTTTTTCTAAATAAATATTTTTATCAAAACTATTATCTATGTTTTCTTTTTTAATTTGATCATAAAAACAATTCATTAAAATATGTTCTTTTAGATCTAATATTTTATTAAATTCTTTATTACAATATATACATTTTTTATTTTTATTTTTTTCAATATTAAATATATCTTGAAATAATTTATCTTTATTTTTATAAATAATATTGTTTGAATTATTTAGATAATCTAATTTTTCTTTTATTATATTATTATTATCATTATCTTGTAATAATGATAAAATAAACAAGTAATCATTTGAATTACTCATAGAATATATATTTCTTTTACACTCTTTTTTTTTATAAAAATGTCTTTTGATATCATTAAAATTATTTGCATTAAACATGCATTTTTTACATGAATATCTATTTACATTTGCATTTGTATTTACATCTGCATTTGTATTTACATGTAAATTTATATCTATATTGTCTTTCTTTAATAAATCATTTTTAATATAAATATTTTCAATAAGTTTATTATATATAAAAATACTATTCAAAAAATTATTCTTTATTTTTAATTTCTGTGATTTATACCAATATCCTATTTTTTGTTCTTTATGTATAACTTTTTCATAAGGTATAATTTTATTAGTATTACAATAATCAAATAATAAATCTTTTTTAAATTCCCATAACTCTTCAATACTTAAACAATTAATATTTATATATTTAATAATTTCATTATTACTTGTATATTTATCTATATTTGATAAATTATCCTCATTATTTCTATAATATGTTCCATAATTATTATCCATTATTTTTATTTTTTTATTGAAATTTATATCATTATTCTTAAGCATCTGAAATACATGTAAACATATATTTGTATCTTCGCACCATATAAATATATTTGCTTTTTTATGAATATTGTCATAATCTATTCTATTTGCTCTTAAAAATCTTTGAATCGTCCTAACATCATTTGTATGATCTCCTAAATTTGTTAAATAGACAGAATCACATTTTATTAAATTTATTCCTTCATCTAATATTCTAATTGATAATATAATTTTTAATTCTTCTTCTATAGATTCATTTTCAAAATATGTAAGAATATCAATTCTTTTTTTTTTACAAGTATCACTAGTTATTTTTAGAATATTTATTTTATAATAATGATAATTAATCATTATATAGTTAATTGTATGTTCATAAATATCACATTCTTTTTTATTTTTTAAATATACGATGGTTCTTCTAGATCCTGTTCTAAGAAGTCCATTTATTAAAAATAAACATTTTTTACATATATTTTCATCTAATTCTAATAATTCATGTGGTTGTTCAATCATTATTTTTTTATTTTCTATAAATGGTAAATAAATAGTATAATCACATATATAGTTATCTTTAATTGCATCTAAAAATGAATATTTATATATAATTTCATTAGGAATTATTTCTTCTAAATTGGATGGAGGTGTTGCTGTTACTAATAATACTTTATTAAATTTTCTAACTATTTTCACTAAATAATTTAAATTTAATAAATTATGTGCTTCATCAATAATTAAAATAGTTTCTTCAGAAAGAATACAAACATCTTCTTTAAAAATTTTTGAAATTACTTCTTGTGCAGATTTAAAAGTTGACGAAAAAACAGTATATTTATTAAGATTATCTTTTATAATATTAAAATCTCTTGTACCATTTATATCCACTAATATATGTTTATAACTTGGAAGATATTTTTTAATACTATCTAAATTTTGTTCTGTTAACATTGTTAATGGACTAAAAATAAAAATATTTTTAAATTTATTCTCTGCTAAATATTGATTAAATATAGTTGTTTTACCAGTACCACATGGTAAAATTAATGATTTTATACCATACCAATCTTGATTTAATTTTTTAATTGCATCTATTTGATATGGTCTTAATTTAATAGATGAACTATTAAATTCATTATTAATATTTTCTTTTATATCTATAAATGAATTATTTAATTCATTATTTATAAATGGATTCATTATTGGTATTTCAATAATTTTATTTGTATTCATAATATCATTTTTTAATATTTTTTCTAATTTTGATGTATGATATAAATATCCTTTAGAATTATTTGAAAAACGATTAAAAATAACAGACATAAAAGTTCCAATATCATTTGCACATATAGTATTATTCCATAATTTCATTTGTAATCCATGATAAATTTTATTATCTTCTTTATATTCAATAGAAATACCGTCTAAACCATATTCATTCAATATTTGATTATTAAACTTTCGTTTTTTTCTTAATTCATCTTCACTTTTAATATAGCCTGATTCAATTAAAACCATATCTGGAATAACAGACCAATGATATGTTACATGTTTAAAATCATTATTATGTTTCTCAATACAATAATGTTCAAATTTAAGATAATTTTTTCTATTATTTGACATTTAATATATTATAAAATATACATTACATATAATTTTAAATATTATGATTTTAGATAAAATTATATAAATTTTTATAAAAATAAAGATATTCTAAATTATACTCTTACAAAAATATTATATAAAAATATAATAGTAATAAAATGAATATGTATTATACAAGTATTCCATTAATAACATGTAATATTTTATTTTATTCAATAACATCTCTTTCTAATTCTATAACATCAACACAAAATGTATTTAGATTTATATATGAACATAAAGACAATGATTATTTAATATATAAAAATGAATTGAAGAATATGGATTTAATTTATAAAATGAAAATTATAAATGAACTTATTTTTGACACTATTCAAAAATATATTCCTGAAAAAGAAAAATATAATAAATTTTTAGAATATATAACAAATCCTATAATAGAAAATAATGATAATGAAAATAATAATTATACTATGATAGATGTAAATTATGATATGGATATTATTTCAATAATAGATAAACCTATTATATATTCTATCATGTCAATTTCAGAAATTTTACAAAAAATTAATATAGTTATAAATAGTATCAAAGATAAAATTATGAAACATAAAAAAATATATTTTAAAAATATCATAAATTTATGTCTAAAAAATGAAACATCTGAATTAAAGTTTTATAGTAATTTATTAGATATGCGTTATAATATTTTTATAGATTTCTTAAAAATTTATTTGCCACTAAATGTTCAAAATTTAAAGAATTAATTTTAATATAAATATTTTGTAAATAAAATAATGTGCTATTCTAAATAAAAATATATTCTAAATTATATTGATTAAATATAAGTTTTTATACAAAAATGCTTAAAAATAGGAAGGTACGTGTAGGAAACCTAGGTTTCCTCACTTCCTCACTCCTCACTTATTTTTAATGTCTTTTACAAAGTTTATTTTTGCAACATTTTCCACATAAAAAATCTATACAGTTTATAGATCCCATATTATTACACGAACATAATAATAACTTACCTTTTCTCAAATTTTTTTTTTTATCATGTTCAAAAATAGAAAATTTATCTTTTATTATTTTTATATATTTGTTATCTAAATTGTTTATAAAATCAAAATTTTCTAAATTATTCTCTTTATTTGTATTACACCAATTATTTATAACATCATCCATATAATTTTCAACATCTAATTTACTACATAATGATTCCATAGAAATTTTTTTATCATTATCCATATGTTTTCGAATAAAATCTATTTTTTGAATTAATTTAACAAAATTATCCATATTTTTATAAGGATCATTAATAAAAGAATATGCTAATGCTTGATATTCGTTTCTATTTAAACTTTTATAAAAATCTTCTTTTATAATCCTATCTTTAATTGATTTTATTGCAAGCTCAATATTATATTTACTAAAACTACTACTATTCCTTTTACTATTATTATAATATAATACTTCCCTTGTTTCATAATAATCAATATTTTCTTTATCAAGTTCAATAATTAATTTTTTTTTTAAATCTTTTTTATATAAAATATCTTTAATATTATCTTCAATACTATGAATAGTAGGAATACTTTTTTTAACATAAGTATCAATATAATTTTCATATAAATACATTAAATCTATATTATTATTATTATTATAATTATATTTTTCAAACATTTCATTATATATATCTTTTCTTTTTTGATATATAATATCTTTATTTTTTTTGGATAAAAGTTTCATGTTTAAAGTACGAAGTAAATTATTTTTATAATCAAATTCTGTTCCATATTTTTTATAAGCAAGATCTTTCACATCTGCAATATTAAATAAATGCATTGTTCTATTCCAACCTTTACGAACAATATTGTAATCTAAAGATTCCATTTCATCTGAAGTCAAATGATATATATCCATCGACCATGATTTACAAATAGTTTCGTTTAATTCTGTTAAAATATTATTTTTAATATCTGTTATATTTGGTTTATTTATATAAAAATTTTTGCATACTAATGCTACATTCATTATATCATAATATAATTTCCGATAACTAATATTTTGATCATGTAATGTTAAAAATTCATAAATAATTTTAACACAATCATCTGGTAAATAATTACCCATATTATAATTTTTATGATGTGAATATACTATTTTTATTTTGTTTGCTTCTTTCTCTTTTGCTTCTTCTTCTTTTCTTTTAATTTCAAGATATACAGAATCGCATTTTCTACGATGTAATTTCATACCACGTATGGTATATTCTTTATTACAATTAATACAATTTTCCATTATATAATAATATTTAACTATTTTTAAATTCAAAAATATTATATAAAAATATTTATTAAAATTTTATAAATATATTATGTATCAATAACAAATGGTATTAGTACAATAAATAGTTCAATGGCAATTATAAAAGTAATATATCCAAATAGTCCTAATACAATAAATGAACCAAATACTCCAAATATCATTGAAAGTTACAATATTTATTATCAATATATAAAATTATATAATCAATTATTTAACCAACAATATAATCAATTGTATAATCAACTATATAATCAACTATATAATCAATTATTTATACAATTAAATAATGCAGTAAATTATAATATAGTAAATAATGAAATACAAAGAATTAAATAATGGTAATTATAATATATTATACAATAAAATATATAATATTTTTTATGAACCATTATATCAAGAATTATATAATAAATTATATATACCATTATATAATTCGATATATCAAAAATACATTAAACAAGAAAATAAAATAGTATATAATACTATTACACCATGTAATGTAATAACATTAGATTCAAATTCTCAAATATATAAATTATATATACAATTGAATAAACAATTGTTTAGTCAATTATATATACAAATTAGTAATAATTTATAACTATATTTTATTATATTTAATAACATATGTATCTCTAATTGGATGAAAAATTGCACACCAACTTCTTTCAATATAATGGCCTACTTCTGGATTTGAGTGATCTGATAAATCTTTTATTAAAGATTGATATCTTGATACAGGATGTTGTAATATATCATTCCGATGTATTGAAAATATACCATAATATATTACACAATTTACTTGAATATTACCAAAAAAGTTATCAAACCATAATCCATATGGTCGAATATTACTTTTTTTCAAAACAATTTCTGAATTCTTATTTCTATTATGTATATTTTTTGTTTGATAATTATCTAATTTAAGATTATAATACATATATTTAATATTATTATGATTTAAACTGATAAAAACAGCTTTTTGTCTTTTATCAATTTCAATTAATAGCCTATATGCAATTTTTTTTTTATATCTCATATCGATAGAACCAGGAAAAAATACTGTTATTTCAGATAAAATATCATAATTGGTTATAATATGATATAAATATGTATGATCACATTTTCCAACATTTGGAAGTTTAATTATTTTTTTTACATATTTTTTTTCAAAATCTTCATTATCTCCTTTATTATAAACAATATATTTATATTGATTAAATGGATGTTCTAGTGTCCATCTTAAATCTTCATTATATCTTGCAACAACTATATCAATATTATATGTATTTTTGGCTACAAAATTTTCATTTATATCATTATTTATTGAGTTTAAATATATTTCTAATATATAAAAACAAATATATAGTATACAAATAATTACAAATACATATAATATTTTATTATCCATTAATAATAACAAATAAAAAAAAATTTAAAAATATGATATTTTAAAAATATATTAGATATTATAATTTTCTAAAATGATATATCCTTTAACAAAAGTTATTTGGTACTATATTGGTTTTGTAGATAGTGAAGGACGTCCATTATATTTAAAAATGTTATTTATATGGATACCATTTGGCTTTATTTTAGGATATGGTGTGTTTCCGACCTGTATTGCTATAGATATAGCGATGAATATCTTTCTATATATGCCATTCTATCTAGTTAAAAATAGAGTAGAAGTCATGAAGACTCTACGAAAAAAAATATCACTCTTCACTAAAAGAGCTATGCGCTTATTTCAAAGCACTAAGAGCTTATTTAGAAGAGACAACACTTCTTTTATCTAAAAGAGCAATCAAATATATTTAATTATATCATTTTTATAAAAAAATACCTTTAAAAATATCATTAAGAATATATTTTTAAATATTTTTTAAGAATATTTTTTTAAGAATATCTTTTAAGAATATTTTTTAAGAATATTTTTTAAGAATAAATATCAATCAAATCAATAAAATCAATATTATATATATTGCATATTTTTAGTAATCTTTCTGGATGAAAAACTTTTTCAACTAATTCTTTCATAATTATTTTTCCTTTTAATTTATCAAAATCTAAATTTAATATATAGTTATCAAAATTTTTTTTTTGAAAATATTTTAATTTAATATTAAATTGATTAAATACTATATTATCATTATCATAATGACCAATTAAAATATTTTTATTAAATTGTAAATTAGAAATATTATAGTTTTTATCTAACATTAATTCAATTAAATTATTTAAAATATAATCATTTAATTTTTGATCAAAACATGTTCCAAAAATAAGATGAGTTACGGAATTTGGTATAACTCCTTCTTTTAGAGGTTGATTAAACCAATATCCGAATGTTATATGTGTTACAGAATCTGGTATTGTTCCTTCATTTAAAGTTTGATTAAAACTATCTCCAAAAGTAAGATGTGTGACCCTGTTAGGTATATCTCCTTTTTTTAGAATTTGATTAAAACGACCTCCAAAAGTAAGATGAGTTACTGAATTTGGTATATCTCCTTCTTTTAAGGATGTATTAAAAGAATAACCAAAAGTAAGATGAGTAACAGAATCAGGTATAATTCCTTTTTTTAAATTTTGATTAAAATCCCATCCAAAAGTAAGATGAGTTACAGAATTTGGTATATAATTTTCAAATAATATTTGATTAAAAAATGATCCAAAAGTAAGATGAGTAACAGTATTTGGTATATCTTCTTTTTTAAATTTTTGAGAATACATAAATAAAGTTCCAAAAGTAAGATGAGTTACAGATTCTGGTATATCTTCTTTTTTATATTTTTTATTAAAACAATATCCAAAAGTTAGATGTGTAACAGAATTAGGTATCATTCCCTTTTTGATTGGTTGATCAAAAGAATGTCCAAAAGTAAGATGAGTAACAGAATCTGGTATATCTCCTTCTTTTAAAGATTGATTAAAATCCCATCCAAAAGTAAGATGTGTAACAGAATTTGGCAAATCTCCTTTTTTTAATTGTTTATTAAAAGAATCTCCAAGAGTAATATGAGTAACAGAATTTGGTATAGCACCACTATTTAAATTTTGATTAAATGTATGTCCAAAAGTAAGATGAGTAACATATTTTGGTAAATATCCTTCTAATAGTTCTTGATTAAAATTATATAAAAATTTAAGGAATATATCTTTATGTGTTTCATTATACTTTGAATAATTATTTAAAAATGAAATATACAAATCAATCTTCATTCGTGAAATATGATAATAATAATATAAATAATATTATTATAAATAATAAATCATTTTTTTTTTAACATAGTGAGGGTGAGGAAACCTAGGTTTCCTACACATACCTTCCTAGTGAGGAAATCTAGGTTTTCTACATATATCTTCCTAGTGAGGGTGAGGAAACCTAGGTTTCCTACACATACCTTCCTATTTTTAAGTATCTTTTTATAAATAGTTATTTTTATAAAGGCGATGAAACCTATGTTTCCTACATATATCTTCCTATTTTTAAGCATCTTTTTATAAATAGTTATTTTTATAAAAAATATATTTGGAAGAGTATATAGTGAAGGTGAGTAAATCTAGGTTTTTTTAATAAAATGTAAATCTGTATATTTAATTGCGGTTACATTTTGTTTTATGGCTTCGAATTGCACTTCTTTATCTGGATAACTTATATATTTAATTGCTAATCCATTCTGTTTTACTGCTTTTAATTGTACTTCTTTAACTGGATTCTTTATATATTGAATTACTAATCCATTTTCTTTCACTGCTTCTATTTGTATATCTTTATCAGGATTATTTATATATTGAATTGTATATCCATCTTGTTTCACAGCTTCTAATTGTACTTCTTTATCAGGATTTTTTATATATCGAATAGCATATCCATAATATTTTTTAACTGCTTTTAATTGTATATCTTTATCTGGATTATTTATATATTTAATTGCCGATATATTTTCTTCAATAGCAGCTAATTGCACATCTTTATCAGGATTATTTATATATTCAATTGCACGTCCATTTTGTTTAACAGCTTTTAATTGTAGTTCTTTATTTGGATTAGATATAAATCGAATAGCATTTGAATCTTTTTTTATAAATTCAATCTTATCTTTTTGTGATAAATCATTTATATATTCATCTATACTTAATATAACATCAATCCAAAATAAATTCGATTTACATTTATTATTTTCAATAAATATTTTACTATTATCTGCTAGTGTAATAATTGCTATTTCATTACCATAATAACCATAGTCTAAATATTGAGATAAATCTGATAAATCACAAAAATATAATCCTCCTTGTGAACATTCAATATTTGATAATTCATATTTATCTTTATTTAGTCCAATATTATATTTAAAATTATTTTTATTATTTCCAATAATTTTAATTGGTTTATAATTAGGAAATAACTGCTTAAAATCTTTTCCTGATAGAATAGTATTCTTATTTTTATTATAAGTAGTTTTATCATAATCACAATATGTATTTTTTATAATTCCGAATCTTAATAGATATTTATACATAATATAATGAAAACTCTATTATTTTTAAGTATAAAAATATATCATTTTTATTTTATTTTATAAAAACATTTTTAAATATTTCAATGTATTTTTAATAATTATTTAAAAAAATAATATAATTTATTATTGTTATAAAAAATATATTTAAAATTGCATTGATTAAACATAAGTATTTATGCAAAAATGATTAAAAATATGAAGGTATGTGTAGGAAACCTATGTTTCCTCACTATATTAGTTTTAATTTTTATAAAGAATTAGGAGATGTATAAATAAAAAATATAACTTCAATATATGGATAATTTATATACTTAAATGCTTTTTTATTCTGTTTCACAGCTTCTAATTGTACTTCTTTATCTGGATTATTTATATATCCAATTGCACATCCGTTTTTTTTCACAGCTTCTAATTGTATTTCTTTATCAGGATTATTTATATATTCAATTGCATATCCATTCTGTTTTACAGCTTTTAATTGTACTTCTTTATCCGGATTATTTATATATCGAATAGCATATCCATTTTTTTCAATAGCTTTTAATTGTAATTCTTTATCAGGATTATTTATATATTGAATAGCACATCCATTTTTTTCAACAGCTTTTAATTTTACGTCTTTATCAGGATTATTTATATATCGAATAGCATATCCATTTTTTTCAACAGCTTTTAATTGTAATTCTTTAATAGGATTAGATATAAATCGAATAGCATGAGAATCTTTCTTTATAAATTCAATTTTATCTTCTTGTGATAAATCATTTATATATTTATCTATACTTAATATTTTACTAATCCAAAATAAATTAGCTTTACATTTATTATTTTCAATATATATTTTACTACTATCGTCTAATGTAATAATAGCTATTTCATTACCATAATCATTAAGTTCTAAATGTTTGTATAAATCGGATAAATCACAAAAATATAATCCTCCTTTGGAACATTCAGTAGTAGATAATTCATATATATCTTGATTTATTCCAATATTATATTTAAAATTATTTTTATTATTTCCAATAATTTTAATTGCTTTATATTTTGGAAATGATTCCTTAAAATCTTTTCCTAATACACTATTATACTTATATTTATCATAAGTAGTTTTATCATAATCACAATATGTATTTTTTATAATTCCGAATCTTAATGCATATTTATACATAATATAAT
>Ga0114966_10003618_pt1 | contig 13490 bp, 10 predicted proteins | sample M_130207_XF_Meta_FD_87029 | JGI IMG/M metagenome (GOLD analysis project Ga0114966, IMG submission 87029) | Freshwater microbial communities from Lake Montjoie, Canada to study carbon cycling - M_130207_XF_MetaG | ecosystem: Environmental > Aquatic > Freshwater > Lake | place: Lake Montjoie... | reverse complement strand
GGAGGTTGTTCACCAGCACGATGATCGGCACGTGGCTGAAGGGCACGATCGGCGCGAGCGCCATGCCGAGCCCGGCGTCGATCGAACCGATGCTCGTGACCATGGCGCTGCCGAACTGGTCGTAGGCGATTCCGAATCGGCTCAGGTCGAGTCCGCGATCGTAGGTCAACCAGGTGACCAGTTTCATCGCCGGCCCGAGCAGTCGCTCGGGGATGCGGGCGAGCGAGGCCTTGCTGCGCTCGACCTCCTCGTCGGTCCGCCGTCGGACCCGGTCGGCACGCTCCTGCACCAGCCGCGCGATCTCGCCCACCCCGACCCGGTCGGCGTCGCGGATCTTGAATCCGGAAAGGTCCTGTCCGTCCTCGCTGGCGACCTGCAGGAAGATGTCGACCGACTCCCGGGCGTAGACCTGCCGGCCGATGATGAGGCCGTTGCCCGACGGCTGCGCTGCGATCCCGAGAGCCAGGGCCTTGGCGACGAGATGGGTCAACGTGACGTGTGCGCCCTGTTCGCTGCGCAGCCGTTCGATCAGGGCGAGACCGGCGGTCATGTCGACGTCGATCGTGCCGTAGACGGTGGGGTCGTCGGGTGCGCGCCAGGTGGCGAGCGCGAGCTTTCGCCAGCTCGATTTCTCGCGGACCGGGCGCCACGGGGTGCGTGCCATCAGGAGGGGTCCTTCTGCTCGATCGCCTGGCCGGCGACGATCGTCTCGCCGCGCTGGTTGACGCAGGTGGTACGGCAGCGCAGGCGTCGCCGCCCGGGAAGGATCTCCACGACCTCGCTGGTCGCGGTGATCGTGTCGCCGACGAACACCGGGCGCAGGAAGCGCACCGTCTGCTCGACCGAGATCGCGCCGGGCAAGCCCAGCAGCAGAGCGTTGGCCGTCGAAAGCAGGCTCGCCGTGAGCATCCCGTGCGCGACCGGTGCGCCAAAACGAGTCGTCCGGGCGTAGTCCGGATCGAGGTGGGCGGGATGGCGATCGCCGGTGACCTCGGCGAAGCCCAGGATGTCGTCGGCCGTGATCGTCTTGCTGAACTCCGCCCGGTCGCCCACCCGGAAATCCTCGAAACGCTTGTTCGCGTAGTTCATCGCCGTGGCACTCAGGCGCGTCTCACGCCAAGGAGGTGGCCGGTGCTCCCGGCGCACCGGTCCCGGTATCGAGATAGGGCCACATCCACCACTCGCCGGGTCGGTCGCGGATCGCCCGTTCGAGTTCCACGAACGCGGCTCCGAGCGGCGCCTCGACCGCCCGCGTCTCGATGCTCCGACCGAACCAGAAAGCGAAACCTTCGCCTTTCGCGAACGTGACGATGGGTTGGATCACGGCGCCGGTCAAGCGCGCCAAGACCTCGATACCGCCCGAGACGGTCGCATGCCCGCCGAGCAGACCGACGCGCGATCGTCGCCCGCTCACGTCCCCAGGTACGTCCACCGGCGTGTAGATCCGGCCGCCCGCGAGGAGGTGCGCGCGCGCCCGGGCGACCGCCTCGGGATCGGTCGACAGGAAGGGCCGGCCGGTGACTCGCTCGGTCCAGGCGACTTTCCGGCGTGCCCACTCGCTCTTCGGCCTCGGCATCGGATTCGATGCGTCGAGAGGCCTGGCGAGGATCGCAAGGTCGAGTCCGAGCGCGCGACGGAGGTGGACGAAGCCGAGCACGGGGCTGCCGTAGTGGAGCGTCGCGAGGATTGCGGGACCACCCCCCACGAGATCATCGGGAACGCGGCTGCCGGCGAAAGCCGCCGGAACCCGGTCTTCGTGCGCCATGAACCAGGCGCTGTCGAATTCCTCCCGGACCTCGGACTCCAGGGCCGCGAGGAAGACGCCCGCAGCCCGATCGGCCGGGACGCCGAGAGCCCTCGCGATGCGATTGCAGGCGGTTACCCGCCGACCGGGATCGCGCCGGAACTCGATCCGCCCCACCAGGGGGACCAGCAGGCGACCGGACGCCCGGCTGCGGGAGGCGATCGGCAGCAGCCGACCGTAGCGCAGCCCCGCCCAGCGGTCGGGCTGTTCCGTCACCCTTGGCGCCGCGGGGCCCGCCCGACCAGCTCGGCGAGGTCGCGCAGGGACATCGTCGCCGTCAGGTCCTCGCTCGGCAGACGCACTCCGAACTCGTCGTCGAGCGCCGAGGCGATCTCCGCCAGGGAGAGCGAGTCCAGAGTGACCGACTCGCCGAGGGGGCCGTCGAGGCTAAGGCCATCCGCTGGAATCCGCAGGATCGAGGCCACGACCGCCTTCGTTTTTTCCAGATTTTCCAAGAAGATCCCCCGTTGGCCAGAAGTTCCCACGCCTGATAGACGATGTATCCGACAAAGGGGAAGCCATGAAACCAAGCCGCCTCGTTGCCACCACCGCCGCCGCCGCCCTAGCCGCCCTTTCGGGTTGCGCGCCGACGTACACGCAACAGACGGCTGCGGCCAACGCGGCCTACGCCCAGGCCGCTGCGCAGCCCGGCGCCTATGCCGTCGCGCCGGCACAAGGCTACGGCGCCGCGCCCGCGTCTCCGCAGGCGACCTACGGCGCGCCCGCGACCTACCCGCAGGGCACCTATGGCAACCCGGCGGCCCCGCAGGCTGCCTACGCCAGCGGCTATCCCGCGACCGGCAACCCGGCTGGCTACGCCAACCCGCAGGCCGCCTACGGCCCGCCCAACGCCAACGGCTACTACCCGCGTGGTGCAGGCCAGTATCCGGCCGAGCGTACCTTCGACGTGCGCCAGCCCTACTACGGCGATGCCGGCTATCACACGATGGGAACCTACAACGACGGCGAAGCTCATCCGTTGCGTCTAGTATCGTTCGCGGTGGCTCCGGTGGGCTACCTCGCCGAGTGGTTGGTGACGCGTCCGATCTTCCGAGTGGTCTCGCAGCAGGATATGGCACCCATCTTTAGCTACACACCGCAGGCCGGATTCGACTACGAAACCTATGAGGAAGGGTTGAGCACCGGGGTCACTTTCGAGGAACCCCAGACGATGGACTGAAGCTCAGCGTCCGAGGATTTCGAGCGGGGCGAAGCGAGCGATGAGCTTGCGCGTCCCGGCGCGTTCGAACTGGACGGTGAGTTTGAGGGAATCCCCGGATCCCTCGCTCCATCGCACGACGCCTGCTCCGAACTGGGCATGGCGCACGCGGCTGCCGACCCGCGGGGTCGATCCCTCTCCGCCCGAGTCGCTCTGGCCGTAGGAGTAGTCGATCGTCCGGCCGGCGTCGGCCGTCGGCAGCGATTGCTCGACACCCGCGGCAGGGGCGCGTTCCGCCGTCCAGGAGTGGCCGCCGAGCCCGGCCCGGGCGGCGAAGGACCGCGGCTCGCCCGCGAGTCGCCCGCCCAGCACCTCGACGAACTCCCCGTCGATCTCGCGCAGGAAGCGCGACGGCGGGTTCTGCTGCGAGACGCCGAAGAGCACCCGGTGGCGGGCCCTCGTCAGAACGAGTCGCTCCCGAGCACGCGTCATGCCGACGTAGCAGAGCCGGCGCTCCTCCTCGACGTCGCCCTCGTCGATCGCGCGTTTGTGGGGAAAGAGCCCCTCCTCCATCCCGGTCAGGATCACCAGCGGGAACTCGAGGCCTTTCGAGTTGTGCAGTGTCATGAGGGTCACGGCGGAGCGGCGACCGTCGGATGTGTCGAGTGCCGAGACGAGTGCAGCGCGCTCGAGGAATGCCTCGACGGCGAGGCCGCCGGTCGTTGCGCCGTCGACCGCGTCGAGTTCGCGCGCGGCGGATAGCAACTCGTCGAGGTTGTCGGCGCGCGCCTCCGCTTCGTGGGTTCCCTCGGCGCGCAGTCGGGTGGCGAGGCCGCTCTCCTGGAGCACGCGGTCCACCGTCTCGGCGAGCGTCTCCTGGCCCAGTCCGGCGCGTAGTCGGCGCATCATGCCCCAGAAGTCGCGAACGCGTCCGCGGCTCGCGGTCGCAACGCCCACGAGCGCCTCGCCGTCGGCGATCGCATCGAGAATCGAGGAAAGCGTCCCCCCGCGCGCGCGCGCCGTCGCGGTCAGCGCGGCGATCGTGGTCGCACCGATTCCACGCGCGGGCACGTTGACGATCCGGGCGAGGCTCACGTCGTCGGCCGGGTTCACCAGCACGCGCAGGTAGGCGAGCGCGTCCTTCACCTCCTTGCGGTCGTAGAAGCGCGTTCCGCCGACCAGCGCATACGGATAGCCGCGTCGGACGAGCTCCTCTTCGAGCGAGCGCGACTGGGCGTTCGTGCGGTAGCAGACAGCGACCTCCGCGAGGTCGCGGCCGCGCGCGAGGGCGGCGTTGATCTCGCCGACCACGTAGTGCGCCTCGGCCCGGTCGTCGTCGAGGGTCGCGACGACCACCTTGTCGCCCTCGTCGCGGTCGGTCCAAAGCTTCTTGCCGTGCCGACCGGCGTTGCGGCGGATCACCGCGCCCGCCGCGCCTAGGATGTTGCCCGTCGACCGGTAGTTCTGTTCGAGCCGCACGACACGCGCGTCGGGATGGTCGCGCTCGAAGTCGAGGATCGCGCGGACCGTGGCCCCGCGGAAGCCGTAGATCGACTGGTCGTCGTCCCCGACGACCGCCAGATTCGGCGAGCGGGCGGCGAGCCGCTGCAGCAGCACGTACTGCGCACGATTGATGTCCTGGTACTCGTCGACGAGCACGTGGACGTAGCGCTCGCGATAGCGGTCCCGCGTCTCCTCGTCTGCCGAGAGCACGCGGACCATGCCGAGAATCAGTCCGCCGAAGTCGAGGGCGCCGGCCCGCAGGAGGAGTTCCTCGTAGCGCATCGCCGCGCGCACCATCGGGTCGCTGCGCGGGTCGGACCCGACGTCGAGCGCCTCGGCCGCGTTCTTGCGGCGGTCGAGGAAGGAGCGCAGCGCCTGCGGCGCCACCTGCTCCTCGCTCACGTCGGCGTCGGCGAGAGCCCGGCGGCACAGGGCGAGGCTGTCGGCATCGTCGTAGATCGCGAAGGAGGAGGGCAAGCCGATACGCGGCGCCTCGCGGCGCAACCAGCGAGCGCAGACCGCGTGGAAGGTTCCCACGGTGAGTCCACGCGCCCGCTCGCCGAGCAGCCTCTCGAGTCGCTCGCGCATTTCCCGCGCGGCCTTGTTGGTGAAGGTGACCGCGAGGATCTCCTCCGGGCGGACACCCCGCTGCTCGACGAGGCAGGCGATGCGGTGGGTGAGGACGCGGGTCTTGCCGCTCCCGGCCCCCGCGAGCACGAGCAGCGGGGATCCACCGTGGGTGACCGCATCGCGCTGCGGCGGGTTCAGGTCGTCGAGGTCGATCACCTGCGCGCCGAACTTAGCTGGTGGCCGCCGAAATGGAAGGCACGGGGATGGCCGGCGTGCTAACCGGCGGGCGTGGCGGTGTACGAGCGCAAGGACGCCGCCTACCGGCGAGCGAAGGAAGAAGGCTACCGGTCGCGTGCGGCCTACAAGCTCGTCGAACTCGACCAGCACTTCGGGCTCTTGCGGCCGGGACTCCGCGTCGTCGACCTCGGCTGCTGGCCCGGCGCCTGGACCCAGGTCGCGGCCGGGAAAGTCGGCGCGTCGGGCCGGGTCGTCGGCGTGGACCTGGTCGCGACCGAGGACCTGGGAGTTCCACAGGCGACGACGATCGCCGGCGACGTCTACGATCCCGACGTCCGCGACCGGGTGAGCCAAGCGCTCGGCGGCCCCGCGGACGTGGTGCTCGCCGACCTGTCTCCCAAACTCTCCGGGGTTGCGGCAGCGGACGCCGCGCGCCACGCGGCACTCGTCGAGGCGGCGATCGCCGCGTCGCGCCGTTGGCTCGCACCCGACGGGACCCTGCTCGTGAAACTCTTCATGGACGCCGAGTACGAGGCCCTCGTGAAGCGCCTGCGCGCCGGGTTTGCCGCCGTGAAGACCCGGCGCCCACCCTCGACTCGCAAGGGCTCGGCCGAAATCTATGCCCTTGCCCGCGGCCCACGGCCCCAACCCGCAGACGACGGCGCCACCTCGGGCGTCGCGCCGGGTTGAAGGTATCGTCGTCTTCGAACGTCGGTTTCCACGGGCGGCAAGCCGGGCAACCGCAACGCATCGCGTCACGGCGCGGTCCTACGCGGATTTTCCCGGTCGCGGAGAGGCGGCGGTTCAGCAAGGATGAGCAGCGTGACTTGGCGGGACGTATCGCTTCTCGGGCCGGGGTGCGGCGGGCTTCTGCGCGCGCTCTCTCCGGCTCGGTTCCCGCGCTTCCGCCTGCCATGGGTGCTCGCGACGGTTGTCCTTTTCTGCGCGGCATCCTCGCCGGCCGTCGCCGGGGCGGCCGCGGTCGAAACCGCGGGCGAGGTGCTCGTCGTACGTGACGACGGTTCCGTCCTGACTCCCCCCGATCCGCTCCCGCTCGCTGGCCGTCGCCTGCGTTTCGTTCCTCTCGAAGAAGGCGGGTTCGCGACTCAGGTCGGCACACTGACCGTTCCGCCGACCCGTGCCGCCGCGGCCTGGCGCAGCGGCCGACGTCTCGACTTCTCCGGCGGCGAGCCGGTCGCGATCGACCTCGACGTCCCGTTCCCGTTTTTCGGGCAACTCCAACGGCAAGTCTTCGTCCACCCGCACGGCGCGATCTCGTTCGGAAGTCCGCTGCCCGAGAGCAGTCGCGCACGAGCGGCCGCCTCGGGCGAACTCCTGCGTTCGCTCGCGGCAGGTCCGCCGGTCATCGCGGGTCTCTGGAACGAACTGCTCTCCGATCACCCGGCCGACGGCACCGGTGTCTGGTTCGAGCAGACCGAGGATGCGGCCTCGGTGGCGTGGGTCGGCGTGCCGTCCGCGCGTCCCGCGAACGAGCCGAACACGTTTCGGATCACGCTGCGTCGCGACGGACGGATCGACCTCGAGTATGCCGAGATGGCCTCGACCTGGGGCATCGTTGGCGTCTCGCCGGGCCGCGGCGCTACCGCCACCGAGATGGTCGACCTGGAGCGCCCGATACGCGGCGCACCGGGCGCGGCGCTGCTCGACTGGTACCGCGATCTGCCCGGTCTCGACGAGGTGGCCCTTTCCCGCGCGGTGTTCCGCCAGTTGCCCGATCGCGTTCAGTTTCTCACTGTCTTCACGACCCGCCCGGTCGATGGCCCGGCGCCGGTCCACGGTGTGGCCGTGAAGAACGGCGACCGGGGAATCGGACTCCCGGTTCTCGATCACGGCGCGGTGTTCGGCGCGCACGACCTGGAACACGTCGTCGTGATGAACGACCTTTCCTTCTGGGACGACGACCCTGCCCGGCCGCCACGGCTTCCCGCCTATGCCTATGCTCCGTCCACGCTCGGCGTGCTCGCGCACGAGACCGGCCACCGCTGGCTCGCCGAAGCGACGACGCCCGCGGGACCGCTCGGCGACGACGGGCACTGGAGTTTCTTCCTCGACAGCGGTGGCTCCCTGCTCGGTGGCAACCGCTTCCGCGACAATGCCGACGGCAGCTTCACCACCCGACGTGGCCTCGACGGTTTCGGCCCGCTCGACCTCTACCTGATGGGACTTCGGCCGGCTGAGGAGGTTCCCTCCCTCGTGCTCGTCGAGGGCGCGACCGGCTTCGAGCCGCCGATCTCGGTTTCCGGAAGACCCTTCGACGCGCAGAGCCGTCCCGAGGAGGGTGTCACATTCCGCGGCCGCCCACGCACCGTGACGATCGATGAAGTCGTGCATGCCACGGGCGAGCGTCAGCCGGCCTTCGGCGAGGCACCGCGCAGCTTCCGCATGGCCTTCGTGCTTGTCGTGCCGTCGGGAGGCACCGCGACTGATGAGGATCTGGCGAAGGTCGAGCGGATCCGCCATGCCTTCGGGCCGTTCTTCCAGTCCGCAACCGGCGGCCTCGGGCGCATGGGGACGGCCTTGCCTCGGGGAGTCGACGCGACCCCGCCACCCGACGATCTCTCCTTGCGTTCGGGCGAGCCGCAGTTGCTCGCGGCCGAGATCCGACCGCGCGGCCCCTCGCGCTGGGCTCTCAAGATCGAGTTCGCGGACCTCGGCGAGGACCTGACGTCGGTCGAACTGCTGCCCGATACGCCCGGTGCCACACCGACGGTAGTGGAAGTGACCACGGCTGCCTATGGTGTGCGTCTCGGTGCGATGACGCTCGCCGTGAGGGACCTCCCGGCGGATGTCCGGTCGCTGCGGGTGAGTCTTCTCGACCGCCGTGGCCAGCGCAGCCACGTCGCGACCCGCTGGCTGCCGGGTCGCGGCTGAGCCCCGCGCCTTCGCCGGCGCTGACGGCCGCTGCGCGGCGATCCGCCTTTACCGGTTTCGCCGGGCGGCCGGCGAACGACCGCGGAGGCGCGGCCGCGCCCCACTCATGCCGATGAGTCGTGGTTCGCGGCGTCAGGCGGCGGGGTTTCGTCCGAGGGAACGAGCAGGCGTTCGAGGTGCGCCCAGAGCGCCGACCGGTCGGCTGGCTGGGCGCTGAATTCCAGGTGCCCGTCAGGTCGGACGAGCAGGATCGTCGGTGAGCCGGCTCCGACGGCGAGGTGCAGGAAGCCCGACGGGTCGCCGAAGCGTCGCGCCGCGTCCGAGGGGTCGAGGAGCGCCCTGGGCGCCGCAGCGTCGAGCGGGGAGGGTGCGATCAGAAGCGGCGTGATCGTATCTTTCCAGCGTGCGCGGGTGGTCGCCGCGATCTCGTCGAGGTGGGCGATGACGGCGTCCCCGCAAAGCTCGCCCGCGAACAGCAGGAGGAGATGTCGGCCCCCCCGCAGGAGGTCGTGGACCTGCAGGCGTTCGCCGCGATCCGCGCCCGAGCCGAGGTCGACGAGGGTCGCATCCGGGAAACGCGCGCCGCTCTCGATCCCGCCCATGACCCAGACCATCGCGCCCCGGTGCTCGCCGGAGAGAGGGCTCAGTGGGTAGGCGATCCCGGTCCCCGCGAGCATCTCGAGGGCCCGTGACTGGATCGGGGCGAGTCCGCCCACGATCGAGACGACCTGGTCGCGGATCGTCCGCCCGAGCAGGCCGGGCAGGTTCGCCATCCGCGTGAGCAGGCCACTGTGCTCGAGCGCCTGCTCGCCGACGGGTCGGCGCTCGACGTCGTAGCTCTCGAGCAGGGGGTTCTCGCGACCCTTTCCGCTCGCGACGAGCGCGAGCTTCCAGGCGAGGTTGCAGCCGTCCTGGATGCCGGTGTTCATGCCCTGGCCGCCCGCCGGACTGTGCACATGGGCCGCGTCGCCGGCGAGGAAGACCCGGCGGGTCGGGCGATAGCTCTCGACGATGCGCTCGTTCACGCGGAAGCCCGCAAGCCACCTCGGCCGGGATACGCGCAGGCCCGGACCGGCGCGCTCGGCGACGATGGCCCGGATCTCGTCGAGACGCGGCTCCTCCGGCTTCGCCTCGGCGCCCGCCCGACCCATGACGGCGATCACCCGGAAAAGCGGCGGTGCGATCGGGAACAGGCCAAGGAACCCGTCGGGGTGCAGGAACAGGCTCGCGCGGTCGGGTTCGACCTGGCCCGCGACGTCCACGTCGGCGAGCCACCAGTCATGGGGCTCTTCGTCGCCGGGGAAGGACGTACCGAGCGCGTGTCTCACGGCACTGTGCGCCCCGTCGCAGGCGACCAGCCATGGCGTCGCAATGATCTCCTCGCAGCCGTCGTCGCGTCGCAGGCGAGCTTTCACGACGTCGTCACGCGCTTCGACCGAGATGATCTCGACACCGCGTTCGATCGCTACGCCAGCACCGGCCGCGCGCTCCTCGAGCAGCCTCTCGATGTCGGACTGCGGCAGGATGGTCGCGAAGCGGAAGCGGCTCTCGATTCGATCGAAGTCGATGCGCGCGAGGTCGCCTTCGTGGTCGCCTCCACGAAATGTCGCGCCGGCCAGGCGGTGGCCAGCCTCGACGAAGGGTGCGGCACCGCCGCGGTCGTCGAGAGCGTCGAGCAGTTCGAGCGTGCGGCTCCAGAGCATGAGCGCCCGCGAAGTCTCGCGCCGGTGGAGGTCGCGCTCGACGAGGCGGACCGATGCGCCGTGGCGCGCGAGCGCCCAGGCGGTCGCGAGGCCGACGGGGCCCGCGCCGACGACGAGGATCGGGGAGGGATCGGACACAGGAGCGCTTCCGCGGCAAATTCTAGCGCGGGAGGCTTGTCGTGCCCACCGTCGTGAGCGTCAGGCTTCCCGCGGAACTAAGGGCGGGAGGTCCGTCGCGAGGCGTGACCAGCACTCTCGCGCCTCGGGCCGAAGCTTTTCCACCGAGCTGAACCGGGCGTACCCGTGAACTGACAGCGCCGCCGCACCGACGAGGCAGCAGGCGATCCCCTGCTCTTCGAGGCGACGCGCGATGACTGCGGGGGAAGGTGCCATGTCTCCCCGCGCAGCCTAACGCTGCCCCTTCGCCGCGCTCGGCTGCCGGCCGATCCCGCGCAGCCTCCGGTGCAGCTTGAGCACGTCCTCGTCGGTCGCATCCTCGGGCAGGAAGGCACGGAGGTCGCGCAGTCCTCTACCCTCGCGCAACATCGCGACGAACCGGCGGTAAGACTCCTCCGGCGTGGGCGGTCGATCGAGCCGTCGCACGCCGCGAGCGTAGACGAAGACGCTCCACGAAACCAAGGCGGGGCCCTTCCGAGTGCGGCTCGACCGGCAGGCGCACCTCACCCCGCGCGCATGCGCTCGTCATGGCCCCCAGCGAGGCCGCCGGGCGCTCGCGGCCGGGGATGGACGCCGGGCCGTTGCGTCGGAGCCCGCGGTCGTCCTTGATTCGGCACGGGATCCGGGGATAGCAGTCCCATGGACCCCACCTCCCGCTACGAGTGGATCGCGCCCGGCGACGTCACGGCGTTTCTCGGACTCGCCTTCGACAACATCGCGCAGCTGATCGTCTTCGGTTCGATCCTGGTGGGGGTCTTCGGCTACCCGTCCGATCTCGTGCTGGGCAAGATGCTGCCGGGCACGGCGCTTGGAGTGCTTATCGGCGACCTGGTCTACACGGCCCTCGCCTTCCGCCTGGCGCGTCGTACCGGGCGCCAAGACGTCACCGCGATGCCCCTCGGCATCGATACGGTCTCGCTGTTTGGCCTCACCTTCGGCGCGCTCGGGCCGGTCTTCAAGCAGACCGGCGACGCGGTCCTGTCGTGGCACGTCGGCATGGCGCTCATGGTCGCGATGGGCGTCTTCAAGATCGCGGTGACCCCGCTCGCGGCGCGCCTCCGCCACCTGGTTCCGGCGGCCGCGATGCTCGGCACGCTCGGCGGCATCGGTCTCGCTCTGATCGCGTTCATGCCCATGCTCAAGCTGTTCGCAGCACCGCTCGTCGGCATCCCGGCGTTGCTGCTGGTCCTGCTCGCCCTGCTGCGCGTACCGCGCCTGCCCGGCGGTGTGCCGACGGTACTCGCCGTGGTCGCCACCGCGACCGCCGCGTATTACGCGGCGGCCGCGGCCGGTTGGGTGCCGCCGCTCGAGCCGATCGGCGCGGGTGTGCCCGGCCTCGGCTTCGCGCCGCCGCAACCTTCGCTCGGCTTCCTCGACGGGATGCGGCTCGCCGTCCCCTACCTGCCGCTCGCGCTGCCTCTCGCCTTCGCGACGATCGTCGGCGGCATCGACAACACCGAGTCCGCGGCCGCGGCGGGCGACGCCTACGACACCACCGAGATCCTGCTCACCGAGGGCGTCAGCACGCTCGTCGCCGGCCTCTTTGGCGGGGTCATCCAGACGACGCCCTACATCGGTCACCCAGCCTACAAGCGCATGGGCGGTCGCGCTGCCTACACCCTCGCCACCGGTCTCTTCGTCGGACTCGGCGGCGTGTTCGGCTACCTTTCGTGGCTCGTGCACGCGCTGCCCGAGGTCGTGGTCGTTCCGATCCTCGTCTACGTGGGCCTGGAGATCGCGGCGCAGTGCTTCCATGCCGCCCCGCAACGCCATGCGCCGGCGGTCGCGGCGAGTTTCCTCCCCTCGCTCGCGAATCTCGCCGTGATCCTGGTCGCCCAGATGCTGGCCGGTGCCGGCGTCGCAGCGACCGCACTGAAGGGGGACGCCGCGTCGGCCTTCGGCGCGCTGTCGCTGCTTTCGGCCGGCTTCGTCTTCTCGTCGATGCTGCTCGGTTCGGCGATCGCATTCCTGATCGACGGCGACTGGCGCAGCATGGCGGTGACGCTCGGGATCGCCGCTCTCGCGTCGTGGTTCGGCGTCATCCACTCGCCGTTGCCGGGCGGCGCGACGTTTCTGCCGTGGAACGTCGGCGATGCACGACCGATCGCGATCGGCGCCGGGTATGCGATCGTGGCAGCGGTCGCAGCCGTGGCGGCGGCGCGGGAGGGTGCTCGGGGAAGGCGACCCTAGTCGCGCGAGGCGAACCCGGTCGCGAAGACCGTGGCCGTCGCGGCGGGCGGTTTCAGCATTTCGCCAGGAGCCACAGCAGGAGGAAGACGAGAAAGAGGGTCGCGCAGCCGCCGCCTTCCTCGTCCGGCCGCTCGGGGCCGAGCATCAGGAAGTCGTCGAGTTCGGACACGTGGACAGGATGTCACGCGGGTCCGACAACGGTTGGCGGCGCCACCGTTGCCCGCGTTCAGCCCAGCGCCCGCAGCCCCTGTGCGTACTTGTCGAGCATCGGCAGGACGACCTCGCGTCCGGCCGGCGGAAGCCAGAAGCAGACCCGACTCACGCCCGCCGCCCGGTACTTCTCGATCACCTCCGGCTTCGCCGGTGCGCCGAAGACGGTGATCGAGAGCGATTTCCGATCGCGCCCCACGGCGTCCGCCTTGGCCCAGAAGTCGCGGATGCCCTCCTCGAGGTCGTCGCGCCCTGCGATCGGCATCCAGCCGTCGCAGTACTCGATCGCGCGCTCGCGCCCGCGCGCGCTGCCCGTGCCGAGCAGGATGGGAGGGTGCGGCTTCTGCAGCGGCTTGGGCCAGCTCCAGATCGGATCGAAGTTGACGTGCTCGCCGTGGTAGGAGGCCTCGTCCTGCGTCCAGATCGCCTTCATCGCCTCGATGCGCTCGCGCAGGATCGACCAGCGGCGCTTGAAGTTCGTGCCGTGGTTCTCCATCTCCTCGGCGTTCCAGCCACCGCCGATGCCAAAGATCAGCCGGCCATCGCAGAGCGAATCGAGTGTCGCGACCTGCTTGGCGAGGACGATCGGGTCGTGCTCGATGACCAGGCAGATACCGCTGCCGATCCTGAGCTTCGTCGTTGCGGCGGCGGCCATCGCCAGGGCGCCGAAGAGATCGTTCGTGCGCAGGTACTCGCGGGGAAGCTCGGCGCCACCCGGCCACGGGCTGCGGCGGCTCACCGGGACGTGGGTGTGCTCTGGAAAGAGCAGCGACTCGAAGCCGCGCTCCTCGGCGGCGCGGGCGAGTTCGCTTGGATGCATCGCCTCGTCGGTCGAAAACTGGACCAATCCGAAATTCATGGGGCTCTCCTCGTGCCGTAGAGTCGCATCGGCGCCCGGGCGGCGCCAGAGGGCGAGGCCACGCGGACGGCTTGGCCGGGGGCCCCGGGTGTTGATAGGGGTCCCCTCATGGACACCACGATCATGAAACGCGGTCTTGTGGTCGCGACTCTGTGGGCGACCGCGGCCTGCACCGACCCGCAGGGC
>Ga0114966_10003616_pt1 | contig 13495 bp, 16 predicted proteins | sample M_130207_XF_Meta_FD_87029 | JGI IMG/M metagenome (GOLD analysis project Ga0114966, IMG submission 87029) | Freshwater microbial communities from Lake Montjoie, Canada to study carbon cycling - M_130207_XF_MetaG | ecosystem: Environmental > Aquatic > Freshwater > Lake | place: Lake Montjoie... | reverse complement strand
GCGCCCCGCGACGGACGCGGGTTCTTTGGACGGGAAGTCCAGCCGACGGCGCCCCAGCCCCAGCCCCAGCCGCAACCTCAGGCGCAGCAGCCCGCGCCGGCCGCCGCGCCGCAGACCTCACCGCCGCCCCCGCGCGCCGAAACGCCCCGGGGCGGACGCGACGTGAGACCAGGTATCGGCTTCAACCGTGGCGGCCAGCCGCAACCGCAAGCCCAGCCTCAGCCCCAACCGCAACCGCAGCCTCAACCACAGGCCGCCGCTCCGGCTCCGGCCCCCGCGCCTGCGCCAGCCCCGCAAGGCGGCCGCGATGGTGGTCGGGGGCCTGGCCGCGGGCCGCAGGCCCAGCCGCAGCCTCAACCGGCGCCCCAGCCCCAGGCCGCCGCTCCGGCGCTTGCGCCCGCTCCGGCTTCGGCTCCGCAAGGTGGCCGTGACGGTGGTCGCGGTCCCGGCCGCGGACCTCAGACCCAATCGCAAGCTCAACCGCAGCCCCAGGCCGCTCCGGCGCCGGCGCCGGCTCCGGCCCCTCAGGCCCAGGACCCGACCCCGACGCCTCAGCCGGCGCCCAGTCCTGGCCGCCGCATCGCTGATACCCTGAAGGAGCGTCGCGAGGAACAGGCCAAGGGCAAGGACGCCCCCAAAGCTGAACCGAAGGCCGCACCAGCTCCGGCTGGCTCAACGGCCAAGTGCAAGGACGCGACTTTCAGCACGGACGCCAACCGCGAAACCGCCTGCAAGGACCACGGCGGCATCGAAACCTGGCTGGTTCCCGAGCCCGCACGGGGCCCGGGGCGCGGCATCGGGCGGGGCGGGCGCTAGGGCGCCGCTGCTCCCTTTGCCATGGGCGTGAACTTCTCGCCGGTCGGCGGGAAATAGACCGGGCCGAGCGGACCGGTCGCGCCTTTCAGATAGGTGACCTTGGTCTCCAGGGTCAGCGATTGCCGCACGGCCAGCGCCGCCTGCAGCGCCGCATAGTCGGGCCCGTCGCCGCCGAGCGATGCCGCATCCCGTGTCGCCGCCCAGTGCTCCAGGCTCGCATAGCGGGTCATCAGATAGGCCTCGTCATAGTCGGGTGACACGCCCGCGCCTTCCGGATCGGGGATCACCTGCCACATGCCCTGGATTCGCGCGCCGATCTTCTCGAAATAGGGCCAGACGCCGTCCTGGCTGGCCTTCAGGAACTGCGGGAACGAGCCCTTCCTGATCTTGAAATAGCGGATGGTGACGATCTCCTCGCCCTTCTTGGCGGCCTGGTTGCGCACCGGGCCGGTGGACCCCGCCTTGCTCTGGGCCACGGCCCGAGCCCCGGCGGCCTTGGGCGCGGGGCCCTGCGCCGCCGGCTGGGCCAGCACGCTCGCGCCCGCCACAGCTGCGACCAACAGGCCCGTGACGGCCAGGGACTTCCACCTTTGAATCAGCATCGCCAGCTCCTCCTTCGTCTCAATTTTCCGGTTTCAACCCAAACCGCTCGCCCTTGCGGCCCTTGACGGCCAGGTCGACGGTCATCAGGCGTTTGACGCCTTCCATGCGCATCTGCCCACCGGGCATCCACATCATCGCCACATAGTCGCCGAGGCTGTCTTCCACCGCATTGGTGAAGCCTTGCGCATCCTGGGCCTTGTTCATCTGGATCTTGGCCATGCGCAGCGCCTCGGGGCTGTTTTCGGCCACACGGCGGGCGAAGGCGAAGCTCTCGCGCTCGAAGTCCTCGGCCTTCAGCACCCGGTTGACGAGCCCATAGCGCGCGGCCTCTTCCGCCGAGATGAACCGGCTCTCAAACACCAGCTCCTTGGCCCGGCGCACGCCGATGTCCCAGGGGATGGAATTGTACTCGACGAACCCGCCCAGGAACTGCGCGCCTTCCTCGGCGAAGACGATGTCCATCGCCGCGGCCAGCATCCAGCCGGCGTAGATGCAATAGCCCTCGACCATGGCCAGCGTCGGCTTCGGGAAGTTCCGCCATTTGAGCAGCAGGTCGAGGTTGTACTTCTTGAACTGGTCATAGACCTCGATGCCGGGCGCCGCGCCCAGCGCTTCGCGATAGGCCATGCCCTCGGGCGTGCCGAGATCATGGCCGGTTGAGAAGCTGCCGCCGGCGCCGCGCACAATGACGATCCGAACGTCGCGGTCGTCCTTCGCCAGGTCAAAGGCCGCATCGATCTCGTCGAGCATGCGGTAGCCCTGGGCGTTGCGATAGCCCGGGCGATTGAGGGTGATGAGGCCGACGCCATTCTCGGCCGAATACAGAATTTCCTGAAAGTCCACGCCGCGTTCCCTCCGTTTCCGGACACTTTGGCCCATCTGTCCGCGAGCGGCCAGAGCAGGGGCTATCCATGGCGCATCCGCCTTCCCCGGGCGGCCCGCAACAGATCGGAAGCTCCCATGCGCCTTCTCGTCGCCCTCTCTCTCGCAATCCCCCTCATCGCCGGTCCCGCCCTCGCCGACGACAGCGTCACCCACCTGGGCAAGGCCATCGATGAGTCGACCAATGCCGCCGGCCATCTCGCCGCCTCGGGTATCCAGACGGCGGCGGTCGCGTCCGTCGCGCCTGCCGCCGTCGGCGCCAGCGTCGTCGTGGGCGCCGGTGCATCGGCCGTGGCCGGCGGGGTGGCTGTCGCCGCCACCGGTTCCGCCGTCGCCGAGGCGGTCGATGACTCCACCGATTACCGCAGGCCGCTCTATGTCGACAAACGCGTCTTCGTCATGCCTGACCCACGGCCGCAGGTCCCCTATGCGCCACCGCCCGCGCCCAAGCTCGTCAAATGAGCGCCCGCCGCGCCCCCTTTGCGGCGCTTCTCATCCTGCTGGCGGCCCTTGGCGGACCGCTCGCCCCGGCCCCGGCGCTCGCCCAGGACTCTCGCGCCCCAGACTCCCGCGCTCAAGCCCCCGCCGCGCCGCACTTTCGTCCCGAACAGGCCGCCCAGTTTTCCAAACAGATTGAAGAAAATCTCGGCTCCCGCGGCGCGCGCGTCGCCATGGTTTTCCGCCTCGGCCGCCCGCGCGAGGATCTGCCCGAGGGTATCTCCTACACCCACGGCGCCTTCTGGGTTTACCGCACCCTGACCACCGGCACCGGCGAGACCACCAGCGGCTATGCGGTCTACAATCTCTACGCCGGCGACGGCAAAGCCTGGCCGACGACACGCAGCCGGCTGGTGCAGGACTGGCCGTTCGATTTCGTGCGCGGCTCCACCATCGACGATGTGGCGGTGATCATCCCGACGCCGGAGATGCAGCGCCGCATCCTGGCCGTCATCGACAGCCCGACCTACGCGCGGCTGCACAACCCGAGCTACACCCTGGTCTCAAACCCCTGGGAGCGGAAATACCAGAACTGCAACAGCTTCATGCTCGACGTGGTGGGCGCGGCGATCTGGGAAACCAGCGATCCAGACCGCATCACCACCGACCTGAAGGCCTGGTTCCAGCCGACGATCGTCCAGGCCGGCGGCCTGCAGCGCCTGTTCGGCCCCATGGTGGACGGGCGCCTGCGCACCGACGACCAGCACGGTCCGATCCGCACGGCGACCTATGAGTCCCTCCACCGGTTCCTGGGCAGCTTCCAGCTGCTGGAAACGACCTATTTGGTGAAGTTTGACCGAAACCGGCCGCCGGCCGTCTAGCCCCCGCGCGCCGGAGCCGGCGCAGCCCCGCCCCGGGCCGGCGCAACATAGTCGGGCTGATAGAGCTCGACCTGGTTGCCTTCCGGATCGGAGAGGAAATAGGCCTGGTTCGGGATTACCGCGCGCACGGTCACGCCGTGGGTCTGCAGGAAGTCGGCGGTGTCCTTGGCGTTCCTGACGTTGAGAATCAGGCGGCCATAGTTGGTGTTGCCCACCTGGCGGGTGGCGCTGCGCTGCAGAACCAGGGCCACGGCGTTCGGGTTGGCCGGATCGAGCGACAATACGATCTCGCTGGCGGAAACGTCACGGATTTTCACCATGCCGAACACCGTCTCGTACCACTTCTGCATGCCGGGCAGATCGGTGACATTCAGCGCCGCCGACTGGATGCGCGGTGGGGCGAGGTTCTTCGGTATCTGGGTGATCTCACCGGTGGCCGGCGCCGGCGCGGCGCGGCCGGCGCGGGCCGGGGCTGCTCCCGCCGCGGCAGGGGCCGGCGCGGTGGCCGGCGGCTGGGCCAGAACGGCGGCGGCGCTGAGCGCGGCCAGGGCGCCGATGCCGGCGGCGATAGAATACTTCATGGTGGTTCTCTCCCGATGATGGTCTTGAATTCCGCCTAGCCCGGAATTCCGCCGCCGCCTATAGGCGGCCGCCGATGCGCAGGTGTTCGCTCGCTCCGGATTCGACAGCCATTGGCGAAAATGTGCATTTGCGCTGGTTTTTCTCAAGGAACTTCCTAGGGATAGAAGATCGTCGCAGGCCAAACGGGTGGTCGCCGCAACGAAGGACGGACCTTGAAGACCTACAGACACCTGATGTTTGGCGCGGCTGCGGTCTTGGCGATGCTGCCAGGCGCGAGTCTGCTGGCGCCCGAACGGGCGACGCCAACCTCTGAAATCCAGCGCCCGACGGCGGTGGCGAGCTTTGGCAATGTCGAGCGCGCGGTGCTGGCGACTGGTCCGTTGCAGCCTTCGGTCACCGTCGAGGTGCAAGCCCTGATCAGCGGCCGGGTCAGCGAGATCATGGTGGGACCCGGCGACGCGGTTCGTCAGGGCGACGTGATCGCCCGTCTCGACTCCGACGCCCTTCGCCTGGACATCCGTCAACAGCGGCTCAACGTCACCCAGGCCGAGGCGCAATTGCGGGACGCGGTCAGCCAGCTGACCCTGGCCCAGGCCAACGCCTCCAGGCAAAAGGTGCTGTTCGACCGCGGCATAATCTCCAAACAGGTTTGGGATCAGCAGACCTCGAACCTCAGCAACCGCCAGTCCACGGCCGACAGCCAGCGCCAGCGCCTGGACAGCCAGAAGAAGGTGCTGGAGCAACGCACCCGTGACCTGGAATTGACCGAGATCCGGGCGCCCATCGACGGCGTCGTCTCCGAGGTTCTCACCCATCCGGGTGACCGCATCGACATCGACGGGCCGATGCCGTCTATCCTGCGGATTGTGCGCATGAACGTGCTGACCGTGCGCGCCGAGATGTCGAGGGCCGATGTGCGCAAGGTGCGCCCCGGACAGAAGGCCTATTTCGTTTTCACCAGCGATCCGGGCAAACGCCACTACGCCACCTTGCTGAGCAGCGAGCCGGCGTTGACCGGCGGTGCTCAGGGTGAGACCGGGGGAGCGAAGGACCAGACGGCCTACTACGACGTCGTGCTCGATGTGCCCCAGCCGGTCGAAGGCCTGGTTCCAGCCGCGATCGCCGAGGTTCATCTGGTTCTGGACGAGGCGGACAATGTCCTGACGGTTCCGGCCGGCGCGCTGGCGGCCAACAAGGTCGAGGTCGTTCAGCCCGACGGCAGCGTCCAGGCGCGCGAAGTGCGGGTCGGTGTGCGCAACGGTGTCCTGGCCGAGATCCGCGACGGCCTCGCGCCGGGCGAGCGGGTGATCGTCGACGGCGCTGACCTTCCGGGCAGCCTCTAGGCGGGTTGCGCCGCCTAGACCTGAACGTGTTCGACGAAAATCTACAATTCCGGCGCAAAGGCTTCTAAGCTCCGAACGCCCGTCCGCGGGAGTATTCGACAAGGACAGAGCATTGAATTTGAGCAGGAAAACCAGTGCCGGACTGGCCGTGGCGGGGGTCGCCGTGGCCGGCCTGGGATTGTTTGCGCTGGGCAAGCAAAATGCGCCACCTCCGGCTCCCCGGCAGACCGCTGTGGCCAAGATCGGCAACGTCGAGCGCTCGGTCCTGGCGACCGGCTCACTGCAGCCTTCCAATGTAATCGAGGTCGGCGCCGAGGTCAGCGGTCGGGTGATCGAACTGAAGGTCAAACTCGGCGACATTGTCAGACGAGGCGACGTGCTCGCCGTCATCGACCCCTTCCGCCTGCAAAACGAGGTCAATCAACAGAAGAACCGGATTGATCAGGCAGAATCCGAGCTGCGCGACCGCCTGGTCCAGCTGGACAACTTAAAGGCCAATAGCGAGCGCGCGAGAATTCTTTACGAGCGCGGCGCCACGTCAAAGTCCCAGCTGGACGTTCAGCTCGCCAATGAGGTCAGCCGCCAGTCCCAGGTCGACAACCAGCGCCAGCAGATCGAGAACCAGAGGCTCATTCTCGAACAAAGATCCCTGGATCTGGCCAGAGCCAGCGTCCGCGCGCCCATGGACGGCGTCGTCGCCCAGGTCGTCACGCACCAGGGTGACGTGGTCAATGTTTTCCAGACGACCCCTGTCATCGTCAAACTCGCCCGGATGGACGTCATGACGGTGCGCACCCAGATTTCCGAAGCCGACATCATGAAGGTGCACCCCGGCCAGAAGGCCTATTTCACCATTCTGGGCGAGCCCCAGAAACGCTACTACGCCACCCTGCAGAGCCGCGAGTTGGCGCCCGTGGGCGGCGGGCTCGATCCGAACCTCAAAGGGCGCAACCGGCGGGCGGTCTACTACAATGTGGTGTTCGAGGTGCCCAACCGCGACGAAAAGCTGATGCCGTCCATGACCGCCGAGGTGCACCTGATTCTCGATGAAGCCGAGAATGTGCTGAACATTCCCGCCGCCGCCGTCGCCGAAAACGGCGCCCAGCCCGACACCGTCGAGGTCGTTCAGGCCGACGGCAGCATCCGCGAGCGACAGGTTCACGTCGGCCTGACCAACAATTTCGTGGCCGAGATCAAGGACGGGCTGGAGGCCGGCGACCGCGTGGTCCTGGCCGAAGTTAACACTCCGGCGGCGACGGGCCGGCCTTAACGCCGCAGAATGGCCTCAGACGCGTGATTTCGAGGTTCCTACCGGCCGCGCTCCCGGAGTAAGCTTGGCTTCAACCCTGAAAGGAAATCTCATGGCTGAAGAAACACCGGATACCTCGCGGCGCGGTCTGCTGGGCGCGAGCCTGATCGGCGCCCTGGCGGCGGGGGCCTTCGCCGGCCGGGCCCAGGCGGCGGAATGGACGGCGGGCGAAGCGGCCAACGTCAAGGTGGTCAACGATTTCCTGCATGCCATCAAGCCCAAGGACATGAGCGGGCAACTGGCGTTCCTGGCCCCTGACGTCACCTACCGGATGACCGAGACCAGTGCGCAGGACAAGGGGTACGACGCCATTCTCCAGCGGCTGAAGCCCTATCTTGATAACGCTGAGAAGATCGAGTTTGAGGTTCTGGCCACCTATGCGGCCGGGCCGATCGTGATCAACCACCGCATCGACCGGTTCACCTCCTCCGTCCGGCCCCTGACTTTCGAAGGGGTCGGCGTGTTCTTCCTGAAGAACGGCAAGATCCAGGACTGGACCGACTATACGATCCGCGCCGCCCTCGCCAACCAGTTCCCGGGCGGCTGATGGGCGCCCGGCGCGGCACGATCTGGGCGTTTGCCGTTATCGCGCTGTCGCTGGGCGCGGCGGCGGCGCTGGCGCAAAGTCCGGCGCCGCGTCCTCCGGCGCCGGCGGGGCCGCCGGCTCAACCGGCGCCCCTCAAGACTGCCGAATTCGCGCCCATCTTTGTAGGCGGCAACTACGTCGCCTTCGTCTCGCCCCAGCTGATCGTGCGCAAGGAAACCGGGGTCGAAGGCATCATGATCCAGATCGTCGATCCGCCGGCGGCCAATGGCACAGTGACGGCCGCCATGACCCAGGAGATCGACTGCCAGGCCGGCGCGTATCGCAGCACACAAGTGATCATGCGCGACCTGAAGGGCGGCGAGATCATGCGCCAGCCGCCGATGACGCAAGCGGCCAAACCCGAGGCCAAGTCGGCGAACGAAGCCTTTATGAGCTTTGTGTGCAACGGCAAGCTGAAGGACGAGGCGGTTCCCCACTTCGCCGATCTGCAGGCCGCCTACGCCGGCGGCAAGGCCGTTCTGGAGCGCAACCGCGCCGCCAAGGGCGCCCAAACGCCGGCCGCCGCACCTGTGCCCGTGCCCGTACCTGTGCAGGCGCCGTCGCCAGCTTCGAAACCGGGAACATCGACGAAGGCGGGGCCATCGCCCGCGCCGCCCAAGGTCTACGGTCGTTAGAGGAAGTCCAGCACCGCTTTGACCGCGGCCTGCGGCTGTTCCTGTTGCACCCAGTGGCCGGCGCCGGAGACCAGGTGCGCGCCGGCAAATCCCTTGCAGGCTTCCTGCATGCGCTCGAACACGCCGGGGGACTGATAGATGCCCCAGTCGCTGGCCCCTGCGATGAACAGGCAGGGCACGTCGAAGGGCGCGCCCGCGAAGGCGCGCACATCGGCAGCGTTTCCGCCCGCGACGGCATGGCGGTACCAGTTGAGGCCGCCCTGAAATCCGGTGCGGGAAAACGCGTCGGCATAGACGGCCAGCTCATCGTCGGTCAGCCAGGAACAGGCGGCGTCCGGCCTGTGGGCGGCGCAGACCTCGGCCATCGTCCGGTCCAGCGGCATCACGTAGTAGTCAGGCAGCTGCGCCAGCGCCTTCGCGCTCCAGCCGGGCAGGGGATGAGGCGTGTTGCCCGGCCAGTCGGCGCTCTTGACGTGGTAATAGGCGCGCAGGAAGGCGGCGATCCCCTCCGGCGCCTCGCGCATGTCGGCGTCGGCCGGGCGGGTGGCATAGTAAAGCTGATAGTGTTTGCGCGGTGGGTCCAGCGCCGCCAGCGCCGTCGCCAGCTCAGCCAGACCTGCTCCGAGGCCCGCGCTGCCCGCCGCTTCCGGCTGCGGCGGGCCTTCGTAGGGCGCGCTCATCAGCACCACGCGCTTGAACACATCCGGCCGGATCAGCCCGCAATGGGCCGCCACGGGCGACCCGAAATCATGGCCGACGACGCAGGCGACCTTGCCGTAGCCGAGGGCCTGGACCAGGGCCACGCAGTCGCGCACCAGATTGACGTAACCGAAGGGCGCCAGGTCGACGTCGAAGCCCTCGTCCCAGCCGGTGGTGCGCCCATAGCCGCGCATATCCGGCGCGATCACATGATACCCCGCCGCCGCCAGCGGCCCCATGACCTTGCGCCAGGAATAGGCCAGCTCGGGAAAGCCGTGGAGCAGGAGGAGAGCGGTGCGGCCGGGCGTCTCGAACCCGGCCTCCAGGATGTGCATGGCCAGGCCATTGACGTCGGGGACCATCCGCGAACGGACGCCGGGCGGCAGCTGAGGGTCGAGGGGCGGGGGCGGAGTCGCGCTGTTGTCCACTATGCCGCCGGCCGCACGGTCAGCGTCAGGCCCAGCGCCGTCATCACCTTGAGCAAGGTGGGCAGTTCCGGACGTCCCGCCCCGCTCAGCGCCTTGTAGAGCGACTGGCGCGACAGACCTGCATCGGCGGCGACCTGGGTCATGCCCTTTGCCCGCGCCACCACACCCAGGGCATCGGCGATCTCGGCCGCATCTCCGCTGGCGAAGGCGTCGGACAGATAGGCGGCGATCGTCGTCTTGTCGTCCAGATAGTCGGCAGGATCGAAGGATTTGGTGTCCATGGTCAAACCTCGTTGGCCAACTTCTTGGCCCGCTCGATGTCGCGACTTTGCGAGCTCTTGTCCCCGCCGCACAACAGCAGGATCAGCGCCTCGCCGCGCCGCACGAAATAGACCCGGTAGCCGGGCCCGTAGTCGATGCGAAGTTCGGCCACGCCCTCACCGACCGCCTTGACGTCACCGGCGTTTCCACCGGCCAGCCTGGCGATCCGCCGGGCGATGATCGCCCGCGTAACCTTGTCCTTCAGCCCGGTCAGCCAAGCCTCGAACACCGGAGTCTGACGAACTTCGATCACGGTGATTGTCTCCTATAGAAGACAAATGTCAAGCGATGGCCCCAGCCGCGCGAGACGCTGGTTCCGGGAGGCATGCAGGGAGACTAGCTCAAATAGAACAAAAAGGGAACATTTATCCTGTCCCCGTATTCCATCTTTCAAGCTGGGGCCGTCGAGGTCGCCGTCGTGGCGGGCGACCGATGGGTAAACCGCGTTCGCGTCGGATCAGAGCATAACGGGCGTCTTCGTGTCCGAAGTGGTCGACGAAGGCCTCACGCAGATAGGGCAGGTGCTCGGTGTGGATGTCGGGGTTGAAGCCTTCGGCAGCGAGGACGTCGCGGGCAAAACGGTCAGTCGTCAGGCGGCTGATGGCGCAGATGCGATCATGATCGGCGGGAGGAATGCAAAAGCCGCCCCCAGTGCAGACCTTTCCCAGAACGTCGTTGATCATCTTGTGGAGGATGGTCTTATCGGGGAACCCTATACCCTCCCGAACACCAGACTCGCGTTCGTCCCGCCAAACCCGAAGCTGTTGCTCATCACGGTGTTGAGCTGGATGTCCTTGCGGGCCCGCAGGATCGGCATGCCTTCGAACAGCGGATCGAGTTCCTCGATATTGGCGCTTTCGGCCGCGAAACCGGCCTGCATCATCAAAAGGCAGTAGATCGCTTCCTGCGCCCCGGCCGCGCCCAGGCTGTGGCCGGTCAGGGACTTGGTGGAGCTGATCAGGGGCGCGTTATCGCCAAACACCGCCCGCACCGCGCCCATTTCCTTCTCGTCGCCCACCGGGGTCGAGGTCCCGTGGGGGTTCAGATAGTCAATCTTGCCGACCCCACCGCCGCCGTTCAGCCCGGCCATGGCGATCTTCATGCAGCGCTGGGCGCCTTCGCCGCTGGGCGCCACCATGTCGAAGCCGTCGGAATTGGCGCCGTAGCCGATCAGTTCGGCGTAGATTTTCGCGCCGCGCGCTTTCGCGTGCTCCATCTCTTCCAGAACGATGATGCCGCCGCCGCCGGCGATGACGAAACCGTCGCGGTTGACGTCATAGGCCCGCGAGGCCTTTTCCGGGGTCTCGTTATATTTGCTGCTCATCGCACCCATGGCGTCGAAGAGGTTGGAGAGCGTCCAGTCCAACTCCTCGCAGCCGCCGGCGAACACCACGTCCTGTTTGCCCATGATGATCTGTTCGGCGGCGACGCCGATGCAGTGGGCGCTCGTCGCACAGGCCGATGAGATCGAATAGTTGACGCCGAGAATCTTGAACCAGGTCGATAAAGCCGCCGACGGGCCCGAGCACATGGCTTTCGGCACGGCAAAGGGGCCGACGCGTTTGGGGCCTTTTTCCTTGGTGATCTCGGCGGCGGTGACGATGGCCCGGGTCGAGGGGCCGCCCTCGCCGACAATCAGGCCGGTGCGTTCGTTGGAAATATCGGCCTCGGTCAGGCCAGAATCGGCGATCGCCTGGTCCATGGCGATGTGGGCGTAGGCTGTGCCGGGGGCGAGAAACCGCGCCGCTCTACGGTCGACCAGGGCTTCCCAGTCGATCTTCGGGGCGGCCTCAACCTGACAGCGGAAGCCCAGTTCCGCATAGCTGGGCGCGAAGGCGACGCCAGACCTGGCGTCGCGCAGAGAGGCGGTGACTTCTTCGGCGGTGCAGCCGATCGACGAGACGATACCAAGGCCAGTAACCGCGACGCGGCGCATTGCGAATTCCTTATTCCGTATGCTGAAACAGGCCGACCCGCAGGTCCCGTGCTTCATAGATGGGGGTTCCGTCGGCTTCGACAATTCCGTCGCCGACGCCCATCACCAGACGACGGTTGATGACGCGCTTCAAATCAATCTTGTAGGAAACCCGCTTGATGTTCGGGGTGACCTGGCCGGAGAATTTGACGTCCCCGACCCCCAGCGCCCGGCCGCGGCCCGGCGCCCCGATCCAGCCCAGGTAAAAGCCGACCAGTTGCCATAGCGCATCGAGGCCCAGGCATCCGGGCATCACCGGATCGCCGATGAAGTGGCACTGGAAGAACCACAGGGTCGGGTCGATATCGAACTCGGCATGGATGTATCCCTTGCCGTGGACGCCGCCATCGGCCGTGATCTCGGTGATCCGGTCGAACATCAGCATCGGTGGCAGGGGCAACTGGGCGTTGCCGGGCCCGAACATCTCGCCGCGCCCGCAGGCGAGCAGCTCTTCGGTGTTGTAGGCGCTTTGTGGCTTGAAGGTCATCCGGTCCTTGGCGGGCGGCGTCTCGTTGGAGGCGCCGGATAGCACGGTCAAGGTCTGGGGCTCAACAAGGTAGAATCAGGGCGCAGGCCGAGCGGCTGGTGACGCGGCGACAGCCGGGGCGGCCAGCCCGGCGCATTGCGGGGCCGGATCCGTACCCCAAAGCTCAGCTGCCGGGGCCCAGCCTTTGGCCTTGCCGACGTTGAGCCTGCACCAGCCGCCCTGGCATTCTTCCATCACCGCCACGCCGCGCGGCGGCAGGCTGGCGACGATCGCGGCGCGCTCGCTGGCCTCGCGATGCAGGGGAAGGACCCCGGGCTTCATGCGGATCACCGCCGGATCGCCGCCTTCCAGCATACGGGCCGCGACCCAGGAAATCCCGCCCTCGGGGTCGCAGATGCGCCGCCAGTCCCTGGTTTCGGCGATCACCTGCACCGGCATGCCCTTGGCATGATAGGTCCAGAGCTTGGCGTGGTCCTCGGATGGACCGGCCCGCGCGTTGATCTCGCCAAACCGCAGCGTCAGATAGCGTGGCACGGCGAATCCCGACGGCGTCGTCTCGTCTCGGCCCGCCCGGGTGCTCTGGCACGCCGCCGGCAAGGTCAGCGCAAGAAGGACAGCGGTGATCGCCTTGCCGATAAACATTCACATCCCAATCGCCCAAAGGCGCGTCGCGCTGCTTGGCCCGGGGGCGCCCCTTTGCTAGAGGTTCGCTTCCTGCGCGCCGACGCGCCGCCAAGAGAATACTAGCTTAGAGCCCATGGCCACCCGCAAGCCCAAAGTCATTGTCACGCGTAAGCTGCCGGATGCGGTGGAAACCCGCCTGCGCGAGCTGTTCGACACCGAGCTGAATATCGAAGACCGGCCCATGGGGCCGGAAGACCTGATCGACGCCGTCGGCCGGGCCGAGGTGCTGGTCTCGACCATCACTGACCGGCTGGACAGCCGCGTGCTGACCCGCGCCGGCGAGGGGCTGAAGCTGATCGCCAATTTCGGCGCCGGCGTCGACAACATCGATGTGGCGACGGCCAATGCGCGCGGGATCATCGTCACCAATACGCCGGGCGTGCTGACCGAAGACACCGCCGACATGACCATGGCCCTGATCCTGGCCTCGGCCCGTCGGGTGGTGGAAGGCTCGGCCGTCATCCAGAGCGGGGATTTCCATGGCTGGTCGCCCACCTGGATGATGGGCCGGCGAATCTGGGGCAAGCGGCTCGGCATCGTCGGCATGGGCCGCATCGGACAGGCTGTGGCGCGCCGGGCGGCCGCGTTCGGCCTGCAGATCCACTATCACAACAGAAAACCTGTCTCGCCGCGCATCGAGGAAGAGCTGTCGGCCACCTATTGGGAGAGCCTGGATCAGATGCTGGCGCGGATGGACGTAATTTCCGTCAACTGCCCGCACACGCCCGGCACCTACCACCTGCTCTCGGCGCGCCGCCTAAAATTGCTGCAGCCCCACGCCATCGTCGTGAACACGGCGCGCGGCGAGGTGATCGACGAGGCGGCT
>Ga0114966_10003615_pt1 | contig 13497 bp, 11 predicted proteins | sample M_130207_XF_Meta_FD_87029 | JGI IMG/M metagenome (GOLD analysis project Ga0114966, IMG submission 87029) | Freshwater microbial communities from Lake Montjoie, Canada to study carbon cycling - M_130207_XF_MetaG | ecosystem: Environmental > Aquatic > Freshwater > Lake | place: Lake Montjoie... | reverse complement strand
CGACGCGCGCGACCGGCGCGCCGGCAGCGAGCACGGCGCCGGCAGCGAGCACGGCGCGGGCAGCGAGCACGGCGCGGGCAGCGAGCACGGCGCCGGCAGCGAGCACGGCGCGGGCTTCGTCCAGCTTGTCCGGCGTCAGCGTCGGCCCCGCTCGGCGCGACTGCGGCGCGAAGCATCCCGCCGCCCCGCCGACGCGGTAAAGTTTCGTCGCGCGCTTGATCGAAACCAACGGCACGCCGAACGCCCGTTGGACCTGCCCGATCGTGGCGCTGCCCTGCACGCTGAGCCGGCTGGTGAACATCCGAAAACTCGCGACGTCGTTTTTCGCTTGGGTGAAGACCGGCAGTTGCCCTTGAAAGTAGACGACCTGTGCCCCCTCTCAGCGGCACGCCAGCTCGCCCGTGAACTCCACCGCTCCAGACAGAAACATCCGCACTTGAATTTGCGGCATCCCGCTGCCTTGCCACCAGCCCCGCGCCGCTTCAACCTCGGATACACTCACGTTTCGCCTGCTCCGGTCTCTTTTTCGTGCCACGCTTCCCGGCGTTACTTCCGTGGCGGGTCAGGAGGTCTGGGACTTGCGGCTGACGCGCGCCACCTCGGATCTCGTTTCGGCTCCGTCAAAAATTTTAAAATATTCGGGGCCGCCCGTTTCAGAGGGACGCGATTCAACCGATGTTTACAGTCTTTTTTCTGGTGATTTGAGCTCCGATCGAATCCGCCCGCGCGATTTTCAGAAAATGATTCCTCTCGCCCCGCTGGTTCTAAATTCATGGCTCGATTCGGTCATTGTAACACTTCGCGGGAGCCAGAGCCCCTTTCGTTCCGTTTTTGTCACAAAAAAGCCACGTGTTTGTAACAAATGAGCGTTAAACTCCGGCCTTTCGAACAATCCAGCTCGTCCAGAACTATCCTGAAAACCCTCATGAAACTCTATCCTTCATTGCAAGCCCTCGCTCGCGCGCTGTGCCTTCTTGGTTCCTCCGCTGTTTTGTTCGCCCAAGATAGCGGCGCCCTGATGCAAGCGCTCGTCCGCAAGGGCATCCTGACCAACCAGGAGGCCGAGGACATTCGCGCGGATCTGGTTCGTGAGAATAACACCATCCCCGCGCACGCCGTCGGTGGCGGTAAGTCCACCGATCGCCTCAGCGTCGGCATGCGCATGCAAGCTCAGTACGCTAATCTGGGTACCGACGTGAAAAATGTCGCGGTCAGGCCGGTCCCGACCGATCACGCGTTCTTGCGCCGGATGTACCTCACCCTCAAAGCGGGCGTCGGTGGTGATTGGGGCGCGACCATGACGTATGATCTCGCCGGTGGCAGCTATGACGATGCCATCATCGAGTGGAAGCCGACCAATGAGCTTACCTTCAACTTTGGCCTCCGCAAAGTGAACGTCGTCTACGAGGAGCGCGGCAGCAGCGGTAACCTCAAATCCATCGAGCGCTCCGGCGTCACTCGTTATTTCGTCGAATCCAATAACGGCCGCCGGCTCGGCGCGGCGAGTTACCGCATCGGTGCCTTTCTTGATGGCAAAAAGGAAATCAACAGCACGACAAACTTTGTCTATAGCGCGGCGGTCACTAACCCCGAGCGGAATGAATCTTTCACGGGCGCTTCGGCCGCTGGCGACAACACGACCAACCATGCCGCCTTTTGGGCCAACACCGGTATCGCCGGTAAGCTCGCCAACAACGGCACGTGGATCGCGGGCGTCGGCGCCGGTCTTTTGCCCGATCAAGGTGGTTTCGGTACCACCAATTTCGGTCGCGGCTTCGATCTCACGATTTACTCCGCTTACGTCGATGTGCAGGCGGGGCGTTTCGGTCTGATGGCCGAGTATCTTTCGGCTAAAGTTGAGCGCGGCATCTCCCTCACTCGCGATGCCCAGCCCGCCGGCTTCTATATTCAGCCAAGCTTCTTGGTCACTGATTCCTTCGAGCTCGTCGCCCGTTACCAGAAACTGGATACCGATGGTCGCGGCGTAAACCTTGGCGATGTCGTGCGCTCGGCCCCAGCCGGACCCACCATGAACAAGTTCGACGAGTGGTACTTCGGCGCCAACTGGTACCTGCGCGGGAATGATCTCAAATTCCAGTTGGGCGGCATTTATGGTAAAACCCATGAGACCGTTTTAGGCGCCCCAGCCGAAGCCAAGACCGTCGGCTTGCGCTCCCAGTTGCAGATGCAGTTCTAAGCCTCGATCCTCCTCAACTTACTTGTTCGGCTCTTTTTACTTTATGAAAAATACCGTCATCCTCCTCATCGCGCTGGCCAGCACCTCCCTCGCTTCCGCCCAAAAACTCGTCATCAAGGGTTCCGATACCTTGGGCGCTAAATTAGTCCCCACTCTCGCCGAAGAATATAAGGCGAAAAATCCCGGCGTCTCCTTTGAAATCGCCGCTGAGGGCTCCACGACCGGCATCGCCGCCATCATCGACGGCACGGCCCAGATCGGCATGAGCTCCCGGCGTGCCAAGCCTACCGAAATGTCGGCCGCCAGCGCCAAGGGCGTCACCCTCAAACCGATTATCGTCGCCCACGATGGTATTGGTATCGTCGTCAGCGCCAGCAATCCGTTGACCAAGCTAACCAAGCGTCAGGTGGAGCAAATCTTCGCGGGTGATATCGTCGATTGGTCCGCCGTCGGGGGTAAAGCGGGTAAGATTTCCATCTACACTCGCAACACCTCGTCTGGCACTTATTCGGATTTCAAGCAACTCGCGATGAATAACCGCGACTATGCCAAATCCTCCCAGAAGATGGCCGGCAACGAGCAAATCGCCGCTGAGGTTGGTAAAAATCCTAACGGTATTGGCTATGTCGGTCTCGCCTATCTCACGGCTCCGGGGATCAATGTCGTGGCCATTGACGGCCAGCTTCCGTCCAAAGAGTCCGTCCTCAAACATACCTACCCGTTTGCCCGCCCAACTTTCTACTATACGAACGGTGCTCCGGCGGGTGAGGCCGCGAAATTCATCGACTTTACCCTCAGCGCCGACGGCAAGTTGATCTCTGAAAAAGTCGGCTTTGTGAGCCCAGAATAATCGCTCCCGAGCTTAAGGTCCGGGGCGCAATTCCGCAGCGTGCCCCGGCCTTACTTTAGTCCATGGCCAGTCCCACTCACCCTTCGTCGTTCCGCCACACGCGGCCACGTTCGTCTTAGAATCGTCACTCGTCTTAACTTGCCCGTTCGCTGGCCCCCCTGTTCTTATTTTTTGTCGTATGATCGAATCGCCGTCAGCGCTTCCGGATCCTAACTTCGCTGTGCAGAAGCGTCGGCTGCGCTTTCTTGGACTCACCATCGATGATACCATCCGGGCCTTCTTCGGGGGCAACGCCTTCGTCGCGGTAGTCGTCCTCGCTTTAATCACGTTTTTTTTATTTCGCGAGGGGATCGGCTTTTTCGTTCAGAACCGCTTCAACGTCGAACTCTACCGTCAGGCCGGTCTCGAGTACGTCGATCATATCCGGCGCCAGGCCGACGATCATGCCGCCCTTTCTCGGTACCTCTCCGACCTGCGACTCCGCCAGTTTTCAATTTTGACCGAGCGTGAGAAGCGATCTCTCGCCGACACCAACACGGCCCTCGCCCCTTTTGACACCTTCGCCGAGCAATTTTCCGCGTCTGCTGACCCGTTGCGGGCTCTCCTCTCCGATCTGACCGAACAGGCGACCGCCCTTAAAACAAAATTTGTCGTCGCCGAGGATCGCAAGGAAGAGCGCCGTCAACTGCTCGCCGAGGGAAAACTCGCGGAGGCTGCGGCGGTAGAAATTGTCGCAGTCGACTTTGCGCGCGAGTTGCAACCGTTGATCGCGATGCTTCCGACCTACCAGACCGCTAATCGCGATTTTGCGCGGACGCTTGCCGAATTAATTGAGCGCCCGCCGTCTTTGGTCCAGGTTGAATTGGCTTCCCGCCTGGCAACCTTCCAGCGCTTTACCCGCGATTATGTCGCCGGATTCCCCGCCATCGAGCGCGCGATGGCCGCATGGGATTACCGCCAGCCCGTGCCCGCTTGGCATGCCTTCACTTCGTTTATTTTTGGCCGACAATGGCTCACCGCAAGTTTTTGGCAGGATTGGTACGGGATTCTCCCGCTCCTGGTGGGCTCTCTCCTGGTTTCGCTCGTCGCCTTATTTCTCGCGGTGCCGCTGGCCGTGGGCGCGGCCATTTATGTCAACCAGATCGCTTCGCTCCGCGAGCAGCGGTTTATCAAACCCTGCATCGAGTTCATCTCGGCGTTCCCTTCCGTCGTCCTTGGGTTCTTCGGGATCGCCGTCCTCGGTCAGGCGTTGCGCACGCTTTCGCAGCAATCGTGGCTCGCCTGGTTGCCGGGGTTTCCTTTCAGCGAGCGTCTTAACATTCTTACCGCCGGTTCCCTGCTCGCGCTCATTGCTGTTCCCACCATCTTCACGCTCGCGGAGGATGCCCTGAACAATGTCCCGCGCGCTTTTAAGGAGGCCTCTTTCGCCCTCGGCGCTTCCCGCCTGCAGACGGTCCTTAAAATCATTGTCCCCGCCTCGCTCTCCGGAATTATTTCCGCGGTCTTACTCGGCTTGGGGCGCGTCATCGGCGAGACGATGGTCGTGCTTCTCTGCGCCGGTAATCGCATCGCCATCCCCGACTTCACCCAGGGCGTGGCCGTGTTGGTTGAGCCGGTCCACACCATGACCGGAATTATCGCCCAGGAGATGGGCGAGGTCGTGCGCGGCAGCGTTCATTACCGCGCCCTCTTTGTCGTTGGCCTCTTTTTGTTCCTGCTTTCCCTCGCCATCAATTACGTCGCGCAGGGTATCGTGCGTCGTTACCGGATCTCCATCGGATGAATCCCGCCACTCACCCCTTTCAGGCCAAGGTTTCGGGCGCTCGCCGTCGTGAAAAATCGGTTTTCGCGTTGTTTCGCTTCGCAACCTATTTTGTTCTTTTTTGCGGTCTCGGCGTTTTCCTCAATATCGTCGCGAAGGGGTCTCGCACCGTGTTCAAAGCCGAGGCCCCGTTCGTCAATATCGCCTTCCTCACCCAGGCGCCGGAGTCCCTTTATCTTTTCGAATGGGAGGGCCAAAGACGCGAAATGGGCGATCGCGAATTTCGCGCTTTTAAGGCCGCTCATCCTGCCGCCGCGCAGGTCCCCACCGAGAGCTATGTGTACTCCGCCGGCGGGATTTTCCCGTGCATCGTCGGCACGGTCTTGCTGGTGCTCGGTTCCATGGTCATCGCTCTTTCGCTCGGCGTTTCTGCGGCCATCTTCCTAAACGAATACGCCGACGACGGCCCTTTCATCCGTTTCGTTCGCCTCGCCATTCTGAACCTGGCCGGCGTCCCTTCCATCGTCTTCGGTCTTTTCGGCTTCGGTATGTTTGTCATTTTCTTCGGCTGGAATGTCTCCCTGCTCGCGGGTTGGTTCACCTTGGCGTTCATGGTCCTCCCGGTCGTGATCACCGCGAGTGAGGAATCGCTCAAGGCCGTCCCCAAGGGGTTTCGCGAGGGTTCCCTCGCTTTGGGCGCCACCAAGTGGCAAACCATCCGCAAAAACGTTCTGCCCTACGCCCTCCCCGGCATCCTCACGTCCTCGGTTCTAGGCATCGCGCGTGTCGCGGGTGAGACCGCCCCCATCATGTTCACCGCCGCTTACGTCGTTCGCGATAAATTACCTTGGGAGGTCGATCACTGGAGCGATTTCTTTTTCCAGGGTGTCATGGCGCTCCCGTATCACATCTACGTCGTCAGCTCAAAAATTCCCCAAAACGAATATACCGAGCGCGTCCAATACGGTACCGCTTTCGTTTTTCTCATCATCGTCGCTCTCATCGCCACACTCTCAATTGTCCTGCGCAATAACTTGCGCGATCGCTATAAGTGGTAACCGCCGTCATCCGCTCATGACCACTCGCCCTCCCTCTGCCTTCGCTCGCTCTTCAGCGGTTTCTGCAAACTCGCCGGCCTCCCGCCTGTCACCTGCCGTCCCCCCGGAGGTCCTCGTCGCGATCGATCACGTCGATTTTTTTTACGGGGCCACCCAGGCGCTCAACGATATCTGCCTCCAGATTGAGGCCAAGCGGGTCACCGCTTTCATCGGTCCTTCCGGCTGCGGTAAATCTACTCTCTTGCGCTGCCTCAACCGCATGAACGACCTCATCGAGGGTACCCGCCTGAGCCGCGGCACCATTAAAATTCATGGCGTCGATATCTATCAACGCGATGTCGATGTCATCGAACTTCGGAAACGCGTCGGCATGGTCTTTCAGAAATCAAATCCTTTTCCGAAATCCATCTACGAAAATATCACCTACGGCCTTCTTCTCCACGGCCGCCACGAAAAAAAACATCTCGATGAGATCGTCGAGAGGTCTCTCCGCGGCGCCGCCCTCTGGGATGAGGTTAAGGATCGCCTCCATACCAGCGGCTTGGGGCTCTCCGGTGGCCAGCAACAACGCCTTTGCATCGCTCGCGCCATCGCCGTTGAGCCCGAGGTCATTTTGATGGACGAGCCTTGCTCTGCGCTCGATCCCGTCGCCACCGCCAAGGTTGAAGAACTCATCCAGGACCTGCGCTCCCGCTATACCATCATCATCGTTACCCATAACATGCAGCAGGCCGCGCGCTGCTCCGATCGCACCGCATTTTTCTACCTCGGTAAACTCGTCGAATTTGCCGATACCCGCGATATTTTCACGAATCCTACCAATCCCCAAACCGAGGCTTACGTCTCCGGTCGCTTCGGCTAATCTGTCATGACTCACTACAACGAAGAACTCGCCCAGCTCAAAGAGAGCTTGCTCGCCATGGCCAGTCATGCGGAATCGTCCGTCTCCCGAGCCCTGCGCGCGCTCGTTGATCGCAACGATGATCTCGCCCGTCAGGTCGAGGCCGATGATAACATTCTGGACCAATTCGAAATCGAGATCGATGACGTCGCCATCCATCTCCTCGCCAAGGCTCCCCTCGCCACCGAGTTGCGCCTCATCACGGTCGCGATGAAGATTTCCCAAAATCTCGAGCGCGTCGGCGATGAGGCCGTCACCATCTCCCGACGTTCCGTCGAACTCAATTCCGAGCCGCAACTCAAACCTTACGTCGATCTTCCGCGCATGGCGACCATGTCCCTCGAAATGTTGCGCGAGGCCATCACCGCGTTCGTCAATCGCGAACCCGCCCGCGCCCGCGCCGTCATCCCTCGCGACCAAGACGTCGATGATCTCAATCGCCAACTGCACCGCGAACTTTCCAGTTATATGGTTGAGCGTCCTACCACGATCACTCGCTGCCTCCGCCTCATGGTTATCTCCAAGGCCATCGAGCGCATCGCCGATCACGCCACCAACATCGCCGAGGAGGTCGTTTATCTCTACGAGGCCAAGGATATCCGCCACACCAGTATGAAAGCACCATGAAGTCTAAAATTCTCGTAGTCGATGATGAGGCCGATGCTCTTGAAATCCTCGGTTTCAAACTCAAGGAAGCGGGTTACTTGCCCATCTTCGCCAAGGATGGCGCCAAAGCGCTCATCGTCGCCCGCGATGAACGCCCTGCGCTCATCGTCCTCGACCTCATGCTGCCCGAGATCGATGGTCTGGAGGTCTGCAAAATCCTCCGCCGTGACCAAGCGACCGCGATGATTCCCATTTTGATGCTCACCGCCCGCGCCGCTGAAATGGATCGCGTCATCGGATTGGAACTGGGCGCCGATGATTACGTCACCAAGCCGTTCAGCCCGCGCGAACTCGTTCTGCGGATCAAAAAACTCCTCGCCCGCGTCAAATCGGCCGACGACGCGGTCACCCAACTGCACGTCGGTGAATTGACGATCGATGTACCCCGGCACGCGGTCATCGTCGCCGGTAATCAGGTCGACCTGACTGCCACTGAGTTCAAACTCTTGGAAATCCTCGCGCGCCGGCGCGGTCGCGTCCAGACCCGCGAGCGCCTCTTGCAGGATGTCTGGGGTTATGAGAATCCGATTGATAGCCGTACAGTCGATACCCACATGCGCCGATTGCGCGAAAAAATCGGCCCGACCGCCACCTATCTTGAAACGATCCGCGGCGTCGGCTATCGTTTTCGTTCCGACGAATAACCGGCTCCCAGTGAGTCGGTGCTCTCTCGCCGCGTTGCCTCGGGTATTCTTCCCATCTACTTCTCGTTTTCTTTGAACGTCGCCGAATTTTTTCTCACCTTGGCCGTTCTGATCCTCGGTTGGGTGGTCGCGGGGCAACGCTCCCGCCTCGCCTCCGCGAAGGCTCGCCACTCCCGTGAACTCGCCGACTATCAGACCAACCGCGACCTCGAGCTCGCCGGTCAAGTCGCTCGGACCGCCGCCCTTTTCGACCGCATGGTCGAGGGCATCATCGTGGTCGGTCCGCGCGGCAAAGTCCGCCTGGCCAACCGCGCGGCCTCCGAGTTTTTCGGTTTCGACCTCCCCGCAACCGACCGCTCCATTTTGGAGACGACTCGCCATCATGATGTCGCGACCCTCGTCGCTCGCCTCGAGCGTGAGGAGGAGGTCCTTAATCACGAACTGCGCCTCGATGCCGTGGTGACCACCCGCTTCCTGCAGGTTAACGCCTTGGCCTTGCGCTCCGCCTCCGGCGAGTGGGAGGGCGCCATTATTGTCTTTCATGAACTCACTCGGCTTCGCCAACTCGAGGCGGTCCGCCAAGAGTTTGTCGCCAACGTCAGCCATGAGCTGCGTACCCCCCTTTCTTTGATTAAAAGCGCCGCGGAAACGTTGATCGATGGTGGCCGCCACGACCCGGCCGTCACCATGCGTTTTCTTGAAATTATCGATAAACACGCTAACCGCCTCACTTTTCTCATCGATGATTTACTGCTGATCGCCCGCCTCGACTCCGGTCGCGTGGAATTAGATCTGGCGTCCGTCGACCTGCTCTCCGCCGCGCAAGATGCCCTCGATGATGCCGCCACCATTGCTGCTAGTCGCCAGATCTCGCTCCACAATGCGGTCCCGCCCGGTCTGGTCGTTCCGGCTGATCCTGAGCGCTTGCGCCAGGTGCTGGCTAACCTCATCGACAATGCCATTAAATATGGCCACGCCGCGGGCCACGTCACGGTCTCCGGACGCTCGCTACCGGGTAATCGGGTCGAATTGTCCGTGCGCGATGACGGGCCTGGCATCCCCCCGGAGGCGCGCTCGCGGATCTTTGAGCGCTTTTATCGCGTCGATAAGGCGCGCTCGCGGGAGCAGGGCGGCACCGGTCTAGGCCTGGCGATCGTAAAAAACGTCGTGCAGGCCCATGGGGGTGAGGTGCGCGTCGAGAGCGCGCTCGATCAGGGCACCGAGTTTTTCATCACGCTGCCTGCCGCTGAGACAAACGCCGCGCGCTGAGCCCACGGGGCGCGCCTGCTGCCAGCGGGGGCAAATTTTATCGACCTTGGCTGCCCGTGGTGCCGCCGCCTTTTTGTCCGTGGGGCGTTGTCCACGTGGCCACCTTCATGGTCCCATTCCCCCCTCCTCGTCGCCCGCGTTTTTCGCCGCCTTGCTCTCGGCTTCGCCCGTCCGCGCCGATCGCAGCACCGGCGGCCCGGCCTCCCGCCGATGCGGCGTTTCCAGCTTGCCGCCGAACCATGGCCGGAAAGATCCAGCCTTTGATTTGTCCAGCCGCCGCGCGCCTCCGTGAGGGCCGGAAGCACCGCGCGGTGCGCGTGGCACCGGAAGATCCAAAAACTCATCGGACGTTGGTCTCGGCTATGCCTTTCCCCGGCGTTGCTTGATGTATCCGGATTTCACCTACCAGTAACTGCTCCGCATAATTGGCTGCAGTTCTCCGCGCGGCAGCGGCAGATTCAGCTGTTCCGTCACCGCGTCGAAAAGCAACTGGCGTTGCCGCGGCGAGAGCCCCGGTTGGAAGACCGCGATCCGGTAATCACGATAGAGGTTCATCGTCTCTCGCGCTGTCGCGACGCGGATCGCCGCAAACAGGGCCGCGTCAATCGCGGTGGCCTGACTGCGTCCGAGCGTCTCCCCAATCGCGATCCGGACGGCCTCCTTCTCATTGATAATTTCCGCGACTCGCCGCCCATAACGATCCGCGATGGCGCCGACTCGCTGCCGGACGCCCTCAATTGCCGCCAGCGCGGCCGTGGTCGCTGCCGGGGCCGTTTCCGCCCGCCCCCGACTGGCGCGCGTCGGGATGACCACGTATCTCATGCCGTCTCCGTCAAAGCGGAAACTGGCTTGCATCGGTAATTCCTTCGCGTCGGCCAGAATCTCCTCCACTTGGTTCGCCGCTTCCTGCTGCGCCGTCGTGAAACTCAGCATCATGGCCATCACCCGCGCCTGTAACACGGGCGGCAGCGGCGAACGTTCGCTAATCGCGGCTGGCTCCTTCGTCTCCGTCAAACCTACGCGGATTTCTTCCGCCAGTTGCTCCAGTTCATCGAAGGGGCCCGCCTGCTGCTCCGCCAACGTTTTTAACGCGTTCGCCCTCAGGAATCCCCAGCGTTGCCCGTCATATCGAAAAACCGCGTCGTAGAGCTCCTTCTTCAGGTGCGTTTTTTTTGTCTGATAAGCGGCCACTTTTGCCGCCACTTCCGGAGTTAAGTCGTCCGGGAGGAGCACCCGGGCTGGTTCCGGCGGAAAAAATAAATAGGGCTGCGTCGTCACGGCGGTTTCCGCGCGGTCGGTCGCCATGGCGAGCTCGATGGCAATTTCCCTCAGCAGCCGCCTTTGCGCCGGTTGCAGCCCGTCGTGATAGAAAGCGTAGCTGCGCATCGTCTGACCAATCTCCAGCGGTGAAAAACCGCGCCGATCGTTGGTTCCGAGCCGCCATTGGCGCAAGGCACTCCACGTCGAGTCGCTGGTGCTCAAATCACGTCGCAGTTGCTCGGCGGTTTTTTCCAACTCCGCCAAGCGCGTCGCTTGCTTGAGCGCGAGCGCTTGGAGCGCCGCTCGCCGCGTCGGCCGGTCCGCATCCTGCCCGCGCTCCAACTCTCCACGCAGTTCCGCTTGCAGCGCTTGTTTTTCTTGCCGGTAGGCCTCCACCCGCTGCCCTAATTTCTCACTCAGGGTCTTGTAGTAAAACCGGGAGCCCAGCGCCGGATAAAAGATTTCATTCACGTACGGCGCCAGCGTGGGCGGTGCGGCGCCGCGCCCACTCGTCGGACTGCCGCGCGCGATATTTCGGTCAAGTGGCGGCGGATTCGGCGGGAAAAAAATCAGCATCGGCTCCAATCGGGTCTCCCGCTGCTGCGAGCGATCTTCCATACTGGGAAACCCCGTGCCTTGCCCTTTCACCTCGGCGCCTCCCGCGATGCCTGCGCCCAGCCCGAGGACCACTCGGCCATAAATCATTAATCCGCGAAAAGGAGGGGGATTCATGGGTAAGGGAACGGTTGCGGCGGGTGTGCGTTATTGCACAGGTCTTCCGCGGGATTCAAGCTTCGGCCCTCCGCTCGGTCTCGGTCCCACGGGGTTGCACCGGCGTTCGGCCGGCCCCAGCGGCTCCTCCGGCCAGCCCGTCGGGCCCGAGCCATTGCATTTTAAAAAATGCCGCGACGCCCGCTCCGGCCCAGAGTTCCCGGCCGGGGAAACCCGAGTTATCCCGATGGCTGGGAAGTTCGCGACTTCAGCTCCCAAGGGGGCGCGGGCATCTTGCTTGTGGGTGAAAGTTCAAATTTTAACCACGACTGATAGTCCTCGAAAACGCGGCACCACTCCTTCGTTAAAACCACCGCCTGCTTCCAGGTCCTTCGAGGTCTGGACTTTCCGGGGCGCCCACCAGCCGAGGGGTGTTCCGTCCACTCGCGGGCGCGCTCCGCGACTTCGCCCATCAGGGGCTGAATCCGGTGGCAATCAAGGTGTCGCTTACCTTTTTCAAAGCGCTTTCTCTATGAGGGTGCGTCTCCGCGCGGTGGCGTTTACTCTGATGGCGGATAGCCTTTTCACTCGCATCGGGTCATCGCCCAAGTGCGTTGCGTTCCCCTTCCCGCCGGGCCGCCCGGCTATCGCCCCGCCACCAAAAATAGCCGCTCCAGCGCGTATCCAAGGACCGCCGTCACCGGGAGCGTCAGGACCCACGCCCAAAGAATCCGTTCCACCACCCCCCACTTCACCGCGCTCAGTCGTTTCGTCGCGCCCACCCCCATAATCGAGGTCGAGATCACGTGCGTCGTCGAGACCGGTACGCCCAGCGTCGCCGTTCCATGCAAAATGAGGGCCGCCGTCGTCTCCGCCGCAAATCCATGCACCGGCTGCATCTTGACCATCTTATGCCCCATCGTTCGGATGATGCGCCAGCCGCCCGCCGCGGTTCCCGCCGCCATCGTGATCGCGCAGGTTACCACCACCCAGTGGGGAATATCTTTAAATTCATTCACCCGCAAGAACCACGCCCACTCGGGTAAATCCTTAAACACCCCGGTGCTCGTCCCCGTAAACAGCGCCAGCGTGATAATCCCCATCGTCTTCTGCGCGTCATTCGATCCATGGCTAAAACCCATGAAGCCCGCACTCAAAAGCTGCGCCTTCCCAAAGATCATCGCCACCACGCGCGGCGTCATTTTTCGCAGCACGATCAGCAGTATCCCCATCAACAGGGCCCCTCCCAGCAACCCGACCAGCGGCGAGGTAAACATCGGTAGCACCACTTTCGGCCAGAGCCCCACCGAGGCTCCTTTCTTGTCGTGCGCGTGCCAAATCAACACCGCCCAATTTCCTCCGGCCGTCGCCAGCGCCGCCCCGCACAAACCGCCAATCAGCGCGTGGCTCGAACTCGACGGCAAGCCCAGCCACCACGTAAAAAGATTCCACACAATCGCGGCCGTGAGCGCGGCCAGCACCGTCGTCATCGTCACCGCCGTCGGCTCCACCAACCCCCCGCTGATCGTCTTCGCCACGGCTGTCCCAAACCACGCTCCCACCAAGTTCCAAAACGCCGCCCAAGCGACGGCCGCCCGCGGCGTCAAGACCTTCGTCGAGACCACCGTCGCAATCGCATTCGCAGTATCGTGGAAGCCGTTGATGTACTCGAAGGTCAACGCGGCGAGTAGGACGAATAAAAAAAGGGTCATGGGCCAGAGGCTGCTCGGATCGGACCGTCCTTGCGGCGCTTCGCGCGGGCTTAGGAGTGTTTCAAGACGATTTGGACCACGAGATTTCCAGCGTTGCGGCAGCGGTCCACCGCCTGCTCCACCATCTCGTAAAGATCCTGCAGAATCACCAGCTGCTTCGCGTCATACGGGCCATGATACAGCTCTTTCAGCAGGGATAACATCACTTTGTCCGCTTCCCCTTCCGCGTATTGTAAACGGTCGTTCGCACCTTGGATTTTTTCAATCGTCGTGCCTCCACGCAGCTGCTTCACCATAAAAACCACTTCATTGGCCGCTTGCTGCATCAACGCCGCCTGCCGCGCAAACGCTTCCGTCGGCACTCGCCCAGGGTAAATCGCCAACCGCTCCACCACTTTTTCCACCTGTTTCGGAATCCGGTACAGCGCAAACGAGAGCGCTTCGATGTCTTCTCGCTCAAGGGGCGT
>Ga0114966_10003611_pt1 | contig 13502 bp, 9 predicted proteins | sample M_130207_XF_Meta_FD_87029 | JGI IMG/M metagenome (GOLD analysis project Ga0114966, IMG submission 87029) | Freshwater microbial communities from Lake Montjoie, Canada to study carbon cycling - M_130207_XF_MetaG | ecosystem: Environmental > Aquatic > Freshwater > Lake | place: Lake Montjoie... | reverse complement strand
GGCATTGCCCCTTTCAAACCCCATTTAAGGTAAGGGGGCAATGCCCCCTTTGGAACCCCATTTAAGGTAAAGGGGCATTGCCCCTTTCAAACCCCATTTAAGGTAAAGGGGCATTGCCCCTTTCAAACCCCATTTAATGTAAATGGGTGTGGGCAGTGTCCCACATAAAATAATTTAATATTTAATAATAACTATTAAATATTAAATATTAAAGCGTGTTATATTATTATTATTAAACAATGACAACAACTAAACGTACCTTAAAAGAGATGAGGTCAACACCTTTTGTGAGTATTTGTACTCCCACGTTTAATCGCCGACCTTTTATAAAATATATGATAAAATGTTTCATGGCACAAGATTATCCAAAAGATAGAATGGAGTGGATTATTGTAGATGATGGAACCGATAAAATCGGCGATTTAGTTCTAGATATTCCACAAGTTAAATATTTCTCCTATGATGTGAAAATGTGTTTGGGAGAAAAACGCAACATCATGCATGAAAAAACCCGAGGCGACTATATTGTCTATATGGATGATGACGACTATTATCCACCGGAACGAGTTTCTCATGCGATTGATACATTAAAGGCAAATCCCGGTGTGCTCTGTGCGGGTAGTAGTGAAATGTATATTTATTTTAAACATATTAATAAAATGTATCAGTTTGGACCCTATGGACCGACTCATGCGACTGCAGCCACGTTTGCATTTCGCAAGGAACTCCTCAAGGACCATCGCTACAACAATAATGCGTCATTGGCAGAAGAAAAAGCATTTTTAAAGGATTATAGTGTGCCTTTCGTTCAGTTGGATCCATTAAAAACCATTTTAGTTTTCTCACATGAACATAATACATTTGATAAACGAACTTTGTTGGTAAATCCGCACCCCCAATATGTAAAGGAATCTGATAAAACAATTGATATGTTCATTAGGAACGGAGATATGCGGGATTTTTATACCAACCGAATTGTTGGATTGTTGAAAAAATACGAACCCGGTTTACCTGCAATGAAACCTGACGTCCTGAAACAAATAAAAGAAATAGAAGAAGGACGCAAACAGAAACAGCAAGAGCAACACCAACAGCAGCAAACACCATCGATTATACTTCAACCACCGGATGGTCCGCCTATTACTTTAACCCTTGAACAAGTGGCAAATATGTTACGACAACAGCAAGCACAAATTCAACTTATGACTTCTCTTTTACAGAGCAAAGATAATGAGATTCAAATGTTGAATAATGAAAGGGGTAAACCCCTTTGAAACCCCATTAAAGGTGAATATTGGTTTCTTTTGGAAAAATATTAAGGAGGGGTCCAGGGGCAAGTGAAATAGACCTTGGTTCCCTTTAAAGGATGGGTCCAAGGGGCAAGTGAAACAGACATGGGTTCCCTTTTAAATAGTATATAAAGGATTTAAAGATAATTTATATTTATAATTATAACTAAAACTACAGGGATACAATGACTGAACAAGTAATGGATCTGAGTAAATATAATGGTGATGGGTATGATGATGTTGTCGTAACGATTAAACAAACCAAGAAATTTGGCAGGCGACGTTATTTCACTTCGAATAAGCAAAATAGTTTTATTGTGAATGCTGAGACGGGTTCAACGTATCCTTGCCGTGTTGGATCGAATGAATCGCGGTATTTATTCAAGATAGTCGACACCACGGGTGTATGTGATAGCAATGGGTATGAGTTGAACCCACGCGATGATTCCTACCCTAATCGTAATCCAAACCATATATTTTATGATAATCCTGAACAATTCATGAAGCATCAACGAACGACTATGGACCCTTATTTTACAGAACAATTTAAGAAACGTATTGCGAGTATGAGAGAACAGGAATAAACAAAAAATAATATTTAATGATATAGTTTTTATATTATTAAATCAAAAATTTAAATACTTATAGTTTTTGCTATAAATGTATTTAAATGTAATTATAATATTTATAATATTCATATTTATGGAATTGGTTATAAAAGAAACTCCGAAAACACTAAACAAATCTACTATTTGTTTAAACATGATTGTTAAAAATGAATCCGAAATTATTGTTAAAACATTACAAAATTTATGTCATCAGATAAAATTTGATTATTGGGTTATTTCTGATACTGGTTCTACAGATAATACAAAAGAATTAATATCTAAATTCTTTGAAGAAGCATTTATTCCTGGTGAATTAGTCGAACACGAGTGGAAAGATTTTGCCTATAATCGCACAGAAGCACTTGAATCAGCATTTAATAAAACAGATTATTTATTAATTTTTGATGCGGATGATAGTATAGAGGGGCAATTTCAATTGCCTGAAATAATGGATAAGGATAGATATAATTTAAAATTTGGTAAAGGATTTGAATATTTAAGACCCTTGCTTGTTACAAATAGAAAAAAATGGTGTTTTAAAGGTGTAATACATGAATATCTTCATGAATTAGAAACAATGAATCGTGGTAATGAAACCATTCATGGTAATTATTATGTTATTTCTGGTCGTTTTGGCAATCGTAGTAAAAATCCAAATAAATATTATGATGATGCCATTGTTTTGAAAAATGCTTTTGATAAAGAAATGAATGATCCAAAAGGTGATAAAGGGTTATCATGTCGCTATGCTTTTTACTGTGCTCAAAGTTATAAAGATACTGGAAATACCCTATATATTCAAGAATCAATAAATTGGTATAAAAAAGTATTAGAATTAAATAACTGGAATCAAGAAAAGTATTATTCATGCTTGATGCTAGGTCAATTATATAAAAAATTAGATGACAATAGCAATGCTGTAAAATATTGGATTAAAAGTTCTGATTATGACTCTGAACGAATTGAAGGTATTGTTGATGCTATGGATTGTCTACGAAATACAGGAGATAATATCATGGTTAACCTACTATACGAAAAATTTAAAAATTATAATAAAAATCTTTCAGAAGGTAAATTATTTATAGACCAAACTAAATATAATGATTTAATAGAATATAATAATTCAATATGTGCTTATTATATTAATGATAAGCACAGTGGTTATGAGTGCTGTAAGAAGATTATATTAAATAATGTAATAACGCCAGACAGATTAAGTTTGACTTTGTCTAATATTATGTTTTATAAAGAGTTCATAGAGAATGATATCGATAAAACAATGTATAATAGATTTATCTCTAAAGAAATAATTGTTTTAAAGTCAACATTTACAAAAGAAGAATGTAAACAAAGTAAAAATATTTTATTTTATACTGGGTTTTCAAATGAAAATTGGAATTACTCTTATATGAAAACAAATTCGCTAGGAGGGTCTGAGAAATCTGTTGCCTATCTTGCAAACTATATACCAAAAGAGTATACTATATATATTTCCGGTGGTGTTGAAAATGAAAAAGTAGATAATATAACATATATACACTTAACTCAATTACAAGAGTTGATAAACACTACACCCTTTCATACTATTATTTGTTCCAGATATATTGCATTTCTAGAAATGTTTAAGAATGTAGATTTTTATCAACTTTATTTATGGGCACATGATGTCACTCTTTTGCCCTATGGATGTAATTTAACATCTAATCAAATTCTTTCTAAATGGAATAATAGTATTAATGGTTGTATATGCCAAACTATATGGCATGCTAATGAATATAAAAAAAAATATCCAGAATTAAAAGATAAAATTAGTATTATAAATAATGGAATAGATATATCATTATTTTCATTTAACTATAATAATAAACAATCAAATAAGTTTATTTATACATCAAGACCAGAAAGAGGTTTAAAAGAATTATTGGAATTATGGTCGCAAATCTTATCCGTTCTACCAGATGCCACACTGATTATTTCTAATTATGTTAAGTTTGACCAAGATAATAGTCATCGCGACTATAAAATACTTATTGATAAACATGCAAATTCTATTAAACATTTAGGTCAGTTAAATTCAGAACAATTATATAATGAAATGAGTACAGCAGAGTATTGGTTGTACCCAACTACATATCATGAAACATCGTGTATAACTGCATTGGAGATGTTAGCAAGCGGTGTAATATGCTTATATTATCCAGTTGCTGGATTAGTGGATACTATGAAAGACATTGGAATACAGGTTCAAAAAGGAAATGAAATTGAAAACATACTTAATTTATCTATTGAGAAAAAACAAGAATTGCGTGAAAATGGTATTAAATATGCACAGTCGTGCGCTTGGGAAAATAGATCAAAAGAATGGTATTCTATAATACTTTTTGATGATAATGTAAATATAAATAAACCAATTAAAATTGTAAATTTAAAACGTAGAGAAGATAGGAAAACAGCCATGGTAGCACAATTAAATAAAGCAGGTGTTACAAATTATGAGTTTGTTGAAGCAGTAGACGGGCAAACATTGAATCCTACATTAGAAATTAAAAATTTGTTTGCTGGTAATAATTTTAATTATAGACGAGGTGTTATTGGGTGTGCATTAAGTCATTATTATTTATGGAAACAACTTATTAATGATGAAGATAATGAGTATTATTTAATTATGGAGGATGATGCTGTATTATGTGATGGTTTTAAGATGAAAATAGAACAAATGACAGAGGAAATGAAAAATAGAGATGTTATTTTTTTCGGTTATCATATGTTTGAAAATAAAAGAACCCCAGTAAAACATTTATATGAAAATAATAATCAAATTATTTATACCAGAAATTTAAATCGTAATTTATTTATAGGTGGAACACATTTGTATTCAATTAATAAAAAAACTGCTATTAAACTGATTGAATATATAGATAGAAATGGAATTAATGTTGCAATAGATGATTATTTGTTTAAGTGCGTTGATATTAATTTATATGAATCAATTCCTCATTTATCTATTTCTGAATGGCAAAATAAAAATAATAACAATATAGATACCGATATACAAAATAACTATAATTGTTTAGATTTTACAAATTGTTAATTTTTTTGTTATTCCTCTATCGATACATCTTCTTCATTTATGACATCACCTCCATAATGAATATCTCCTCCTTTACAATCTTTATCCGTATATTTATCCAAATATTTGTAGATACGATTGATGTCCAGTTTGCTTATCTCGTATGATTCAAACATCGCATAAATGTCTTCATCCGTATGATTGTTGCGCAATTCTAAAAAGAAAGAAAACGTATCCTTTTTATCTAATCCTAATTGCTGACATAAATTTTGAATAAATAATGAATTGTTATATTCGGTGCTGTATTTGGTCAAGACTTTGGTGAACCTTACTTCCGTCGGATTGAATTTCGGTTTCTTTTTAAAGGTGTCGTGATAGATTTTGTTACAATGAAATGTCTTTATGAGTGAACTCATTTCATTGAATTGCCATATTTGTTTTTGAAAGGTAATGCGATCCATATAATCGGCAAAACAAATATTTCCCAATACTTTGAAGTAGAAAGGGATTGCTGTTTCTTTCGGCATTTTTGCAAAGGTATCAATAATGTTCTCATGCCAGAGCAATCCTACTATGGTGCGGTCTGTTTCATTCATCATCGTATTATGCTCGGCGATAGAATACTTTTGGTTTATTAGTTTTTTAGTTATTTCTTTCGTGTCTTCGTTATACGATTTCGGTTTAAAAATATCCTGAATAATTTCATTTTTAAGTAGACTACAATTGTTTTGATATATTTTATAGATGGATGCTAACTTGCGCAAGTCACCTTGGAGATAATTAATGGTATTGGTTACCAAACAGGAATCTAACTCGGGCATCAGCGTTTTAATTATAAATTGAATTTGTGTATTCGTCGGACTTTTAATTTCAAATGAATTACATACTTTCATTAACTCTTTTATTTTTTTATCGACATGATAACTGCTAATACATATAATTGGATTAAAGGTGACTTCTTCATTCTTTTGTTTTTTAGTTTTTTTCGGTCGTATAAGTCGTATTAGTGAATTAATACCACCTTTATCACCGTTGTTCATGCCATCAATTTCATCCATCACAATAGCAATCGGTTTTGCTTTTTTCTGTAATAGACTGATGACACTTTTATCCGCCATATTATGTTTAGTAATCGCATCGATAATAGACTTGTTTCTAATATCCCCGGCATCGTATTTAACAATATCATAATTCATCTGTTTTAAAATGTGAAGCACAAATTCTGTTTTACCACTGCCTGGTGCACCATAAATATATATGCCGCGCTTAAAAGACAAATCTGTTTTATGTTGATTAAAATGGGTTAATACATTTTTTATAGAATGGGCAATTTGTTCTCTACCTAAAATATTATTAAAATTTAACTGATCCATTCTTTTTTGCTTATTATTAATGTATTAATATTTATATTTATATAGAAAATTATAAATACTAATAGGTATATGTGTATTGCTGTCTATAATGGGACATCGCCCATCCGTTGCTCTTGCCCTTACCACAAACGCAATTGCTGTCTATGGGGGTCCGAGGTGGCGATGCCCCCTTCCCGCGACCGCAAGCGCAATTGCTAGCATACCATAGAATTATTATTTGTCACACCGTCCCATGTAAGTTCACACCGATTCGCCCATTGTTTTTTCTGACATAATGCTTTTTCGCTTAACCAAGATGCCTCTGGCACATCGATTTTTTTCATACAATCCTTCTTTCCTAAATTCTTCGCATCAACACATATAATTCTACCTTCAGTCGATTGATCTAGCCAATAATCAGGACAGTTGGCAGCAACAGGAGGATATTGAAAATTCTTTTTATTTCTGTACAAAGAAATTCCAATAAAAATCATAATTATAATTAATAAAACAACGGCAATAGTAACAACTGTAGTTTGAAAACTTGCCATTTATATATATACTTTTTAAAAAAAAGGGGTAAACCCCTTAAAGGGTAAAATTAAAAGGAGGCAATCTTGGTTCCCTTTTATAATATTTTTTTCTACTTGATTATTATATATGAATTCTTTTCCTTCAAGAACAAATGGTAGAGTTAATATAATGGTGCCTAATATTGATGCTCGGTTTGCATTGAGTGACCACATTCCTATTAATCAAACAAGTTCATTTAGAGATGCCATGACCGGTAATTGGTATGATACGGATTTATCCACTGCTTTTTTTAGTTCTCCTAATATGAAAATTATTCAAAATGGTATACGTGCGGGTGTCTATAATAAATCCAACGGACAATATGTTATTGGTGAGCAAAATGGTGATGAATTGAAAATAGTGATGCGCAGTATTTTTCTACAATATGCTAAAAATTTACCTACTCACATCGCCGAACAAATAAACGAGTTAAATCAAATCGTTTTTAATTATTCCGTAAACCAAGTGTATGGTGAAGCGCAAGGGTATATGACTTATAAAAAAGATGTCAGCACATTAGTTGTTCCGATTGCGCATCCTATTTTGTCTTATACCAATGATAAGCAGTTGGAATTGAAACCTTGGTTTTAATTATTTTATTTTATTTTATTTTATTTTATTTTATTTAATTTTATGTATTTTTGTTAGTTTATACTCTCCATTTTTAAAAATTGGATAGTATAATACATGAGTTCCACTAAAACTAAACTTAAATTGGGCGATAATTATTTATCTGGACAGATTATTACTTATATGGGCAATAAACGAAAATTATTACCTATCATTAGCGACATAATCGATAACATTAAAACTGAACTGGGTTATACCGAGTTGACCATTGGCGATGGATTCGCGGGTTCCGGCATCGTGAGTCGCCTGTTTAAAACAAAAGCGCAAACAGTATATACCAATGATTTAGCAGGTTATAGCAAAACATTAAATGAATGTTATTTATCAACTCCGGACGAGGGAAAATTACAACAGATTAAAACATATATTGATACTGCTAATGCGGAGGCAACAGATTCACAAACAATTCTTGAGGGGGCAATGCCCCCTCACTCCCGACCGCAAGCGGAATTGCCCCCGTTTATATCTGGCAACTGGTCCCCTGCCACTCCCATCATCACTGAAGCAGATCGTGTATATTTTACATATGAAAATGGTAAGCGAATTGATGCGATACGTAATTATATTGATACTATTCCATTAGAGTATCGTGCCTTTCTCTTGGCGCCACTTCTCGTGCAATGCTCTATCCATAATAATACCAATGGACAATTTTCTGCTTTTTATAAAGATGCAACAGCATCCAAAGGTGCATATGGTGGTAAAAATGGAATAGATCTTAAACGAATTACTCATCCCATTACCTTACCCTATCCGCTGTTGGAGTTGGATCATCCATGCGAGATTATTATTTCGCAATTGGATACCAATATATGGGCAAGAAATTTAAAAAATAACAACGTAGAAATGGATATTGTCTACTATGACCCACCTTACAATAAACATCCTTATAATAATTATTATTTTTTATTGAATATTATTAATACTTGGGATAAAACAATAACAATTCCTCGCGGCAATCGTGGTCAATCCAATCGCACTAAATCAATCTACAATAGCACCACAACCACTAAGGTTAAAGACGTGATGAACGATTTACTACTCAACACCAATGCCAAATATATAATTTTATCCTACAATGATGGTGGTATTATTCCCATTGCTGAGTTAGATGCGTTGTTGGCAAAACATGGCAAGAGTGTAGAAAAAATTCCAATAGATCATAAAACATATAATCGTTTAAAGGGGATCAGTAATTATAAACGCACGAAAGAGTACAAAGCAGTAAAAGAGTTTATGTATGTTGTTACAAAATAAATCATAAATCATAAATCATAAATCATAAATCATAAATCATAAATCATAAATCATAAATCATAAATCATAAAAACTACAAAATATTAATTTTTATGGTTATTCTACATTATATAATTTTCTATAATACAATTAACATTTAACAACCAATTTCTTTTTTGTGACAACTTTTGTTTTAACTGGTTCGTTTATAGTGATATTACTCTTATTATATTCCGCTTTTAATACCGTCAATTCATTCAACCACAATTGTATTTCGGTGGTTGCTTTAAGTGTCTCCAGTTCTAGTTGTTTGGTATCACGCTCATTGAGAATCTTTTTCACATTTTCTTCCGTCACACTATCCATCGGTAACTTGACCAAATATTTATAATCTTCATCGTCATCCATCATATCATACTTTTTATCTTGCAAGAGTTGTGAGACAACCGCGGTTTTCTTTTTTCGCAAATCAATCGTTTCCTCTAATACTTCGGTAATAAATCGTGCCTTATTGGACAATACCAATGCTGCCTTTGCCAGTGCTTCCACCTGATATGCCTTGCGTTTAACATACAAGTCCATTCGCACTTTTATGAAATGGTCGATTATTTCTTTCACGTTGGTATATTTAATCAGTTTTTCATTCTCGTCAAACATGTGCATATTGGTGGTGGACTGTGTCGTATACAACTTTAATAGTTTTTCCAGACCATTACATCCATGATCGGCACTGGTAGCGATGAGTTCACTTATTTGTCCTGCTGCGAATGTAATTGTAAAATCTACAACTACATCTGTACTCATGTCCATGTAATCTTTTATGGGGGCTGTTGCCCGTATGAGTTTTTCTTTAACTACTGTTTCTTTATCTTTATCTTCCTTTTTCTTTTTGCCTTTGTTGGCATCGGGTGTAACAGATTTTTTGCTTTTGGCTGATTTGGATGCTCCTGCAGGTTCCGGTGGTATCAACAACTCTTCCAACAAATTTTTAAAATCCTGTGTCCACATCCCAATCGGTAACTCGGTCACTCGCACTTGTTTATCATTTACAACCTGATAGTTGCCTTTGAACAAATATTTACTTTCGGTCAGCGGAATAATTTCGCCTTTGAACCCTTGGTAATAGGGCATCAGAGAGTTATTAGTAATAGTTCCATTTAAAGCGCAATTGATATACTCAATCAGATCGAGTGGATTATAACACATAATATCTGTGCTGAAACCTGTGCCAATGCCCTTACTACCATTCACCAAAATCATAGGTATAATCGGCACATAAAACATCGGTTCCACTGGTGTGCCGTCATCATCTAAATAGGACAACACGTGATCATCTGCTTCGGGAAAGATAACACGGGTCAATGGATTCAACCGCGTAAAGATATACCTTTCCGATGCTGAATCTTCACCACCTTGTAACCGTGTTCCAAACTGACCCACTGGCATCAAGACATTGATATTATTTGAACCGACAAAATTTTGCGCCATATTTACAATCGTCTGATTCAAACTTTGTTCTCCGTGATGATAGTGACTCAGTTCAGATACAGAACCACTAAATTGGGCAACTTTAATCTCGCTCGTCAGATTACGTTTAAAAGCAGTATACATTATTTTGCGTTGACTCGTCTTGTTGCCATCAACCAAATTTGGCAAACTGCGTTCGCAGTCATAAATCGAGAAATGAATAAATTCGTGATTAATAAATTCGACATAACTCGCCTCTTTTTTGGTCGTGTCTAAATTTAATTCTCGATTATACTGCTTTAACCAATCCTTGCGGTCGCTTGCCCGTTTTTTATTAAACGCCATATCAATTGCATCTTTACACGCCGGACCAGTGCACACAAACTCGACATTTTTTTTATTGGCAAAATATTCTTTAAACTCTTTCGCCGTGCTCGTGCCTAACCCCTTGTAATATTTAATGTTCCACCCTTTGGAATCTGATGGACTTTCGTGCCATTGTTTATATTCGCTTTCATTATAAAACAGCAATTCTTTCGTCCCTTTACGCGCCTTGATAATAGGCGTATTCATAAAACCCAGAAAACCAGGAATATTCAACAATTCTTCCCATTCCCAATGAATGACATTTATACCCAGACCTTTAATATGACTGCCATCTAAATCTTGGTCTGTCATAAAGACTACCTTGCCATACCGTAAAAGTAATTTTGCCGTCTCGGGTGTATATTTTTTACCCGTTTCGAATCCCATAATTTGTTTAATTTCATTAATTTCTTTATTTTCCATAATACGTGATGTGGTTTCACCGCGCACATTCAGCATTTTACCGCGCATCGGGTAAACGCCAATGGTATTGCGGTCTTCCGTGGTGAGTCCGCTGATAACACCTGCTTTTGCCGAGTCGCCTTCACACAAGATTAAAATACATTGCGCGCTTTTATCCGTGCCCGCCCAGTTCGCATCGGTGAGTTTGGGAATACCGCGCACACTTTTCGTCTTGGCACCATCGGTTTTTTTTGCCGCCTTGTTTTCTTTGACTTCTGTCAGTGCACACGCTGCCTCCATGACACCCATCTTGGCAATCTTTTCGATAAACTTGTCACTGACTTCACAGGACGAACCGAAATTGGCGACAGGCGTGCTCATATAATCTTTAGTCTGACTATCAAAAGCGGGGTTTTCAATATCACAACGGACAAACAACATGATTTGCTCTTTGATTGTATTCGGTTTGACATCCACCTTTTTCTTCTGCTTGATATAGACAGTCAGTTTGCGAATAATTTGATTGATAATATAATCCACATGCTTGCCGCCTTTGCCTGTGAATATACCATTGACAAATGAGATTTGTGTAAACTCTTCTTTGGGGGCGAGAGCAACGACATATTCCCAGCGTTCATTGGCTTCTTCGTAAATACGTGCCACGGCACCAGGCATTGCTGTGGTTTTTTGTCCAATATACAAATCCACATACTGTTGGAAATGCTTGACTGGAATGGGTTCGCCATTGTATTTCACCTTGATGGTTTTATCGGTCACGGCAGCAATGTCATAAATACGACGTTTCAACAGACTCATCATATCGGGTGATAATCCGGTAATACCCAGACGCGCATAATCGGGTTTGAAAGTGATTTTGGTATAAGGTTTTTTTGTACATTTTTTAATGACGGGCGGTTTAATGACATTCAAATTATCTTCAAATTCTTGAGTGTAAATCAGACCACGGGTATGATCTACCGTTTCAATCTTACCATACTTTGACCAGATGAGGACCAATTTGAATCCGAAACCATTTTTCCCTCCAGTGATTTTCTTTTGCGTCTTGTCATAATTGGTTGACGTGCGCAAATGACCGAAAATCATTTCTGGAATCCAAATGTCTTCTTCGGGATGTTTAGCAATATCTATACCATTGCCATCATTGGTCATTGTAATGGTGCCGTCTTCAGCAATACCGATATCAATGTAGGTGACGGGCATCGGTTTTTTATCAGTGTCTCCTGATGTTTGCGTGGCTGCTAACGCTTGTGCTTGCGCTTGCGCTTGTGCTTGTTGCATCCTGACACAATGATCCCGACAATTCACCACCCCTTCATCAAACAACTTGTAGAGACCCGGAATAATAGATATATGTTTAGCTTCAATGGTATTGGTTGCGTCATTGTAAACATAGGTATCATAATCCGTCATATCCATCGTCCCCGTATACGTGTCGGGATTATCGAGCACATGTTGTTTGTCAGTTTTTTTTTGATACTTTTGAGAAAGTTCTTGAGATTCGGAAGCAGATGCCATTTTATTTATGTATATGTATATTCATTAAAATGGTATTAAATAGTTTCAATTTTATAAACACTTTTGGGAAAAGTGTAGCAAAAACATACTTTTGGGAAAAGTGTAGCAAAAACATACTTTTGTGAAAAGTGTAGAAAAAAAACTTTTGACAAAAAGTTTGTCAAAAATTCAGGCAAAATTTAAAGGAGGGGTCTAAGGGGAACCTTGGTTCCCCTTTTTATATAAGTAAATAATAATAATAATAACAATGCCTTCTATTTCATTTTATTATACAGGACAACCACAAACATTTACTAAACCGGTGGGGGTAACATCATTACATATTATTGCTATTGGAGGAGGAGGGGGTGGTAGTTCAGATGATCGTGGAGGTAATGCATGTATTGTGGATGCTAGTTATGATGGTTTATCTTATAATATCACAATTATTGTTGGTGGTGGCGGAGGAGGAGGTAGTCAAAATGGTGGTAGACCTAGTGGAGGCGGAGGAGGAGGAATGACTGAAATTTCATCTGCTGATATTTTAATTGTTGCAGGTGGCGGTGGTGGTGCCGGTGGGGGTGATAGTCGTGATACTGGTGGTAATGGTGGTTTATTAAATGGTGCTGGAGGCAATGGTGCTGGAGCCAGTGGTGCTGGAGGAGGGGGGGGTCAGGATGGAAGTGGTGGTTATCCTGGATCGAATAGTGGAACTATAATAGACACCTCTGGTGGTAATTATAATTTAGGATTTCTACTAGGTGGTGGATATGGTGGTGTTGGTGGTGGTGGTGGTGTTGTTGGTGGTTCTGGTGGTTATGGTGGCGGCGGTAAAGGAGGTAATGATTATGGTGGTGGTGGTGGTGGCGGTGGATATGGAGGTGGCGGTGGAGGGGGGGGGGGAATCCCGCGTGGGGGGGGGGGCGCTGGGGGATCATTTTAAAAGGGATTAATTGTGTTATTTTCAAAAGCAATTTTTGGTATTTACGGGGGT
>Ga0114966_10003610_pt1 | contig 13508 bp, 5 predicted proteins | sample M_130207_XF_Meta_FD_87029 | JGI IMG/M metagenome (GOLD analysis project Ga0114966, IMG submission 87029) | Freshwater microbial communities from Lake Montjoie, Canada to study carbon cycling - M_130207_XF_MetaG | ecosystem: Environmental > Aquatic > Freshwater > Lake | place: Lake Montjoie... | reverse complement strand
GCGCTCGGGATGGTGGCACGCGGTGAGGCGGTGATCGTCTCAGAGAACTTCGTACACAACCTCGGCCTCGGCACCGGCGACCTGCTCGCACTCGACGCGCCGCGCGGCCCGCTCCGATTGCGCATCGCCGGCGTATCGCCCGACTTCCTGTCGCCACGGGGTACGGTCGATATGAGTCGCGAGCTGTTCCGCGAGTGGTGGCACGACGACTCGGTGGTGCGCGGACTCGTCGTGGTCGCTCCCGGAGCCTCCGTGGCGGAGGTCCGGTCGGCGATCTCCCGCGACTTCGGCGAGCGCTTCGGCGTCCGCGTGCTCACGCTCTCCGCGCTGGTCGAGTGGTTCGCCGAGCAGGTGCGGCGGGCCTTCTCCGGGCTGCACGTCCTCGCCGGGCTCGTCCTGCTCGTCGTGCTGGTCGGGGTCGGGGACACGCTTGCGGCGACGACCATGGAGCGCACGCGGGAGTTCGGGCTCGTGCGCGCGATCGGCGTCCGCCCCTCGCGGCTCGCCCTCGCGGTCGGCCTCGAAGCGCTCGCGCTCTGTGCGCTCGGGCTCGTGCTCGCCGGCGCCCTCGGCACCGCCCTCGGCGTCCTCTGGGTGAAGGCGACGTTCCCCGCCCTGCTCGGCTGGACGCTGCAACTCCACTTTCCCTGGAAGGAGGCGGCCGGGATCGCGGCCGCCGCCGTCGTGGTCTGTCTCGCCGCGAGCTGTCTCCCGGCGTGGCGCGCCGCCCGGCTCGATCCGGCCGCGGCCCTGCGCATGGAGTGAACGATGCCCGAGGCGATCGTCGTCGAGAGAGTCGGCAAACACTACCCGGAAGGCGCAGGCTTCGCGCACGTCCTGCGCGACTGCGACCTGCGCATCGAGACGGGCGAGTTCGTCTCGCTCATCGGGCCGAGCGGCTCGGGCAAGAGCACGCTGCTGGCACTCGTCGCCGGCCTCGAGGTTCCGGACGCGGGGCGGGTCAGGCTCGCGGGGCGCGCCCTCGAGGAGTTGAGCGAGGACGAGCGCAGCGACCTGCGCCTGCGACGAGTCGGCATGGTGTTCCAGTCGTTCAACCTGCTGCCGACGTTCACGGTGCTCGAGAACGTCGCGTGGCCGCTCGAGTTCAGCGGGGTGGGCGACGCCGCCGCGCACTGGCGGGCGCGTTCCGTCCTGGAGTCGGTCGGGCTCGGCGGCGACCTCCTCGGGCGGCGGCCGGCCGAACTGTCCGGCGGCGAGCAGCAGCGGGTCGCGATCGCGCGCGCCTTGGTGACCGATCCCGACATCGTGCTCGCCGACGAACCGACCGGGAACCTCGACTCGGCGACCGGTCGCACGATCCTCGATCTCTTGCGGCGCCTGAGCATCGAGCGCTGCGTGACGGTGCTGATGGTCACGCACAGCACGCTGGCAGCCACCTGGGGAGACCGCACGGTCGAGCTGCGCGACGGACGGATCGTGCGGGATGTACGCTGCGGCGGGCCGCGCCGCGAGGCGTTCGACTGAGCGTCACCGCGCGCGACACCCGCGCCCCGAGGCGTTCGACTGAGCGTCACCGCGCGCGACACCCGCGCCGCGAGGCGTTCGACTGAGCGTCACCGCGCGCGACGGCCGCGCCGCGAGGCGTTCGACTGAGCGTCACCGCGCGCGACACCCGCCCCCTAGGCGCCGGCGAGCCAGCCCCCGTTGCGCACCAGCAGGAGTTCGAGCGAGAGGCCGGGGCCGACGGCGAGCAGAAGCCCGGGGGCGCCCGGCGGCAGCGCCTGCGCGGCGATCTCGCGCAGGATCAGGAACACGGTCGCCGACGAGACGTTGCCGTGACGGCGCCATGCATTCCAGACGGGCGCGAGCGCCGCGTCGTCGAGGCCGAGTCCCGCGCCGAGCGCCTCGAGGATACGGGGCCCGCCGGGGTGGACGCCCCAGAACGCGATCGAGGCGCGATCGAGCCCGCAGCGCGCGAGGAAGGCGTCGACGACGGGTGGTACGGCGCCGCACAGGACCTCGGGCAGGCGCGGCGAGAGGACGAGGCGCGGGCCGGTGTCGGTGAGTCGCATCCCGAGCAGTCCCGCGTGCTCCGGCCAAGTGTGGCTCGCCGAGCGCAGGAGCGACGGGCCCGGTGCGGCGCTGCGCGATCCATCCGCGTCGACGATCGCGGCAGCGCCCGCGTCGCCGAAGAGCGCGTTGCCGACGAGGTCGGGCGGCGTCGGGTCGTCGGCCTGCACGCATAGCGAGCAGGGCTCGACGCAGACCACGAGGGCCGCGCCGCCGCGGGCGACGAGCATCTCGGCGGCAAGCGCGAGCGAGGCGACGCCGGCCGAACATCCGAGTTCGGTGATCGGGACGCGCCGTACCCCGGGGTCGAGGCCCAGGCGGTCGACCAGGTGGGCGTCGAACGAGGGCAGGACGTAGCCGGTGCAGGAGGCCGAGACGACCAGGCGGATCGCGCGCGGATCGAGGCCGGACGCAGCGATCGCCTCCCGCGCGGCGCGCTCTCCCAGATCGAGGGCGCTGCGCTCGTAGAGCGGCGCGCGCTGGGTGGCGCCGCCCAGGCGCAGGATCTCGTCGGGCGGGTAGGCGATGCGCCGGGTCTCGACGCGGGAGCGCTCGACCAGGCGGCGATAGGTGTCGGCCCCCGCCGGCGCGGGGCCGCCGAGCGGTAGGCGCGCGGCCTCGCCCGACAAGAGTTCCCGGGGCGGGACGGCGACGGCGAGGCTGCGCAGGATCGGCGTGACTTCTTCCATTGGGCCGCAGCTTGACGGTCGGCAGGGCGGGCGTCGAGACTCCCGCGGACGTGTGCAACGCATCGGTGCGTCGCGGTGCGTCGCCAGGCGTCGCGGTGCATCGCCAGGCGTCACGGGGATGGCTCCGGGCCAACCGTTGTCTGCACGACCAGCTAGAAGATCGGTTCCACCCCGGGCGCCGCACGGGGCGGGGCACCCACCTTGATTCGGATCCGAGGCGGGTGTCAGCTCTCCGAGTCCCGACCGTTCTGGACATGTACGCCTCATGCTGATCGTCGAACAGAGCAATCGTCTGGAAGCGCTCGCCGCACGGCTCGCGGATGTGCTGCGCGGCGATCCGAACCCGCCGCTCGTGCCGGAGATCATCGCCGTCCCCAACCAGGGAATGGAGCGCTGGCTGTCGTTCGAGTTGGCGACCCGGCTCGGCATCTGCGCGAGCGTGGATTTCCCCTCGGTGAGCGAGGCCGCGTTCGATTGCTTCCGGAGGGTCGGACTCGAGGTCAAGGGCAAGACGGAGGCGGGGGCGCAGGTGACCTCGTGGGCGATCGCCGCGATCCTCGGCGAGAGTCTCGAGGAACCGGTCTTCGCACCGGTCCGCGGCTACGTCCGTCCGAGCGGCGAAGGCGATCCCCAGTCCGAGCTTCGCCTGCACGAACTCTCGCGCAGGCTCGCGACGGTATTCGACGACTACGTCGTGTACCGGCCGGACTGGGTGCTCGCGTGGGAGGACGGCAAGGCGGCGCTCGACGCCGACGACGCCGCGGCCGCGGACGAAGCGTGGCAGGCGGAGTTGTGGCGCCGCCTGCTCCACCGCATCCCCGCCGCAGGCCGGCACCTCGCGCGACTCGGCGGGGAATTCGCTGCCATCATGTCCAATCCCTCCGCGGCGGCCCGGGCCGCGACCCTCCCGCGGCGCATCTCGGTCTTCGGCGCCCCCGCGCTCGCGCCGGCCATGCGCGAACTCCTGCGGCTGCTGGCGAAATCGGTCGAGATCCGGATCTTCCTCGTGAACCCGACCCGCCACTTCTGGGGCGACATTCGCAGCCGCAAGGAGATCGTCCGCGACAAGAGCCCGCTTCCGCCCGAGGAGGGGCCCCGCCTCCTCGCGTCGCTCGGCGGTCACGTGCGCGAGTTGCACGCAGACTTCGCCGAGACCGCACACGACGAGGGCTTCGAGTCACCCGGCTGGGACACGCTGCTGCACGGCCTCCAGTCGGACATCCTCGAGATGTACGTCCCGGGCGGTGCCGGACGCCCGGCCGGGCGTCCGGCCGACGACCACGACCGGCTCGAGATCCGCGCCGACGACGACTCGGTGCGCATCCACGTCTGCCACGGGCCGATGCGCGAGGTCGAGGTGCTGCACGACCAGTTGCTCGCGATGTTCGAGGCCGATCCGACCCTCCGACCGGGGGACGTCGTCGTGCTCGCACCCGACGTCGAGATCTACGCACCGGCCATCCACGCGGTCTTCGGCGCACGCGACCACGCACCCGCGGGTGCGCCTCCCACCCTTCCCTTCACCGTCGCGGATCGCAGCCTTTCGGCCGAGCATCCGATCGTTTCCACCTTCTTCGACCTGCTGGAGATCCCGGGAAGCCGTTTCGAGGTCGATCGCATCCTCGACCTGCTCGAGTGCAACGCGCTCCGGCGCAGGGTCGGACTCGACGACGGCTCGGTCGACATCGCCCAGCGCTGGATCCGCGAGACCAACGTCCGCTGGGGCGCCGACGAGTCGACGGCAGCTCGTTTCGGCTTGCCCGAGCGTCGCGAGAACACCTGGCGCTTCGGCCTCGACCGGCTCTTCCTCGGCTACTCGCTCTCCGGGGCGGAGATCTGGCGCCCGGAGGGCGGCGCTCCCATCCTGCTCTTCGACGGCGTCGAGGGCGGCGACGCGGTGGTTCTCGGGGCCCTGTCGCGACTGTTCGCGCAGCTGGTCGAGGTCGATGCCGAGTTCACGACCGAGGCGACCGCAGCCGGCTGGTCCGGCCGGCTGGCGCAGCTCTTCCTCGATCTCTTCGCCCCGGAAGCGGAGGAGGACCGGGCCGCGATGCACCTGCGCCGCGCCATCGCGGCGCTCGGGACGAATGCGGCCGCGGCCGGCCACGACCGCCCGATCGGCCTCGACGTCATCCGCTCCGAGTTGGCGGCCCTCCTGTCGACCGCGGGCCGCTCCGGGCAGTTCCTCGCGGGCGCGATCACCTTCGCCTCCCTGCTCCCGATGCGGAACCTGCCCTTCCGGGTCGTCTGCCTGCTCGGCATGAACGGCGACGCGTTCCCGCGCATCGAGCGCCCGCAGGGCTTCGACCTGATCTCGCGGACGACGACCCGCCCCGGAGACCGGTCGCGTCGCAACGACGACCGCTACCTGTTCCTCGAGGCGCTGCTCGCGGCCCGCGACCGCCTCCACCTGAGCTACGTCGGCCGCGACGACCGGGAGAACACCGAGATCCCGCCGTCGGTCGTCGCGAGCGAGCTCCGCGACATGATCCTCGACGGCTGCACCGTCGGCGGCGCGCCGGTCGACGACGACTTCGAAGCGCACGAGCGGCGCCGGAAGTCGGTCCTCGGGCGGATCGAGGTGATCCACCCGTTGCAACCGTTCAGCCGTCGCTACTTCGAGCCGCAGGAGGACATGGTCGCCGAAGGTCGCGTCCCTCTCTTCAGCTACGCAAAGGGCATGTGCGACGCGAGTTCCTCCGCCGACGCCCGGCGCGACGGAGCCGCGACGCCTCCGCTGGTCACAGGGTTCCTGCCGGCGGCAGGGGACCAGGCCGGACGGCGCATCGACGTCGCGGACCTCGTCGAGTTCGCGTGTCACCCGACGAAGTACTTCCTGCGCAACCGGCTCGACATTCGCCTCGACGAGTCGCCGGCGCCGGCGACGGCGCGCGAGCCTCTCGAACTCGACGACCTGGAGAAGTTCTGGATCCGCAAGGCCCTCCTCGGCGTGCTCGCGGAGAATCAACCGGTCGAAGGGTTGCTCGCCGAGTCGATCGAGCAGACGGTCGCCCGGTTGCGCGCCCGCGGCGAACTCCCGCCCGGCGCCTTCGGCGAACTCCGCGTGGAGAAACTCCTGCGCGAGACCGAGCCGGTGCTCCGCGAGGTGCTCGACCTGTGCGGCGGGGTGCAGCCGGTCACGCTCCAGATCGACGATCTCCCCGTCGGCAGAGACCGCCTGACGGGTGTCCTCGAGTCCTATTCACCGCGCGGAGGCGTGGTGGACTTCAGGCCCGGGGCCATCCGGGCACGGGACGAGGTCTCGGTCTGGATCCGCCACCTCGTCGCCGCTGCGAGTGGCAACGGCGGCGAGTCGGCCATGGTGGGAAGGGACGGGGAGAAGGCCGAGGTGCACCACTTCCGGGCGCTCGATCCGGGCGTGGCGAGCGCGCACCTCGCGGGCATCGTCGATCTCCTTCTTCTCGGCCGGCGCATCCCGCTGCGCTTCTTCCCCGACGTGTCCCTCGCCTTCGCCAAGGATGGCGTGATCGACCGCGAACCCGGCGACGAGCGCGACGGCGACCTCGCGGACCCCTGGACCGTCTATGCGTTCCGCGACGCGGACCCGCGCGTCGCGCCGCCGGCCGCGGGCGAGCCGTCCTTCGAAGACCTGGCGCGGCAGATCGCCGGCCCGCTCGTAGAGGCGAGGTACAAGTGACGGTGGCACCCCTGCAGGACCTCGACCCGTGCACGGTTCCGCTGAGCGGGCGCAACGCGATCGATGCCTCGGCCGGCACCGGCAAGACCCATGCGATCACCCGGCTCTACCTTCGCCTCGTCCTGGAGTCCGACGAGCCCGGCGACGAGCGCGTGGAGCGCATCCTCGTCGTCACCTACACCAAGGCGGCGACCGCCGAGTTGCGCCACCGGATCCGCACCGCGCTCACCGAGGCGCTCGCCACCCTCGACAGGCGCGAGCGCGGACAGCCCGAGGACCCGCGCCATCCCGACGACCCGGTGCTCTCGGCCGTGCGCTCGGCGGCCGACCTCGCGAGTGCGAAGAAGCGGCTGCAGGAAGCCCTCTCTGGCTTCGACCGGGCATCCATCTTCACGATCCATTCCTTCTGCCAGCGTGCACTCGCGGAGAGCGCCTTCGAGAGCGCGCGCCCCTTCGAGTGCGAGATCGAAGCGAGCGACGCGGACGTGCTCCGCGAGACCGTCGACGACTACTGGCGCAACGAAGTGGCGACCGTGTCGCGGTTGTTCGCGGACTTCCTCCTGCGCGAGTCGAAAACCGGATCCCCGGACTCGCTCGCAAAGCAGATCCGTTCCTATGTCGGCATGCGGGGCCTCGCCCTGCTCCCCGCCGAGGTCGCCGAGAAACCGGACGAAGCGGCCTTTCAGGCGACCTTCGAGAGAACGGCGCGCGCCTGGGTCGAAGCCCAGCCGGCCCTCTGCGACTTCGTCGTCGCAGGCGTGATCGATGGCGCACCGCTCGGACTGCCCGGCCGGGCGAAGCTCAACGGGCAGAGGATCAACGAGAAAGCGCGGCGATCACTCTTCGATACGGCCGCACGGGCCTTCGCGCGGGACTCGATCGGCCTCGACCTCTTCCCGAAGATCGAGCGACTCGACCGCGAGCATCTCCAGGCGATCACGCGCGAGGGGATCGTACCCGACCTCCCGTTGTTCGACCTCTGCGGCGAGTTGATCCGGCAGGTGGAGCCGTTTCGACGCTGGGAGATCGAGTTGCGCAAGCGGCTGCTCGCCTGGGCGCCGGGCGAGATCCAGCGGCGCCGCGCCCGACGCGGAGTCCAGTCCTACGACGACCTGCTGCTTCACCTGCTCGACGCGATCGAGCGGCCCGGAGGCGAGCGACTGGCCGCGCGGCTGCGGGCGCGCTGGCCGATCGCGCTCATCGACGAGTTCCAGGACACCGACCCCGCGCAATTCCGCATCTTCGACCGCGTCTACCCGCGGCAGGCGGCGGGCGGACGGACGGACGGGGGCGAGTCGCCTTACGGCCCGCTGTTTTTCGTCGGCGACCCGAAGCAGGCGATCTACAGCTTCCGCCGGGCCGACGTATTCGCCTACCTCGAGGCGAGATCGCAGGCCGACGCGATCTACGAGCTCCGACGCAACCACCGCTCCGACCCGCTCCTCGTGAAGGGCGTGCGGACGCTCTTCGACGTGCCGCAACCGCTCGTCTTCGACGAGATCACGCCGAGTCCGGCGGAGGCCGCGGAGCGCACCGACCGGGAGGAACTCGTCACGCCCGGGGACGAGCGTCCGCCGTTGCGGATCTCGTTCCTGCAACGCCGGACGAACGACAAGGACGTGGAACTCAACCTGGCCGCAAAGGCAGCGGTGCGCCTCGCGACCCGCGAGACGGTGCGCGCGATCGCAGCCCTGCTCGAACCGGACTCCGGCGCGACGATCCGCGGCTGGGACGGGGCGACGCGCAAGGTGCTGGGCAGCGACATCGCGGTCCTCGTGCGGTCGAACCAACAGGCGAAGCAGGTGCGCCGAGCCCTGACGGCGACCGGCATCCCGAGCGTACTCTCGGTCCAGGCGTCGGTCTTCGGGACCGAGACCGCGAGCGAGCTCGAGCGCGTGCTGCGCGCCGTGCAGGACCCGAGCGACGAGCGGCTGCTGTGCGCGGCCTTCGCCACCTCGCTCTGCGGCGTGAGCGGCGAGGACGTCGACGCCGCCCGGCGCGTCCCGGATTCCGACGCTGCCCGGGACTGGGAGGAGCGCGTCCAGAACTTCCGGAACTACAACCGGACCTGGGCGAACCGCGGCTTCCTCGAGATGTTCCGGGCGCTTCTCGATCGCGAGGGCATCCCCGCCCGCATCCTGCGCGCCGCCGAGGGCGAGCGCCGGCTGACCGACCTGCTGCACCTCGGCGAATGCCTGGGCTCCGAGGCCGTCCACCGACGACTGCGGATCGAGGCCCTCATGACCTGGTTCGCCGATGCGCGGCGCCGCGCCGGGGACGACGAGTCGGTCGACGACGCCGACGACAGCCGCATGCGCCTCGAGAGCGACGACGAACTCGTGAAGATCGTCACCGTCCACAAGAGCAAGGGCCTGCAGTACGGCATCGTCTTCCTGCCCTTCGCCTGGGACGGTCGGCTTCACGCGGGCGGGAAATCGCCGCAAAGCGTGCAGAAGCGCGACCCGGTGTTCTTCCACGTCCCCGACGGGGGCGGCTTCACCACTGCACTCGATTTCGGCAGCGCGGAGTACCCTCGCAACGCCGGGCGGATGTCGCGCGAGGAGCGCGCCGAGATCCTGCGCCTGTTCTACGTGGCCATCACGCGGGCGAAGCATCGCTGCCACATCATCTGGGGGCGCGTCGGCACCAACCGGGGCGGCAACAACAACATCGTCTCCGCCACCTCGGCCCCGGCCTGGCTCTTCCACCGCAGGCCGCTCGCGGGCGAGGGCCCGCGCCCCACGGATCCCGAGGCCGCCGAGCTGGCCGACTTCGAGGAGATCCGGCGGCAATTCGAGGGGCTCCACGACGCGGACCTCCGGCAGGATCTCGAGGCACTGCGCGAACGTGCACCGGATTGCATCGACATCGCCCTCGTCGACGAGGCACCTGTCAGCCCGCTTTCCCGCAGCAGCGCGCCGCGTCGGGCGCTTCGGGCCCGCTCCTGGACGGCCGAGCATGAACCGCGGGCCTCGCGCATGCTGAGCTTCACCTACCTCGCGACCTCGCACGCGAGCGATGCCGCCGGCCCGGCGTCCGAGGCATCCGACGTCCCCGACCATGATGGCGGCCCGGAGACTCCGGTCGCACGCCCGGGCGGTTTCGAGGACGTCGCCGCCTTCCCGAGCGGGCCGGTCGCCGGCGAAGCGTTTCACGCCGTCTTCGAGCGGCTCGCCTTCGAGGATCTCGATCCCAACGACGCCGGGGCGGTCGCCGAGAAGGTGCGCCCGCTCGTGGCATCGGCCCTCGTCACGCACGGTCTGCGCGACGCGGCGGCCTGGACCCCCGAGGTTGCCCGCACCATCGCGCGCACGGTGTGCACACCCCTCGATGCAGCGCTTCCGCCGAATGCGAAGCCGGGTGCATCCCTGCGGATCGCCGGCCTGCGCCCGGAGAACCGCCTCCAGGAACTCGAGTTCCACTTCCCCATCGCGGAGGTGAACGGTGCACGCCTCGCCGAGGCGATCAGAACCGACGCGGCCTGCCGGGGGTTCTCCTGGTCGGCGAACGAGTCGCTCGAAGGCTTCTTGAAGGGCTACGTCGACCTCGTCTTCCAAGGCGACGACGGGCGATTCTATGTCGTCGACTACAAGTCGAATCGCCTCGGCGACTCGGTCTCCGACTACGCGCACGAGGCGCTCCGGGCCGACATGGCGAAGCACCGCTACCCGCTCCAGTCGTTGATCTACACGTTCGCGCTGCACCGGCTGCTGCGGAGTCGCCTCCCCGGCTACGACCCCGCCGAGCACCTGGGCGGCTCGTTCTACCTCTACCTCCGCGCCGTCGGACTCGGGCCGGATCCAGCCGCCGGGATCTTCCACCTTGCGCATTCGGCAGACACACTCGACGCACTCGACGCCGCGGTCGGTCGGACCGACGGCCGCGACCGGTCGAAGGAGCCCCGATGAGCAGGATCGCCACCGCCTTCGCGGGCGAGAGCCGAGCGTTCGAGCACTTCCTTTCGATCCTCGAGAGCGAACCGACCGACGGTCCGAGCGCACTCGGCAATCTCCCGGTCGAGTTCGCGCGCTTCATCGCCCGCCTGGCCGGAAGCGCCGCCACGGTGGACCTGCTGGTCGCCGCCTGCCTCGCGAGCCACCGGGTGGGCGAGAGCCACACCTGCGCGGACCTGCCCGCCTTCCTCTCGGGCGAGATCCGGTCGAGCGTGGACGAGATCCTGCGCCGCTGCCTGCCCGAGGCGTTCTCGGCCGGGGAGTGGCGCGGGTCGCTGCTCGGCTTCTCGTCGATCGTCTCGCCACCGCCGGAGACGGGCGTGGCGGTGCGCACCCCGCTCGTCCTCGATGGCGCCGGGCGACTCTACCTCGGGCGCTACTGGACCTACGAGCGCGAAGTCGCCGAAGACCTGCTCGCGCGGGCCCGCAGGACGATCCCGGTCGACGAGACGAAGCTCGCCGCAGCCCTCGTCGAGTTCTTCCCGGACGACGAGCGAGAGCGCAGCGCGCCGAACTGGCAGCGGGTCGCCGGAGCCGTCGCCGCCACGCGCGGTCTCTGCGTCCTCTCCGGTGGACCCGGAACCGGCAACACCTGGACAGTCGTTCGCCCGCCCGCCACCCTGCCGCGGCTGCGCCTCGCCGACGGTGCACCCTCCCTCGAGATCAGGCTCGCGGCCCCGACCGGCAAGGCGGCCGCCCGCATGAAGCAGGCGATCGAGGAGGCACGCCGCACGCTTCCCGACGACCTGCAGCCCCTCGTCCCGCAGGAGGCGACGACGATCCAACGCCTGCTCGGTGCGCGCTCGGGTTCGATCTACTTCCGCCACGGCGCCGAGCGGAAGCTGCCGCTCGACGTTCTCGTCGTCGACGAGGCCTCGATGGTCGACCTGCCGCTCATGGCGAAGATGCTGCGCGCCCTGGGCGAGGACGCGCGGCTCGTACTGGTCGGCGACAAGGACCAGCTCGCATCGGTCGAGGCGGGCTCCGTGCTGGGCGACGTCTGCTCGTGGAGCCCGGGCTTCCGCGAGGCCGCGCGCGCGCGCATGGCGAAGCTCTGCGACGAGCCGATCCCCACCCTCGCCGACACCGGCTACGACGGCCTGGTCCGCGACTGCGTGGTCGTGCTCACCCGGAACCGCCGCTTCGGGCCGGAGAGCGGCATCCACCGGCTCGCCCAGGCGGTGCGCGCGAGTTCGGTCGATGGGGTGATGGAGGCGTTCGCGAAGCCGGAGCAGGTGCGGGCGGAGGACGGCGGCCCCGGCCCGGACGTCGCCTTCGTCGACGTGACGTCGTCGCGGCAGCTGCTGCAACTCCTGCGCGAGACCGCACCCGCGGGATACCGCGACTATCTCGGGATCGCCCGCAAGGGCCGCAGCGAAGGTCTCTTCGACTCGTTCAACCGGTTCCGCTTCCTCTGCGCGGTCCGGCAGGGCGACTTCGGGGTCGAGCACGTCAATGCCGCGATCGCGGACGTGCTCGACGGGGCGAACCTGATCTCAGGGCCCGGCGAGTGGTACGCCGGCCGCCCCATCATGGTGACGCGCAACGACTACTCGCTGAACCTCTTCAACGGCGTGGTGGGCATCGCCGTCGGCGACCAGCGCACGATGCGGGTCCACTTCGAGGGAGACACGAGCCTGCCCCCCGCGCGACTGCCGACGCACGAGACCGTCTACGCGATGACGATCCACAAGAGCCAGGGCTCGGAGTTCGGGACGGTGGTCGTCGTCCTGCCGCCGGAGGACTCGCGCATCCTCAATCGCGAACTCCTCTACACCGCGATCACCCGTGCGAAGAGCCGCGTCGTCCTCTGGGGCTCGAAGAAGAGCCTCGAGGCTGCCATCGCGACCACGCTCGCCCGCTCGTCGGGCCTCGCCGACGCCCTCTGGACGAGGACCTCTCCCGCCTAGGAAACCATCTCCACGACCGAGTCCCCCTCGTGTCGCAGGATGAACTTCTTGTCCTCGACGAGTTTCCGCTTCGCCGCTCGCTCGACGATGAAGTTCCCGAGGTAGAGCACGTCCATCTCGGATCGCGTGAAGGTGTTGAAGGCGTTCAGCGGCGTCTCGACGATCGGCTCGCCCTTCAGGTTGAAGCTCGTGTTGAGCACGACCGGGACGCCGGTCGCCTCGCCGAAGAGTTCGATCATGCGGTGGTAGCCCGGGTTGGTCTCCTTGATCACCGTCTGCAGGCGGCCGGAGCCGTCGACGTGGGTGATCGCCGGGATGACCTCGCGCTTGTCCTCCTTCACCGGCACGACGTAGAGCATGAAGCGCGCCGGGTAGTGGGACATCGCGTTGGGCAGTTCGAAGTACTCCTCGCAGCGCTCGCCGAGCACGCTCGGGGCGAACGGCCGGAACGCCTCGCGGAACTTGATCTTCGCGTTGACGATCTCCTTCATCTCGGTGCGGCGCGGATCGGCGATGATCGACCGGGCGCCGAGCGCACGCGGCCCCCACTCGAAGCGGCCGCGGAACCAGCCGCAGACCTTGCCCGAGGTGAGGTCGTCCACGACGCGCGAGAAGAAGCGGTCGTCGTCCTCGATGTGCTCGTAGGCGAGGCCGTTCGACTTCAGGAAGTCGGCGACCTGCGCGTCGCTGTACTCGCTGCCGAGATAGGCGTGGCCGAGGGCCGCCACGCGCGGCTTGCCGAGCAGGTGGTGGTAGGCCCAGAGCGCGGCGCCGATCGCGCCGCCGTCGTCGCCGGGGCCAGGCGGGATGTAGATCTGATCGAAGCCGGCGTCGCGCAGGATCTTCGCGTTGGCGACCGAGTTGAGCGCCACGCCGCCGGAGAGGCACAGGTTCGTCAGCCCCGTGCGCTTCTGCACCGACGAGGCGAGCTTGATCATGATCTCCTCGGTCACGGCCTGGATCGAGGAGGCGACGTCGCAATAGAACGGGTCGAGCGACTTGTCGCCGAGCGCCGGATCGCGCGGCGGTGCGCCCATGACCTCGGAGAACTTCGGCGCGAGCGTGTTGTCGGGCGAGTAGTGGAACGCGAAGTGGTCGAGGTCGAGCCAGTAGGAGCCGTCCGACCCGATGTTGATCATCTTCTTGATGCGGTCGACGTAATTGGGCTTGCCGTAGGGCGCCATGCCCATGAGCTTGTACTCGCCCTCGTTGACCTCGAAGCCACAGTACGCGGTGAACGCCGAGTAGAGGAGCCCGAGCGAGTGCG